>Ga0255074_1000129_pt1 | contig 11325 bp, 10 predicted proteins | sample Colum_Yuk_RepC_8_FD_188478 | JGI IMG/M metagenome (GOLD analysis project Ga0255074, IMG submission 188478) | Freshwater microbial communities from Columbia River, Oregon, United States - Colum_Yuk_RepC_8h | ecosystem: Environmental > Aquatic > Freshwater > River | place: USA: Oregon | collected... | reverse complement strand
GACTAATCCATACTTTTTCTTCGCAGCTTTAAGCGCTAGATGAACTGCGTCATTGAAGGAGTTATCCCCTAGAAATCCAATGTCGTAGGCGATAGCAATTTTAGGCTCTGCAGCAATTGCTGGCGTTAATGGTGAAAATAATAAAATAATAAGCGCTATCGCAAGCGCCTTATATTTCATGACTTACTTATCCTTAAAAGAGCTTGGCACCAATCCCAGAGCTGAATATGTCTTCGCTAAAGTCTCTGCAGCAACAGCTCTAGCCTTCTGCCTTCCCTGCTCTAAGATTTTTAATAGATGAGCTTCATCGGACAAAAGCTCCTCGGTGCGCTTTTTAACTGGGGCAAAATATGAGGTAACCACCTCAGCTACAGCGGACTTAAAGTCGCCATAACCTTTTCCAGCAAATTCACTTTCAATATCAGATATAGCTCGATTGCTAAGGGCAGAATGGATCGTTAACAAGTTTGATATACCAGGCTTTTCCTTCTCATCAAATTTTACCTCTTTACCAGTATCAGTTACTGCGCTCTTTATTTTCTTCACATTAACTTCTGCTGAATCCAATATATCGATTACTCCGGAGTTTGATGCTGATGATTTACTCATCTTGGCATTTGGATCTTGGAGATCATTAATCTTCGCTGCAGACTTAATGATATGAGCCTCAGGAATAGTGAAAGTCTGCCCATATCTTGAATTAAATCTCTGACCCAGATCGCGAGTTAATTCAATATGTTGTCTCTGATCTTCGCCAACTGGAACTCTATTTGCTTGATAAAGCATGATGTCAGCTGCCTGCAGAATCGGATAGGTAAATAGCCCAACAACGGTTCTATCCGCCCCACTCTTCTGCGACTTATCTTTGAATTGCGTCATACGATTTGCTTCGCCAAATCCAGCCATACATTCAAGGACCCAGCCCAGCTGGTTATGTTCTGGCACATGCGATTGAATAAATAGCGTGCACTTATCAGGATCAAGGCCAAGAGCAATTAATTGGGCTGCTGCAAGAAGCGTTCGCTTCCTTAAGACTTGCGGATCTGTTTCAACCGTTAGAGCATGAAGATCTACAACACAGTAGAAAGCATCATGGTCGCTCTGCAATTCCACCCATTGCTTTACCGCACCCAAGCAATTACCGAGATGGAAAGAATCTGCTGTGGGTTGAATCCCAGATAGGACGCGCTTCATGGCCCTATCTTCTCAATTTTTATCTTGAGTATGTAATTTTGAGATTAGGACTGTCCCAACGCGCTTGCCCTCTAAACTCAAGACTGTCAGCCTCATCCCGGCTAGATGGATAACATCATGAAGTTGCGGGATTCTTCCCAGTTCATGCATCACATAGCCGCTTAGAGTTTCATAGGGACCCTCTGGGATTTCAATCCCGGTCTGCTCAGCTAAATCCTCAAGTGAAATCAGAGCATCTATTTCATAGTCCCCGGTGCGGCTCTGATTTGAGACTTCAACCTCATGGTCATCGTATTCATCATGAATATCACCGATTAAGGTCTCAACTAGATCCTCTAAAGTAACAATTCCATCAGTTCCACCATATTCATCCAAAACTATGGCAATTTGCTGACGAGCAGCGCGCATTTCAGATAGCGCAGGCAGAACACCTTTAGTTCCAGGCAAGAACATGATGCTTCGCACCAAATTCATAATAGCTGTGCCTTTTCCAGAATGTTCTGGATCGAGAAGGTCTCTTACATGGATAAAGCCAATTACTTCATCGCTGCTTCCCCGCACCACTGGATATCTAGAATGTGCCTTCTCAACTGCCATAAGAATTGCATCACTGACTAGTAAATTAGCATCAAGGAAATCAACTTCAGTTCTTGGCACCATAACCTCATGAACTAAACGCTCACTTGCATTAAAGACCTCTTCAACAATATCGCGCTCTTCCTCACTTAGTGCTTTATGGCCAGTTACTAGATCCACTAGCTCTTCCTCAGAGATATCTTCGCGAGATGCTTTAGGATCAATTCCAAATAACTTTAAGACTAAATCAGAGGAATGTGAAAGTAGCCAGATTAGTGGGCGAAATAATCGGGCAGTAACAGATACCGGAGTAACAACAAAGAGTGCAATCTTTTCGCTGGAGTGAAGCGCTACTCGCTTTGGTACTAACTCACCAAAAACTAGAGAGAAGTAAGCAATTACAAGGGTTAAGCCAACTAAAGAAATAGTCTCACTAATTGAAGTGCTTAAACCTGCATCTTCAAGTGCAGGAATTAAGTAATCTCCTAGGCGATCTGCGCCAAAGGCAGCTGAGAGAAATCCACTAAAGGTCACTCCGACTTGAACTGCTGCTAGAAAGCGATTCGGGTGTGAGGCCAGATCGGCAACCTTTGCCCCGCGCTTACTCTTTTCAGCTAGGGCCTTTAACTGACCCTCCCTAAGTGAGATCAGGGCAATTTCAGCAGCGACAAAGAGGGCCCCAAGAGCGATAAAGAAGGCTACGACCGAGATATCTAGAGCAAAGTCTTGAAGGGTAAAAGGGTTAGCACCACCAGGGTCCATTAGGGTCCCAAGGGTATAAGAAGGAGGGCTCTGGAGGCTAAATCACGCCTGGCTACCCCTTTCCCCACGCTCAGGTGGAACGCTACTCTTCGCCCAGCCACGAAAGTGGACTTGCTTCATCCAACGGATCGTCGGGCACGTACCTGCCCGGAGAAGGAAGAGAGATAAAGAAAATGGCATCAGTTGTATTTAAAGATGCATCACGCATCTATCCTGGAACAAGCGCTCCTGCAGTCGATAAATTAAATCTCACCGTTAACGACGGTGAGTTTTTGGTTTTAGTCGGACCTTCAGGTTGTGGAAAGTCAACATCACTTCGAATGCTTGCCGGATTAGAAGAAATTGATAACGGCGCAATTTATATCGGAGATCGCGAAGTAACAAATGTCGCTCCTAAAGACCGCGATATTGCAATGGTCTTCCAGTCATATGCGCTCTATCCCCATATGACAGTTGCTGAAAATATGGGCTTTGCTCTAAAAATTGCTGGCGTTGCAAAAGAAGAACGTGAGCGCCGCGTACTAGATGCAGCCAAACTACTAGATCTTGAACCATACCTAGAGCGCAAACCAAAGGCTCTATCAGGTGGACAGCGTCAGAGAGTTGCTATGGGACGCGCCATTGTTCGTGAACCACAAGTCTTCTTAATGGACGAGCCTCTCTCAAACTTAGATGCAAAACTTCGCGTAGCAACTCGTACCCAGATTGCAGCGCTGCAGCGCCGCCTTGGAATTACTACTGTCTATGTCACACATGATCAGGTAGAGGCTATGACAATGGGTGATCGCGTAGCAGTTCTTAAAGATGGACTCTTGCAGCAGGTAGATACACCAAGAAATCTCTATGACAATCCAGCAAATGCATTCGTTGCAGGCTTTATTGGCTCACCTGCTATGAATCTATTGACCGTTCCTGTATCAGGCGGAAAAGCAAAGCTTGGAAGCCTTGATGTAGATGTTCCATCATCTGCAGGCGCATCAGTCATTGTTGGTATCCGCCCAGAAGGATTTACCTCATCAAGTAAGGGCTTTGATGTTGTAGTTGAAGTAGTTGAGGAGTTAGGCGCAGATGCCTTCGTTTATGGCAAGCCAGCTGATGCGACTGTGAAGTTTGCCAACGCTAGCGATGAAGGAGCTCAGATAATTCTTCGTTGGGATCCAAAAAACCCTCCAAAGCCAGGACAGACAGTAACCGTCACAGCTAAGCCTGAGGTTGTTCATTTATTTAGCACCACAGATGGCAAGCGTATTAAGTAGTTAAAGCGTATTAAAAAAGCCCCCATAATCGGGGGCTTTTTTATTTCCTAATTTTTCCTACTTCATTTCCTTCTGCAGATTCTCATCAATTGCTGCGAGGAACTCTTGAGTATTTAACCAAGGAGCATCGCTACTAATTAGGAGCGCAAGATCCTTAGTCATCTTCCCACTCTCAACAGTTTCGATACAGACTCTCTCAAGTGAGCTGGCAAATTTGGCTAACTCTGGGGTGTTATCAAGCTTTGCACGGTGTTGTAGCCCTTGAGTCCAAGCAAAGATTGATGCAATTGGATTTGTTGAAGTTGGCTTGCCAACTTGATGATCGCGGTAATGGCGAGTAACTGTTCCGTGAGCCGCCTCTGCCTCAACAGTTCTACCATCTGGCGACATAAGAACTGATGTCATAAGGCCAAGTGAGCCATAGCCCTGTGCCACGGTATCTGACTGAACATCACCGTCATAGTTCTTACAAGCCCAAATATAGCCACCTTCCCAGCGAAGAGAGGTTGCCACCATGTCATCAATTAGACGATGGTCATATTCCAGCTTCAATTTCTCAAACTCTGACTTAAACTCTTTTTCAAAAACTTCAGCGAAGATATCTTTGAATCGTCCATCATAGGCTTTCAAAATAGTGTTCTTGGTTGAGAGATAGACCGGATATTTTCGAGCAATTCCATAATTAAATGATGCTCTAGCAAAATCACGAATAGAGTCATCAAGGTTATACATCGCCATGGCAACACCGGATGATGGAAAATCAAAGACGTTGAACTCCATTGGAGCAGATCCATCCTCTGGAGTGAAAGTTACAGTGAGCTTTCCAGGACCTGGAACTCTGAAATCTGTTGCGCGGTATTGATCTCCATAGGCATGACGGCCAATAACAATTGGTTTACTCCAATGAGGAATCAACCTTGGAACATTCTTAATAATAATTGGCTCACGGAAAATAACTCCACCTAGAATATTTCGAATTGTTCCGTTAGGGGATTTCCACATTTTCTTGAGCGAGAACTCTTTGACTCTCGCCTCATCAGGGGTGATGGTTGCGCACTTAACGCCAACTCCATGCTTCTGGATGGCTTTGGCGCTATCGATAGTTACCTGATCATCTGTGGCATCGCGGTGCTGGATACCTAGATCGTAATACTCCAAATTGATATCAAGATAAGGCAAGATCAATTGCTTCTTAATAAAGTCCCAGATGATTCGAGTCATCTCATCGCCATCAAGCTCAACGACGCTGCCTTGCACCTTTATCTTGCTCATCTATCTATCTGCCTCTCTTGATCTTTACTGGTTTATAGATCTTTGACATCTGCTTGCTTGGCGCGCACTGCCTCAGCAGCCACTTTGAGCTCTGCTAATTCACTTGCAGTTAAATTACTTTCAACTACTTTTGTAATTCCACCTCTACCGATTTGGGCTTCAACTCCTAGATAGACCCCGGAGATTGAGTATTGGCCATCAACCCAGGCACATACCGGCATTACTTCACCTGAGTCTTGAATGACTGCCTTTGCCATACGAGCAGCTGCTGCCGATGGAGCGTAGTAAGCAGAGCCGGTCTTTAGAAGAGCTACAACTTCTGCCCCGCCATTTCTAGTCCGCGTTACTAGCTCTTGAATTTCAGCCTCACTTAACTTTGTAGATAGCGCAGCGCCATCTACTGTGCAGCGAGAAGGAATTGGAACCATAGTTTCTCCATGGCTTCCAAGAGTTAAAGTCTTTACTGATGCAACTGGCACATTGAGTTTCTCTGCCACAAAGTGAGTAAAGCGAGCAGTATCAAGCATTCCAGCTTGCCCCATAACTCTTTGGTAGGAAAACTTAGTAGCAATTTGTGCAAGAGCTGTCATCTCATCTAGTGGATTTGAAACCACGATAAGCACGGCATTTGGTGAGTGCTTAGCAATATTTTCTGCAACTCCTCTAACGATTCCCGCGTTAACACCAATTAGATCCATACGAGACATTCCAGGTTTTCTAGGAAGTCCTGCAGTAATAATTACTACATCAGATCCTGCAGTTGCTTCATATCCTTTGCCTTCAGCAGTAGTTGTGGCTCCAATTACTCTGCTTTCAAAGCCTTCAATAGATCGTGATTGATTGATATCAAGCGCTATGCCTTCTGGCTTTCCATCCAAAATATCTGTTAAAACGACGCTTTCAAAGATGTCATATTCGGCAAGACGTAGCGCTGTGGTTGAACCATAGAAACCAGCTCCGACTACCGTTACTTTTCCGGATCTACTCATGGCGCGAAACCTACCTTCTATCCTCTAGGAAGCGCCAATGCGATGGCAATTAGCGCGATAACCAGTGCGATAGGAATCACTTTCTGAATTGGGCGCATTGATCTGATATCCGGGCTTAGAAAGAGAATGAAGCCAGCGGCAATAATTAGCGCCCCGATTCGCACTGAAAGCAGCGCTCCAGTTAATACCCCAGAGAGTGCCAGGGCATAGGAAATTTGCTTGATATTCACCTTGGCTTTAATCCTTATGAAGCGTCAATAGATTCGACAATAGCATCGCTCTTGTCATTGGCCCTACCCCACCTGGCATTGGAGCAATTGCGCTAGCAACTTTCACTACACCAGGATCAATATCTCCAACTAACCCTTCTGAAGTTCTAGTGATACCCACATCAATTGCAACCACGCCTTCTTTAACCATATCTGCGGTAAGAAAGTGGGCACGTCCAAGGGCAGCTATCACAATATCTGCTCGCTTAGTATGAGATCTAATATCACTACTCTTACTATGAAGAATTGTCACAGTGGCATCGATGCCTTTACTAGAAAGTAAAAGACTTAAAGGCCTTCCAACGGTTGTGCCTCGACCAATAATTACTACCTCTTTGCCACTTAGAGAAATCTCATTTTTTCTAAGCAGCTCAACAATAGCTCTAGGTGTGCAAGGAATTACCCCGCTTTGGGAAAGTACTAACTTGCCTAGGTTTATTGGATGAAGTCCATCAGCATCTTTATCTGGATCAATCGCACTTAAAACTTTATTTGTATCAATATGGGATGGAAGTGGAAGTTGAACAATATATCCAGAGCACTCATTAGAGCGATTTAAATCGTCAATTTCCTTTAATAGCTCTGCTTGACTTACATTTTGCGGTAGCTCAATTCGAATTGAGTTAATTCCTACTTGGCTGCAATCTCTATGTTTTCCATTCACATAGGAGCGTGAGCCGGGATCTTCTCCAACTAATACTGTTGCTAAACCAGGCTTATTTTTTAGCTTTGCTACCGCCTGGGAAACCTCGTGCCTAATAACTTTCGCCGCAGCAACACCATCTAATACTTTTGCTTGGGCCATGGAGATATTCTAGTTCGAAAGAGGTAGCGCTATTTCGCAAGCCTAAAGTTGCGCACCTTGGAAATGGCTATTGGCGAATATAGAAATATTGCCACTCCAAGGCCAATTTCAAGGGTTAGGGCCAGGGGCATCAAATACCAATGGGGGCCAACTGATTCAAGATTTGGAGATAGGAGCTCGCCACTTGATGCCCGAGCAATAAATAGCGTTAACCCGGCAGTAAGTCCAAGAAAGGCCAGGATAAATCTACGTAGCTCAACTTGGTCTTGATATTTACTTACTCCATATTTTCCTATAACAATTCCTAATCCAACAATAACAAGAGCAAGTAATATAAATAACGGCTGTGTCCCAACTGGTAATCCTCCAAGAAGTGAGACCGCAGGTATCTCATCCAGGCGATGAACAAAGGGGTTTAACCAAGTTCCATTACCTATTACAACCCCACTTCCAGCAATGTAGCTAAGAGTTGAGATAAAGAAGTTTGGCAGGTAAAGAATTTGAATAAATAGAAATGCTAAACCACCAAAGACTCCCGGTTCAATAACTCTTGTTAAATCAAGAACAGTATCAAAATGCCAGATGAGAGAGAAGCTAAAAACTAATCCAGCAAATCCAACTAAAACCAATAATAAAAGCGCTGCTAACTTAAGAGCTCTCTGCCAGGGAAATTCCATCCCTTGATCTGGAAGAAGATTACTTGCAATATATCCTGAAACGAATGAGACAAGAAAGAGAATTGGAAAGACAATATAGAAAGGCGCCTTTACTGTGCCTCCAAGTGATGCAAGTGAGAGCAGAGTTCCAAGAAGACTATAAGTAAATGAAAGCGCCAGTAAGTGAGCTCTCTTCTCGCTTGCTCTACTAGCTCCAAGCCGCTCGCTCATTCGAAGTAAGGCATTTTTAATCACAAGAAAGGGAATTATTAAGGCTCCAATTGGAAAGAAGGTTAAGCGCCCTGAGATAGTTTCATTTGAAAGTGATAGATCAAGTGGAATGTGATGGGCAATTAGGAAAAACCAGATTGCAGCCCGCATTGGATCTGCGGTATTTCCAGTAGAACTTCCAGCTGTAGCCCAGGTAATAAGTGAGATAAAGGCCAGCGGAAGAAGAATTAAAGTTATCCCTCGCAAGCCTTGGCCGAAAGCAACTTTCAGCAGTGGCAACATCTCTTTATTCTTGCTTATCCTTTAAGGATTGCACGGAGCAGTTCTGCGGTCTGACTTGGTGTCTTTCCAACTTTAACCCCAGCCGCCTCTAGCGCCACTTTCTTTGCCTCTGCTGTTCCCGAGGAGCCAGAGACAATCGCTCCAGCATGTCCCATAGTTTTTCCTTCAGGAGCGGTAAAGCCTGCAACATATCCAACTACCGGTTTTGTTACATACTCTTTGATGAATGCTGCCGCTCTCTCCTCAGCATCCCCACCAATCTCACCAATCATCACAATTGCTTTTGTCTCTGGATCATCTTGAAAAGCCCTTAAGCAATCTATATGCGTTGTACCAACTATTGGATCTCCCCCAATTCCAACTGCAGTTGTAAAACCAATATCTCGCAATTCATACATCATCTGATAGGTGAGAGTTCCTGACTTTGAAACCAGACCAATACTTCCAGGCCCTGTGATATCAGCTGGCGTAATTCCAATATTGGATTTACCAGGGCTAATCAAACCTGGGCAATTAGGTCCAATGATCCGTGACTTTCCAACCTTAAGGCTATGGGCATAAAAGCTTGCTGTGTCGTGAACTGGTATTCCTTCGGTGATAACAACAATTAAGGGCAGGTGAGCATCAATAGCATCAATGACTGCGCTCTTGGCAAACTTTGGTGGCACAAAAATTACTGAGGCATCAGCTCCAGTTGCAGCAACTGCCTCTGTGACAGAGTTAAATACTGGAAGAGATTTTCCTTCAATCTCAACTACTTGACCACCCTTGCCAGGGGTTACTCCACCAACAATATTAGTTCCACTTAAAATCATTCGTCTGGTGTGCTTACTTCCTTCAGAGCCAGTAATTCCCTGAACGATGACTTTAGTTTTCTCAGTTAGAAAGATCGCCATTATTTAGCTGCCAACTCTGCAGCTCTTGCAGCCGCTCCATCCATGCTATCAACCTGCTGGATTAAAGGATGATTAGCCTTATTTAGAATTGCTCTTCCCTCAATAACATTATTACCATCGAGTCGAACCACAATCGGCTTACTTGCTTTATCGCCTAATATCTCAAGAGCTTGAATAATTCCATTAGCGACCGCATCACATGAGGTAATACCACCAAAGACATTTACAAAAACTGACTTAACATCCTTATCTCCAAGAATAATTGAGAGTCCATCTGCCATTACTTGAGCTGATGCTCCCCCGCCAATATCAAGGAAATTTGCTGGTTTTACCCCGCCAAACTTCTCGCCTGCATATGCCACAACATCAAGTGTGCTCATCACAAGGCCTGCGCCATTACCAATTACGCCAACCTCTCCTTGCAACTTCACATAATTTAGGTCGCGCTCTTTGGCAAGTGCTTCAAGTGGATCTGCTGCTTCATGATCAATGAGGGCTTCAAATTCAGGATGGCGGAAAGCGGCATTGTCATCAAGTGTTACTTTTCCATCGAGTGCAATTACTCTGCCATCAACTGTTTTTACTAAAGGATTAATCTCAATCAAAGTAGCATCGCGGCTTTGAAAGGTCCTCCAAAGAGTTACTAATACGTCAGCAACCTGCTTTTCAACATCGCTGCCAAATCCACCTTGTCGAACTATCTCTAAGGCTTTTGTTTGATCTATTCCTTCATTGGGATCAATATGAACTTTAGCTAACTTCTCTGGGGTTTTATGTGCCACTTCTTCAATATCCATACCGCCTGCAACAGATGCCATCACTAAGAAGGAGCGGTTAGAACGATCAAGAAGAATTGCTAAGTAATATTCACTCTCTATTGGAGCAGCAGCAGCAATCATTACTTTCTTTACGATATGGCCCTTGATATCCATGCCAAGAATTGCCTCTGCCTTTGCATAAGCATCATCACCATTTTCAGCAAGCTTTACGCCGCCAGCTTTGCCGCGCCCACCAATTTTTACTTGAGCTTTAACTACGACTTTTCCACCAATTTCCTGCGCCGCATCTCTTGCTTGGGCAGGAGTTGTTGCCACTTTTGCTTTTAATACTGGGATTGAGTTGGCCTCAAACAGATCACGGGCTTGATATTCAAAGAGGTCCACGGGTCATAACTTATCTACTGGGGCATATCGGAGCAACAATCGCTTATCTCCGTAGCTACCAAAGTTGATTGTCGCCTCTGCTTTCTCTGCCTCACCTGAGAGCGCAATCACAGTGCCAAGACCAAATGTGTCATGACTTACTCGATCACCGATATTTAATTGCAAGGTATTTGACTTAATCGCTGCTTTTGGTAGCGCATTTGGTGCATATTTTCGTTTTGTCATGGGAGATGAGATATATCCACTCTCACTCTTATTCCAATCAATTAAGGCATCAGGAATTTCATCTAAGAATCTTGAAGGTGGGTTGTAATTCGGAGCTCCCCAAGATGATCGATATTCAGCCCTTGATAGATAGAGCCTCTCTCTAGCTCTTGTTAGGCCAACGTATGCCAGCCTTCTCTCCTCCTCCAACTCCTTCTTCTCACCTAGCGTTCTTGAGTGAGGAAAAATTCCCTCCTCCATTCCGGTGAGAAATACTGTTGGAAACTCCAAGCCTTTAGCAGTATGTAGCGTCATTAGAGTTACAACGCCGCCATGATCTTCGCCCTCTGGAATCTCATCTGCATCTGCAACGAGTGCGACATCTTCTAAAAATCCCGCAAGTGAGATCTCTTGACCTTCATCAACTTCTCGCTCTTGATACTCCTCAGCAACTGCCACTAGCTCCTCAAGGTTTTCAATTCTTACCTCATCTTGTGGATCATGGCTATCACGGAGCTCATCTAATAGCCCTGATTGCTCAAGAACTGCTGCTGCAATGGTTGCTGGCGGGCGATTGGCTTCAACCAATACTTGCAGAGCTGCAATCATCGCAACAAACTCAGATACAGCAGATGATGCCTTAGCTCCAAGGCCGGCAGCGCTTGCTCTATTTAAACCTTGCCAGAACGAAATACCTTCAGCTTTTGCAAAATCATCAATAGCTTCAAGGGCCCTATCGCCAAGTCCGCGCTTTGGGGTGTTGATGATTC
>Ga0255074_1000124_pt1 | contig 11542 bp, 11 predicted proteins | sample Colum_Yuk_RepC_8_FD_188478 | JGI IMG/M metagenome (GOLD analysis project Ga0255074, IMG submission 188478) | Freshwater microbial communities from Columbia River, Oregon, United States - Colum_Yuk_RepC_8h | ecosystem: Environmental > Aquatic > Freshwater > River | place: USA: Oregon | collected... | reverse complement strand
AAAGTATATTGAATACCCAACTGTAGTAAGTGCCATCAAAGCACACGTTCAATACCTTAAATTAATGAGTAAGCCTTCATTCCAATAAACTAAGAAGCCTTTTTCTTTCTGGCCATTTTGCGTGGCGGGTTGGCTTTTAATTCAGCAATAGTGGCATTTACTTCTTCAATGGTCAAGGTTTCTACTTTTTCTTGTTGTTCTTTACTCAATTTGAAGTTGCGTAAACCTTGCTTGATATAAGGGCCATAAGGGCCTCTCAATAATTGTATCTTTTCTTTTTCAAATACCTTAATGGTTCTCTCGTCTTTGGCTTTGCGCTTTTCTGCAATCATAGGTGATAATTCTTCTAGGGTTACAGTGTAAGGGTCCATTTCCTTGTTAAGGGAGTAGAACTTCTTAGCATGAGCCGCATAAGGGCCAAAGCGACCAATATTTACAGAAACATCTTCCTCTTCGAATTGTCCAAGCATTCTAGGTAGTTTGAAAAGCTCCATGGCTTCATCAAAACTAATTGTCTCAATACTTTGAGAGGCTTTCAATTTTGCGAATCTTGGTTTTTCTTCTTCATCTTGGTGGCCAATTTGAACCATCGGTCCATATCTTCCCATACGCGCAATTACTTTTTTACCAGTCACTGCATCAAAACCTAGTTCTCTTTCACCTTTTGCTCTTTCAGCCGTTTCAAGGGTATGTTCAATGGTCGTATGAAATGGTTCATAAAAAGAGGCTAACATATCGCTCCATTTTAATTTACCAGCTGCGATTTCATCAAACTCGCCTTCAATTTTAGCTGTAAAGTTAAAGTCCATTACTTTTTCAAAATGCAATTTCAAAAAGTCGGTCACCACTAAACCTAAATCGGTAGGGGATAACTTATTTTTTTCTGCACCTGTAATTTCAGACGCAGTCTCTTGCTTGATAACATCTTTTTTGTCCAATGTTAAAATCTGGTAGATTCTTTTAATGCCTTCTTTTTCTCTTTTCTCTACGTAATTACGTTTCATAATGGTAGAAATGGTAGGCGCATAAGTAGAAGGGCGTCCAATACCTAATTCCTCTAATTTCTTCACCAGCGATGCTTCTGTATACCTCGAACTAGGTCGGCTAAAACGCTCTAGTCCTGTCATTTCTAAAAAGTCTAAAACTTGTCCTTTTGCTAAAGGGGGTAATAAACTTTCGCCCTCTTCATTATTATCTTCTTCCTCTTCGTCGTTACTTTCTAAATATACTTTTAGAAAACCATCAAATTTCATCACCTCTCCACTTGCCGTTAATGTTTCTTTATTGGTAGATACTTCAATTTTAGCAGTTGTTTTTTCAAATTGCGCATCGCTCATTTGAGAAGCAATGGTTCTTTTCCAAATAAGTTCGTATAATCTATTTAAATCGGCATCGTCTACTTTACTTTCATTCATGTAAGATGGGCGAATGGCCTCATGCGCTTCTTGCGCATTTTCATTTTTATTTTTAAACTTGCGTGGTTGATAATATTTTTCACCAAAGCTTGAATTAATTTCTGTTTTAATGGCGTCCACTGCTGTTTCACTTAAACTAATACTATCGGTTCTCATGTAAGTGATCTTACCACTTTCATATAATTTTTGTGCAAGCAACATTGTTTTACTTACACTGTATCCTAATTTTCTTGAGGCTTCTTGTTGTAAAGTAGAAGTAGTGAAAGGTGCTGAGGGCGTGCGTTTGCCGTCTTTTACTGCAATATCTTTTACGGTATATTTTGCACCTTTTGATTCGTTTAAAAACTTTTCTGCGGCGCCTGCGGTAGATAATTTTTGAGGGCCTTCTGCTTTAAACTTTACTTTCTTTTTATTAATGTCAGGAGCTGTAAATAAAGCTGAAATTTTAAAAACGCTTTCAGGTAAAAAATGATTAATCTCTCTTTCCCTTTCTGCAATTAATCTTACGGCAACACTTTGTACACGACCGGCACTTAAACTTCTTTGCATGCCTATTTTTCTCCAAAGCACTGGGCTTAATTCAAAACCCACAATTCTATCTAATATTCTTCTTGCTTGTTGTGCGTCCACTAAGTCCATATTTATGAAACGCGGATTCGCAACCGCTTTTTTAATAGCAGGCGCGGTAATCTCATGAAATACAATACGCTTTGTTTTTTTAGGATCTAATCCCAATACTTCTGCTAAATGCCAACTAATACTTTCTCCTTCACGGTCCTCATCCGATGCAAGCCAAACTTCCTTTGCCTTCTTTGACATGGATTTTAATTCCTTTACTACTTTTTCTTTCTCACTAGGGACAGAATATCTTGGTGCAAATTTGTTTTTTAAGTCAATACCCATATCTGCTTTCTCTAGATCACGAATATGACCATAGCAGCTTCTTACTTCAAATTCTTCCCCTAAAATCTTCTCGATCGTCTTGGCCTTTGCAGGCGACTCCACAATTAATAAGTTTTTTGACATAGTTGCCAACCGCTCCTACGGGTATTTTTGGAATTGAATATCAATTAATTATGAAAAAAGAAAAAAGACCATTGCTGGCTAATCTTCTCTTTTCTCGCGATGCAATATTAGAGCTTTCACCTAAAAAATAAAAATAAGCTATTCTATTGGAGCCAGAAAGGCCATTATTTTATCAATAATTTCAGGGGTTTTATATACTTTATTATGACCTAAACCATTGGTAATCAGGAATTTTATATTTTTTGGGGCTTTTTTTTGAAATTCGACCAAATCTTCGAAGGGACAAACCAAATCCTCCCTGTCGTGCACCCAAAGTAGGTCTCCTGCATAGTTTTCGATGGCCCTGTCGGCTTCAAAATAGGTAATTGGCAGACCGGAACCCTTTTCTACTAATTCATTAAAAGCAGCTCTGATGGCAGGGCTAAGGTGCATCATATTGAAATATCTTTCAAAGGTAGTGGTGGTTTTAGTGGCAGGAGCAATTAAAACAAACTTATGCTTTGTTGGATTTTCAATAGTCTCTGCAATCATGGCCAAGGTAATGGCACCTAAGGAATGGCCAATAAAATGATCAATGGGGCCAATTTCTTTTATGATTTGTTCAATGGCATGTTTATAGATGATTATATTAATGTGTTTGCCCTCACTAAGCCCATGACCAGGTGCGTCAAAACCAATGACCCTAAAACCCTTTTTCAATAAGGGCTGAATATATTGGTCAAACTTATAAAAATAGCTGGCATAACCATGTACAATTAATACGGTTTGTCCATTTGGCTTTGAGGGTTTCCATTCAAAGCCATGAATTATAGTTTTGCCGGTTTTTATAATGCCATCCCCTACGACGGTGATATGTAAGGGCTTCCCCTGATTAAATATTGCAGGGGCCTTTCTTTTCTTATATTTTGGATAGGGGGTGCAGAATAAATCAAAGGCCAATTTGCCTGCCACTGGGGGCGAAACCATGCCTAGGGTTTTAAACTTGGTCCTCAAATATTGTAAATACATCCTTTCAGAGAACCCGAGCGTGGCCATAACTATATAATTAGAGCGCAAAGATAAGAAGCCCTATTGTATAGATATTAGTTTTTTTGTATTTCGACAAAGAAAAATAAAAATGTAATGAAGGCATTGCATGATAACTAGTATTTTTGCAAAAATCTAAGATTGACCTATGTATTCGTTAAAAATTAATTTTGAACAAAAGGGATTAGCGCCAGTGACATTAAATGACATTAAGCCAGACCATAGTTTATTAGAAGTACTATTAGATGCAGGAATTGAATTACACCATAATTGCGGAGGCGTTTGCGCTTGTAGTACCTGTCATATATATATAAAGAAAGGTTCCGAATTTTTACAGGAGTTATCGGATAAAGAAGAAGATTTTATTGATAGAGCAGTGAGTCCAAGAATAGAATCGAGATTAGGATGCCAATGCGAATTATTAGCAGGCAGTGGCGCAATTGAAATATTAGTTCCCGATCAAACACAATTTTTAGGAGAATAAATTATAATAGACCCGAATTAAATATACCATTATGCCTCAGTTTGAACCACCCATTTATTGGAATGATCATGAAGACATCGCTCAAAAATTATATGAAAAATTTGGGGATGATTTTACAGAGTCAAAAATTTATAGAGTGCGCTTCACCGATTTATTAGATTGGGTTTTATCCTTGCCTCATTTTGAGGGCAAAAAAGAGGAGTCTAATGAGGGCCATCTGGAAATGATTCAATCCGCCTGGGTCTATGAGTGGCGCGATAATCAAAAATAAGCTTACTTTTATTGTCTAAATAAAGATGCCTTGTTAGCTGATTTTAAAAAAATTACTTGTTTTGTATTTGATGTAGATGGTGTGTTAACCAATGGAAATTTATTGGTGATGCCCAATGGACTAATGGCTAGAACCATGAATATTAAAGATGGCTATGCGATTCAGTTGGCTATTAAAAAAGGCTACAAGGTTTGGATTATTTCAGGGGGTAATTCTGATGAAGTGAAAGAGCGATTAGAAAAATTAGGGGTTAGTCAAGTTTTTATGAAAGTAACAGACAAGAAAGTACTTTTAGAAGAGTTATCTATTTTACATTCAACCCCAATGGATCAAATATTATATATGGGTGATGATATGCCCGATCTAGAAGCCATGCAATTAGTAAGTATTGCGGCTTGTCCTAGTGATGCAGCTATTGATATTAAAGCGATGGCTACTTATAAAGCCATTGCCAAAGGAGGAGAGGGTTGCGCTAGAGAAGTGATTGAAAAAACATTAAAATTAAATGATCATTGGGATAATGATGATCATATCCAGTCAAAATGAATTTAAAATAATCAATTTGAAATTATTCATTCATTTTTTAAAGTTGGTGCGTTGGCCAAACTTGTTATTCATTATACTAGCAGAATGCTTACTACATTTTTGTATATATAAACCTTTATTTCCCCTTTCGGGTAATGAGGCAGATATTCAATTTTATTTCATGCTTACTAGTAATATTTTAATTGCGGCTGCTGGCTATATGATTAACGATTATTTTGATGTCAATATTGACCAAGTGAATAAGCCTCAAAAAGTAGTGGTAGGTGCTTATATTAGTAGAAGGATGGTTATTTTTTGGCATCTTATTTTCAGTGTACTAGGCATATTTGTATCCACTATTGTATTTCCTTTTCAAGCGTATTGGCATATTCATGTAACTAATTTAATGGCCATTTTATTTTTATGGTTTTATAGCACTAGTTTTAAAAAGAAATTTTTAGTAGGTAATATTATTATTGCCATACTCACTGCTTGGTCTATTGCTATTGTTTATTTTTCTAAGTTCACTATACAAGAAATTATACATCCTGCTATAAGTAATGGGGCTGTTTTAAAATTTGCAAAGCTTACTTTATTATATAGTGCTTTTGCTTTTATATTAACCTTGGTGAGAGAAGCTTTAAAAGATATGGAGGATATGGAAGGTGATCAGAAATTTGGTTGTAATACCTTGCCCATTGCCTGGGGTTTAAAGCCCACTAAAGTGTATTTAGCTGTATGGACATTTGTGGTTATTGCCGTTTTGTTAATCATTCAATTATATGTAATTCCTTTTGGTTGGTGGTACACTGTTTTGTATTGTCTTATATTTATTATCACCCCTTTAAGCCTTGTTCTAATTCAATTACCTAAGGCCTTTACGCATAACCACTTTAAAAAACTAAGTGCCTATTTAAAATTTGCTATGTTGGCGGGTATTTTTTCTATTCTGTTTTTCTACTTTTTATTTTAATATAATAGTTTCATATAATCGATTCATTTCATGCCTTCATTCATACTAGCCTCGCAATCTCCAAGAAGAAAAACATTACTTGAATGGGCCGAGATTCCTTTTGAAATTATTGTTTCAGACATAGATGAATCTTATCCCTCTAGCTTGGCTATAGAAGAAGTGCCAGTATATATTGCAAAAAATAAAGCATTGGCCGTAAAAGAAATAATTCTTTCCACTAAGCCTGCTTTGGTAAACCAATGTATTATTGCTGCAGATACTGTGGTGGTATTGGGTCAAACAATAATAGGGAAGCCTACTAATAAACAAGAGGCTATTGAGTCCTTATTGTCATTATCTGGACAAACTCATAAAGTCATTACCGGTGTTGTATTGTTACATCAAGGCCAGGAAATAAGTTTTAGTGAAACGACCTTGGTGGAATTTCATGTATTAACTGCTGAGCAAATAGAATTTTACGTAGATAAATATAGGCCCTATGATAAAGCAGGGGGCTATGCTATACAGGAATGGATTGGGGTAGTGGGGATTAAAAAAATTACCGGCGATTTTTATAATGTAATGGGACTTCCTGTAAGTAAGCTAGTGCAAACAATTAAGGAACTAGATATCAGTTAGTTGCTTTAAACTTCTACTACCAATTAAAAGCAATATCTAATTCCAGGTCTGGATGCAGGCTTCTTTCCACAGGGCAGGTTCTTGCCACTCTTTCTAATATCTCCTTAGTTTTATCATCTAAGTTTAAACCTGCAGGCATGGTTACATGCGCAATAATCTTTCCTATTCTTCTAGGATCTGACACCATTATTTTAGTCACTTCTACTTTGGCACCATCAAGCGCAATAGACATAGATTCTGCTTTAATACCCATGGTGGTAATCATACAAGCACCTAGGCCAGTAGCAATTAAATCGGTGGGAGAAAATCTTTCTCCCTTGCCTTTGTTGTCGGTAGGGGCATCTGTTTGAATAGGAGAGCCGCTTTGCAAATGCACGCAAGTGGTTCTTAAATTAGCGTCGTAGGTAACAATAGAAGTCATGATATATATTTTTAAGCTACCGCTTTTTCTGGGCTAAGTTCTTTTTTATGAAGCGTGAAGGTAACTATTAGGGAAAGTACAAAATAGGCAATCATTAACTTACTTAATAATGAATAGTATTTATCGGCTCCAAACCAATCTCCAATAAAAACAATAATACTTATTCCAAAAATTGATTTTAATAGCTCCCAAAAAAGAGAGGAGGGGTTGCCATCCATAAAATCGGTTAAGGCATAAATATAAACATAGACAAAGGCTCCATAAATAAATATATTGGGTACTCCAATACTAGCAATATTGCCTAAGAAATAGGCAACTATAATAAATATAAGTACAATTTGTAACCAAACCCATGCGTAGAATGAATTTGTTCTTTTAGTCTGGTATTTTTCAAAATGATACACATCCTCAATTTTAAACACAGGACTCTTGGCTTCTAGATCGGCAGGTCTCCAGCCAGTGGGTTTGAACCATAATTGAAACTTGGCTTTAATATCATTTGTTTTCCATGCGTCAGTAATTAACAGCCACATGTGTTTGAAATTAATTTTTATAGGGTTCCAAGTTCTCATAGGTCTAGTAATTCCATAAACAGGAACTACATGGGGTAATTCTTCCTGGAAACTGCCAAATAATTTATCCCATATTATAAATATTTGGGCCATGTTTTTATCCATGTACTCTTTGTTAATAGCATGGTGCACTCTATGGTGTGAAGGGGTTACTAATATATATTCTAGAAATCCCATTCTATTAATATAACGTGTATGGTACCAGAATTGTGCGAAAAATTGAATAGGGGTAACAGTAGCAATTACTAAAGGCGATACACCTAATAAAGCAGCGGGAAGTAAGAAAATAGAAAATATTTTTACAAAAGAAGAAATGGGTTGTCTTACTGCACAGGCTAAATCAAATTCTTCACTACTGTGGTGGACAATATGACTATTCCAGAAAAAATTAATTTTATGTTCTATACGGTGAATCCAATAATGTGAAAAGTCTAAGCAAACAAAGGCAATAACATAAGTGAGCCAAGTGGTGCTAATATGTGTAATGGCCACTCTTTGTTCAATCCATTTATAACTTAAAATGGTAAAACTTAAACCCAATACATTTTTAATGACCATGGTGATAGCTGAACTTAAACTACTCACTGTATCCATTGAATGGTTACGTTCTTTTTTTATATACCAACCATACCATTTTTCTATAAGGATCATTGAAAAAAAAATGGGCATGACAATTAATAAGATCTTTCCGTACTTCTCCATAAAATGGTATTAATTTATACGAAGATAAGCTATAATTTTAACGCAAAAAAGGTGAATATATAGGGCAAGTCTTGTATTTTTGTACCTGATTATAGAGAACGATTTATGCAAGAATTACCCATTGTAAGTGCTGAGAAAGATACGAGAATAAAAAAACCAGATTGGTTAAGAGTAAAGCTACCTATTGGGGAAAGTTATAAGCATGTGCGTGGGTTAGTAGATACACATAAACTACATACCATTTGTGAAAGTGGTAATTGCCCGAATATGGGAGAGTGCTGGGGCGAAGGCACGGCTACTTTTATGATACTTGGGAATATTTGTACAAGAAGCTGTCAGTTTTGTGCCGTAGCTACAGGGCGTCCTAAACCAGTGGAGTGGGACGAGCCACAAAGAGTAGCGGAAGCTATTTTACTTATGAAAGTGAAACATGCAGTACTTACAAGTGTAGACAGAGATGAATTAGCAGATGGAGGTTCCATTATTTGGTACAATACCATTAAAGCCATTAAAGCGCTTACGCCTACTACTACATTAGAAACTTTAATTCCCGATTTTAGAGGTATACAAGAACAAATTAATCGAATCATAGAAGCGGCTCCTGAAGTAGTAAGTCATAATATGGAAACCGTAGAGCGCATTACACAGAAAGTAAGGGTACAAGCAAAATACAGAAGAAGTTTAGGCGTGCTAGAGACTTTGAAAAAAGGAGGCATGCGCACCAAGACAGGAATCATGTTAGGTATTGGAGAGCATAAAGAAGAAGTGATACAAACCATGAAAGATTTAGTGTCAGTTGGTACCGATGTTTTAACCTTGGGTCAATACTTACAACCTACTAAAAAACATTTAGCCGTTCAACGCTTTGTACATCCCGATGAATTTGCTGAACTTAGACAAATTGGCTACGAGTTAGGATTTGACTATGTAGAAAGTGGGCCCTTAGTAAGGTCGTCTTATCATTCAGAAAAACATGTGATAGCAGGCTGGGGTAGAAACAAATGGTTAGAAGAAACTTTACTCCCACATTAGGGCGCTTGCACCTAAGATGGCTGCGTCAGATTCTTTCAAATGACTCACTAATATTTTAATTTTATTTTGGAACACTTCAATTAAGTTCGCTTCCATATGTTCACGTGTAGGTTTTAAAATTAAATCACCTGCTTTTGTTAAGCCTCCAAATAAAATAATGGCTTCAGGGCTAGAGAACATTACAAAGTTGGCTAAAGAAATACCTAATATTCTACCTGTGTATTCAAATACTTCTTTGGCTACTTCATCGCCTGCAGTAGCTGCTTCAAATACAGCTTTAGAATCTATTTTATCAATAGGAATGTTTCTGAGTGTACTGGGTTTGTCTGTAGTATTTAAAATTTCAACGGCTGATGTTGCCACCCCTGTTGCAGAAGCATAACTTTCTAGTGAACCTTTTTTTCCTGTACCAGGATGGATGCGTCCATCGGGTATAATAATAGTATGTCCTAATTCTCCCGCCATTCCATCATGTCCATATATTAATTCTCCATTAGCAACAATACCACTTCCCACACCTGTGCCTAAGGCAATTAAAATAAAATTTTTCATACCTTTTGCAGCACCATAAGTCATTTCACCTACTGCAGCAGCATTGGCATCGTTGGTTAATTTTACAGGCAACTTAAATTTATCTTGAATGAGTTTTGCCAAAGGAATGATTCCTTTCCAAGGAAGGTTAGGTGCGTATTCAATAGTACCTGTATATATATTCCCATTAGGAGCGCCTACACCAATGCCTTTAATACGGCCCACGCCACCCACTTTATCTATAAGGATCATTAATTTATCATACAACTCATTTATATAAGCATGAATATCTGCATGCCCTCTAGTTGACATCGTATCAGAAGATAAAACATTCCCTAAATTATCAACTATACCAAACTTGGTACCTGTGCCACCAATATCAACACCCGCTATATAAGAATCCATGCTCTATTTTTATTTTAAATGATTATTAATGTCCTGCTACTGCTTCTGTTTCTTCATAATTAATTCCTTGCTTCTTTAAAATACCTTTTACTGAAATAGCAAATACTAAAATATAAGCAAAACAGAAAACAGGTACCCAGAAAGAATTATGAATACCATAACCTGGGGTATCTAAATGAGAAGATTGTAAGAAGTCAGATAATTTACCTTGGATAGGAGGAATAATACCGCCCCCTAAAATCATCATGATTAAAAAAGCAGCACCTTGTGTGGTATACTTTCCAATACCTGCAATAGATAAGGCAAAAATACAAGGCCACATAATAGAACATGCAATACCTCCTGTTAAGAAAGCATAAATAGCAATGTCTCCTTTCGTGAATACCCCAATTAACATAGAGACTACTCCAATCAAACTAAATATTAATAAAGTTTTAGCAGGTTTGTCTTGACTTAAGAAGAAGGCCACAATTTGAATAAATATACAAACGATATACATGTAAAGTGGAGTCATGTCGTATTGTGCGATACTATTTACAGCAATTACAATTCCAAAGGCTACTAAAGGAACAATGACAGTTAGCATTTTTTTAGTATTACTTTTAAACTCGAATGCAGAAATAGCACCTGCCCAACGACCAATCATCATACTACCCCAATACATTGAAATATAAGGAGCAATTTTTGAAGAAGGGATACTTCCAAAATCGGCTTGCTTTAATAATTCTCCTAAATTAGAACCAATGGAAACTTCAGCACCTACATATACAAATAAGGCAAGCATACCTAACACTAATTGAGGGTATTTCATTGCACCCCAACCATTTTCATTTTTCTGTGCTTTAAAATTTGCATACAATAAACCCACTACTACAGTGGCTAAAGCGCCAAATAACCATTTTAAACGCGTGGTTTCTAAATCGTGTCTGCCAGCATCGGTTAAGGTTGTAGGATCAATTTTATAGCTACTAAAAATAGGGACAAACATTATAATTAAAACGCCTGTCATGATTAATAATAAGTATAAAGCTTTATTGGCTGGTTCAATTTTTTCTTCAGATATACCCGGAGGTACTTTCTTTGAAAAATGAAACATAGCGGCGGCGGCTAAAAATAAAATACCCACGGCTGTATACAATATCACCACTTTGCTTAAGCTTAAGGCAGCAATTTGATCATCGGTAATAGCTGCTGCACTTCCAAATAAGGCAAGGGCAACGACAATGGGCCCAATAGAGGTTCCAAAGGAATTGATACCACCCGCTAGGTTCACACGGCTTGCTCCGGTAGAAGGGTCACCTAAGGCAATGGCAAAAGGTTGTGCTGCGGTTTGTTGTAAAGAAAATCCTAAAGCCACTATAAATAAACCAACTAACATGCCTGTAAAGGTGTTTGCATTCACTGCAACAATCATGGCAGCTGCACCAATAGCAGAAAATAGTAAGCCATAGACAATACTTTTTTTATAACCCCATTTACCTACTAAGTCCTTGCCGCCAAATGCTCCATAAGCAAATAGGCCTAAGGCACCTACATAATAG
>Ga0255074_1000116_pt1 | contig 11889 bp, 9 predicted proteins | sample Colum_Yuk_RepC_8_FD_188478 | JGI IMG/M metagenome (GOLD analysis project Ga0255074, IMG submission 188478) | Freshwater microbial communities from Columbia River, Oregon, United States - Colum_Yuk_RepC_8h | ecosystem: Environmental > Aquatic > Freshwater > River | place: USA: Oregon | collected... | reverse complement strand
AAGTATCTTAATATTGAACACAACAAAGAACGTGTAATCGGACACATTACAAATTATTCTTTCAATAGAATTGGAGATAATAAATTTTTAACAGAAGAGGAAGTTGGTAAAACTCTTGATCCTGTTTATCTATCAGTTGCCGGTGTTATTTATAAAACTGTTGACAAAAAATTTACATCGTTAATGCTAAGAAATTCTGATCCAAAAGATTCTTTTTACAATTCTATTTCTGCGAGTTGGGAAATTGGTTTTAGTAATTATTATTTAGCAGTTGGAAGTCAGTCTTTAAAAGAGGCTGATATTATCACAGATCCAAAACAAATTCAAGAATTTTCTCAATTTTTAAAAGCAAAAGGTGGAGCCGGTAAATTAAAAGATGGAACTCCGGTTTACAGATTAATAGTTGGAGAGATTTATCCTTTAGGCGGGGGTTTCACAACTAATCCAGCCGCGCAAGTCAATGGTGTTGTAGCATTTGAAGATGCTCCGTCATTTTCTGTTCAAGAGGACGAAAAGAAAAATGAAGAGGTTGAAGCTAATGAAAATTGCATCGAAGAAGTCAGTGCATTTTTAACGAATAAAAAATCAAATTCCATTTTACAGATAAAAAATGTAAAAACAATAAACCATATGGACTTAGAAAAACTTATCACAGAGTTAAAGTCTGCTCTTCTTGAAAAGAAATTTGGCGAAGAGGCTGTCGCTTCAATGACCAGCCATTTCGCTGAAGCTATCAAACAGAAGGACGCAGAGTATCGCGACTCCATTGCAGCTGAGAAGGCCGCTAAAGACAAAGCCGAGAAGCTTTACAATGAGACAGTCGCTTCAGTAGAATCAATGAAGGCAGAACTTGCCAAAACACAAGAAGAGCTTAATAAAATTAAAGAAGCCCAAGCGCAAGAAGAGGCTGTAGCTCGTCTTAATGCCCGTGTTGGTGAACTCGACGCCGCTTATGAACTCAACGATGACGACCGTAAACTTATCATTGGCGAAGTTCAAGCTCTTGAGGCGACAGAAGAGGCTTTTGCTTCTTACAAAGAGAAGTTCGCTACCGTATGGAAGCACAAGAATAAAGAGTTTATCAAAGCCCAAGCCGCCGAGATTGAAAAGAAAATCTCTGAGCAAGTTGAGGCTCGTCTTAAAGAAGTCAGCAAAGCTTCTGCCACTGCCGAAGTAAAGGTAGAGGAAGAGAAAAAGGCTGATGTCGCTGCCGCATTAGATAATGCTACAGCCACCAATAAGGCCCCCGATAGCAAAATCGCTGTCGAGCAGTCTTTCCGTGAGAAGTTCGCAAAAGCTTTCTCTCGCGAAAATATTAGCGTAAGCTATTCTAAATAATAAAAATTAACTGTAACAAACAATTAAAGGACAACTAATATGGCAAATCGTCTCCTACCATTCCGTCAATACGACGACAATGATGTGGTAAATATGTACGCTCTCGTTGACGCAGCTGTCAACGAAAACGTAACCGGCGTTGGAACTGGTGACGCAGGAGTCTTCGTTAAAGTTTCCGCTGGCAACTTTGACCTTGACCCTGTTTCATACGCTTCCGACTCTTATCTCGGCAAGACCGACTTCCCTCATGTCGGTGTTAATCAATACCCCAAGGTAAATCTTAAAGTTACTCCAGCCGCCTCTGGCGACTTGACTAACTGCCTTGGACTCACACTCCGTCAAACTGCAAAGTTTGACGAGAACGGTGAAAAACTTCTCTATTATCGCCAGAAGGCTGAAGAGCTTATGTGCGTACTGCCCGGCCAAGCCGTTCCAGTCGCTACTCGCGGTATCTTCACCCTCTCTGCTAATGCGATTGACGGAACTCTTACTGTCGGTTCGGGCTTCAAGCTTTCCGAAAACGGCGGCAAGATCACTGGCTGCGCCCACACTGATGACGGTAAACTCGGCATCGTTCTCGGCACAGGTTCACGCACCTCGCTCACAAGCGTTACTGACGCTTATGCAGGTAACTTCGCAGTAATCGGTCTGCGCATGTAATAAGAAAGGAAACTACTTAAATGAAAATCACATTAAAGCGCACCCCAGAACAGATTGAGCTTATCAAAGCAATGGCTAGTCGCAATCGCACTGTTGCTTATGATGCTCAAGTCGCACTCGCTGAGTTCATCGGACCCGTTCTTGCAGAGGTTATTAACAATGCTCCTACACTGAGCAATTTGTTCACCAGCCTCTCATACAACGCTGATGATAATCCCAGCATTCCTCTCGACCTGTACTACGACGTAACTGACGAGGACTACATCACTGTATACTCACAGTCCGTAGCTGGTGGTCTTCCCACCAATCAGGTTCTCCCCACAGTCTCCGAGATGAAGCTGACCACCTACACACTGGACAGCGCCCTCTCCTTCGACCGTCGTTATGCTGCAAAGCATCGCATGGACGTTGTAGCTAAGACATTCACCCGTATGGCACAGGAAATCCTGCTCAAGCAGGAGCGTACTTCTGCCACATTGGCCATGACTGCTCTCGCTAACGCAGAGACAAACAGCAAGAAACACGTTCAGCGCGCTAACGTTGCTGGCCGTTTCCTTCTCGCTGACCTTAACGAACTCCTCACTCTGGCAAAGCGCATCAACACATCATGGGCCAAGGGAACACCTGCCTCTGGTTCACGCGCTGGCCTGACTGACCTTCTGGTTTCCCCAGAGGTCACCGAGCAGATTCGTGCTATGGCTTATAACCCAATTAATACCAAAGGCTCTCCCTCCGTAGCTGGCACCGCCGGTAACGGAAGCGAGAACGGTATCGCCGCTACTGATGAAATGCGCACAGCTATCTACAATAGCGCTGGTATCCCCAGCTTCTACGGTGTTAATATCCTTGAGTTCAATGAACTCGGTATTGGTCAGAAGTTCAACACCATCTTCGACACAGCTGCTGCGTCAACAAACTATACAACAGCTGCTGGAAGTGGCTCCGCTCAGTTCAACGGTTCTACAACAGAAATTCTTGTTGGTATCGACCGCAGCCGTGACTCACTGCTCCGCGTCGTAGCAACAGATCCAGATTCGAACTCTGAGTTCAATCTGGTTGCTGATGATCAATACAGCATCCGTCAGAACAAGATCGGTTACTTCGGCTCCCTTGAGGAAGGCCGTGTAGTTCTCGACGTTCGCGCCCTCGTAGGCAAGATCGTCTAAGGTTAAAACCTTCTAAAGAACCCGCCTCGAAAGAGGCGGGTTTTTTATTTCATTTATAAAATAGAAAAGTGTAAATGTTACGATAGTATTTACTATGGAAATCTCAACTGGACAATCTACTGAAGTTGGCAAAGCGAGCTTATTAGAAGAGCTTAATACTATCAATGATAAAAATTCGCCAGAATATCGATCAAAAGTCAAAGAATTAGAAATTATCTTAGGTATTAAAGAAGTTAATGTTTTTGGCACAGCTAATCGTAAAATTTTTGAAGAAAATCTCGACGCTATGACCCAGTTACAACTTCAAGATTTTGCCCGTAAACTTAAAGTAGATACATCAGGTAGCATGGCGGCTATCAAAACCCGTCTTTTGCGTCAATTTGATACTCAGAACGTACAATCTAGAGGTTACTTTTCTCCCCAACCGCAGACTAAAGAACTGTTCACAAAAGAACAAAAAGAAAAAATGATGAAAGTTTTAAATGGCTAACATCGGACAAATAGCTAGTGGTATATTCTTTTATGAGTTTGATGCGGATACGTCTCAAACTAATATAAGCGTCATATCTGGTTGGCTACAGGCCAATATAGGAGAATTAAATAATTTAATTTATACTTCTCATAGCGGCACTGGAATTGATTTAAGTACAGAAGAAATTGATATTTTTAAGCATCTCTATCTTTCTCATTTTTATAAAAAGAAGTCTAGAAATGCGATAAAAACAATTGGAAGCACATCTCCATCAGGAAATATCGTTTCAGTTTCAGACGAAGATTCTTCTGTCACATTTATAAATAGCAACGAAGTTAGCAAACAATTTAGAGCTTTATCTAAAGATCATTTAGAAGAGATGAATAAATTAGTTTATGCATATAATTTTTATAAAGCTGCTCCAACTCAAGTTGTAGCTAAAACAATGGTTAGTGATGTTTTAACTCTTACTGGAACAGGCGCATAAGAAATAGATAATAATTATTTTTTTACTTTATCTTTAAGGCATAGTTTTGTGTAAATTTAAAAGGGAAAAGGCGCAACTATGTCCGCAGCAACTTATAATATTTCTATAGAAAGGAACGCCACTTTTGATGTTAGTTTGGCGTTAAAAGACGGCAATGGAACAGCTATTGATGTTACCAATGCGACTATAGACGCTGAGATAAAACAAGATTATTACTTCCCTGCTATTGTTTCATTTACGGTAACTAAAATTACCCCAGCCTCTGGAATTATCAAACTTTCTTTAACGGCGAATCAAACTGCTAATTTGCACGTTGGTACGTTGAAGTATGACGTTTTTGCGCAGTATTCAAATGGAGTTATACAAAAAATTTTAAAGGGTACTGTCTCAGTAGAAGAAAACATTACAACTCTATAACACCATGTCTGAAATTGTAGTGGTAGAAGTTAGCAGTCAAACAGGAGTTATAGAAGTAGTAGAAACTGATTTCCTGCTTCATAATTCTTCTATTGACTTACAAGGTGGAGCAAGTGGACAATATTATCACTTAACAAGTGGACAGTATGCTAATATTAGTGGACTTATTGAAAATAATTTTGATCCGAGTAACGATGTTTATTTCGAAAAAAATGTACATGTAAGTGGAACAGTTTTACAAGGAACTGGATACAATAATTATTTAACTGGATTAAGAGTAATTTCTGATGGAAATTTTTCAACGAATGGTGACGCTCAATTTTCAGAGTATATCTTAAAAAGAGAAACTACAGATGCTTCAACATACGAATTGCAGTTTACAAATACATCAAAAAAACTTTCATTACCAGACAATACTTCTTGGTACTTTAAGTTAAGGGTGATAGCAAAAGATACTTCAAATAATACAGCAATATTTAATATTGATGGTGCAATTAAAAAAGGCGCTAGTGCAGGTTTTACGCAAATCGTTGGTAAATGCACTGTTTTAAATATTGTAGACGAAATAGGCACTGGAGGCGTTTCAGTTTCAGCAAACACTTCATATGGATATCTACAGGTAGATGTCGTAGGAAAAGCCGCAACAACAATTCATTGGGTTGGCTATCTAAATTTAGTAGAGGTAAAATAGAAAATCGTGTAAATTATTATAACGGGAGAATTTAAAAATGGCAATATATTATACAGGAGTAACCAACGGTAACCAGATCGATTTCAGAACTGGTGACGCTTCAACAGTAGCAGCTGACGTAAAGCAGCACTTTATAGAACAGAGCGTAACTGGTAATACAACAGGTACTACTCCAAGCAATAAAGCCGTTTTTGATTTTGGTACTGGATTATCAGGGTATTTGTATACAAATGCCGGTGGCCTTTATCAGTTGTCAGCTTTATCAACTGGGACTGATATTGCAGCTATCAATTTAACAGGCAGAGTTAGTGGACTTTCTTTCGTAGATAGCGTCACAATTTCTGGTGGAGAAGGATTAGATCTTTCTGTTTCAAGTGATGCGATTGTTTTATCTCATACAGATACTTCTAGCGTAGCTGATCTTTCCGTTAATGCTGCTGCTGGATCTGCAATTACTGGAATTAGTTTTACCTATGATACTTTTGGCCACGTTTTAAGTGCAACTGGTACAACAGCTGTTATTGTTCGCGATCAAATTCAAAGCGGAGTAACAACTACTGCTCCTAGTGAAGCTGCTGTTCACAATCTCTCTGGAATGCTGAGACCTCTCATTAATCAAGCTCTTGAGAGAGATCTACAAAGCGTAACAAATAGCGGAAGCGGAACAACAAATGGAATCATAATCGGAAAAGATCTTATTGTAAGTGGTGATGTTACTTTAGGTAGTGATTCTTCTGATACAGTTACTATAAATGCTGGTCCGGTTGTTTTAGTAAATGCAGTTACTGGTTCTGATGGTCTTGTGTTTGGTCCAAATGATACTGGAAAAGTTTCTCTCTATAAATCAGACGCAAATGTTTTAAGACTTGATGGTGGATTGGTAATTACAGGTAATCTTACAGTTCAAGGTACAACAACAACAATTGAAAGCAACATTGTTTCTGTCGGAGATAGCATTGTTCTCCTCAATGGAGATTTTACTGGATCTGCTCCAAGTGAAAACGCAGGTATTGAAGTTGAGCGTGGAACTCAAACCAACACATTATTGATTTGGAATGAGGGGACAGATCGTTGGACATTCACCAACGATGGTTCAACTTATTATAACATACCAGTTACATCGGAATTAACTTTGGATGCGACCACGACAAATGGAGCGTCAACATCAAATGATATTGTAGTTGGTGGAATTACGGTTTCTGGAGCCGCTCAAGCAAAGTCTGATCATTTTGTGGTCTATTGCAATACTTCAAATTCTACAACAACCGAGATGTTCTTAAACGGAACAAATGGTAGAATAACTTTGGCCAGCAACAGTGCTGTTGCATTTAAAGGAAATATTACAGCTTTTGATTCAGCTAATGCGAAAGCGGCTTCTTGGTCTTATAACTGTCTCGTCGCTAATAAAGCAGGAAACACTGCTTTAGTTGGCGCGGCTCACGTTATAAAATTAGGCGACGATTCAAATGGTGTTTGGGAAGTTTTTGTTGATGGAGACAACACCAATGATTCGTTAAAATTGCAGGTTAAAGGAGAAAATGCAGCGAATATTAAGTGGACAGCGAGTGTAATAAGCTCAGTTGTTTCTTAATATTTAGCAAATTAAAATTAACATAAAAGGAATATGGGCAAGTACTATTTAGGCACAGGCACTTCTCAGATTAACTTCCAAGTAGTTGATGCTACTGGGGTTATAAATGATCTTAATTTAAGTGGCTTGTACTTAAGTACAACTGGCAAAGCAGCCGATTCTGATAAATTAGACGGTTTTGATGGCTCGTATTATTTAAACGCTAATAATATTACTGGCGCTTTTACTGGAATTGTTACGGGAAACAGTGGAGTTTTTAATTCAATAACTTTTAATACTGGATTAGGGCTTGTTTCTAATCCCGCCCAGCTTTTATGGAATGATGATCAAGCTTCTTTAGAATTAGGTTTACTTGGGGGAGCCACAACTAATTTAGGGCAAGATTTAGTAGCTTATGTCAGAAATGCTGAAACGGGAGTAATTTCTAAAGGCGAAGTTGTTTACTTGTTTGGTGCGCAAGGCGATAAGGCCACAGTAAAATTAGCTTCAAATCTTTCTGACGCAACTTCGTCAAAAACTCTTGGTGTTGTAATTGAAAATATCGCTGCTGGACAACTTGGTTATGTAAAAAGCGTTGGCGTTGTAGACGGATTAAGTCTTGCAGCTTATAATGATGGCGATATTCTTTGGCTAGGAACAACACCTGGTTCACTAACTGTAACAAAACCGCAAGCGCCATATCATATGGTGTTCATTGGTGTTGTTGAAAAAGCTAACAATGGAAATGGCCAACTCTATGTAAGAGTTCAAAACGGTTATGAGCTAGAAGAGCTTCATGACGTTAAGATAATTGCACCAACTGATAATTCAATTCTCGCTTATCATACTGGATCTGGAGTTTGGCACAATACTGACCTTCTTGAATTAAACGGAACTGGTCAGCATTACGTTTCTGGTTCTTTTAATGTTGGGGCAACATTATCCGCAGAAGCTATCGTAAGAAACGTTTCAATAGAAACAACAAATTATCAAATTACAACTGACGATGATGTTGTTGTTATAAATTCTTCATCTTCGTCAACAGTTACTCTTATCGCTGCTTCTTCTAATGCTGGTAGACAATTTGTAATTAAAAACAAAGGCAGTGGACAAGTTATAATTGATGGAACTTCTCTTGGTCAGATTGATGGATTAAATAATTATTATTTACCACAATATACTTCTGTTACTTTAGCTAGCGATGGAACCACTTGGAATATCGTTGCTTTAAGCGGTTTGAATGGTACTTCTGGAATTAGTGGAACAAGTGGTACTTCTGGATTAAGCGGGTCTTCTGGGACAAATGGAACTTCTGGAACGAGTGGGACGAATGGTACAAGCGGTACAAGTGGCTCTAATGGCACAAGTGGTACAAATGCAGTTAGCGGTATAAGTGGTACAAGCGGTACAAGTGGCACAAGCGGCTCTAACGGTACAAGTGGAACAAGTGCTGTAAGCGGTATAAATGGCACAAGCGGTACAAGCGGTACAAGTGGTGCAAGCGGCTCTAATGGCACAAGCGGTACAAATGCAATTAGTGGCACAACAGGAACAAGTGGTACAAGCGGCGCAAGTGGTTCTAATGGTACAAGTGGTACAAATGGAATTAGCGGTACAACTGGAACAAGTGGTACTAGTGGTGTAAGTGGCTCTAATGGTACAGGTGGAACAGCTGGTACAACTGGCACAAGTGGAACTAGTGGTATAAGTGGAATTAATGGTACAAGTGGTACAAGTGGCAATTCTAGCGGAACAACTGGTGCAAGTGGTACTAGTGGAATAAGTGGCTCCAATGGAACAAGCGGAACTGGAGGCGCAAGCGGTACAAGCGGAGCTAGTTCCACAAGTGGAATAAGTGGCTCTAATGGAACAAGCGGTACTAGTGGAGCTTCTAGTGGCACAACCGGAACAAGCGGTACAAGTGGCGCTAGTGGTTCTAATGGTACAAGCGGTACAAATGCAATTAGTGGTACAACCGGAACAAGTGGCACAAGTGGCGCAAGCGGCTCTAATGGTACAAGCGGTACAAGTGCAATTAGTGGAACAGCTGGTACAGTTGGTACAAGTGGAACAAGTGGCGCAAGCGGTTCAAATGGAACTTCTGGCACAAGTGGAAATTCTAGCGGAACAACTGGAACAAGCGGTACAAGTGGTGCAAGCGGTTCAAATGGAACTAGCGGCACAAGCGGCGCATCTAGCGGCACAACTGGTGCGAGCGGCACAAGTGGCGTAAGCGGCACAACTGGAACAAGTGGCACAAGTGGAGGAAGTGGTTCTAATGGTACAAATGGCACTAATGCAGTTAGTGGTACTAGTGGTACTGGTGGAACTAGTGGAACAAGTGGCGCTAGTGGTTCTAATGGCACAAGCGGTACAAGTGGAAATTCTAGCGGTACAACCGGCACAAGTGGCACTAGCGGTGTAAGCGGCGCTAATGGCACTAGCGGTACAAGCGGAGCATCTAGCGGAACAACTGGTGCGAGCGGTACTAGCGGTTTAAGTGGCACAAGCGGTGCAAGTGGCTCTAATGGTACAAGCGGCACAAATGGCATCAGCGGTACAACTGGAACAAGTGGCACAAGTGGCGCAAGCGGCTCTAATGGTACAAGCGGTACAAACGCAATTAGTGGTACAACTGGAACAAGCGGTACAAGTGGTGCAAGCGGTTCAAATGGAACTAGCGGCACAAGCGGCGCATCTAGCGGAACAACTGGTGTGAGCGGCACAAGCGGTGTGAGCGGTACAAGCGGGGCAAGCGGCTCTAACGGAACTGCTGGTACAAGCGGCGCAACAAGCGGTACATCAGGCATAAGCCGCACTAGTGGTTCAAGTGGTACAAATGGTGTTAGCGGAACAAGTGGCATTTCTGACGGCACATCAGGTACAAGCCGCACCAGTGGAACAAGCGGCACAAATGGTACTAGTGGAGTTAATGGAGCCACTGATGGTACAAGCGGTACAAGTCGTACAAGTGGTGCAAGTGGTTCAAATGGATCTAGTGGTACAAGCGGCGCATCTAGCGGTACAACTGGTGCGAGCGGCACAAGTGGCGTAAGCGGTACAACTGGAACAAGTGGAACAAGTGGCGCAAGCGGTTCAAATGGAACTTCTGGCACAAGTGGAAATTCTAGCGGAACAACTGGAACAAGTGGTACTAGTGGTGTAAGTGGTGTTAATGGCACTAGTGGAACTAGCGGTGCATCTAGTGGTACAACTGGTGCGAGCGGCACAAGTGGCGTAAGCGGTACAACTGGAACAAGCGGTACAAGTGGTGCAAGCGGTTCAAATGGAACTAGCGGCACAAGCGGTGCATCCAGCGGAACAACTGGTGTGAGCGGCACAAGCGGTGTGAGCGGTACAAGCGGGGCAAGCGGCTCTAACGGAACTGCTGGCACAAGCGGCGCAACAAGCGGTACATCAGGCATAAGCCGCACTAGTGGTTCAAGTGGTACAAATGGTGTTAGCGGAACAAGTGGCATTTCTGACGGCACATCAGGTACAAGCCGCACCAGTGGAACAAGCGGCACAAATGGTACTAGCGGAGTTAATGGAGCCACTGATGGTACAAGCGGTACAAGTCGTACAAGTGGTGCAAGTGGTTCAAATGGATCTAGTGGTACAAGCGGCGCATCTAGCGGTACAACTGGTGCGAGCGGCACAAGTGGTGTGAGTGGAACAAGTGGCGCAAGCGGTTCAAATGGAACTGCTGGTACAAGTGGAAATTCTAGCGGTACAACTGGTACAAGTGGAACTAGTGGTATAAGTGGCGTTAATGGCACAAGTGGAACTAGCGGTGCATCTAGCGGTACAACTGGTGTAAGTGGCACAAGCGGTGTAAGTGGCGTTAATGGCACAAGTGGAACTAGCGGCGCATCTAGCGGTACAACTGGTGTAAGTGGCACAAGCGGTGTAAGTGGAACAACTGGAACAAGTGGCACAAGTGGCGCTGGCGGTGGCACAAGTGGTTTAAGCTTAGGCGCGAGTGGTACAAGTGGTACAAGTGGTACAAGTGGAACTAGCGGCGTAAGCGGTATTAATGGTACAAGCGGTACAAGCGGTGCATCCAGCGGCACAAGCGGAACAAGCCGTACAAGCGGCGATAGCGGTTCTAATGGTTCTAGCGGTACAAGCGGCGCAACAAGTGGAACATCAGGTACAAGTCGTACTAGCGGCTCAAGTGGCACAGATGGTTCAAGCGGTCGTAATGGTTCTACTAGTGGTACAAGCGGTGTAAGTACAGGCATCACAAGCGGCACAAGTGGATCTGATGGTACAAGTGGCCGCAATGGTACAAGCGGCACAAGCGGCGCAAGTGGAACAACGAGTGGCGTAAACGGCGCTGATGGCACAAGTGGTCGTAATGGTACAAGTGGTACAAGCGGCTCAAGCGCTGGCGTTACAAGTGGCACAACTGGCGCGAGCGGCACAAGTGGTGTTAGTGGAACAAGCGGTGCAAGCGGTTCAAATGGAACTGCTGGTACAAGCGGTGCATCCAGCGGCACAAGCGGAACAAGCCGTACAAGCGGCGATAGCGGTTCTAATGGTTCTAGCGGCACAAGCGGCGCAACAAGTGGAACATCAGGCACAAGTCGTACTAGCGGCTCAAGTGGCACAGATGGTACAAGCGGTCGCAATGGTTCTACTAGTGGCACAAGCGGAGTAAGTACAGGAGTTACAAGTGGAACAAGCGGATCTGATGGTACAAGCGGTCGTAACGGTACAAGCGGTACAGCTGGTGTTAGTACGGGCGTCACAAGTGGAACAAGCGGCTCTAATGGAACTTCTGGTGTTAATGGCTCTGTAAGCGGCACAAGTGGCGTAAGTACGGGTGTCACAAGCGGTACAAGCGGCTCTAACGGAACAAGCGGTCGCAATGGCACAAGCGGCACAAGCGGCGCAAGCGGAACAACAAGTGGCGTAAATGGTGCAGACGGCACAAGCGGTCGTAACGGCACAAGTGGCACATCTGGTGTAAGCACAGGCGTTACAAGTGGCACAAGCGGTGCAAATGGTACGTCTGGTATAAATGGCGCTAGTGGAACAAGCGGCGTTAATGCAGCTTCTAGTGGCACTAGCGCCATTTATACC
>Ga0255074_1000111_pt1 | contig 12104 bp, 30 predicted proteins | sample Colum_Yuk_RepC_8_FD_188478 | JGI IMG/M metagenome (GOLD analysis project Ga0255074, IMG submission 188478) | Freshwater microbial communities from Columbia River, Oregon, United States - Colum_Yuk_RepC_8h | ecosystem: Environmental > Aquatic > Freshwater > River | place: USA: Oregon | collected... | reverse complement strand
CCGCGAAGAACTTTGCGCGTGGTAATGTGCTTGAGGTGAGTTCGTATAACAATCATCGATGGACGGGTGCTTAATATGCCAGTGAATGTTCCTAAAATTGGTTCGCGTGTTCGTGTAACTACAATCTATCCGAACAGTTATGCGTATCGCGGTGAAGATAACAATTATGTGACATACACTCGCGAGGGTCTTGTTGTAAAGTCCATCTTCAACGATCCGTTCATGTTCGCTGTTGAGACTGGTGCGCCTGACCATCCTGTGAGTGAGTATAATGCAAAGTCACAGCACGTGCTCAAGATTGAATATGTGATTGGTGGTGCGCAGCAAGTTGCGACTGACAACAAGGCATGGAAGGTCAAGAGCACAGATGGTAAGAAGTTCTATCTTGTTCAGCGTGTAAATGGTAAGTTTAGTTGCACCTGTACTGGCTTTGAGTTCCGCAAGGACTGTAAACATATCGGTGCAGTTGCGAAAAAGGCAGCGTGATGTCTCTTTGGAGAAAACGGCAGATTATGGAAAACTATGCTGCTGAATATGCCGAGTACAGTCAGTGGCTCTCTGTTGAAGAGGCACCTGACTATTGCGAAAGTTGTGGCGGTTTTGGTGACCACGGTGTCGAAGAGGGTACTGGTTGCCTGTATGTTTGTTATGCTTGTGGTGGAACTGGGAAGTGAGCATCTCTAAAGAGACAATCTGGCATTTCGTTTGCAAATCTTGCCGTAATTGGTGGAGCATTGCAGCAGTAGATGATTGGAAGCCGAAGGAATTATATTGTCCGCATTGTGGATTGAAACAGAATTTTGGAGTTGAGTGATGAACGAACGAATTCGAGAACTTGCTGAACAGGCTGGATTTGAAAATGGTCACCAAGATAGGTATGGCAACTCATTTTCACAAGAACTGGAAAAGTTTGCCAAGTTGATTATTCTGGAATGTGCCCAAATTTGTTTTAGCGAGAGCAAAGGGCACAACATGGCTTTTGGTGAACATTGCGGAATTGTGATTAAAGAACATTTTGGAGTTGAGTGATGAATCCACTGAGTAATGGTTGGTGTCTTGTCGTGAAGAATGATTTTACATCAGCCAACTCATTTTTGGAAGGTGTGGACATCAAGTTGAAGATTCGTAAGCCTGAAGGCAACGATTATGATAAGGACGATGTCAAAAAGGTTGGAGTTGAAGAATAATTTATGTCATATCAAAATGCATTGACGGCTGCTGGCGCAAAGGTGATTGCGTTTCAGGAGTTTGGTGACTGGCAAGGCTCATGGGTTGCCCTTGTTGACTACAAGGATGAGCGTGGTTGGGTGCAAGGTTCATTTGGATCCTGCGATCACTGTGATGCGTTTCAAGCAGAGTTTGGTTGGTTCGATGATGAGCAAGATGACTATCAACAGCGTCTTGCCTCTTTTGGTGAATCGTATTTGGGTGGACTGCAAACAACTGAATCGATTCTTGCAGAACATGGACCGAATGCACATTGGGATGAAGATGCAGACAACATTGTGTTTTGGGTTCGTGAGACTGCGCAGACTTATCGGGTGGTGTGATGGCTACTGAAGATTGGATTAATGATTGTTATGATGGTCGTGATGCGCACGATTTTGTAGACCCGTTTCGTGTTGCGCGCAAAGACAATTGGCGCACCAAAAATGGCGATGAGGTTCGCATATGCGACATGACAGATAGCCATTTACTCAATGCATGGAATAAATCACGCGATGAGTTGCTGTTCGAAGAGATGGTCTTTCGTTTGTTCGAACAGAGAGTGAAAGGGGAAAGTAAATGACTGACCGCGAACTACTTGAACTTGCTGCGAAGGCGGGGGGAATTGAGGTTTGGTTTTCGCGCATGTCCGATGGGAAGGGTGGAGTTATTGAACCGTGCCATCGCACCTTGAATGCAGAAACCGTTGTGTGGAACCCGCTCGACGACGACGGCGATGCGCTGCGATTGGCGGTGAAGTTGAATATTGATGTTTTCTTTCACGCATCCAGAGTTGAAGGTCATGTGGCTGGAGGTCGCATACCGCCTGTCCGTGCGATTGAACGAGAAGATTACGGAGACGACCCCCTCACCGCCACCCGCCGAGCCATTGTCCGAGCCGCAGCAGAGATTGGGAGAAACATGACATGATGAACGAACGATTGGAAATGTTGAGTGAAAAAGTTCGTAAAGGTGAACTAATTGGCTTCAGTGAAGCCATTGAGGTCATTGATTACCAGGAACAATTGAAACAAGAACGAAAAGCAAATTCTTTCGTTGCGCGAGTGCGGAGATTTTTTGGAGTCAAGTGATGAACGATAGAATCAAAGAACTATTATCACAGGCTGGTGTACACTACGAAGTTATGCCAAAAGATACGGTATACGAAAAGTTCGCCGAGTTGATTGTTCGTGAGTGTATGGATAATTTGGAATGGCATGGGCATTATGAAGCAGTTAGTCAATTAAAATGGTTCAAAGTTAATCGTTTAGGAATAAAGTAATGGAAAGACTATTTGTATTCACTGAAAGTCCACGAAGTGCAGGAAACTCATTTCGCGGTGCTGCTAGTCCACGCCAGTATGCTATTCGTGAAAGTGAAATCAAAATGGTTCGCACACAAGTAGGCACTGTTAGTTTAGTGGTCAATGATCTTGATGTTGTGGGCGATTTTGATGAGTTGGTTGCAATGCTTGGCGAAAGGGTAGATATAAAATGATGGGTCGAGAAAACATTTTCCGCAAACTCTATCAAAATCAACTTGATCGAGTGAAGTGGTTGAATAGCATTCCATCAGAAGTTCAGATGGTTTTCTGGAACACACCATATGTTGAATCGTATGATCGCGATAAAACTATGATGATGGAATATGTTTTCGGAGAGCATCTCGACGCAATCGACTGGTTTCTTTATGACTGGCAACCTGGATATGAAGTCAATGGAACACCAATTCGAGATATTGATCATTACATTGAGTTCCTGAAACAGACACAGGGATTTGAATAAAATATGACAAAAGGTTTCCTGTGGTTCTGGTTGGTTCCATATCCTGATTTTGAACCACATCGACCTGGATTCAATCTAACTTTTATTCCAAACACTCATGGCGTTGGTGGTGGATTCAAACTCATACTGTTTACTGGAAATTGGAAATTGCGATTTCGTTTTCGCCGTGGGTTTGGTTTTAGAAATACATTCATTTGGAATGTGTGTCATTGGGAAAAATGAAATATGAAAAGTGAAGAACAAATGAAAGAAGATATGCAATGCAAACGCGAACTGGAATGGTGGGAACATTATCCGCTACACAAGTGGTGGTGTAATGAGATTTGCCCTATCGTTCCTCGATTCCGTTATCGAAAGGGTGACAAGTATAATTCTAATGCTTACAGTGTACACTGGCTGCTTCTTCATGTTTGGTCCATGGATCATGTCAGTTTCGGTGTAGATGCTGAAGTGGGGTTTTCGACTCTAAGAGTCGGTGCGACTCTCCCATACTTGCGAATCAATCTCGGATTGTTGCATATGTATAGTGGATGGAATTGGAAACTTGACCGATTTTTCTCTCGCCAACCGAAAATAGAGCAAGTAGAGCAAGAATAACCTTGTCTTGTAACTCTTGCTAGGGTATAATAGAAGTATGAAAAACGAACATGGTCATTGCCCAAACTGTAATGCTGATCTTGATGGTGGTTCTATTTGGGAACACTTCTTTCAGAAAACTGGAAGCGAAGAAGAAGCTGATAAGGCTGCTAAAGTGTATGGTGCAACTCGAGAGAAAGGTCAGTGGGGTCGTGCGATTGCATTATATGATCGTGATGAAGACCGAACTGTGGCTTGGAAGTGTCCCGATTGTGGACATGTATGGGAGAGAACATGAAAGCAAAAGAGTATAATCTAATTGCACAGTGTGTTGAGACTGGTGTGATGCTGGGCTGGAAGCGTGCACATAAGTATGCTATAACTCCAGACCCTGAAGCAATTCGTAATACTATTGAAATGGCTGTATTAAATGAAATTTGTGAGTGGTTTGATTTTGAAGAGGTGAAGACAAATGACAACAATTGATATTCATAAACCGTTTGATCGATTCGAGTTTGAGCAACAGATCATGGAGTGCTGGAATGTTACAACTGACATTCGAGTTGTGAGTGAATATCTGATGGATGCTCCACTTGAAGCAGGTCGTGAAGATAAGATTGCGAATATGCTAATTGGCATGGAGGCTCTTTACGAAGCAAAATTCAATAAACTCTTTCGTTCATTTGAGGAACTTGTGAGGGAACATGCCAAAACACTCGATCAATAAGCCACAATGCTTCACAGACTTTCAGTGGGAAGTCTATCGTCAAGAACTGCAAGAAGTCAAGAACAGTAAGACCCTTGACATCTGTTTCGATTGTACGGTAGAATATCAAAGGCAAATGCGCAATGAAAACAAGTGTGCTTTCCCCATGAAGCGTCTGGACAAGGTCACGGAGTATGTGTGATGGCAATTCCTATAGTTGATTTGTTGTTTCTTATTGGAACTTCAGTTGCTGCTTTCCTCAATCGTGGAACATTAATCGGTTGGATGTGCACACTCTTGGTGCTTTGGCAAGTTTGGAATTTGATTCGATTTTATAAAGAACATCCTTGATTTTTTTGATATTGTACTATATACTACTATTATGCATTTTGTAGCACTTGTCCCATTATCGTTAGCAATCACATTTGTGGTTGTTATGGCAATTTTAAAAGCAATTGCAATAGTAGTGATTGCGGTGATTGCTCTGCTTGCTTGGATTATATACGTTGCTTTCTTTAAAAAAGATGAGCCTGATGTCCAAGAAAAAGATCAGCATGATCTTGAGATTGAATATTGGGATAGAGAAATGAGAAGGCAGCAAGAAGAAGATGCTGAATTCTATAAAAAAATGGGTAGACTTGAACAACAACTTGATGATATGGAAACCAAAGTTTGGTATAAAGAGAAACCGTAAAAATAAACAAATTCCTGCGTGATTCGCGACGCCCTCATCTTCTTGGGGTAGGACTTGAGTCCCAAGGTGCCTATGAATTTCCCCTCCCGCACCGAAAACAGCGATCTTCTAAGTTATTGATTGTATTAGAGTTTTTTTAGTTTACTTTCGACTCTTGTAACGGTATAATGGTTGTATTGAGTTGATAGATAGAGCGTCCTTCGCGATTGCTCTTGCTGTTTAAAAATTGTAATTTCTGGGCAAGGTTTCGAAGCGCATATTCTTGCGTGGGAAGCCACCGACATCTGCGGGAGTTGGGGCAGTTGTCAAAGATTTCGCCCATATAGCACAGCGGTAGTGCAACTGATTTGTAATCAGTAGGTCGGGAGTTCAAATCTCTCTGTGGGCACCATATTGCGGACCCATCGTCTAACGGTTAGGACACAGCCCTTTCACGGCTGGAATAGGGATTCGAATTCCCTTGGGTTCACCAATTTATTTTATTATGGGTTTGTGGTGAAATGGCGTATCATAACTGGCTCTTACCCAGTTGTTCTGAGTTCGAATCTCAGCAGACCCACCAGTTTTTTTGGGACCATAGCTGGAAGGTCTAGCATAGGACTTTTAATCCTTCGACGAGGGTTCGATTCCCTCTGGTCCTACCATATTGTGAGTATCCCGTGATGGTGTAATTGGTAGCATCGCAGTCTCCAAAACTGTTGGTTGCGGTTCGAGTCCGTATCGCGGGACCATTTTAGATTATTGGCGTGTAGATCAGCGGTAGATCAAGTGACTGTTAATCACTCTGTCGTAGGTTCGATCCCTACCACGCCAGCCATCTTGGTGACTTGCAGGTGCACTCTGCGAGTTCATCCTATCAGTGTTGAGGCTTTTCCGTTTCGGGAGCACTGATTGACTTATGAGGCAGAACGGAATGCATTCTATGTTGCGTGGGGGCATAGATAAGAACGAACCTTAAATGGTAGCCCACGCCTGTTTTGGGGGATTAGTGCTAATGGGAACACGCTGCGTTTGCATCGCAGAGTTGAGAGTTCGATTCTCTCATCCTCCACCAAAATTTGTTGCTTGCAAGCCCAGAGGCAAGATCGTGCGTTATGTAACTATCACAATAAACTGTAATCAATTGTAAAGCAGTTGAGCGATAGCATAGAGTGCAAGCAACAAACTTACGTGCCATCTAGTCAATGGCTAGTCTACCCAGATGATGAGAAACGGCGTGATGTCCGTAGGGTGGTTCCAGTCTAACCGAACTGGCGCTGGCAATGCGTGAATCCTCTTTGGTCGGGATGCGGATACCACATAAGTGTTTGTGGTGGGATGACAAAAACCGCCGCAAAGAGGAAGCAACTAATTTAGGATCGCTGGATGTGGCGAGCAGTAATGTGTCGCCTTCATCGGATGCCTGGAGTGAGCAAACCCAACTATCCCATCCAGCACTTTTTATTGAGGAGTCGTCTAACGGCAGGACAGCAGGTTTTGATCCTGCTTATCGTGGTTCGAATCCATGCTCCTCAGCCATTTTAGTTTATGTGGGCAAGCGGTGAAGTTGGAGAGTCACAACAGACTGTAAATCTGTCGCCATTGGCTGAGTAGGTTCGAATCCTTCCTTTCCCACCAGTTTATCGGAGAATAATATGATTGATTGTCTAATTCTTGGCGATAGTATTGCTGTTGGCACATATTCTGCAAAACCAGAGTGTGAGGTGCACGCACAAGTTGGAATCAATAGTCGCAATTTCAATAAGAAATATAAGAATGACTTTGCTGCTAAAATTGTAGCAATCAGTTTGGGTTCTAATGACCATAAGAACATCAAGACAATCAATGAACTGATTGAGTTGCGAAACCGAGTAAAGGCTGATAAAGTCTATTGGATCGTGCCTGCGAACAATTTAGAGATTCAAGTAGCAGTTGAGAATGTAGCAGAGATGTTTGAGGATTGGACTATTCGCATTCCTCATCTTTCACCTGATGGCGTTCATCCTACAATCAAAGGCTATAAGCGAATTGGTAAAATTATTGAAGAGGCAAATGGTCAAGTATTTTAAGACAGCAATGTAGCATAGTGGCTAATGCACCTCCTTCATACGGAGTTTATCGTCAGTTCGAGTCTGACCATTGCTACCATGTTGCGGTGGCAGAAAAGTTATGCAAGAGTCTGCAAAACTCTTTTATGCTGGTGCGAGTCCAGTCCGCAACTCCAGTTTCGGGACAATGGCACAGTTGGTTAGCGCAGACGCTTGATAAGCGTCAGGTCGTAGGTTCAAGTCCTACTTGTCCCACCATTTTTGCGGGATTAACTCAGTGGTAGAGTAGCGCCTTTACACGGCGAATGTCGGGAGTTCGACCCTCTCATCCCGCACCAATTTTGCGGTCGTAGCACAATCGGATAGTGCAAGAGATTTCTAATCTCTAGGTTGGGGGTTCGAGTCCCTCCGATCGCGCCATATGGGACTATAGCATAATTGGTTAATGCAGCAAACTCATAATTTGTTGATTCTTGGTTCAAGTCCAAGTGGTCCCACCACTTTACTTTTGCGACTAGATATAGTAGAATAGATGAACAATCGGACAGTAGCACAGCCTGGTAGTGCATCTGCTTTGGGAGCAGAGGGTCGGAGGTTCGAATCCTCTCTGTCCGACCAATTTTATAACTGGAGATTGTTATGGCCAATCATGTGAATACTCATGTTAATTTTGATAAACTCAGTGATGCTGGTAAAGCAAAGTTGCAAGAACTATACTCGCGCGTTCGAACTCGAACTGGACCTGACAAAGCAGTCATTTATGAGTGGTTCAGTGACATCTTCGGTCTTGATCCAGAAATTACAGATAAGTATGACTGGAATTTAGAAAATATCGGACCGAAGTGGTGCCATTTTGAAGATCGTGGTGATGATTACTTCACTACAATTTCTGCTTGGAGTTTTCCACAGCAAGGATTAGAGTGGCTGTTCGAACAAATTAAACAAGTTGATCCTGATTTCGTTGCCTCTGTCTTTTATCAAGATGAAATGCCAAACTTCTTTGGTGTTTATGTCTACAATAAAGATGGTATGATTGATGGATGTGAGTGGGGTGAAGAAGGTGAGATCGAAGAGATGATGCATGAAATGGTCCCATCACTCCGCGAACTTGATCAAGAAGAACAGAACCAAGTTTATTTCGATATTTGGTGCGAACATATTTGGGATCTTGTTGAAGACAAACAGCAGCAAGTGTATAACGATATTATGGAACACATAAAGAATCGCGAATAAGTATTTGCGACTGTGGTGGAATCGGTATACACAACAGACTTAAAATCTGTCGGCGTTAGCCATGTCGGTTCAAGTCCGACCAGTCGCACCAGAAATGCGGTGTTGGCATATTGGTTGTGTCCCAGCCTTCCAAGCTGGTTAAGCGAGTTCGATTCTCGCACACCGCTCCAATTTCGGAGTTTTTAAATGTTCGATCATTTAAGAGTTGATGAAGAAAAACAGAAAGAAAGATTACAGATTTGTGCTAAATGCGAACACAACAAACTCAATGTTTGTAGAAAGTGTGGTTGTATTCTTAAACTTAAAACACAATGGGCGAATACAAAGTGCCCTGTTGGGAAGTGGGGCAAAGTTCCGTGAATTGCAATTTCTTGTATGATTCAAATTACATCAATGCAAGAAATAATGGCGACTACTATCATTTTGGAGTAGTTCCCGTTCCACTTCCAACGTGGAATCATGTTCTTGATGAATTCGATCGAGAAATGAAGATCCAGTCTGAAACTGGAGACAACGAAATTGTCAAACACTTCAGCAATTATTCAATTGTCATACATCAGGCTGCAGGAATTCATCCTGTTGTTTTTGATTTCCTAAAAGAAATTTCAAAAAGTTATAATTCTTTTAAAAAGAATCAGAACTATACTGCACTTGGCTATATAAGTTTATCTGCACTTTCTCATACATATGGTCGACACAACGATGTAATGGATGTTTGGTGTTGGAATATTCTAGGTGGCACTCAATGGAAGGTTGAGGGTCGAAAAAGAGATTTTGAAAAGGTATTAGAACCAGGTGAATTGATTTATGTTCCGCGTGGAATGTGGCATGATACAAAGCCAATTGGTCCACGAGTGAATATTTCATTTGGTTCTGAGGATCTGCGGTGATATATGTCCATTAAAGCCAAATTTGCTGCAACTAAAATTAAAAGGATGCAACTCGATCCATTTGGTTACTGTAATGCCAAATGCTGGTTCTGTCCTGTAAAATATTTCCCTCAACCAGAAGAAGGTGCTGGGAATATCTCTCTCGATCTGGTTGAGAAGATATTCGCTGACATAACAGCAGAAAAAAATGTTCTGAGTGGGATTGTCGATCCAAACTTCAATCTAGTCACTCTATCTCATTACAATGAGATGTTGTTGTATAAAGATTTCGATAAACTCTTAGATCTATTAAGAAAATATAAATTCACAACTTATGTTTTAAGTAACGGAGTTTCGTTACTCAAAAATCGAGTTGATTTGATTAAAGAATATCCAGATGTTGTAACTCACGTTGGATTGAACGTTCCTGCATTTGAAAAGGAACTTTGGGCTAAAAGATCTGGATTCTCCGAAGACCAGTTTGAGCGTATGATTGGCAATCTAACATATGCTGGTGAGCAATTGAGTTATCTAAAAGGTGAACTTTCAATCGGCATCAATGGGCTTGATACTAATCCTGTTAATGGTGGATATATTTCTTTAGGTTCAGATTTTAACTCGCTTGATTATAATCTAGATCCAAGAACTGGCGAGCACGAAACACAATTCCAAATTGCCAGGAAACTCTTTCCAATGTATACTATTCGTAAAGATGCATTGTATGATAGAGTTGGTTCTATTTCTAATTTGATCTCAAATCAACCACACATGCAAAGGAAACTGCAAGCAAACCAAAGAGTTGTTGGTTGCACCAATTGGGGTGATCGCACAACTGAATGGATTAATGTGAATTCTGCAGGAAGTGTTTTCTTGTGCTGTAATGATTACAATTTCGAATACAAATTTGGCGACTTCAATACTCAAACTCTGCGGGAAATGTGGTTTAGTGACCTTCACGCAGAGGTTGTGGAAAAGGCATATGGAAGCATATGCACAAGATGCCTCACTGCAAAGGTGGTTTAATTTAAAACGCGGATGTAACTCAGTTGGTAGAGTGCAACCTTGCCAAGGTTGATGTCGAGAGTTCGAATCTCTTCATCCGCTCCAATTTATTATGACACTAGATCAATTCAATAGCATTTTCCCTTTTATCGCTTGTACTGCGCATGTTCTAAATATTCGGAAACTGCTGCGCGATAAGCAGGTGCTTGGTGTTCATTGGGCGAGTCCATTAATCACTTATGCTGGGCAAATATCTGGAATCTATTTTATGTACACATTGGGTCAATGGTACACAATGGTAGGTGGAGCAACATTCTTTGCGTTAAGTTTCACTTGGTATTGTATGATGATTTACTATAACTATTTTCGTAAGAGTACATTAAATGATGCAAGTTGAAATGACAACCGATAGTGCTGTTGAAAAAACACAAACATATAAAAAGATTAAAGAAAGTATTGAACTTCTTTTTAAATCCTCTGGTCACCAGTTTTTCTATGGGAATTGCGTGAGTTCTTGTGATATTCTACAGAACGTTCTTTCTCAAATCGGAATTAAGTCTAAGATTGTTGAGTGTCAAGCAATTGCAATTCGTCAGAACAGCAACGAAAAGAATTTCTTCTTTGTTGGATATGACGGTAATGCGTCTTTAGGTCAAATTGACACTCATACTATTGTTATTGTTGAAGATGAGATTCCACTATTGATTGATATTAGTATTGGACATATCTTTTTACCTGAGAACAAAATTGTCCTAGAAAGATTAAATTCCAATAAACCTGGAGTGATTGCAGAATATCAATTCGGCGAGTACACTTTAACCTATAAAGAAAAATTAAACATCAAGTTGCCAGCAATCCATCAAAAGAACTTGCTGCAAAGAATCATCAGCGATCAAAACTTAGAAAAAACTGTTAAGACATTAAAGATGTTTATTATTTGTGCTGTTTCATTGGGCTTAATTAATTTCATTTTAAATGTCACGCTAATTATCTTAAGACTATATAATGTTCAATGGGTTGAATAATCAATGTGGGTATGATGTAATGGTTGCCTGTGACCTTGCCAAGGTTATGGCGCGAGTTCGATTTTCGCCATCCGCTCCAATTTTATGAGTCAAGCAAAACATTTTAAATTTGAAGATCTTCAGCCTCATGTAGAGATGCTTTGTGATGCGATTGAGAATAAGGGAGCCTCTTCTTCTGGTATCTCTCACAACGCATACGAATGTGCTAATCTATATAGAGAACTATTGACAAAAGCAAGAGCCAAGAGTGTTGAGTACAATACTCTTTCGTTTGCACTTTACGAAACGAAACTTTACTTGCTCAAGATTGCTGATTGTCAACACTATCGTTTAGAGAAACTTGCTGATGCCCTTGACATTTTTATCAAGAAAGAATATAATAAACAAGTTGGTGACAAATGAGATTCTTAACAAGGAAATTGGTTCAACCTCAAGACTTGAACGTTCGCGGAACACTGTTTGGTGGTCGCTTGCTGGCTTGGGTTGACGAAGAGGCTGCAATTTTTGCTGGTGTTGAAACTAGGCACAATAAGGTTGTGACGAAAAGTATTTCGGCTATTAATTTTATTGCGCCAGCATTTCAAGGTGACATTATTGAGATTGGTGTTGCTTTGAAAAAGGTTGGTAGAACTAGCGTGACCGTAGAAGTGCAAGTGAGAAATTTAGTCACTCAAAAAGTTATAGTGAACATTGATGAAATGGTTTTTGTGTGTGTTGACGAAAATGGAAAACCAACACCACACATTTTAAGAGGATAAAATTCGGAAGTGTGGGTGAGTGGTTGTAAACCAACAGTCTTGAAAACTGTCTGTCCGCAAGGGCACGAAGGTTCGAATCCTTCCACTTCCGCCAAAATTTAAAACGCCCAGATGGTGGAATGGTATACACGGTGGTTTTAGATGCCACTGCCTAACGGCTTGGAGGTTCGAGTCCTCTTCTGGGCACCAAATTGGAGATATGATATGAGTTACACAGTTGGTAT
>Ga0255074_1000086_pt1 | contig 13700 bp, 4 predicted proteins | sample Colum_Yuk_RepC_8_FD_188478 | JGI IMG/M metagenome (GOLD analysis project Ga0255074, IMG submission 188478) | Freshwater microbial communities from Columbia River, Oregon, United States - Colum_Yuk_RepC_8h | ecosystem: Environmental > Aquatic > Freshwater > River | place: USA: Oregon | collected... | reverse complement strand
TTATGGGCATATACTGGTCTCGATTTAAGACAATTGACTAGTTAGGCGTGTAGAGGATGATAGTTGGCCTCTTAAAACTTCTATCAAAACATTAACTGCTGAAGATAATGTAATTAGCTATGACTTCACCTCTCGTGATGCAGTAGCACTAGCAGCCTAATTTGGCTGCACATTCAATATTATGATGTCTGATAATAGTATTGAGTGTAAAATATCAGGCTATATTAACAATTTGATTTGCGTTGTTAATTGAGTATTTTGTAAATCTTTAGAACAATTAGCTTTGATATTTAATATAATTGTTCTTAACAAAATTAAAAATATATACACACGTAGTCTGATTACGATATCGTTTTAAACACAAGGGTTCGACTCCCTTTATGTCCACCATTTTAATCTAAAAACGCAAAACCAATAATATTAATTTATTATTGGTTTTTTTGTATATTTATATCTATAATAAATGTCAATCTATTATCAAAATTGGGAGGAACTAAATGTAAATTGGGAAGATGAACAACGTTTGTGGGATGAAATATATATCATAGTTGAAGAACTTGTGGGTGTAGGCGGTGCTAGAGATCCACAAGAAGTTGAACGTGAGATAGCTCAAAACCTAGAAAAGTTGGAAGAACCCAAGAAAGAAAAACTAATTACAGTGCTTATAAAGTTAGGCAATGAAGATTATAAAGAGAAGAAAAAGAAAAAAGAGGGTATAAAAGTCACTGTAAAAGATGTCCAAACAATTATGACAGATTACTTAAAAATAGAAATTTCAAAGAAAGATTAATATGTACACCATTCAACTTGACCAAGCCAAAAACTTTGAATGTAGTTTAAAAATTCAAGGTGCTAGTTTAAAAAAATCAAAGATCAACATGATCATTGAAAGTGATGACTTTGATATTAAGTTAAAAGGTACCATTGATAGTGATGGTCAGGTAACAATTCCCGTTAAAAAGTTAAAGGGTATTCTTGATGAAAATGTCAAGGGTAACATGTTTTTGGAAGTAATTGCGGAAGATACATATTTTACACCATATGAAACTGAGTATGTAACGGAGGTATCAAGAAAAGTGGAAGTGACTTCAATAAATGGTAAATCTAAAGAAACATTGACTGAATCAGAAGGTATCAAGGTAACAGATTCAAAGCCAAAGGTTACCATTAGTGATATCAAGAATGATGAAACATTGTTGATCAAAGAACATGCTCATAGAATAAATAAAAATATAATCAGAAGTAATCTGAATATATTTAAAAAGGAAGACAAAACCAAGGTAATTAAAACAATACAAAATTACTTAACTGAAAACAAGGTTGAAAATAGTTTGTATGATAAAATAATGACTGAATTATATACATTACTTTCTGATGATTTGTCATAATAAAAATATAGATAATATATGTCATTATATGACCTTACAGGAAACAAAGTATCGTTCACATATGGTCGATTAGTTCAAATAGCATCAGGAAGCTATTATGACGGTTTTGGCAATCCTCTTGATTTATCTGGTTCCGGAACAACTTTAGTTACAGGTAGCACTTATCCAATTACAAGTAGTTGGGCAATAACTGCTAGTTATTGTTTAAATGTTCAAACTGTAGATATTACTAATGCGGTTAGTGCGTCTTTTTATAGTAGCTCTGTATGGGAATTTACACACAGTCTTAATACAACTCCAATATTAGTACAAACATATGATTTGGATTTTAATCAAATAATTCCACAAAATATTTTGTTATTAAATTTGGATGTAACCAGAATAACTTTTCCTATTTCTGCAAGTGGATATGCAATTGCGTCTAGAAGTGGTCTTCAAATAATAAGTTCATCTGCGGGTACTAGTTTAATTACTGGTTCAACGTATCCTATAACAAGTAGTTGGGCAAATAATGTAGTAAGTGCTAGTTATAGTTTAACTAGTAGTTATAGTAATAATAGCACATCCGCATCTTATTCATTAACAGCAAGTTATTGGAGTGGTAGTGTAATTAGTAGCAGTTATGCTTTAAGTTCATCATATGCGTTAACATCAAGTTATGCGGATTATGCAGCTACGGCTGGATTGTCACAAAATGCACAGGATATTCTTATTTATGTAAAAAATACTTCTGGAGCAATTATACCAAAAGGAAAAGTGGTAAGAATAGTGGGTGTAGATAATAGTGGAAACGTAGCTACAATTGAATTAGCAGATTTTAGAAATGAAAATGATAGTGCAAATACACTAGGATTTACAAATGAAATATTTGGCATTAATCAATTTGGTTATGTAATGACTGAAGGATATTTACTAGCAGTTGATACAGGTAATTTTACATCAGCTGATTTATTATATCTTTCTTCTAGCGGTAATTATACAAATATATCACCTAGACCGCCAAATCATGGTGTAAGATTGGGTCAAGTTATAAGAAGTCAACTAAACAATGGTACTATCTATGTTAGAATTGATAATGGCGCTGAATTGGATGAATTGCACAATGTTTATGACACCAGCACAACAAGTAGTTATGGTGATTTATTAATTAGAAGTGGTAGTGTTTGGACTAATAGTAAAAATTTAACTGGCAGTTATGCATTAACAGGCAGTCTTATTGCAAATAGTGTAACTGCTTCATTTTATGGTACAAGTAGTTATAGTAATAATAGTTTAACCGCAAGTTATTTAGTACCAACAAATAATTATACGGTTTCAAATTTAACCGCAAGCAATTTATCAGTAACAGGAACTTTATATGCGTCTACATTTAGTTCAAGTACAATTTATGTTACTTCAAGTGAATTTATTGTTACTGATAACATCATTACATTAAATGCATTAAATCCTTATAAGAGATATGCAGGATTAGAATTACATGATAGTGGAAGTAATAGTTTCAGTTCAATTTTATGGGACAGTCAAAATAATTATTTATTTGTAAGTAGCAGTGAAACTGTAGGCAATAGGCAAATTATACTTGGACCTAATAATGAAGTCAATTTAATATCAAATTATGTCCCATTAATCAACGGCAGTAATACTATTACTTCTAGTATAATTTATCAAAATAATAGTAATATTGGTATTGGTACAACTTCACCTTCTGCTAAAGTTGATGTGGATGGTGATGTACAAGCAAATGCTTTTTATGGTAAATCATTTAACTTAACTACAACAAGTGGTCAATCTGCTATATTTGATACTTTTACATCAACAGGAACTGGTGAAGTTTATGAAGTTGTAATTAAAGGTAACCCTAATGCAGGTGAGTCAAGTAATTATCAAGATATTATTTACGGAAAAATAATTGTTGGTACAGGAAAAACTGGTTCAGTAGCAACCACTTTCATCAATTATGTGCAAGAAAGTCCAGATCCACGTTTATTATATTCTAGTGGAGGAAGTTCATTAACTGCTTCAGTTTATTTTAACTCAGCATCAGTTGATGTGACGCAGAAAGATGTTGGACACAGTGCATTAATTAGAGTTGTGGTTGGATCATATGCGGTTGGTTATGTAGGAAACAATACAACTGTTAGGTTAAAACAAATACTTTAATATTTATAAAATATGGCAACATTTAGTACAGTAATAGCAAATGGAGTTGGAAATGAAGTGGATGTAGGAATTGGTGTAAATCAACCTACAAATCCATTACATGTATCATCATCATCAAATCCTGTTAGGTTTGAGGGTGTTGGTCTTGCTACTGACACAAAGTTTTTGACGGTGGATGATAGTGGTGTTGTTCATTATAAATTGAGTGGTGCAGATGGATCTTCAGGTACTTCAGGCAGTTCTGGCACTAGTGGTAGTTCCGGCACATCTGGTTCTTCTGGTAGTAGTGGTACATCTGGTAGTAGTGGTACATCTGGTAGTAGTGGTACATCTGGATCAAGCGGTTCTAGTGGCACTTCAGGATCATCAGGCACATCTGGTTCTTCTGGAACGAGTGGATCATCAGGTACGTCCGGATCAAGTGGTATAAGTTCATTTACAACAACTACTTCAATTCTTGGTATGCCAGCAGTTTCATCAACTACTGATGTTTTTGTATTAACTACTAGTTGGATGGTGGTAGGTATGGTTGTATATTATGAAAGCGCTGGATATTTTTCTGTTAGTGCTATTGGTAGTTCTACTTCAGTTACGTTAACAAATCTTGGATACACGGGAAATGCTTCACCTGGCTCAATTATTCCGTCTGGCAAAAAGATAACTCCTGGTGGCATAATTGGTGTATCTGGTACTAACGGTTCATCTGGTACTAGCGGTAGTTCCGGTACAAGCGGATCGAGCGGTACTTCAGGTAGTTCAGGATCTTCCGGCACATCAGGCAGTTCTGGCACAAGCGGAAGTAGTGGGACTTCAGGTAGTTCAGGTACATCAGGCAGTTCTGGGTCTAGTGGTACATCTGGTAGTTCAGGCACAAGTGGAAGTAGTGGAACTTCTGGTACATCAGGATCAAGCGGTACTTCAGGGTCTTCTGGAACATCTGGTTCAAGCGGAACAAGTGGTTCTTCAGGTTCCTCAGGTACGTCTGGTTCAAGTGGTAGTTCTGGTACTAGTGGAAGTAGCGGATCAAGTGGCACTTCTGGTTCATCTGGTACTAGTGTATCTGTGAGTGGTACTACTAATTATGTTGTTAAATTTTCATCAGCTTCTACGGTGGCTACAGGATCAATATTTGATAATGGTAATATTGGTATAGGTACAAGCAATCCATTAGATAAACTTTCAGTTAGTGGAAGTATTGGATTATATGCGGCTGGTACTACTAGAATATATAATGCTATAAATGCAACGGATACAATTAGTATAGAAGGCGCTGGAGGTATAACGTTTAAAACATATAGCGGCGGATTTAACAATGCTATGTTTATCAATACCTCTGGTAACGTAGGTATAGGTACAACATCCCCAGGCCAACTTTTTCACGTTTATTCAACCACATCAAATGATGATGGTGGACATATAAAATATGAAAATGGTAGTACTAGCACTGGATATGCAACAAACGCTCAATTAATTGGTAAATCTAAATACGGCACATTACAATACATGGTTTGGGAAAATTATGGTGCCAGAATAGGTATGCGCAGTACAGCTAATGGTGGAAGTGGAAGCTTATATTTTACTGCCGGTACTGATAGTGTTAAAATGTTTATTGGTAGTGATGGTAATGTAGGTATAGGCACTACAAGTTCAGGTAATAAATTAACGGTAATTACATCTACTCAATATGACGGATATTATTTAAGAAATTCTAATGGTGTAGTTGGAACAATGTTGGGTGTAGGTGCAACCAATGATGATGGAACAATTGGACTTTATAGTAGTGTAGTTCTAAAAACAAACATTACAGCAAATGGAGCATCTTATTTTAATGGTGGTAGTGTTGGTATAGGAACTACATCACCCGCTGGACTTTTAGATGTATATTCATCTGATGGAGTAAGTCAATATGTTAGAAGTTCTGTATCTGCAATTAGATTATTAGCATATGGTGATGGTACAAATTGGATTCAATCTGGAACATCAACAGGTACATCTGCAGCAGATTTAATTTTCAGTAACATGACCGCCACATCTCAGTGGATGCGTATACAAGGTAGTTCAGGTAATGTTGGTATTGGTACAAGTAGTCCTGGTGGTAAATTAGAAGTTAGAACAAATGCAGCTTCAACTTACGTATTTAGTGGTACATCTACATCTGGATATACAACAACATTCACAATGGATGATACCGCTAGTTATTTTGGTCATGATAGTGCAGTAAGATCTATAATATTTAGAACCGATTCAACCGCAAGATTAACAATTAAAGGTGATGGTAATGTTGGTATAGGTACAACAAGTCCTAGCACTAAATTACATGTAAATGGAGGAAATGTATATGTAGATACAGGATATAATTATACCGCAGCTGCTAGCTCTGGATATTGGGCATCTGGATTAGTTAGTCCATATCAAGTTGGATGGTATGAAAGTTCCGGTGCAATGTTGTTCAGAACAGGTGGTAGTGAAAAGATGCGTATTGCTGCCGATGGTAACGTAGGTATTGGTACAAACAGTCCAAATGATAAATTGACTATCCTCGCAGATAATTATTTATCATTTCAAACTTCAAATGTCACATTTAATTCAGGTAGAGGTGCTAGAATTGGTGCTACTTCAACAGGAAGTGGAATCGGAGAATTAATTTTCGAAACTTATAAAGGTGGAAGTGGTGGTGGTGAAAGAATGCGTATTACTTCAGATGGTTATGTAGGAATAGGTACATCAACTACAACATCTGGTTTACAAATACAAACTGAAGGAACAAATACTACATCAGGTTCATTCTTGTTTGTAAGATCTACCAATGCAAGTTTTGGTGGAGGTGCAATAGGTGTTGGTTATGATTATGCAGCTGCAGTTGGAAATAATTTTTATCCATTCAGAATTAGAACTGGCGGTACCAATGCAATATTTTTAGTAAATAGTACAGGTGTAGTTTATGCTGGTGATACTACAGGAGCAGTTGCTTATGGTAATCATGATCCATATTATGCTTTTAATCAAGATACTAATACTGGTATGGATTGGGCAGCTGCAGATACATTAGCATTTAAAACAGGTGGTAATGAAAGAATGCGATTAGATTCAACTGGTGGTATCAATATTGGTACTTCAAGTCAATTAAATAGTTCAAGAGTTAGCATTGCAGATTCTGCACTTAAAACCTCGGCGGGTAATTGTTTAACATTTGCTACGGCGACAGGTGGTTCTAATGATTTTCAATTAATTATTAGTAGAGGTTCAAATACAAGTGGATATTATGCTTTTCAAGCAGTTGAACAAGGAGTTGGTTATAAAAATATAGTATTTAATCAAGACGGTGGTAATGTAGGTGTAGGTACAACAAGTGCGTATTCTAAATTAACTATTTCTGTACCAGCTACAAATACAATTTCAACTGCTGATAGTTCAAATACAGCAGGTCTTACAATTTCTGGAACTGGAAATTTGGTAAGATTGCAATTTGGAGTTGGAAGCAGTACACTCGGTCCATATGGTGGTTGGATACAAGCTAGTTATGATAATACAGGTGGAAATGATGGAATAGAACCACTTTTATTAAATCCGTCAGGAGGTAGTATTGGTATAGGCACAAGTAGTCCTTCTCAATTAGTTGAAGCATACAAATCAGCAAATTCTGATATTGTTTTTAAAATAACCAATCCAAACACAGGTAGTATTGCGACCGCACAATATTATGCAAGTAATGGTACAACACAATCTCAATTTTTTCATACAGGCACAAATTTTAGTGGTGCTGGAGTACTTAACTATGCTGGTTTAGGTGGTATATACAATTCTGCTACAGGTATATCACTGGCTGCTACTAACGCATCTGGAGTAATATTATTTGGTACAGGCACATCTGCTACTGAAAGAATGCGTATTGCCGCTGACGGCAATGTTGGTATAGGCACAACAAGTCCTGTTCAAAAATTTTCTGTGGTCGGAAATATTTATTTACCACAATCTAATTTTATAACTTGGAATAATGGTGATGCGGAAATAACCGCTGTTTCTGGATATCATTTGGTCTTCCGTACATACACTGGAGCTAGTATGACTGAAAAATTCAGAATTACTAGTGATGGCAACATAGGCATAGGCACTACAACGCCGTCAAGTAAGTTACATATTTCAAATACTGCTGCTGCAACACGAATTACAATTACAGATGATGTTTCAAATGGTCGTTCAGGATATATTGAATCCAATTATAGTGATGCTCTTGTAATTGGTACAACATCAGGCGTTCGCAGTATCAGATTTGCTCCTGACAATTCTACTGCAATGACAATTGCTGTTGGTACTAATAATGTTGGTATTGGTACAACAAATCCAAATACTAAATTGCAAGTATCTGGCAGTGTTTCTATTGGTGGATATAATGCAGTATATTCAGGTACAAACGTTAGTTCACTTAACATCACAGCTATTAGTTATCCTGTATTAGCATTTTATTATGGTACAACTTTAGCAGGTACAACAACTGCAAATTCTCTTGGTTTAACATTAAATGCACCCGCTTCAAAATATATTTCATTTGAACCGGGTGATTCTGAAAAAATGCGCATTACTAGTGATGGTAATGTAGGTATAGGCACAACATCACCAAATGCTAAACTTTATGTTTCAGCAGGTACACTTGGTTTAAATCAAAGAGCAATGTTTATAAACGCTGATATTACAACTAATACAAGTGTTTATACTCATACGTTGAATTTAATAGACGCCGCAACTGATGCTAATCCAACATCTCTCGCATTAGGACTATATAGTCACGTTGTGTTTAGAAATAGGCCGGTTAGTGCTGGAAGTGTTGGGGGAATTTTAGATATATACACCAGAGGCGTTCTTACAGATCCAACAGTAAAAATGACAGTAACTGATGTAGGTAATGTTGGTATAGGCACAACTGCTCCTGGTAGAAAATTGGATGTGGTTGGCACCACTGAAACTTCTATAAGAGTTGCCGATACAGGTGGTTCTTCTTTAGAATTATATCAACAAGCTACGGATTCATATTTATTGACTACAAATGCACTACGTATATATACAAGTGGATCTGCAAGAATGTCTATCCTCAATAATGGTAATGTTGGTATAGGTACAACAAGTCCTACTCAATTATTGGAAGTTGCGGGGACTTTAAAAACAACCAGTACCATCACAAATGATGGTGGCATTTATTATGGTGGCGGATCAAATTTAGATATTAATCAATATAACAATGGTTATATGAGATTTTTAACTAATAATAATGAAAAAATGCGTATTACTAGTACTGGTTGTGTGGGTATTGGTACAACCAGTGTTAGATCAAATTCACTTCTTGACGTTTATGGAGCAGGTGTATTTGGCACATCTGGTTATGGTTTTTATGTAGGAACGGATGCGACGGGGACATTTTTAGACGCTGGTACTCAATTGATACGAATGTTTGCCGGTCAACAAGAAAGAATTCGCATTCAGTCTGATGGTAATGTTGGTATAGGATTAACTAGTCCAAGTTATAATTTAAGCATTAGTGGTTCTGTTGGTCTTCAAGGTAATGAAGAATATTTATATTTTCATTCAAATTATTCAGTAGGTAATAATGCTCGTGGAAAAATTCGTGTTGTAGGAGCAGGAGGTGGTTCTGGTTATGGTGGAGATTTAAGATTTAGTACAAGAAAACCAACCAATGTTTGGAATGAAGACGCTCTTACAATAGATAGTAGTGGTAATGTTGGTATAGGTACAACAGTTCCGACTGGAATATTGCAAATTGGTTCTGGTAGTTATACTGCCACTGACAGTGGATATAATTCCGCACATTTCGGTGGTTTAACGATGATGTTTAGAGATGCGTATGATTGTTACATAGGCGGCAATATAGTTTATTCTGCGGCTGGTTGGGTTAACAAATATAGCAGTTATAAATCATCATTGTTGGAGATGAATGATGGTAAATTTGTTTTTTATACAGGTCCTGGGACAACCGCTGGAGCTGCGTCTAGTATAACTGAAAAAATGCGTATAACAAGTGATGGTAATGTTGGTATAGGTACTACAAGTCCTACTGCTAAATTGCAAATAGGTACACAAACATATGCAGGTGCTCCTGACGCTACATATTTTGTAGTTGGTAATGATGATTTTAGTGGACCTGGACCAGTAGGAGCAATAAGCGGATATCCAACGACAGCTAATAGATTTCAAGTTACTGCTTCAATATTTGATGTGGTTAGTGGATGGGAAACTGTTAATGGATCACATGCAATATTAAGAGTATCTGCATATAACGTAATAAACAGTACTCCAGCATTTGTTGTATTATGTAACGGAAATGTTGGTATAGGTACAAACAGTCCAGCCGCAGGATTAGATGTAAGCAAAGCAACATCTTATGTGGGTATTAATGGAACTGATACATATCTTTATTTGAGAGGATACAATACCGGCAGAACTGCAATTATAACGAATGCCGGTTCTTCAGGTAACTATAATGGTTTAGCAATAATTACCAATGAAACAAATGCCAATTCATTACCTAGTTGGAGAATGGATATTGGTGGATATGACGGCATAAGTTATGGTACAGATAACTTTTGGATTGGTAGAACTCCATCAGGTGGATCGTTGTCAAGATTTTTCTTTATTAACAATAGTGGTAATGTAGGTATTGGTACAACAAGTCCTACACAAAAATTAGAAGTGGCTGGATTTGTAATGGGTGGTACTACTTACAGAACCAGTATAGGTGCGAGTGGTGCAGGTGCTTATATCTATTTCGGAGATACAAGTAATTTATATAGTATAGGTAGAATGGGGGGATATAATTCATTATTTAATATTAGTAGTTTTAACGGTCCTATTTCTTTTCAAATAAGTGACTCTGAAAAAATACGTATTGATACTAGTGGTAATTTAGGTATTGGTACTACAAGTCCTACAAGTAAATTACATATATATGATTCTGAGTATTCATTTATACGTTGCACAAATACTGCCAATGCTGGTCATTATGTAGATATTGGTGCAAATTCTGCGGGACAAAGTTTCTTATTCAGTTATGGTGCATATCCAGTATTAATTGGAACAAATGGAGGTGAAAGAGTTAGAATAGATACCAGTGGTAATGTAGGCATAGGTACAACAAATCCTGCTTATAAATTAGATGTTAGTACGTCAATAGTTTCTCGTTCAAATATAAGTACTCCAAGATTTTCAAGTGCAGGCGGTTATGTTTATGGAATAACAAATAGTCCAAGTTGGGTTATAGGGAATGGGAGTTCTACAAATAATAATGCAACCGCTCCTGATGGAACAACTTCTGCTGGTACTTATACCCTTTCAGCAACTTCAGCATTACAATTTGATTTATACCAAACAGTTTCAGGATTAACAGTTGGCAGAGTTTATACGGTTGGAATGTGGGTAAAATTAGGAACTGCTACTAATTTCTGTTTAGTAGTTAATAATTCGGCAGCTTGGAATACAATTGGAGGCAAAGCGTTTACGTCAAGTGATGGTTTAAGCACAGGTAAATGGACGCATATTTCTTTTACTTTTACGCAACCGGCTGGATCAAATCAAATAAATCTACACTTAGGATATCATCTTGAAACCGGGGTAACTCAACAAACTGCTGGAACAGTTTTTATTTGGAATATAGAAATGACAGAATTTTCTTCAACATGGATTGGAAATGTTGAAGATGAAATAAGATTGCCTGGATCTAGCATATGGACATCTAGAGGAAATGTAGGTATAGGTACTACAATTCCTGATGCTAAATTAGACGTTATTTCTGGAGAAGCAAGAGTAGGTTCAGCGGCTGCTTTTACTACACATTTAAATTATTTGAATACTGGCACAAATTTTATTTCATGTGCAAATAATGGTTATACATATTTTAGAGACAGTGGCACTTTTGGTACAATTATGGTAATTGCAGGTGGTACTGGTAATGTAGGTATAGGTGGATCTCCTTCATATAAACTTGATGTTAATAATGGATCAAATTCATTTGCTTTAAGATTACTTGGTTCAAGTGTAGACGGACCAGTAATTAGATTTGAAAATACAGGATCAACTGGAAGAATTTATCATGTGGGTTCAACAGGAACTACTTCCGGCGCGGGTGGAGGATTTAGCATCTATGATGTTACAGGCAACAGTGCAAGAATGTTAATTGATGCTAATGGCAATCTTGGCATAGGTACAACTGCTCCTGCTGCTAAATTGGATGTTGTTGGCGGTAATGTTATTATTAGAAATGATGCATCTGGCGGATCAGCAACATTATATTTAAGAAACTGGGCCGGTTCACCAACTACCACAATGGTTTTTGGAAATAGTACAGGTGATGATTCTAGTACGTCATTAAGTTTAAATAGTAATATTTTTTCAATCACCAATTATGGTGATCCAGGAAGTTATATTAGATTTGGTACTAGAAATAGTAGTACTGCTGATATCAGAATGTGTATAAATCAAGATGGTAACGTTGGCATTGGTACAACAAATGCTAGTAATAAATTAGAAGTTCGTGGTGGCATTCAACTATTAAATTCATCTGGTAGTACTAGTTCAGCAACTAGTGGCTCTTTGATGTTAATTGGTCAAAATACCAAAGGTGGCAGCGCGTACCATGACTTTTTATACACAGCAAATACAGTTTCAGGTGTAGTAAATCCAAATAAACACTTCCGTCTAGATAATATTGGTAACCTTGAAATAATTAATAGTGCTTATACATCCGCAATTTTCACACTAACTGATAGTGGTTCATTAAATTTACCAAGCGCACAATCAGCAAATGTCACACAATTAAGAAATACAGGTGCAGGATTAAAAGTTGGTAATTATGGTTTGCTCTTTGATGACGGTAACGTTCATTTACATAGTACAAATCCTAATTCCAATCTTTGGTTAAATTGTTCTGGCTCTGGCCTTTTCATCATAAATGGTCAATCAGGTGCTACTGGTGGTGTAGGTATAGGTACATCCATAATGTCTGGTTATGTAACAATTAATGGTGGATCAACTGTTACTATAGGTGCTTATGGATATTTGATTAGTACGGGCAGTCCTCCTACAGGCACAGGTGCTGGTACAACCGCAAATTATAGCATAACTTGTACTCAACGTGTCCAAGCAACTGAATTTGATGCTACATCAGATGAAAGATTGAAGAATATTGAAGGAGAAATACCATTAAATGAAGCGGTTGACTTAATAAATAAGATTATTCCAATCAAGTATAAATGGAAAGATAGTGGAGATTCAAACATAAAAACTGGTTATTCCGCACAACAAGTATATAAAGCTGGGTTTGATCACTTGGTATCAGTAGTTAAAAAAGAAGGAATGGAAGAAATAGTTGAATCAGACGGTTTTATTAATCCAAAAGATGCTCAGTTTGTTATGAATTATGAACAAGTAACTCCATATCATAGTAAACTAATCAAACACTTGCTTGATAAAATTGAACAATTAGAAAACAGAATTGAAACATTAGAGGATAGATTATCCGTTTTAGAGAGCAAATAAACTATTTATATAAAATTTTACATGATTATATATTCTTCAATATTATCTGGTTCAACTGAATTATCAGGATCTTTGAGTGTTCAGGGGTCAATCAATTTAACTGGTAGTATTACGGCCACACAAACACTCAACCTCACAAGTAGTTATGCACTGACGGCAAGTTATGTAAACACTCCTAGCGGAACATCAGGCTCAAGCGGAACAAGCGGTTCTAGTGGAACATCAGGCAGTTCAGGCACTTCTGGATCAAGCGGCACAAGTGGATCTAGTGGCGTTGATGGAACATCAGGTAGTTCAGGCACATCAGGTTCAAGTGGAACAAGTGGATCTAGTGGAACATCAGGTAGTTCAGGCACATCAGGTTCAAGTGGAACAAGTGGATCTAGCGGTTCTAGTGGAACATCAGGCAGTTCAGGCACTTCTGGATCAAGCGGCACAAGTGGATCTAGCGGTTCTAGTGGAACATCAGGTAGTTCAGGCACATCAGGTTCAAGTGGAACAAGTGGTTCAAGTGGATCAAGCGGCACAAGTGGATCTAGCGGTTCTAGTGGAACATCAGGTAGTTCAGGCACATCAGGTTCAAGTGGAACAAGTGGTTCAAGTGGATCAAGC
>Ga0255074_1000078_pt1 | contig 14526 bp, 5 predicted proteins | sample Colum_Yuk_RepC_8_FD_188478 | JGI IMG/M metagenome (GOLD analysis project Ga0255074, IMG submission 188478) | Freshwater microbial communities from Columbia River, Oregon, United States - Colum_Yuk_RepC_8h | ecosystem: Environmental > Aquatic > Freshwater > River | place: USA: Oregon | collected... | reverse complement strand
CATTCCTGCCCAGTCGCTTGCCTTAGATCCAGAGGTTCCGGTGAGTGTAGCCGAAAATCGTACTTCGCCGCCGGCATTAAAAAAGTTTCTTCTATGATTTTCTGAAGTAAATGTAGCAGAAAAGTTATGATAAATGCTCTGAGGATCTGCTGCTCCTCCCCACTGAGTCGACCTTGCACTGGTTAGTTTAACTTCAGTGTCTGCTTGGGTTGCTTCGTAAATATCATTTTTGTTTGTGTACAGCGTGTCTGTTAGTGTACTGTATTCTGCATAAACTGTGTCTGTAATTCCGTCTGCTGATGCAACAGTTGTTAAACTGGGCAATGATCCTGTTTGGTGTACTTTAATTTTAGTTAAGTCTGTTTTAAGATTTGCCATGTGTGTTGCATTAACAGTATTACCTAATGCAACTAATCCAGATGTTAACGCAACACCATATCCAAACTGGCCGCTGCCTGTGCCTAACACAGACGAGACTTTGGCTTGTATTGCATTGTATCGTGCTGCTGTGATTATTTCACCTACGGCCATTAGTAACTCCTACCTTTTAAACTTTCAATACACATTCGACTAACTTTTCGTCGTCGATGTCGTTTGATTCTAAAGCAATACCAACTAACGCAGTAGTTGCCAATGTTGTGCAAACACCAGCAGACATAGCATACACTGGTTGCCCTTTTTTAACAGCACCTTTGACTCTAACAGGAACACGACCCTTTAATGCAATATACTGCCCTTCAGCTTCGCTGTTCATCATAATTGCCGGATTAGTAGATACGACACCTATACAGAAGTTATGAGCAGACGCTGGTTCAACTTCGTGTCCAGTATGCGAACAAACTGCAACTGCGGTTCCTGCTGGCAAATCGTTTTCTGTAGTGTACTTTTCTGCCAAGTCGGCATATCTTGCTTGTGTTGCAGTACCACTAAAGAGCACTGCTGTTAAGTTACCCGAACTATCTCTAGCAGCTATTGTATTTACTGCTGCTGCGGTAGACGCACTTCTGTATGTTCCACTTACGTTTAATGCATCTGCTTGTGTAGCTGTGCCGTTGAATGTTGTAGCATAAACATTGTTCCACTTAAGGCTCGACGACCCTAGATCGTATGCTAAACTTACGCCAGGAATAAATCCTGCTGCGGTTATATTTGCTATATTTTTTTGTATAGTGTCTCTTATATAAAACTTAATACTACTGCCTACTTGATTTTCTATAGCGCCAATAGTTCCTGATTCGATATATAATTTTAAATCGTTGCTATCGCCTATTGTAAGACCTGCATCTGCAAACGAAACTACATCTGTAAACACTGCTTCGTCTTTTAGTAAGTAATTACTAGCGGCTTCTCCACCTAGTTTTAATGAGTTACTAGCAGTACCCCAAATAATAGGACCGCCGACCGTGCCTGCGCCTGTTGTTGAGCCGTTAGTAGCTGCTTGTGTTGCAGTGAGTGTTAGTCCTCTTTTAACTATATCAAACCCAGTGATTGCATCTCCTGCACTGATTGTAAATTCGTCAGAGCTAATAATAAAGATAACGTCATCTTCAATAGTACCTGCAATTACAGCATGAGATTGTGCAAATGTATCAGTTAATGCTAGACTTTGCATCTGAGTTACACCTGTACCGGCACCCTGTGGGCCAACTAGTACCCATTCGTTTGACGCATTTTTTGCAAATAATTGATTTGTTGAATTATTCCACCACAAATCGCCTTCTACTAATCCTGTAGGAGCAGTAGCACTTACTTCGCCGCCGCCAGTTGTTTTCCACTTAGATCCGTCGTATACTTTTATCTTGCTAGAGGTATTATCATACCATATCATTCCGGTTAGTGGCTTTGTCGGGGCTGACGAATTTGAAAAGTGTTCTAATAGATGTAAAAAGTTTTCATTCTGCGCTTCGCCGTATCCTGCAAAATTCTTACCTATTAGTTTTAATTCGGTAGTTTGGTCGACTGTTCCGTCCTCAACTGACGTTAACACGGTACCGTTGTATCTATTAATTATATAAGCCATTTGTGGTTCAACCCCTTTTCAACACTATTATTTACCTTATTAAACGCTTGATGCTAGGTCTGACTCAAATACCCATTGATAAGATCCGTTTACAATAAAACGTTTTCTACCTCTTGTAACACTCAATGTTACACTATTTGATCCACTGTTAAAACTAACATCTTGTAACACACTTTGGTTCTCTGTTCCATTTTTATCGACAGTCACAAACGATTTAACAACTTGAGTAGACGGATCAGTTGTTACAGAACCGCTGTAATACACAGTATGAACATACGCATATACTCCTGTTAATTTTGTAGCTGCCGGTACCAAGTCTTCCAGTACGCTTGCAATAGTGGTATTAGTTAGTCCTGTTATGTCTAGTGACAAGTAGATGTCATTATTTTTTGTAAATTCGTCAACGTATTCTTTTGTTGCTACAGTATCTGGATCATCACTGACATCCGGTGTACCTACTCCAATTATCTTTCTTGAATTTGAAACAGTAATATTGTCAGCACTGTTAATTGTTAAGCCGTAGGTCGTTGTTGTTAGAGATGCCGAGTTTAAATTAATGTAATCTACATCTAGGTTTGTTAACGTACCTATTTGTGTAATACCTGTTGCGCTTGTTACAGTCGAACTTAGTGTTGTTGCTGACAGTATGTCTGCATGACCAATCTTATATGAACTACCAGTTGGAATGTTTACACTGGTTGAACTATCCCATGTGTTGTATGTATAATTCCATGTAAGAGACTTGTCATTGCCAGTTGCTCTAACAATAATACCTGCGCCATCCAATTGAGCATCGGTTAGTAATGTACTGTCTGAGGTAAATGCTATTTCAATATGTTTATCTTCGACTCTCAAAGTAGATATATCTAAATATGTAGTATCACCTTCGACAATTAGATCACCGCCGACACGGAGGTCTCCGTTAACATCTAGTGTGTATTGTGGTGACGATTGCCAAATACCTATTTTTGTTTCGCTGTTATCGATAGTAATTGCATCTACATAAGAAGCACCTTGTCTAACTTGTATCTTATAATCCGAGCCTGTTAACAAGTTTCTATTAACAACAGTAGATCCTTCAACCTTTATTGTAAAATCGTTGTTGAATCCTACAAATATGCCATTATCGTTTTTAACTGATAGTGTACCTGTTCCGATGTTGTTTGACGAAATTTTAAAAAAACTATCTGGAGTATAGGAATTCAAACTCGAGTCAACTAATGTAGATGTTGAGTTTGCAACACCTTGGAAATAGAACTCTGGATAAAACGAGCTTATGTTGATGCCAACTTCGATTGCTGATCCGAATCCCGATATTGCAACAGCTGGTTCAAAAGATTCTCTGCTAATTATTGCAACAACGGCTGCACCTACTAATAATTTTAAAATTGTTTTTAAGTTACCGTATCTATCTAGAACACTTTCTACCCTAAACCCACTCTCACCTTGTACAGAATTGTAAATCGGTCCTGCTAAAATTGTATCTGAGCCGTCGTTAAAATAAAATTGTTTGTTTGTACTATCTATCCACAAATCACCAGCTAACATAGTTGGTTGTGTTGGACTAACCAAAGTAGTATCAGTTGATCTAAACACAGTTCCGTTATAAACTTTTAATCTGCCGTCTGAAGTGTCGTACCATATTTGTCCTCTTAGAGGATGTGACGGAGCAGATGAGTTTGCAAAATTCTCCAGCATACGGATTAAGTTTTCATTTAAGTACTCTCCGTATCCGGTATAATTTCTTCCAACCAAAACTATGTCAGTTGTATCTTCGTCAATTCTTCCATCCACTAGATCAACTAACAATGTTCCGTCAGTTTGATTTATTTTATAACTCATTATACAACTCCATGATAAATTATATAGTTAACAGTACCAAACGGACTAGTGAAGTATAACGGGTCGCCGACTTCTTGTGGAACTCCATCTATAGTAACTGTAGAAAATGTCTCTCCGTTAACTCCTTCAGTTCTCGGTAATCCAGACCCGGATGCACCTCCTGTTATTGACGCAGAAACTGCATCGGAGTCTGTTGCTCCTGTAACGTTTGTTAATGCATAAAACTGTGTTCCTGAGTCACCTTGTAAACTGTGTTCGTGCTGCGGTAATTGATTTTTAGTGATGTACGAACTTTCAGCGCCGCCGTAGTTGCCTACTGTTTCTGCTGCACCATCATTTAATATACGAGTGCCTGTAGTAGCTGATCCCAAATGTCCTAGTAGGAATCTGCCTCTAAAGTCAGGCAACTTAAACAAAGTTGTAGGTGAACCACTTACACCAAAACTTGTTCCAATTGCAGTATACAATGCACCGTATGTAGATATAGATACTTCCGATCCGTCACACAACACCCATCCTGCTGGAGCAGTCGATCCGCCAAATGGCATGATCATTCCTGGATAAAAAGTAGGAACAGTAGAAACAAAAAGCTCCTGTGATACCCTTCTTATTCCTGTACCAGATCTATATATCAGGATTTCGTCAGATGATGCTATAGTAGTAGAGGTTGACTTAGATGTAAAATATGTATCACTTAATGTTGTTGTAAATGTTTTTGTTGTGCCGCCAGTTTGACCGTCAAAAGTAAACGAAGGCGATGTAACATCACCTGTCATTGTAAATGTTGTGACAGATGCTAGTTTACCTGACGACGATGCAGACCCGCTGATGTTGCCTGTTAAGTTACCAGTGACATTACCGTAAAACCCGTTTGCATATACAAAGTTATACTTGTTAGCTGTTGTACCGATTGAACGTACACCAGATAAATCAGGTACTATGTCGTGTGTTGTGACAGATCCGTACACATCGACATTTCCGCCTACATATAAGTTTTTAGCAATACCGGCACCACCAGCAACAACAATTGCTCCTGAACTTATGCTTGTACTTTCTGTTGTGCTTCCTAGAACTAGGCCGCCGCTTGCTTTTATATTTCCAACTACATCTAATTGTTCAGTCGGCGATGTATTATTAATACCTACTTTTTTATCACTCTTTATACGAATTGCAGTTTCAATTGTTCCTGCATTGTTTACTCTGATGTCGATGTTTGAGCCAGTTGCTCTATGACTAATGATACCTGCACTGCCTTCTACTTGTAGTAACAGTGTCTGAGTTTCGCCAATGTCTAATCCGCTGTTGGTTCTAATTCTTAAAGGTTTTGTTAAAATGTTTTCTACATTTTTTCTAACAAACTCAGAGGCAGGAACTTTTACGCTGTCTACTATAAGATTTTCTGCTTTTTCAGCAGTACCGTAATACTTTCCAACTGCGCCACCGAGGTTTCCACTTATGTTTACACCAGGGTAAATTGTAGAAAATCCTACAATAGTAGACTTCGGAGTAAACGTAGATGAACTTATAATAGTTACTGCTCTGCTATCTGCGTAATTTATAATTACTGGATATTCATTGTTGTCAGTTCCAATAACTGTTTCAAATTTAGCACCGGTATTAGCACCTTCGGCGTATGTAGGACCTACTAGTATCCATCCAGATCCACTGTATAAGTAAACTTGTTGGTTAGATGTGTCTATCCATAAATCGCCTACTGTGCTGTTTGCTGCATCTGGTTCACTAACTGCTTTTTTCAGTCCGCCGGCACTTACCCACTGAGAGCCATCATACACTTTTAATTGGTCGATTCCTGATGTTGTATCGTACCACAGTTGTCCTTCAACTGGGTTATTAGGAGGATTGTTGTTAGCAAAGTTTTCAAGTAAATGTAATAAATCCTCTATGAGAACTTTACCGTAGTCACTAAGATTACGTCCAGGAAATCCTAAACTTGTTTCTGTGTTAATTGAATTGTCTTCAACTGTAATTGAGCCTTTGTTTACGCTATCGGTAAATTCAATTTCATATGCCATTATTATGCTCCATTAAAACCACTTAAACTCTGAACTCTTACAGTGTAATCTATTTGAATTAGTCTGTTTAAACTTTTTTGTACAGGATGGAAAATAACATGTGTTAAAAGTCTACCTGTACCAGTTGACGAATAACTTCTTAAACCTAGTTCATCAAACACATAAAGCTGTTCAGAACTTGCAGCCGTGTCAAACGCTTGCTGTCCATCTGGCTCGCCGTAATCAAGCAAACAACTAATAACAATATCTGTATAGTTTGTCCCAGATAAGTGTCTGATTTCTGTTTTGTTTCTTGTTGGGTCTAGGTTATTTACACTTCTGTCATCAACCACTTTTGTATAAGTTTGGTTATATAAGCTAGCATTTGTACCTGTTGCGTTAGGAGTTAGATATGTAATAATACCTGTAGGGTCAACGCTTGTACCACCGTTGCCAAACGACATTTCATATATAAATCCTTGCCCAGCATTAGATAAACTTTCAGCTAATGCTAAACTCATATTTTCATAGTGAATAGCATTACGTTTATTGATGTATGTTTCTCCCGAAACTGGGTCAAATATTTTTATGTGTCCTTCGACATGTATTCCATTTAATTCATTATATTGTGTCATTCTTACCACCTATACTATATTTATTTAGGTAATTGTATTGTTGCTCCGCGGAGGAATCTGCTAATATCATTCTCAGAATCCTTAAGAGCTTTACCCGTTTCGTTCCAAACTTTTCCTATTCTTCTCACTACATTTATATAAATATTTTCAGCCGGTGCAGTTGCTAGACTTATAGTTCCTGCTTCAACATCGACTGTAAACTCTGGCGGAAGTACAATGTCTGCCTCCGGGCTATCTTGATCGATTGTTGCAACAAACAAGTCAAGACTTGTTTTTCTTAATTTTCTACCTGCAACAATTACATCAATTTCGTTTACCGATGCGGGTGTAAAATCTAGTACAAAGTCAGTTGATGTGCCGTCACCAATAAATGTTTGAGTTAGTGTTCTGTCTCTGTACGGAATGTTTTCGTCAATTCCTTGTCCATACAAAGTTGCACCAGGATTATAAACATTCTTAATGCCAGTTCCTAATGTTCCTCTTCTTAGTTGTAACAAATAGTTTCCTACAACTTCAAAGTATTCAATACGTTCGCCTTCTATAAAAACAACTCCTGGCTTGTTCATTTCTTTACTAGGGATAGCAATTCCGGCCGAACTTACTAAAGATATTCTAGCATCATAGTAATTAAGTGGATCTTTTAAAACATATGAGTTGTTTTGATTTAACCGCTTATAATGAGTTCTGTTCATTATATCTTTAAACATTCTATAACCAAACTTTGGTACAACTGGATTAGCTGAAAACTGTAATATGTCAATTGTATCATTTTCTATCGGAGTTCGTAGTAACTTTACTGCGCTTCGATTATCAGTTAAAGTGTAGTCGACATTAGGAGTTAACAATTCTCCATTGTGTATAACCCACGCATAATTTCCACTTGTAATTGGTGATCTTAGTTCAACAATACCCGAAGAAAGAAGATTTCGTTTTACATAATCGCTCGATCCTGCACTTACCGAAGTTGTTGTTAACACATCATAAGATATTCTATTAAAGTCGTTTACATCATGATTGCTAAATGTATAAATTTCAACTACCTCGCCACTTGACGGTGCTATTGCAAACTGTATAGAATCGCTTAGTACATATTTTATACTTGCTATTCTGCACTCAATAGACGAATGCCCATCAAAGTCTAATCTAAACACGTCATTGCTTACAAACGCATCTCTAATATTTGTATTTCTAGTAACAAACTGTACTACATTGTTATCTGAAGAGTGTACTACTAAATCTTGTGTAGTAGAATCAACCACTGCCGCGCTGTCATCATAAACAATTGAAGTAGCATAAACGTGATCGTCTGCTTGTAAGAAATCTAAGTTCAATGTTTGACTAGGCAATGCTTCAAATGGTCTGCATTTTTTAACACAAAAATTTCTAATTTACTTCCAGCTGGGGCAACTGTTGAAAACAGTATTTCGATAGTTGCGTTCACTGGATCAAACGAATATTGAGTTGACAGTAGCTGAACTCCATCGGCAAACACTATTATATCAGTGTCATCTATAGAAGTTGTATCTTGGAATTGCCACTCTTCGATTTGGTACACTCTAGCACTGGTTGTAGTAAACGAAATATTGTAACCAGGGTTTAGAATTCTGTCGTTAACTGTAACCAATATTTTGTGAGATATCGGCAAAGCGTTAAACGGAATAGGAATATTTGTTGTGTCAAACTTATGATAGTTTGTCAAGCCGTCGGCTTCAAACGTTCTATCTATAACCATTTGACTGTAAGTTTTTAATTCACTGCCATAAATTGTCCATTGTACAAAATTATTTTCTGCAAGAACTGTAAAGTCAAAAACTATTTGTACTCTGTTCGGATAGTCACTAGTGTTTGAAGATTGAACTAGTGTATATGCTGTACCTTCGGACAACACTTCGCCATTCTTAGTTACAAATGCCGATAACTCAGTTTGCCAAACAGCACTTGTAGTAACAACCAATGTACTGCCGTCGGATACAAATGTGCCTGTGTCTAATAGATCTATACCGTTTGTACCGATTGACATTATTGACAAGTTAGATCCAAGTGTTGAAATGTCATTATCAAATAGTAGTAGATTATTCTTCAAATCAAGCGAGTATAAATCAGACGATACAATATCGTTATCAATTTTTACTACTACACTATCAACGCTTTGTGGCACAGATGGTAATGCAAAACTTGTCGAATCTCCATCGATCTTAAAGTTTGCTACACCTATTATACCTGTGCCATCTGTTGTTCTGTGATAAACTTGGATATCCAGTGTATCCAGTATTTGTCCTGGAACAAGTTCTTCTGGACCTCGAGAAGTTGTTGTTGTAACAAATCCGTCGCCGTCGATGTTTATCTCTCCGCTTGACACACCTGCTGCTGTAGTGTAAGCTAAGTTACCGCCTTCAATTGCTGTATCATAGCTGTCGTTGGTTGGAACAAAACTTCCATCACTTGTGCTTTTTCTAATTACAACTACATCGCCGTCAACAATAGAAATTAGTTCTTCGTTTATAGAAACAACTGTAGTTTCACCGTCACCGACTAATGTTTGCATTAGTGCATTTGGATTCGAAAGTACTGTGCTGTAATCGTACTCAGGATCATCAATTCTAACGTTGTTTAGATACACGTTGTATTCAAGGCCGTCTTCTAATGGATTCGTTAGTTCGAATGTATTTGTACTTCCATCACAGACAAATATTTCATCGTCGTATGTATTACTAAATGTATCCCACGGTAACGCACCATATCCCGAAACGTCAAACCCTTGCTGAGTTCCAAAGTCTATGCTGTCTAAAATTGTACCAGTGTAGTCAACGCCATCCATTAACTGAGACAAGTCTTTACCTAGCATTCCAGTTGAAGGATTGTAGAAAAAGTTAATTCTGTCAGCAGCCGACAACAGTTTAATATTTTTGTTGTACGTAATCTGTATCAAAGACTCGTTTGCTGGAGGATCCATAAACTCAATGTAACCGATTTCTCTGTTGTATGTTTTTGTTTTATCTGTAACATTTCCAACAACAAATTGACTTGATAGCTGCTTTACTCCATTTACACTAACAGAGTAAGTATTTGTTCTCAGATCGATTGGCCATTTAAGGTAGAACAATTCTGCGGCGCCAGTTCCTGTAAATGTCTGTGTTTCATCAAGTTCTGTAAACAAGTAAGAACCCGATACTCTATCAAATTTCATTCCAATGCGAGTGCTTCTTACAACTCCATTACCTAGAACTGCAACTGCTTTTGCTTGAGAACCACCCTCTGCTATACTGCCTTCTATTGTTATTTCAGGAGCAGTTAAATATTTTCCTCCTGTATTGTCAATGATAACCGACGAAACTCTTCCTCTGCTTAGGTACGCTCTTGCTGTAGTTCCGTTGTTATTATCAATTCTAACCAACGGTGTTGACGTATATCCGCTGCCGCCATCTGCTACATCGATTCTAATAATATCATAACCGTTATTATCAAGCCACGACTTGAATGGATATTCTAAGTATTTGTCAGCAATGCCTGTTAAAACTCCGTCAATAACGCTAATACCATTAGTCTCAATTTCTCTAGTTTCTAAGTTATAACTTGGAGGCAAGTCAAAGTCTGTAATCAGAGATTGAGTAGGCTCAGTATATGTATAAGAACTGATATATTCTCTAACCTTTGAAGCATACGGTTTTACTTCATTAACGTAATCTTCGTAATTTTCTAGGTTGTCATTTTTAAATGTGACAGACTGAGATAGATTTCCTAGATTGTGCTTTGCTCGTATAAAGCTAGTTTTAAATGCCCAATCTATGAAAAGTTGTTCGCTAAATGCATATCGTACACTAGCAAAGAATAATTTGTTCCACTCAACTTCTAAGTCACCAATGAATATGTCATCTCTTAGTGCAGTTAGTATGTTTCGTAATTCCACAACAGGTTCTCTGTCATAAAATGCAGTATCATATATGTTTGCATCATATCCACTTGTAGTTGTGATAAAGTCATAAAGTCTTGAAGCTAGTTGTATAGTTCCGTTTTCTCTGCCTATTGTTTTATAATTTATTGTATAATCTTCAGTTAGTTGATCATCAATTTTTTCTAATAGCAACCAACCGCCAGAACCAATAGTGTTAATTTTAACAACATCACCTATGTTATTATCTAACCCAAACAATTCGTATGATTCGTTTACAGTTTGATTTATTGCAGTTTGAGAACCGTATCCTGCTGCATACCAATCAGCATATGTCCAATAGTTTTGAGTGTTATACTTTTGACTATCAACTCTTGTCCACGATCTAGCCGATTTGTTATAATCGTAAATTGCCCAACGGCCTACTATTTCGCTATCAGACTTAACAAGTACACTAAACTTTCTTGGGGTTAATGTTGTATTGCTAGGATAATTTTTACCTTTTGATCTTACTAATACAGAAGTTATTTGTCCTAGATTATTGATAGTTGTTTTAAATATAGCCCCTGTTCCTGACGAGCTTGTAATTTTAATTTCAGGAGCAATAACGTAGCCTCTTCCAGGGTTTACAATATTAACAGAAATTATTCTTCCATCTTCGACAACTGGACTTAATACGGCTTGCTCAGTTTTTGCAACTATAACAAATCTTAAATCTTCCAAAGTATCGACTGTGGTATCATACCGTCCGCTGTTTTCATTAGGAATTTCTTCTTGACTTAGCAACATTGACATATCGTAGTTGTCTACTATCGAATTTTGCAACAATACAGAATTTGCTCTTTCAACAACTTGTTTTAGTGCTTCTGTTTTATTAATAAACATGCCCTGTCTTGGAGAATTTAATATACCATATTTTTGTTTAACAGAGAGTGCAGTATCGGGCACAGGTCTGTCGTTAATGTCGTATCCAATTAAACTATCAAACCACTTTGTTTCAACTTTTTCGTTAGGCTTGCTACTTGCTAAGTTTTCAGTTAATAGTTGATACTCAGAATGAATGTTGTTTATATTAGTCAGGTCATTTGTTATTGTGAAATGTAATGCAGTTTTTGTGCCTTCGATGTAACTACGGGCATTGTATAATGCAAATTTGTCTTGTCCAATTAGTGCAACAAAAGTATAACCAGTAGATGCAGGATCTTCAATTAACTTTGCAACATCAAACGCAGACAGTTTTCTGTTATTTTTAAAAGGAATAGTCTGAGGATTTTTAACCCAGAAGTAATACTTGTAGTTAAAAGTTCCTGTTTCTATGTTATAAACTTTACGTAAACTATATGCATTTAGATGTAGAGGAGTTCCAGTTATACCGTTAGCAAAGCCTTCGTTGGTTTCAGTAATTCTGTTATATTCATCCGGAGTTAAATCTGATTCAGTCCATTCGTACACATCAATTGACGCACCATCAACTAATTTATTCCACCATGCAGTTCTGTACTGAGTAGTTCCTTGATAAGGATTGTACCAGCTAGCTTTAGAAATGTCCCACCACAGTCTTCCTACTTCCGATGTTGTCCATGAATTTAATTTGTCAACAAATACGTCAGGATAATTTTGATTTATATCTTGTTCAGCAACTGAGTAAACAGCTGGGTCATACCAAGTTTTATAGAAAATTTCACTATCGGCAACCCCGGCAATTTTTCCTTGTCGTGGATCTATCAAGTCGATTGTTCCAAATGTAGTATTCTTTTCAGTATTATATAAGAACACTTTCTTAATATATTTTACATCAACCTTATTAGTTTGCGATGTAATTGTTGACCAACTATTGGTATTTCTTTCTGCTCTGCAATCAACTAACATTCCAATTGTAGAGTCTTCATTTGTTATTTCTGGAAATCCTATATAGATATGGTTGTCAACAATTTTAAAATTAGTATTATCCTGTAGTCTAGTATTTCTTGTATAAATTAGATCTTCTGCGTATACAAAGTTATCTCCAATTTCCTGGAATACATACAACTTTCCTAAATCTTCAGCGACTGTCATAAATCTTGTAGAATTGTTATCAAATACAGTCGCATTATTATCAAACAACATTCTAACTTTTGAATCGCCGTTTTTGCTTGATATTACAAGTTTGTTACCAGCAAAGTCAATGCCGGTGCCAAACGATTCGTTATGTTCAGTAAACGGACTCGGAATAGATTGTTGTAAAGCAAATACACCGTTTACTTGTTTGTAAATGTATACTATTCCTGTATCAATTCCGGTTAAGTTATTATGTGGAGCACCAACAGCTATCTTTGTTCCTGTATCGTTTATTGCTAAACTAAATGCATAATCTTCAACGCTGTCATCAGTATCTATATACTGACCAAACTGCCAGCGACTGCCTTCGTTTCTATACAACCCAATTCTATTTAAAATTGTTGGATCGCCGTTTTGAGTTAGTCCAGTATCTAATGATCCTGATAACACTATCATATCACCTAGCGAATTAACATCAAAATTATATCCGATGCCTGTTGCATTTACCAATCCCGTACTATCACTATCGCCATCGATTACATCTACAGTATTAGGAATAAAGCCAACATGTTCGATGTCTGAGCTCAATGAAATCCAGTTAGTTAAGTCAAAAATTCCTGGTGCTAGATTTGTACTTGCTTTATAAAGATAGCCTTCGTAATAAACGATTTCGTCTACATAGTACTGTGTTGTTTCTGAGAAGGAACCTTTGTACATTCTATTACGTGAGTATTTCCAGTTGCTGTCGGTATACTCAACAAAATAAATTCTACCTGTGCTACTGCCCGGTGCACCTATAAATATTTTAGGTCCGCTGTAATGATTACGTATCTGTATATTAGCGCCAAACCGTTCACCGTTCATTGGATCCGGACTTGTAAATGTTGTAATTAGATTGTATAAACTGTTAGGTTGTTTTTCATATAGATATACAATACCTTGAGATGACAACCCGCTACTACTACCAGTAGCATCACCTTCTATCAAGTAAGTTGGTGTCCAGTCTTGCGACAAATCAGAAATTGTGCTGTTATCACCTGCAATAGTTTTATTTGCTTTCCATAGAGTACCACGATCGCTAACAATATCGCCTTCTGCGTAACTACCAGTAGGATTTAAAATTCCTACATAACGAGTTTTAACATTACCAGCATTTGGTGCTCCAACTGCAATGTACTTTCCGTCAGGACTAATTGCTACGCTGTATCCATACTTAGAGCTACTATCATGTATAGAAGTCGAAGGCAGGATCTCTTGATATTTTGTCTTTGCAATAGATTCGTTAAATCTATAATATAAGTTAACGTATCCGTTTACTCTGTCCGGCGAACCAACTACAATTGTAGAGTTTGAAGAAGATACGTCAAACGAAGATGCAAATCCGTCACCGTCGCCGGTTGGATTGATAGACTCTTCTTGCAGTGCAAATACCGAAGAGTGTTTGTACACAGCCCATTGGCTATCTACTGCATCATCTACCCAAATTTTATCACTCAAGTCATCTTGTACTTTATAGTACTGATTGTTAATGTCATTGGAATCAGCAAATCTTCTAGATCTAAAAATAGATACTACACCGCTAGAATCTTCGTAAGGAGTGTTAATATCAATACTAACCGGAGTTTCAGTTACAATGCTTACCTTATCTAGTACTACATCTACAATTTTATGAAAGCCATTTATGTTTAAATTGTTGTTGTATATTCCGATTATTTCATCTTTTTCAAATGGTACGTAGTTTTCAAACTGTAATGTAAATCCGCTTGGTGTTCCGTTTTCGTAGAACTTTCTATCAGTTGGAGTGTATGACTGAATCCCAATAATCTTTTGATCTGAGTTTACATGTCTTACTACATCCCATGTGTTGTTTTTTTCAACTATCCAAACGTGATTACCTAGCTCAACTTCTTCAATGTTTAAAGTTAGTAATTCGTCGTATGTGTTAACTACATAATCAACATCATCGTTTCTAACATATCCACTATCTCTTGTGAATGTTGTTGTGTTTGTAGTTAGAGGAAACGGCTTATGGGTATAATCGTCTGGCTTCAGATAAACATCATAAGAAGGAATTTCGTAAACTAAATCAGT
>Ga0255074_1000074_pt1 | contig 14729 bp, 5 predicted proteins | sample Colum_Yuk_RepC_8_FD_188478 | JGI IMG/M metagenome (GOLD analysis project Ga0255074, IMG submission 188478) | Freshwater microbial communities from Columbia River, Oregon, United States - Colum_Yuk_RepC_8h | ecosystem: Environmental > Aquatic > Freshwater > River | place: USA: Oregon | collected... | reverse complement strand
GGAATAAATTCAATGAAGCGTTAGAGCTAGTAATTGAACCTGCTGGATTGTTGATCTTAACATTATAAGAACCCAAATCTCCAGTTCCAACAGTTGGTATAGAATAAATTGAAGAAGTCGCTCCTTCGACATCTGATCCATTCTTAACCCATTGATAGCTTAATGGAGAATCACCACTTGCCACTACGGAAAATTCAGCAGCTTGTCCATCTAGAACCTTTTGATCTACTGGTTGAGAAGTAATAAATGGAGCAATAGCTTGAGTGTATCCTAAATTTTCTAATACTACATTCTTTACATAATCATAATCGGCTGTAGCAGTTTGCTCAGGGGGCCAGTCTTGCCAATCGTCTCCAGCTAGATTAGTATAAGTTCTATCTAATACTAGATCTGCTGGATTTTTCATCACAACAGAGAATTTTACTCCTTCATGAGGATCAAATGCATTAAAGTCAACGCAAAGCTGCGTCACATTTGCGCCAGATGGCTTTGGGTAAACGGGGATAAATATTGTATTCATTTTCTTATTTTAATCTAAAATTAAGTTATTCTAATATTTTTTACACTTTATAATCCAAATCTTCCTTTTGTAGCATTGTAATTTTGCAAGACCTGAGCAGCAGATAAAGAAATATTATAAACTCTTGCCTCTCCAACATAACCATATAAAGAAGTAACGTCACTATGCGCTTGCGCGACATAAACAGAGCTATTTCCAGTAAAGGTTGTATTTAAATCATTTATTGTATATACGATAGAACCATTCACATAAAGAGTTAAAGAACTACCAGATTTTGTTGCTATAACATGAGTCCATTTTGAAACTGGATTGTATTCATTAGCTTGATAAACACCTGTAATAGTTGATCCACCTGCTTTATACTGAACATATAATCCTGTATATAAACCAGATCTCCATTTTGCAATATATACAAAGTTACTTGAATTTGTGCCTAAGCTTATTATTCCTCTATAAGTATTATCTGATGCAGTTGCCGCATCTAAATAAACCCAACACTCCATGCTAAATGAAGCTGATCCTAAATTCAACGCAGAAACTGTTGAAGTATTATAATAACTATTATTATTAGGAAAACTTAAGAACCCACCGTTTGAATTAACATAAGAAGATGTTCCACTTGCAGATGCATTTATAGCATTTCCGCTAACATCATACCAAGTACTTCCAGATCCAGCATAACTATATGGATTACCGGCATCAAGATTTAAAACTAAACCTTGTTGCACTATTGTATTTATGAATCTATTTTTTTGTGCTTCATAGTTTTGAAGTACTTCTGAAGCTTTTAATGCGCGATTATAAAGTCTAGCTATATAGATATTTCCATCCATGTAACTACTATTGATATTACTAAATCCTATATAAACGCCATTTGTTGTATCAAATGCTATTGTATTATTTATACTATTAGTACCTGTACCTTCAAGTCTTCCATTTATATAAATCTTAACAGCTACACCTTTTTCATAAGTAGCAACTATGTGATATATTTGACCCAAATTCATTACATAACTTGACGGGCCAAATGCATCATAATTATTTCCACCTCCCCAACACCACCAAAACGAAGGATTAGTTTGTGTATCATACGTTCTTAAAACAAATCCTCTTTGATTTGAAACATTGAAAGAATGCCAATTACTAATATAACCTCTACCTGTTCCTACGCCGCCAAAACTGCTATGCTTAACCCAAGCTTCAACAGTCAATGTATCTCCATTTAATGAATTTACAGTAGCAGTTGGACAAAGAGCGAAGTTTCCAGTGAACTTTAAAGATCCTTTATTATAATAATCAAAAGCTGGCATATTAGCCAAAACTCCATTTCCAAACAAAGCATTATCATTAAAGCCGCTTAAATCCATTAAAGTTCTATCAGTATTGGATATACCCCATTTTTGTCCAAGATATGTATGAACTAAGTTTCTTTCCGTAGCGGACAAAAGTCTGTTAAACACAATGATTTCTGCTGCTTCACAATTTGATCTTTCACCTGAATTAGCATTTATTCCTAATGTCCAAGGACCAGCAGCCGCATCTGCGCTATTTGTTGCAATTGCAGTTCCTGCGCCATAAAAATTTGCTAAATCATTAGACGGCCCACCCCAGTCACCTAAATATAATTTCCAATTTGTATCAAGCGCAACATAAGTAGAATAGATCCATCCATTTGCATAATATTTATTAACTTCGCTCGCCCAATGTCCTAATAACCAATTATTATATCCACCATTTGATGTTAATATTCTTCCTGTTCCAGAAGATGGACTTGTATATCGATCAACAACAAAAATAGTATATGGAGAAGTTCTTAAATCAATAACACCATTTTGTATATCTTGAGTATTAGTAAAAGCTAATACTTTTCTTGAATTTAAAAAAGCATTTCTAGTTGGCGCAGAACCAACAGGAGCCATATGATAATTAAATCCGCTCTTATCTCTCCATTGACTTACAGTTGTACCTGAGCTATAACTAAATGTAGTATCATCATCAGCATCAAGCCACATAATTAACCCATCTTTCACGGGTAAATCTATGACTGGATAAGATTTATTTTGTGATGGATCTAAGCACAAAACTAAACCATCTTGAACGATACTAGGTGAATATTTTAAAGCCATATATTATTTTCCAAATTTATGTTTTTGTGCATTGTAATTTTGTAAAACTTGAGCAGCAGACAAATTAGTATTGTAATACATAAAATTTGCTAAATTGCCGGTGAAGGTTCCTATCCAACTACCTCCAAAACCATTTACTAAATTTGAAGGGCCGCTTACAGTAGAATCAAATGAAGCTTTTTCTACTACGCCATCTAAATAAATTATCATTGTGTTAGCGGTATTAACAAAGACTGCTTGATGCCAAATATTATCTAAGATATTTGTAGTTCCATTTTTAAAGTAAAATCCACCATTATAATGATAATATGTAAGAGTCGTACCTGTTGTTCCCATTATGCAATACACAGGGCCACTTCCCATGTGAGATAGGAATGGATTATAAGTGGTATTAGTTGTTGTTCTAAACCAAAAAGAACAAGTCCAAGAATTTGCACTGGGCAAAGAAAGGCCGGTATTTCCTGTAGGATTTCCGATTGAAGCGTAGTATAGAAAATGTTGACTACTTGCAGCAGATAAGCTAAAATTTTTAGGCTCTGTTGAAACGTATGTTGGGCTATTTGTTAATTGAAAATAATTACCGTTACCAGTTAAATCATTAAAAGTTGTTCCGCTTCCAATGTAACTAGAATAAACATCTGTATCCAAATAAATAGTTAATCCTGAAGTAACGATATTTGGTAAATTTGAAAACTCTGTTTTAGATTGTTCATAATTTTGACTTACTTCTGATGCATTTAATGCTCTATTATAAACTCTACAACTAGAAACATAGCCATCTAACATTCTACCATAATTAGAATTAGATTCTGCGCCAATTCCAATATAACTACCCACCGTCAACGTGCCTAGAGTATAAACTTGAGAAGAAATTTTATCTAACACTCCATTTAAATACCATCTAATATAAGCCCCATCATAAGTCCATACCACATGATTCCATGCATTTCTAGTAACAGAAGTTGTGCTAGGCAAATGACCTCCTGTGCTTCCGCTAGAACCATACATAAAAGAAGTGAATTTCCCATTACTATCTAATGATAAATAAAAATTTCCACCAGCAATCATTATTGCACCAATATCAGTATTAGCACCAGTAAATACAAAATTGTGTGGCTTAACCCAAGCTTCCATTGTTATGGATGTCGTAATAGAAGAGCTTAAATAAGAAATAGCGTTTGTTGCATAAAAATTGCTTGTTTTTGGAGAGCCACTTGCGTCCGCAGGATTTAATCTGTAACTCTTGTCAATAATTGGGACATTACTATTTGGAGCGGTTATTGGATTTGCGTATATTAAATCAACATTCGATAATGAAGATTGCAAGAATGGAATCCTCCATTTGTTCGATAAATAATATTCGATTTGTCTTCTTTCTTTTGTTGTTAAAGCTCTATTATAAATAATAACTTCACAAACGTAACCTTTATAAGGTTGACTTCCTGCTAAGTATGTATTAGCTCCAATCCCTAATTTATTTATTCCTGCATCAGTATTCGCAGTTACAGAACCATTTGTTAGCATTTGGTATCCATTTACAAATGTATTTGCAGTTCCTGCATTTCTTACTGTTGATATTACTATTTTTTGTCCATCATTTCTGGAGGTATAACTTGCTGCTCCATTGCCGCCACCATCAAAACCAGTTCTTAAAGTATCTAAAGACAAATAATATGCAAAAAAATCATAAGTACCATTAGTACCAGTTGATTGTAAACCAGCATATACTTGAGTAGCATTTAAATAAACAGGCGAAAGAACTATAAAAGCAGTATAACCGGGTATATTTGCTAATGCAGTTAAAGAAGTAACGTGCATATAATCATTTGAACCATCGAAATAAATAGCACCCAATCCATTTACTGCTCCTGCTACATAAAGCGGAGAAAAATTACTAGCTGGTAAATTTGATAGTTGTACAGGAACAGCATAAAGAGCCGATGTTCCTTTGCTCGACCAAACGCTGACTATATTAGAAGATAAAGTTAAAGTTGAAGTATCACTTGCATCTAACCACAATAAACAATTACTTAATTGCCTTGGAGTCTTGATTACTCCAGCACTTACAGAAGGATCTAAATTAAAAACTTGCCCTAATGATATTGAATTTTGTCCTAAATTTACTGTACTCATATTTTAGATTCCATAAGTCTTACGAGTTGCATTAAAATTTTGTAATACTTCTGCGGCACTTAGTGCAGTTCTATTTATCATAACTTGACCAATTTGTCCATTCCATGCGTACACGGCTTGCTCAAAAACTCTTCCTATATACACTGGATGTGCTGAATTTTGACATTCTCTTGTTCTGGCTAGTGGAGTTACAAATTGTACACCATTCATGTATAAATATAAATAAGAACTATCAAATACAAAAGTTATAAAATACCAAGTCCCTGCCGTTGGATTCCATGTTTGAGTCACTGTATCTGCGCCAACGCTATTTCCTATTCCGCCTCTTAAAGCATTTCCACTTATCCAATCTATATACCATGTTTGTTGTCCTCCACCTCCTCCGCTTGTTTTCCCTATAATTCCATGATAGGTAGTAGCAGAAGATATGGCTGGATTAACCCAAGCAGATATGGTTCCATTTTGTAAATTTAATTCTGTGCCTAAATATATAGAATTACTTGAACCATTAAAATAATATCCACTACTATTAAATAGAACATTTGTTAAATCAGCATTAACGCGATTCCCACTTATATCCAATAAACCACCACCGCTTGCAGCAGTGTTTGCTATGCTTGTTCTATTTGTTGTCGTGAAATCTGTAGGATAGGACTTTGCTTCCAATTGCACATTTGCGATTTCAATCCAAGTACCATTTGAACCTGCATGGGTTAAATATGGATATTGAGTTCCACCTGCATGAGTAAATGTTCCAGTATATTTATACCATCCAGCAGCAGCATCAATACTATAAGATTTTATAGTACCTAAATTTTGATGATTAATATTTAATGTTGTAGTTATATTAGATCTTGCCCAAAAAGAAATTGTATAAACTACTCCATTAGTAAGAGTATTCCAATTTGAGCTAAAAAAATCCATAGAACCAGCCGCCGCTCTTGTCACTCTTAAAGGTATCGCACTATAAGTAGTGTTTCCAGAAGAATATATAACAGTTGAACCTTGAGTTATATAAGAATTTCCTGTTCCACTCCAAGATGAAAAAGTCCATCCATTCTGCGTTCCTCCAGAATCTGTTCCAGATATAGCAGAAGCAAAGTTTGCATTGTTTGTTATATTTGTAGTGTTTTCTGGTCTTGCGCTTAATTCGTTTACCATTGAAGCAAATGGTTTTGCATAAGAACCAGAATTAATCATAACATCTCTTACCCAAAATGGATCACCGGGATATATAGGAGAAGATCCTCCAGTACCACCATTCACTCTTCTAATCATTTGAAGTTGTAAATAGTTATATCCAGTAGAAGTAAAGTTTTCTCTTTTTATTGTTTGCCAAGTACCTGTTCCAGTGACATCTACGGCAAATTCTTCTGCAAAAGGATAAGCTCTAAACCCAAAAGTAAAAACAGAGCCTTTCGGTAATAAAACTTTTGCAGATAAACTATAAGTCCCCGGAGGTTGAAACCCTCCATTTCCAGCTATAATTCCACAAGAAACCCAAACTCCCGTTGAAACTTGATATCCTCCCGCGAATGGAACTACTTTAAACGCAGTATAGCCAGTGCTTGTATCTTTTGTTACCGTTGATACCCAATAAGCAGCAGCACTTTCATGATTAGCAGTTACCGTTCCAGCATAGTTTGTAGTAGCTTCTCCTCTAAAGCTTTTAATATATTCGCGGTTATAATATAACTGCAAATTTTTTTTAACTACTCCTCTGTTGGCGTGTTGAACAGACATAATAAGTTTTACACTATTATTATATTGTTAATTTGAGGGTAAGAATACTTTACCTACTACTGAGTCTCTTTTACTCAATAGTTTTTGTTTTAGGACTTCAATTCGGTCTTTAACTTTTTCATAAACTAATTGGCACACCTCTTCTTGGTCTTTTCCTGTGCATTCCAATAAAGTAGCCACCTCTTCTATGTTTAAAGACTTATTATTAGTTGTGTCAGTTAATAAAAACCCAACAATAATTCTGTCAGGACTATCAACTGGACATAACTCGTATTTGTATATTTTATATTCAATTTCTTCCATAAAATTTTATTTGTATAATGGTATAAAAACTTTGTCTGCTGGGCTTAATGCACCAGTCATAATAGGCAACCAACCAACGAACGTTTTACCAGCAGTGCCTCCTGCTGCGCTTTGTAAATCAGCAGTTTCTACTCTTAAAACAGGATTACTTCCATCACCTTTAATATGAACTCTTGCTGCTACTGGATTAGTTAAACCAATTCCAACATTACCATCAGTTTCTAACGCATGGTAAGTTGTTCCTGCTGCTCCTAAAAGGAGTTTTCCGTTGTCTGTCCTAATTGTAGAGTTTCCTAATCCTCCATCTGTTGATCTATTTGAAGAATTAGTAAACATTACTAATCCGTTATTGCCACCATTTCTGCGTAAAACTATTGCCGTATAAGCTGATGATCCAGTATTTGCATTTCTTACAAAAGAAATATGTCCTGCATTTGTATCGTCATAAACGTCAAGCCTTCCAACAGCAGTTGCAGTTCCTATTCCAACATGACCATCATTAGCCTGTATACGCATTCTTTCATTTCCGGCATTAGCATAGAATCTTAAGTGAGCGGCAGTTGTACCCAAACTATCATAATTGATATACATGCCGTCAGATGAAATAGACGATCTATTTCTTATAACTCGTATGTTAGCATATATATCATTTGCATTGTTTACCTCGTTCAGAACTGGTACTGTACCAACTCTTATTATACCATTAAAACTCGATTCGCCAGAAACAACCAATTTATAAGCAGGATTTGTGATTCCAATGCCTACATTTCCTGCGACATAAAGATTAGTACCAACAGTAAGATTAGTCCCAGCACTAATACTTGTACCTGCGCTTATACTTCCTGTAAAAGTTCTATTGCCGGGGTGATAAACTTTTATAATTTTCCATCCAGAAATACGACAGGCTCTTGTTCCGGTTCCTGCTGTATAATTGAATAAAGCTTGAGGAGTCCAGTATTTTGTACCAGATACAAATTGACCAACTGAGCTTCCAAATCCAGTAATATAACCACTTACTTTAGTCCAGCTAGTACCGGGATTATAATTACTCATTACCCAATAACCATAACTACCGGGGTTGCCTCCTAAATCGCCAAAATTGTGATCGAAATCTTGGCTTCCCATGTAGTGACCTTGATTTGTTCCTACATTTTGAATCCAACATTCCATGTAGAAAATATCATTAGTATCTACAGGAATGTAAGGGAAGCCAGAATCAGCAAATCCACCAACATTAACTCCTCCATCAATATAAATACAATATCCACCGGGAGCATCAGCTACTGCTGCCCAAGTGACACTACTACTATTAAAATATTTTTGAAGTTCAGCTTGGCTCCATGTGGGGTCTATTTCAAATACCGTTTCTCCCGCAGCATAGTGACCAAGCGGATAACCTTCAGAATTACTAATTCTACTATTCGTTCTTAGGATTCCACCTCTAACGTCTAGTGCTGCGGCTGGACTTGTCGTATTTATTCCTATAGTATTAGCAACATATAAATTACCATTTCCAATAGTAGAAGAAGCAAACGAGCTTCCTAAACTATATCCAACACCAATACTTTTATCTACTGTAAAATTACCCCAACCATCTGATCTAAGCAAACCTTGCTGACTTGCATCTGATCTTGAAGTGTTAATTATCGTTCCTTCTGTATCTTTTACATAATAAATATAGTTACCTGCATTGTCTGCGCCTAACTTTATATTTCCACGAACATCTAATTTTTGTGAGGGATTTGTTGTTCCAATACCAACATTACCATCTCCTTTGATTGTTAATCTATCGGTACTATTAGTTTGTAAATTGAAAGATCTAACGCTGCTATCATGTCCAATATATAATGCAGTATCATTAATATTAAAAGTTGTAGTGTATACGCTTGTAGAATTACCTGCAAATCTAAAAGCAGCATTAGCTCCGGGTTCAATGCTTAGAGGAGTGGTATTATTAGCATCATAAACTCTTAACTTATAAGAAGAAGATGTTGTCCCTATACCAACATTGCCAGCACTAGTTATGCGCATTTTCTCTGTTGGCAAAGTGTTTGTAGTATTAGTTGCAAATACTAAAGATTGAGCATTATCACCTGCACTTGCTGCATCTATTCTTCCTCCAATATAAGAATAAGCATTTGAATTAGTTGTTGTGTTAGTAAATGCGAGTACAGAAGCGGTATTAAAAACATCAGACCCAGCAGTGCTACGCATTCTTGTAATTACGTTAACTGCGGCATTTGTTCCAGCCCCAACAATATCTAATTCATATTGAGGATTATTTGTTCCTAATCCTATCTTGTTGTTAGTTAAAACAAAATCATTCGCACCATACTGACCCATTACGATTCTATCGTCTGCGAATACCTCAAGAACTGGCAAACCAGCAGAGTTATTAACGGACATCAAAGAGTCGCTCAAATCATCTACAACACTAAACAACGTACCATTTGTTCCGTCTGCTCTAAGCAAAGTATCATTTGAAACTGAAGAAACAACATGTAATTTACCACTAGGTAATGTCGTTCCTATTCCAAGATTTCCTGCGGTAGTAGTATTAATAGATCTAATATAATCTAATCTTGCTACCGCTTCAGACTCAGAAGTATCTCTTGTAAACCAAGTTAGCCAATTGCTCCCTGCTTTATTTAAGAATCTAATATTACTATAGTGATAAAGAATATCGCGTAATTCTAGAGATCCAACTATTTGGAAATTGCCATCTGTTTTTAAAATATTTTCACCAATACGGTAAAGATTCACTTCAGCGTCTCCACCAAATGTTATACCACTAGCTGCCGTTGTAGAGCCGAGACCCCCAACTGACAAGAGAGTAGTTGGAGAGTTAGTGCCTATGCCAACCCTACCAATGTTTGTAATACGCACTCTCTCAAAAGAAGAAGTTGAAAGAATAATGGGGGCAGAATTACTGTTAGAAACAAAAGTAAACGTACTTCCGTCAAAAGAAATATTTCCATTTCCTGCGTTATTAGTATTAAAGTTTAGATTTGTGTTTGAACCACTTAACTGCACATTCCCAATAACTGTTAATTTTTCAATAGGATTTGTAATTCCTACTCCAACAGATCCTTGAACTATTAAATCTGCGGTTTGATTAATGTTACCATTATAACCAATTCTGCTTTGTAAAGTTTCTACAACTGGTTTATAGTAAACTGTAGTATTTGTAGTATATACAGAACCTGCTGTTAAAGTAGCAATACTTCCTGAACGAGCAGCATCAACCGTAAAACCTTTAATTTTGATAACAGGAGCATTACCTGTAGAGGTTCTATGTATAATTGTAAAATAATATTTTCCTGTTGTAGTATTAAAGAAAATACCATCAATCGCATAATTATCTGCAACCGCTCCATATGCTGCTGTATAATAACTTGCATTATCATAAAGAGCAGCACCATAAGGACCAGAGCCTGTTGCTGGATTTAAACCTAAAGAAAAAACTTTAATTAATTTTCCTGTCGCTAATTGATTGTTATATCCATCTGTTATTTCTACTTCTAAGTTGCCCCAAAATACATTTGTACCGGGAGTAACATCAAAAACAATGTCAACCTTTTGATTAGCTACACCATTCGGGAATGTCACTACTATAGCTTTTTCTGCTACCCTTGATAGAGAACGGAATGAATCTTTATAAACATCTAATCCAAAAACTGGATTGTTTGTACCTATGCCAACATTAGTATCTTGAAGTCTCACAACTTCATTAGTGCTTAAATTGTCAGCCGCACAAAATCTTAAACTGTTTACGTTGCTGCCATCGCGCACAAAACCAACAGAATATTCCGAACTTTGAGCAGAAAAATTAATTAAAGATTCAGAAGCATCTGCGCTTTCAATTGTCACTTTTGCAGAAGCGTCTACATTTTTAATGTGCAATGCTGAAGTAGCTTCTGGATTTGTTAATCCAATACCAACATTTTCAGTTGACAATCTCCAACTCATTATTGCTTTAGTTGGAACTGTCCCTATTGCTCCATTACCGCCAATTGCAAGAGCGTTGTTTGCAGAAACGCCTACATCATAAAAATGAGCATAATTTGCGCCATTTGTATTTATAGTTAATTGATTTCTAGCAACACTAGCTACTACATTTGTTAAATAAGTTTGTCCAGTAACATGGAGATGAGCTAATGCGCTATTTGTACCTATACCAACTCTACCGTTGGGTTCAATACGCATTTTTTCATTATCTAAAGTAAATGTAATTGGTCTACGGCTACCTCCATAAAATGTTGACGCTATATCAATCGCAGAAGTCCCAGCACTTAATTGCAATATTCCGCCAGAAGATGATTCTGTTACTCTAAGAACGCCATAGACTTCTAGCTTTGTGCCTCCATTTGTTGTGCCTATTCCGACATTACCGACACTGTTAACTGTTAATATAGGGTACTCAATATCTGCATCGCTTGCGTATAATGCATTAGGCATATGCAACGCACCATCAATACTTACATAAGAACCATCAGTTGTTAAATATGTAGAAATTACTGCTCTTGATGCATCTGCATCACTAGACTCCATTCTTTCAATTACATGTTTTGATGTAGCATTAGCTGTATCACTTGTACCATTAAATATAGCAACATAAGGTTTTCTAATATCTCCTCCTGTTGTATATGTTCCTAATTTTGTCAATCCTACATTTAAAGCCGCAGTTCTTAAACTTTGTCTGTCTCTTTCCCATGCATCAAAACTGGTTATGACACCAATTTGTGTAGATGTCATTGCGTTTATCGCGGTAGCTAAACTATCGCAAGAAGCATCACTTCCGTATGTATCGTATCTTGTTGTAGAAATTTCTGCAAATGTTAATCCATTAATTATTGTTAGTGTCAATCCTCTTCCTGTTGACGTTCCAATAATTACTGTTCCATTAATAGCTAAATAATTTGTTACGCTATTGTTCGCTCCTGTTCCTCTAGCCAAAATATAAGCTGATTTAGATCCATTAAAATATTTATTACCTAATAAAACAGTGTCTCCTGCTACATATAAATTTCCATCTGTTTTAATAGAATCTTCGCCGACACGATACAAGTTAGCCTGTGGGTCTGCTCCAAAAGTTATACCACTTGCTGCTAATGTTGAACCGGCACCACCGATATTTAAAAGAGAATTTGTGCTTCTTGTACCAATTAAAACTCTTGTCCCACTTATTGCAAAATTTAAATTACTAAGATGATCTTCTACAGATAAAGAATAATTTGCTAGATGATCTCTAATTCTTAAACCAGCATTTGAACTTAATTGATTTGCTGCTGAAAGATTATTTCCTCTTTCTAGTAAAACAATATTTGTAGCCGCTGGATTAGTGAATAATTCAGAGAAGTAACCGATGGGTTGAGAAGTGTTTGAGTTTCTAGTAACATTTAGTCTTCCTGTAATAACGCTAGTGCCAATACCTACATTTCCAAGATAATCAATACGCATTCTTTCAGAAGGACTTGATCCTTCATTGTTTGAATTTGTATGAAATCTTAAACTTCCTTGATAAGTGCCGCCTTCGTAATACGCAGCAATACGCGCCAATTGATTACTAGATGGAAGATCATTTCCGAAAGAAATATAAGAACCATTTATAGCGGATGTCATTGATCCGTTATAACCAATGTGCAAAACTCTTTGAACTGCATCTGTCCTCGTTGGAACAATTCTTAAAGTAGTAGAATCTGGATTTGTTGTATTGATTCCTATGTTTCCAGAATATCCAATAAATAAAGGAGTAAGAGAATCTGTTACATTATTAAAACTAAAACCATATTCAGTACCTGCAAAATTATTTCTTAATTCCCATGTAGGAACTCCTGCTCTTGTGATTCTAATATAAGGAGTAGTAGAATCATTAATATGCAATTTAGCAGAAGGATTGTCAGTGCCTATGCCTACGTTTCCAACGGTATATAATTTACTTGGAAAACTAACATTTCTATTATAATCCCATGCAAATAATCTTATAGCCCCATCTAGATAATAACTACAAAAATAACGCATGTTGTAGATTACAATGCTATTAGCAGTTGACCACGATAGAGTAAGTGTAATTCTTAAATAACTTTGAGTAGTATTATTATTCCAATAATTTATGTATCTGCTATGAGCAGGCCATCCACCAATTGAAGCAGTTGTAGCCACACTTGTCCAAGTTGAACCATTTGCTGAATGTTCTATTGTAGCTACAAAAGAATTACCAGCAGTTGACTGCATGAAATACAATAGATTAAAAAATCTATATCCGATATTATTCCAAGTGAATCTTACAGCATATAGTCCATTAGCAATTGTTAATGCTCCACCAGAAATAGTCGTGTCACCCGCAAATATACCTGTAGGTACACTGACGCTCGTCCAAGCACCACCAGATATAGCTTGTGTTTCATATGTATCTGCTGCTCTAAATTGAAAGAGATCATAATTATGAGATTCTCCTTTATGCATACTATTTAATGCAATGTCGGGAGCATTTAAATCATTATAAGTACCGCCAGATAAAGCATAAAAATGGTAACCATAAACTAGCGAATTGCTATAAATTTCTCCATTAACTTGTAATTTATAAGCAGGATTTGTTAATCCTATTCCAACATTTCCTAATCCATTTACATTTAAAATATTGTTTTGATTAAATAGTGAGATTGATAAATAATTGCTAGTTGAACTGGCTCCAACTCTATTAAATCCTATATAAGCACTATCATAATTAGTATTATTACTTCCAAATCCTAATCCATAAATTATATTACCATTAGTTAAATTGGGATTAAAAACAGTTAATCCTCTAGTTAATGAAGTTTCTATTGCAAATTGTGATGCATAAGCATTTGCATCTGTATGCCCAACAGCAATTTTGCCAGTGGGGTCTATGTATAATCTATTAGCGTCATTAGTCCTTAATGAAATTGGTCGCAAGTCAGATGTTCTGACTATCAGCGTCCCTGCTGTTGAATTTACATCATTAGATGCTGGTGTAATTACGATATCGCCCATATTTTTATTCCGTATACCTTTCAGTTACAAGTTTAGAAACATCCTTGCGCTCTGCAAAAATTGTATAGTAATAATTATATATATTATCATCACTATCTGTATAAATGTACACTTTGTTGTGACCTATTTGATCTACACTATAGTTTCTTATTTTGCCATCTTTGCGCTTGCCTACTGCTGTTAAATTGACAGTTAAAGAGTCTTCGTGAACCAATCCTGACCAATAGTGAGGTAGATTTATTTCGTTATTATTATTTTGACCTCTGTAATAAACACCATTTTCTGGACCTTCTAGAGAAGCGTAGATTAGCCTCTTGCCAGAAACTGTTGGGTGTACTATATCGAAGCTCTTTGTTGTAGCCGCAAAACTACCATTAACTTGGAGCCTATATGTAGTATTAACAGCAGTATTTACTCCTACATAAGTACCATCATCAAAGATTTGGCTATTTGTTACTGATTTAGTGCCATTCCATTTTGTAATATAATTTGTAGTGCCATTACCAGAGATAAGATTTGCAGCAGTAACATTTCCTACTATTATTAAATTTCCATCTGATTTAATTGTATCTTCTGCGGATCTATAAAAATTAGCTTCAGCATCATTACCAAAACACATTCCACTTACAGCAGTAGTAGAAGAACTTGGCCCAACAGAAAGTAAACAATTAGGAGTATTATTAAGATTTCCGATGTGTAAACGTCCTTCTCTATTAAGTACCATTGATACTCTGCCACTAGAGTAAAACCAAGTTTGTATTACAGAGGCTCCATGATTAAATAAAACCGTTGATGGAGCATTGCCATCAGTTGATGTATTGTAAGGACCAACATAAGCGACATTTAAAGAGGTCATTCCAAGCATTTCAACAGCTAAACCAGTGCTAGTA
>Ga0255074_1000063_pt1 | contig 15467 bp, 23 predicted proteins | sample Colum_Yuk_RepC_8_FD_188478 | JGI IMG/M metagenome (GOLD analysis project Ga0255074, IMG submission 188478) | Freshwater microbial communities from Columbia River, Oregon, United States - Colum_Yuk_RepC_8h | ecosystem: Environmental > Aquatic > Freshwater > River | place: USA: Oregon | collected... | reverse complement strand
GAGTTGACTTTGGAAGAACGAATTGATATTTTACAGAAACAAGTTGGTCCTGTAAATCTTCCTAAATTTGAAATGTGGATCATTCAAAAATTGAATGAGGAGAATATTCCCCACCGTCGTTTGAATTGTTTGTTATACCAAAGATCCGTGGACACTGCACTTGGAAAACCATTTAATATTGCAAGTTATGCACTGTTAACTGCTATGATTGCGCAAACTGTTAATATGGTTCCAGGTATGTTTACGCATTCAATGGGTGATACTCATATCTATGTAAATCACATTGACGGATTGAAGTTACAATTAACTAGAGAACCAAAGAAACTACCTAGAGTTTGGTTGAATCCAGAAGTTAAATCACTGTTTGATTTCAAGTATGATGATATCAAACTATTAGATTATGAGTTTCATCCAACAATTAAGTTTGATGTAGCTGTATGAAAAAACAGACAAAGAAAGAAAAAGAAGAGATAAAGATGAAGTTGGCTTATTTTGACCGACTTGTAAAACAAACCCGTGAACTAATTAAACAAGGTTATACTGTACCAGACTTAAGCAGTTTGGTACTTCCAAGCAGATGAAATACAAATATAGCGTTAGAATACATAATGTATCTACTACCGAAGAATTAGAAACTATAATGAACGAATATGGTTCAAAAGGTATTCGTGTCGTCAAAGTAGATTTATTAGGAGTTCAACTAGTTAACTGTAGACAACAAGCTAGATATACTCTATACTTAGAAGAGAAAATTAAAAAATGATAACAAAATATAATTTATTTTTGGATGATGAAAGGTTACCAAACCATGTTACTTGGGTTGATTTACCTCCTAATCAACATTATAGTTTAGTAAGAAACTATCAAGAGTTTGTGGATCTAATTACACTCAGAGGACTTCCTAAGTTTATAACTTATGATCATGACTTGGCATTTGGACATTACGGCCACGGTTTACAAGGTGACTCAATTCCATATGACAAATATACAGAAAAGACTGGATATGATTGTGCTAAATGGTTGGTTGATTATTGTATGAAGAAGGGTGTGAAACATCCTCCTTATCAAGTTCATAGTATGAATCCCGTAGGAAAATCTAATATTATTAGTTATGTTGAATCGTATAATAGAACAGTTTAAATATAAACTTTACACTGTGTTAACTTATTTAACAGTTGTATTCTTTATATATTTCATCATTGCGAACGCCGTGTTTGCTTTTAGACATCCATGGACAACTGATATGGAACGATTTATTCATATTGGTGATGCTTTGATGTTTAATAAAATATCCTATAAAGAAATGAGAGGAGAATATGAAGAGCGCTGATAATATTATTGAATTAACAGATAAAGATGTTAAAAAGTACACCAAGTTAAAAGAAGGTGAAAGTATCAAATCAGATGACTTGGTTCATATTGAAGAAAATACTTATGCAAAAGTAGGTAAAGGAACAATATTGTGTAAATTTACGGCAAACAAGTACAATACTATATTAAGAGAAAAATGATATGAAAGATCAAGATTCAATATTTTTAATTTGTGATTGTTATGAACATGGACTTTTAGTAGAAAAGTTTAAAGATGAAAATGAAGTATCATTAAGCTTGTTTGAAAGAGGTCTTAGTGGTAGAACACTTGGATGGTCTGAGAGATTAAGATGGTGTTGGCAAATTATTAGATATGGCAGACCATGGTCAGATTTTGTTATTTTGAATGAAGAAAATCAACAACAGTTAAAAGATTTTCTAAACAAAAAGATTTAATTTGTGAGTGGTTATCACAGATTAATTAGTATATAAAACCAACAATAAAAACTAAATATTAGGATAAAATTATGTCTAATAAGACAAATAAAAGTGCAGAAACGGTAGCTTCTTTTTCAAAGAAGTTTGTAGTAGTACGTAGTGGTACACGGGTAAGTGAATTGGTCTATGAATCAAAACAAGATGCAAAGATTGAGTTTGATCATTGGTCTGGTATTTTAAAGCGTTGGCCAGACGGTACTAAAGTTGAAATTGCAGAGTATGATGAAAAGAAACATAAGGTATAATTATGAATAAATCAATTGGACTAAGAGAACAAATCAGAGACGCAACCTCAAATGAAGAAGTTCAATCTTTATTGAACATTGGAAAAACATTTGAATGGGCTACACCAAGAACTAAACTCAGTTGGAAACACACTGCAAATAGAACTCTTGAGAAACTAACATCTGCAACAAAAACTGCGGAGGTAAATTCAGAAGAAAAGAAAGATAAGAAGAAAGTTTCTAAAAAGAAGTAAGCAATATATATCTAATATAAGAACCAAAACGTCACTAAATAGTTTCCTATTCAGTGGCGTTTTTTGCTTTTAAATTATATAGGTTGATATTTATGTTAGTATGCCAAAAGCATCTACAAAAAAATATAAACCATATTTGTTACCGTCAGAATTTAGTGAGATGGAGAGATTTATTGAAGTTAATAAAACTTTGATGACGGAACAAGTGATTTCGTCTATTGAATATGCTTTAGACAAAAATTTAAATGTTGTTGAAGTATTTTCATTTAAGGATTCTGATTTTGTTGTTACGTTGCCATTTGAACAATTTAAAGATAATTTGTTACACGTATACAATTATTACATTCAAATGGAAAAATATGAACTTTGTACTCGAATCAAAAAAATAGAGACAAAATTGGACAGTGAATTAAAAAAAATAAACACGCATGAAAAAAAACAAAAAGAAAAATAATAGCGTTCAAAACAATACTCCAACAGAGGAACAAAAAATTGACAAAAGTCCAATTGTATATCAAAAATCAAAATTAAGAAATGAACTTTCAATATATGAAAGAGAATTAACAGAAAAACAAAAACAATTTGTTGAAATTGCTTTAAATAAAGAAACAAAAATGGTATTTGTCAGTGGTCCCGCTGGTACTTCAAAAACATATATTACTATATATGCGGCTCTTAAATTACTAAATAGTAAAAAGATCAGTGATTTGTTATATATCAGAAGTGCAGTAGAAAGTTCTGATAATAAACTTGGATTTTTGCCAGGTGAAGCTCATGAAAAAATGGCTCCATATATTCAACCATTATTGGAAAAATTATATGAAATGCTTCCAAAAAGTCAAATAGATTTATTGGAAAAAGAAGAACGTATTGATAGTATTCCTCTTGGATTTTTACGTGGATTGAACTGGAACGCAAAATGTATCATTGCAGATGAAGCTCAAAATATGACTTCAAAAGAACTAATTACTTTAATCACCAGAACAGGTGAATTTAGTAAAGTGTTCATCATGGGTGATCCAGAACAATCTGATATTAACGGAAAAAGCGGATTTACAAAGGTTTTAAGTCTATTTGATGATGAAGAAAGCCGTCAAAATGGTATATTTGTCTTCAAATTTGATGAAGATGACATTGTAAGAAGCGCTTTAGTAAAGTATATTATTAAAAAAATCAAAAAGATGTCTTAATTTATATTTATATATATCTTAAGACAGTATGCCTTCAGAAAATAAAACAATTACAGATTTAGATTCATTGTCTGCTACCGCAATATCAGACAATGATCTATTTTTATTTGTAGATCTCAAATCCAGTGAAAATAAAAATATTGCCGCAAGTGAATTTGTTCAATATAATATAACAGCATCAGGTATTTTGACCACACTAGTAAGTGGTTCATTCACGGGAAGTTTTACAGGTTCATTAACAGGATTAATACAATCCTCTTCATATGCAAAAACCGCATCATTATCATTGACCAGCAGCAATCTGTTTTATAATGGACTAAATAATGGAACCGCATCATATAGCTTAAATGCAGATATATCTGAGTATGCACTTAGTGCAAGTTATTCATTAAGTTCCTCATACGCAACAACTGCTTCATATTCAATCACTGCATCACAGGCATATGCAACTGGATCTACACATTCAATATTAACTACTGGTTTATCTGAGTACGCATTAAATAGTCTATTATCAAATACATCATCTTATATAAAATATAACGGACAAAATAATGGTACAGTATACAGATCAATAATCACTGAAACTGCAAACTTTTGTTTAACCGCTTCAAATTTACAAGATGATAATACAACAATTGTTGCTAGATCAATTACATCAAGTTTTGCACAAACTGCGTTAACATCATCTTTTATAGTATCTGCTTCTGTTTCAAATTTTGCGGAAACATCATCTTTGGGATCAAATGTTGTTTTTTCTTATGTTAGATTTAGAATACAATCTGCAAGTACTGAGGGTAAATATGAAATCATACCAGAACGTTGGTACAATATTTCAAATGTAGGTATGTCACCAAATCCTTTAACTGGCGCAGACACTTATGACATTCAATTTGATGTAAAATACAAGGATTATGCAAAACCTTCACTTGATAATAAAAATGCTTGCATAACAAACTTTAAACCAACTGTTGTAAGCAATTTTGAATTTGGCAATTTACAAGAATTGCAAAAATCAAAACAAAGTGGAGATCACGAAGGAGCTTTAACGCCGTATTATTTTAGTTCAAATGGATATTCTTGTACTGATGCTGGTTTTATTTTGAAATTTACTTTAGTTGGTCTTGATGATAAGAACGCGATTTATCCACGTAATTTTGTTAAAGGAGATCCAGACTTTTCACTTAGAATGACTTCAATTGCGAATGATTTGTTGGAAGGATCAGTTTTTACCGCTATAGTTTATATTGATCCAAACGGAATTGATGTTAATACACCACCTGTGAATATTGACGGTGGATCATTTGTAAATCATAAGAAAGCATGTAATTAATTTGAATATTTATTATAAACTATGGATCAAAAAATTACAGATTTAGATTTAATAACAAAAGATGAAATGAATAATAACAATTTATTATTCATACAAGATATTTCTGAATCTGAAACAAAGAACATGGTGATATCAGATTTGACTCAATATACTATTAGTTCTTCAAATATTTTATCATCTTTAAGAAGTGGATCATTCACAGGAAGTTTTTATGGTATTGTGAGTGGGTCAACATCATCATCATCTTATTGTAATACTGCTAGTTATGCACAAACTACATTTTTATTAAATTATATACCAGGAATAAGTAACGGATCAAGTTCATATTCACTTTATTCACTTTCATCATCACTTTCAGTCAGTTCATCTTTCAATATATCTGCATCATTTTCAGTTACGTCATCATATTCAAATAAAACAGCTTATGTATCAGTATTAACTGCAAATACATCATCAACGTCATTAACTGCATCAAATGTTAACTATTCATCATATTCAAATACCGCTTTGTTTTTGAATTATAATGGAATTGATAATGGAACATGTTTACGTTCAATTATTGCTGAGAATGCAAGTAACTCTTCAATAGTAAAAAATTTAAGACCAGGTAATACATCTACATCTTCACTTGCAATATCATCAAGTTATGCATTATTTGCTGAAAAATCATTTTATATAAAACAAACTGAATACTCAAAAAATAGTGCAAAATCACAATATACATCAAAAAATGTATATGCTTATATAAATTTTCAAGTTACTGGTATAAATGAATTTGATATATACAGTTGGAAAAATATAAGAACAACAGATCCTATTAAATGGAAACAAACAGGTCCATTTGGATTATTTTATATTTATTTTGATAAATTTACTGAAGTTGGAACTACAACAACGGTTGTATCTGATTGGAATTTTGAAACGTCACGTTTTGTTGTTCCAAATAATATATTCAAATCATATTCACTTCCAAACAAACATTATGGGATGGTAACAGGTGTTTGGAGTGTTACTACTCAAATTGTATCACCAACTTTTGATGATAGATATTTAAAAGCAAGTAATAATAATCCAAGTAACATGTTAATTGGATCTACGTTTTCAGTAATTGCATATAAATCAACACAAAATTTTCCACCAGAAAAACCACCATTGGGATCTACAAATACCATAATTCAAGTAGGAGGATGTGCAGCATTATAATTTTATGTCACATATAATAACAGAATTAAAAAATCTATCATTAGGAGAAGTTACCAATAATGATTTTATTGTTGTGACTGAAGTTACTAATAGTTTAGGTGAAATTCAAACCAAAACTATGAACTTAGGTGAGTATACTAAGTACAATATAACTTCATCAAATGTATTGAAATTATTCAGATCTGGTTCACATAGCGGCACATTTATAGGAAATTTGACAGGTTCTTCAGTGTCATCATCTGTATCAATAACCGCTAGTATTTCAAATACAACAAATTATTTGGGTTATTCTTCAAATAATGGTACATCATCATATTCTATAAATGCAAATAGTGTACCTATAAATTCAAATAGTTCATATGCATTAACATCATCACATGCAACAAATTCCGTTACTTCTTCAAGATCATCTTATGTAAATATATCACCATATGTAATAAATGAAACAATTACATATAGAGCAGACACATCTGATTTCTCAAATAATTCTATTACCGCTTCAAATTCTCAAAAAACTAATTATCTAAATTTTGACGGCACTGATAATGGTATTATTTATCATGCAATCAGTAGCGATACCTGTTCATATGCATCAGTTGCAACCGGTTTATCATATCCAAATACATCAACCTCAAATAGATCAATAACATCAAGTTATTCTTTTACGTCAATATCATCTTCATATTCACTGAGTTCTTCTTACACAGATTTTTCAACAAATTCTATTTTATCAAAAAGTGAAGCTCATGCATACATTACACTTCTTATAAATGGAACACCAGCTCAATTAGAAAATGCAATTAAAAATGGAAATATAAACAGTGTGGTTAGTATAAAACAATATTATAACATTAATAAAGTTATAATAAGTCCAGGATATAACAATTCAATTGATATTATAGTTCAATATGAAAATGAATTGATTGATGAAAAAACCGCACTTATTAAAATAGATAGTTCTAGCAGATTACAATATGATGATGCAGCATATCTCAATGATGATGATTTATATAATTATAATGAACAATTAAAGGCAGATAATATGACAGAAGGACCGGATGCAGTACCGTGGGACATAACAACAGGAAAAAGTTGTTCAAAGAGTACCGCTAAAATAACTTTAATTGGAAAAAACTTTGGATCTACAGGTACAAGTGGAGGGTTTTTAGGGTTAGGTGGAGGAGGTTCTGCAGTACAAACAGAAATACCAGCATCTAAAGCATTTAATAAATCTTACATTTCATTGATTGTATTGAACGCAAACGTAATTGGTGAAGGAAAAAATTACCCAGAAATCCCACCAACTACAATTGCTCCAAAATGTTAAGGTGTTTATTTTAATAAAGTAAAATGAATATAATACCAAAACTACTATATTTATAATTTATAGTGAATTATGTCAATCAAAATTAGTCAATTAAATGAGATTTCCGCTTCAAACATGAGCGGTTCTAATTATTTTCCAATAGTTTCAGACTATGAAGCTCCCGCATTTACAGCATCAACATACAGAGTATTAGTATACCAATTTCAATCATTCATTTCAACCGGAAGTTTCACAGGATCATTTTATGGAATATCATCTGGTTCATTTATTGGAAATTTAACAGGAAGTATAAGTGGTAATGCAAATTCATCATCATTTTCTACATTTGCACTAACTGCTTCTTATTTGTCTTCTAATAATCTTGCTACATCAAGTTATTCTGTCAGTGGTGGATTTGCTTATTCAAGCAGTTATGCGGATTCTGCTGCAAGTTTATTATATCCAAATTTATCTACTGCAAGTTTTTCTATTAGTAGTTCTTATGTACAAACTAGTAGTTATTCAGTAACTAGTTCATTTGCACAAACAAGTAGTTATGTAAATCAATCAACGTACTCAATTACTTCATCATATTCACAAGTATCAAATTTGAGTTATTCTTCAACAAGTGCAAGTTATAGTTTAACCAGTTCACTTTCATTGAGTAGCAGTTACGCATTGACATCATCAAGAGCTATAACAAGTAGTTATAGTATTAGATCATTTTTAGCAGATACAAGTAGTATTAGTATTGTTGCAAATACTGCTATAAGCAGTTCATATGCTTTACAGTCATTGAATTCAACTAATGCTGTTACCGCATCATATGTAATTACCGCATCATATTTGGATGTATTTACACCAAAACGTAAAGTAATCTTTTCTACACCAGGTACACATTCATTCCAAATCAAAAAGAATGACTTATCTGTTCTTTCCGGTAGCGGACCATTTACCATGAGAGCTACTGCAATTGGGGCTGGTGGTGGTGGTGCTGGTGCAACTTCAACAGGTATAAATGATGGTGGCACAGGTGGTGGTGGTGGTGCATCTGCTCAAGGAACTTCATCCTTTACTCCAAGTACTATTTTCACAATTGTAGTTGGTACTGGTGGAGCTCCAGGAACTGGATCATCAAATGGATCAGGAGCATATGGTAGTTCTGGTCAAAATGGAACTGATTCTTATTGTTATGATATTGCGGATGATTTTTATTTAGCTTATGCTGACGGCGGTTACGGTGGTCAAGGAGGTGTATTGAATCCAAATAGTGGTTCTGGTGGATTAGCATCATTATGTTCAGGAAGTATATTTATATATCCTGGTGCTGATGGAGAAAAATCCACAACACTTTCAGGTTCTGCTGGTGGATGTTGTTTTTATGGCGCTATGGGAGGGATTCAAAACCCAGCAATTTCTACAAGTCCAAGTTCATCATGGAACGGATATGAGGGTGATTATCCGGGTGGTGGCGGCGGTGGTGCAAGTTCATTCTTGTCTGTAGGAGTAATTAACGGTGGAAGCGGATCACATGGACAAGTAATACTTGAATGGTAAAATTTTAATTTTTACTAACTGTATATACGCATGAAAGATTTATTCAAATTTGAAAGACTTGTTGGAATATCATCCTTATTTATAGCAAGTTGCGCTGCATTTTTCAGTATAATTGGTATTGGAATGTTATTTAGTGGATCTGCATTAGCATCCATGATTATGGCAAGTTCACTAGAAATAGGTAAATTAGTAGCTACCAGTTTTTTATATAGATATTGGACCAAAACCAAGTTGTTACTCAAGATATACTTGATTTCAGCAGTTGTAATATTAATGATTATTACTTCATTTGGTGTTTTTGGATATTTGACATCAGCATATCAACAATCCGCAATTGAAAGTAAGTTGGCAGAAGATAAAATTTTAGTTATTAATGATCAAAAGAAGTATACTGAAGATAAAATCAATTCCGCAAAGAAAAGAATTGAATCTATTGTTGCTTTAAGAAACAGTCAAGAAGCAAGATTGGGAGAAAGTATGACAAATGTGGTTATTAGTCGTAATCCAATTCAATTGGCGCAAATACAAGAACAAACCAAAGAGTTGATAGACAAGAGTGAAAAAGACATTGAATCTGAAAACGGTAAGATACAAAAAGGAATAGATGAATTACAATCATTTGACAAGAAGATTGCTGAAATTAAGATGGAATCAGGAAGTAAAAAGGACATACAAACATTTAAATTTATATCAGAACAATTCAATGTAAATATGAATACTGGTGTTACTTGGTTTATTGTTGCTCTTATATCAGTATTTGATCCGTTAGCTATATGTTTATTGTTAGCATATAATACTACATTGAATTTTACTGATAAAGTTGAAAAGCCAAAAGAAAAAGATGATATAAAGATATATCAACATCAAGATTCAGTAATTGAATCAGAAGAAAATGTAGAATCTATAGTAGAACAAGCAAAAAAAGAAGCGCAAGAAGAAGTTAAAAATGAAAAAATAATTAAAGAGATCGTTACTGAAATTAAGGAAGTTCCTGTTGAAAAGATTGTGGAAAAAGAAGTTGTTAGAGAAGTTCCATCTAACAAAGGTCCACATTTTAGTTTTTAGTAAAATAAAATTAAAATTTTTGAATAAAAATGTTGTTTTTAAGTTATTATCTTATATATTTAGATATCAGTCTAAATTATATATATGGATATTGCAGATATTAAAGAAATAATGTCGCTTCTAAATGAAGCAAAGAACAGTGAAAACTGGGATTTAGTTGATGAGGTATTGGATTATATGTCAGATTATCTAGATGATGATTCTGACCTATCTGAATAAAAATTATGATTATTATACTATCAGTGTTATTAACTGCTTCTATTTGTGCTAACATATTTTTAGGTTATGCATTAGACATCAATCTTGACAAAATAGAAACATACCAAAATTGGTTGTCAGATATTAAAAAAGAATTGTCTGTCACATATTCAAAATTAAAAGATTTAGATAATAAACAGATGTTTGAAAAAGATGATGATGTAGGTTTTGTTTTTTCTGAGATGGTGAAATTAATTGAAAAATTAAAGGAAAGGACTGAATGAAAAATTCAAAAACTGTTGGACTTAAATCAAAGAAAAAAACAATAAATATTAAAAACAAATCAAATAAAAAAGTAGTCAAACCAAAGAAAAAGATTCAAATAAAAACAATTAAACCAAAAAAAGTATCAAAAAAAGTTGTTGAATCAAAAAAATCAAAGAAATTAACTGAGACTACTGTATCAATCACTCCTGTGATTGTTTCTGAACCAAAAAAGAGAAAAAAGAAGAGCGGAGAAAAAATGTATTTTACTACAGATACTGAAAAGGCTATTATTCAGTATAACAATGAACAAAACATAGAAATCAGAAATGAAATTTATGTTGAAAAAATCAAGCCTTGTTTTGATAAATTGGTAGAAAACGTGTTCAATACATTTAAATTCACTTATTTTGATAACAGTCCTATTGAAATTCAAAAGGAAACAATTGCACATTTAGTTGCAAACATGCATAAGTTTGAAGAAGGCAAAGGTAAAGCCTTTAGTTATTTCAGTATTGTTGCTAAGAACTATCTAATATTCCACAACAATAACAACTATAAGAGATTCAACCAACACGTTGATATTAGTGAAACTCCAAGTGATACCACGGTTTGTTTACAAACCACTGATTCTTATCATGATGAATTGGAAACCAGTGAATTTATGAAGTTGATGGTTGATTATTGGGAAAAGAATATTGGTAAAATATTCACCAAACAACGTGATTTAAACATTGCCAATGCTGTAATTGAATTGTTCAGAAACAGTGACAGAATTGATTCTTTCAATAAAAAAGCGTTATATTTGTATATCAGAGAAATCTCTTCATGTAAGACTCAACAGATTACTAAAGTAATTAATAAGATGAAACAGTATCAAAATACTATTACCAAATCTTATTTAGACAGAGGAACATTAAAACAAGAGATGTACGCCAGATAAATTTAAGTAAAACAAGGTATTTTCAATATTTATAGTCATGGACTTAGATTTTGAATTATATAAGGGTAAAAAATACTCTAGTTTACTTAAAGATGTGGTTGTTAATTCTGAACAGAAGAAGGACCAAATTGATATTTTGGTATCTGATCTTCGAAGTATGATTAAAACCGCTAATGATGCAATAGTAGTTGTACCACTAATTAAGGATTATTTGGATGTTTCAGTCAGAAATGATGAACAACTTGTCAAATTAGCCGCAGTGGTACAACGTATTATTAGTAGTCAAAGTCAAGGTGAAGACGGTAATATGGGAATGTTACTCAGTGAAGATGAACGTAAACAATTGATGGGTGAAGTAGAAAAAATCACAAAAGAAATCAACACTCCAATTGAAATAAACGCTAAGAAATAATATGCCAGGATATTCCACATATAATTCAGTAATAGCACCAGTAAGAGTTGAAGAGAATAGAGATAGTATTGTAAATTCAACTTTACAGTTTGAACCTGCGGTTGTATTGGATGTGATCCTTGATGATTCACATCCAATTTTTAAAACAAAAATTAACATCAATCCAACTGAATGGCCTGATGCTGCAAATGATAAACCAGCGGATCAAATAGATAAAGATTATACGTGGATAGGAAGAATTTTGGTAAGACCATTTAGTACACATAAAACAGTTGAAAAAGAAAAACTACCATGGGCATTTCCATTGGAAAATACAGGCATAACTGAATATCCTCTTGTTAATGAAGTTGTAGCTATAGTAAATTATCTGGGTAAATTTTATTATACTAGAAAAATAAATCTAAATGGATTTTCAAACAATAATGCTGATCCTACATATGAACAACGTGTTGGATCAAACAAAGGAAACAGAGAAATAAAAAACAATCCAACTGATCCTGATGTTTTATACAAAGGACCAGTTTCATATTTAACTGCCAAACAATACAAGAATACAAGTAACGTAACTGTATTGGGTAGATATTTTAAATCAAACGGAAAAATACGTTCAGTAAAAAGATTTGAAGGTGATACTGTAATTGAAAGTAGACATGGACAATCTATTAGATTTTCTGCTTATGATAATATAAGAGACAATGATATAAGTGATCCAAAATATACTGATTATTACAACAAAGATGGTGATACAAATCCAGTAAGTAATAAATTAGCAGGATTTGGCAATCCAATGATTTTGATTAGAAACAGACAAAAGAACATTTCAAAACCTACACCTGATGTTTCAGAAAAAAATGCAGGTGGATATGTATCAGAAGATATTAATCAAGACGGTACATCTATTCATATAACTTCAGGATTAACTGAATCTAGTTTTAAATCAACATGTCAAAAGAAAATATTTCAAGATCCTTCAGTTTCAAAAGAAGAAGTAGCAGCATTTTCTCCCCCAGGTTGTACTAAATTTAGACCGCCAATACTTACCGGAGATCAAATTGTAATTAATAGTGATAGAATAATTGTAAGTAGTAGAAATGGAGAAACTATACATTATTCCAAAAAGAGATATGGAATTGTAACAGACAATGAATATACAGTAGACTCTCATGGTCAGATAGTAATGACCACAAACACAAAAACAGTGATTAACAGTCCGGCAATATATCTAGGTCAATATGATCAAACAAATGAACCCGCTTTGTTGGGTCAAACAACTGTTGACTTTCTGTATGACCTTGCAGATTTAATATTAGATCACGTTCATTGGCAATATCATGAACATGTCACATCCACAACAAACACTCCTGCGGATCAATCTGGTCAAATAGCAGATTATCCAACACAATTAACCACTCAAATTCCAACACCACAAGAAAAATTGAAAGCTTGGAGAGATAGTCTTGATAAAATCTTAAGTAAAAGAGTATTTTTAACTGGAGGTGGTTATGCCCCAGGAAGAAATGGTGGTTCTATTGAAGGCGGAACTCCTCCGACTGATATTAATGTATTTAATGGAAGTGGTGTTCCTGGAGGTTATAATGGTAAAACAAGAGGTCCAAATCCATCAACTTGGAGTTAATTTATGTATACTTTACCCACACCACCATCATTAAACTTACAAAATCCACTAGGTTCTGTACCAACTCCTAGTTTGCCAAGTATTCCTCCTCTTCCAAGTGCACCAAAATTGCCTTTAAAAAGAGTATCTGGACTTGATTATAAAAAGACATTCACAGAAACGTCAACATATAAAAATTTAAAGACAAATATACCAAATACATTGCCATCAGTTCCGTCTGTTCCATCAGTACCAAAGTTTTCACTGCCATCACCTCCTTCAGTGCCATCAGTACCATCAATTCCTACTATACCACCTACACCAACACTTCCAAGTATGTCAAATTTGCCTACTGCTCCTAGTATTCCTTCAATACCAAAGGTTCCAGTACCAAATGTACCTCCAATATCATCTATTATCAAACCACCTGCATTTCCAACGATACCTAAACTTAAAATTGTACCTATTGTGCCTGGTACACCACTTTCAGTACAAGCCTCTATGATAAAACCAAGTTAATTTTGGTAAATAAATAAAACATTTTGGTATATAGTAAAATATAATTATATAACATCAACAAGTATGAAAACACAAGAATTAAAAGAGATAATCAGATCAGTAGTAAAGGAAGAACTTCAAAAGTCTCTTCCAACTCTTATTCCTAATATTTTGAGTGAAATATTAACTGGTCAAAGTAAACCAACGGTCAGTGAAAACTTTGAAAAACCAAAAGTTTCACAAAAACCAATTGAAAATGTACAACCAGCAAAAAAGACATTTAAGAAATATACAAATAATGATGCTTTAAATGCTGTCTTGAATGAAACTGTAGGAGGAGTTCCAAGAGAAGGTGCTTATGTAGGATTGATGGGCGCATTACAAAGTGAAGCTTCTAGTGGTATTAATATTAATGAATCAGTACAAATGCCGCAACAAATCACACCAGTTAATGAAGAACAATCTAAAGTACTTAATGTCATTAATAGAGACTTTAGAAAATTAATGAAAGCAGTTGATAAGAAAAAGTCATCAGGAGTTGGTGGTGGTTTAGTATCAATGTCATAATATGAATCCAATTGGTTTAACATTACCTTTAAAATCTGGCATAAATGGGTATTTTGAGCAGTCATATGACACTCTAACCCAAATTAAAGCCAACATCACTAATTTTTTCAATACTAGACCAGGTGAAAGAAGATTTAACCCTCAGTTTGGAACAAAATTATATAACTATCTATTTGAACAAAATATTGAAGGATTTGATGAAATTTTAAAGAATGTTATTAAAGATGACATGAATTATTGGTTTCCAAATGTAATTGTAAATACTGTATTTTTAGACATTACAACCGCCCAAAAAAACAAGAACACTGATAATTATATAATAAACATAAAAATACAATTTACGGTAAACAATCAAACTGATGTACTTGGATTAACTGTAACAAGCAATTTATAATAATATGGCAGAAAAACAACCAAAATCCTTTCAACCTCTTAATAAAGATATCAGATATCTCAATAGAGATTTTGCGTCATTTAAAGCTGGTTTGATTGAATTTTCAAAGAACTATTTTCCTAAAACTTACAAAGATTTTAGTGAAAGTTCACCAGGTACAATGTTTATTGAACAAGCATCATACGTAGGTGATGTATTATCATACTATATTGATTATCAGTTCAAAGAATCATTGATGCCATATTCTGAAGAACGTAAAAATGTAATTGCATTGGCTAAATATCTTGGATACAAAACTACTCCAACCAAATCATCTATAACTGAGATTGAATTATTTCAATTAATTCCATCAAAGGTTGACTCTGATGGAAATTATGTACCTGATGAAAAATATTGTTTGTCAATTAGAGAAAACATGGAGTTAATAAATAACTCCAATCAAAATTTTATTATAAGTGAACCCGTTGACTTTACAGTTGATACCAGATTCTCTCCTAGAGAAGTTAGTGTTTACTCTAGAGATTCATTGGGAGTTCCGCAGTTTTTCTTGTTAAGAAAAACTGCTAAGGCATTTGCGGGTAAGATTGTAACTAAAAATTTTACTGTTGGTGCTGCTACTCCATACTACAAGATTGTAT
>Ga0255074_1000053_pt1 | contig 16587 bp, 37 predicted proteins | sample Colum_Yuk_RepC_8_FD_188478 | JGI IMG/M metagenome (GOLD analysis project Ga0255074, IMG submission 188478) | Freshwater microbial communities from Columbia River, Oregon, United States - Colum_Yuk_RepC_8h | ecosystem: Environmental > Aquatic > Freshwater > River | place: USA: Oregon | collected... | reverse complement strand
GCATTTGAGTTAAATAGACAAGAAATAAAGATTTTAGAAAATCTAATAGCTGAACTATATACAATAGTTGAACCAACCAGAATACCTGGTTATACAGATGACCAAATGTTTGAAGCAAATGCAAATAATGAATTCACAGTAACAATTGGTCGGGAAATTCAAGCAGAAATTATTGCCAATGGTAGACCTTCACCTGCTAAATTACTAAACGCAATGAGCAATCCACAAACACTGGAATCATTAAAGTTAGTAGGATTAGTACCAAAAGAAACAATATTGTTAGAACAATCTGATATTATTGATGCATTAAAGTTAAATAATATTAATGAACCAAAGTTAATAGAATAATAATTTATTTGTAATATCTTGTATGAATAGTATAAAGATTTATATTTATACACAAGTTAACTAAATTTATTATATATCTATGAACAGAGAACAATTAAAAACACTTATCAATGAAGCTATCAAAGAAGTTTTGAATGAAAAAACTTCTATGCAAAAGATTCACAAGGATACTGCCGGAAAGAAAAAGAAAAAGAGTGTTAAAGAACAAGAAGGTGATTCAACAGACGGTGGTGAAGAAAAAACACAAGAAATCCAATTAACTTTGGATCGTGAAACTGCACAAAAACTTCATGATTTATTGATGGCTCAATTAGCTACATCCAATGACACTGAAGGTGGTGATGTTCAACCAGTTGCTCAAGATATGGATAGTGATCAATTGCCAGCTGAAGATGAAGAAGAAGCTGCTTAAAATATTTAAAATAAATTTTAAATAATCCCCACTGATATTATATTGGTGGGGATTTTATTTTGTATATATGAAAGTACTAACACATAGTAGTCACGTAGGAAACACTGGATATAACGCTCATTCACAAGGATTTTTTAGAAAATTGAGTGAAAAGGTGGAGGTTAAACTAAGAAATTTTACAGTATCTTCCAATTGGAATAACATGAATATGTTAGATCCACATGGTGTAGATGTAAATGATGTGGATAAAAAAATGTTTTATTTACAAACAGTATTTAATGGTTTAAATTACGTAGATATACCATTGTATTCATATGATGAACAATTTATACCAGATATACACATAGTACTTAATAATGTAAATCACCGTTATTTTTATGATCACTATGATGGCAAGAAAATTGCATACACAGTTTGGGAAAATTCTGAATATCCACTTGATTTTTTATATAAACTTCATGAATATGATCAAATATGGGTGCCAACAGATTGGCAGGCTAAATTAACAATTAAACAAGGTATACCAAAACAAAAGGTCAAGATTGTTAGAGAAGCAATAGATGATTTATACAAACCCAAAAAAACTGAATATGATGATGGTATATTTAGATTTCTAGTATTTGGTGGATGGTCAGATAGAAAATCTACGTCTGAAATACTAAGAACCTTTAAAAAAATATACGGTAACAATAAACAAGTAGAACTTGTGTTGAATGCTGAAAATTGTTTTTTCTATGATGGATGTAATTCAACACAAGAAAGATTGATTAAGTATGATGTATATAGTAACAATATAAAATTGGTACATAATTTACCCAGATCTGAATATTTGGATTATATACAAAAAGGAAATGTATTTTTAAGTTGTGCAAGAGGAGAAGGATGGAATATTCCATTGATGGAGTCAATGGCTTGTGGAACTCCCGCAATATATTCTTCATGTAGTGGTCAATTGGAATTTGCTTTGGGGAAAGGTATACCAATTAAAATTAAAGATGAAATACCAGCATCAAATTATAATTGCAATAATACTCCTGGTTTTTGGTATGAACCTGATTTTGAAGATCTTGAGTCTAAAATGATAGATGTTTATGAAAACTATTCAGTGTATAAACAAAAAGCAATGATAGAATCTGAACTTATAAGAAAAGAATTTACGTGGGATAAATCAGTGAACCAAGCATTGATACATTTAAATGAATTGATGAATAAGTAATTATATATTTATATACACTATGATTACATTTGAATATGTTGTAACCTCCATGTTAAGTTATCCACAATATGACAGTGAAAAAGATGTGGTATTTAAAGTTTACTTTAATTATATAGGATCAGAAACAGTTGATGTACAATCTCAAGATCCTATCACAAGACAACCCGTTACAATTCAAAGAAAATTCACATCACAAATAAACAGTGATGTAGATGTAACATATCAAGGTACATCTCCATTTATACCTTATGATCAATTAACCAATTCACAAGTAATAGGATGGATTGAATCATCTGTAAATCCAGGCGTTGTAGACGCATGGCAAACAAAAATCACCAGTGATATTAACAATCAAATAAATCCCGTTGAACAACAATTGCCATTACCATGGCAAAGTTAAGGTTGTAACATTGGATAATTCAACAATTCAAAGTCATATTTGTATAAATAATTAACCATCTCAATCGTTTCACTATCATAGTGTGATTGCCATTCATTTTCACAATCTCTAATAGGAGTTTTATTCTTTACTATCAGTGATTTTGGCATATCAACAAAGTTATTTGAAAATTTCAACCAGTCCTCTTCAATATTCTCCAGACATAATATTTCATCCAAAACAATCTTATTGTTAATTGTTATGTAATAATATTGTGGAATGAAAACAGTTTCCATTTTGTTCTCATAATAATAATTTACAATTGAACTGTTTGGTTGATTGTCAAATATACTTGATGGAATATGTGACAAATGCTGTTCATATACAATTTTAATCTTATCCTTCAACGTTTTACATCTACCACCCATCATTGTATATGCAGATAAAGCTCTAATATAAGGATTTCTTTTGATTGTTGCCTTATAATAGTCTTTTGTTTCTGGATGATCCGCAATCAGTTTTTTGATTGATGCATGAGAATGAGCCACATTATCTGCATTAGGCATCAATGTTTCACTTACAGACATTGACCCATTCTTTGGAATACCAACAAATAACAATTTATATTTATGAAATACCATATACGTATATATAGTAAAAAACCCGTCACTTTTCAGCAACGGGTTTTATTTTAATTTAACGGAACAACTGACTAATTGCCGTATTTGACGTTGAAACAATCTTCAGATTGCCATCCTTGGTAAGGTTACTTGCGGAATTATAAATTCCAACAATCTTACCACTTGCATTATTAACAATTGTTTCTTTGCCAACCTCACGAACAAACCCTAATACTTTACCATCTTTATTTTTAATTGTATTCATATTGATTTATATACTACCACAGAGGTTTGAAACTATCAACACTCTTTTTAGCATTTTTAGTCTTCATTTCCTCCCAATTTTCTTTGTTCCATGACTCAAACTCAACATTTGGATATACATCACTAATTGGAACAAATAAGTTATCTACATCATTTTCAATATCAGAAACCAAAAACGGTACAAAATCAGTTTTCATAATTAAAAAAGTCATTCTTGTCAGGATGGTTTTTCTTGGTATTTTCATCCACATGAACGGCAAGCCATCGGTTGTAGTTTTCCTTTTCCATGCGGATCAATTCATTGTTACGGTAAATTTCAGCATTGGCCTTAACAATGTCACGGGGTTCAATCACCTTACCTTCATGTTTCATCTTGAAATCAAGATACCACACAGATTAGAAAAAGTCAACAATTTTCATAAAAATAATGCTTGAATGCTCTTCAACTTACGGTTCAATTCTTCATTGTGTTTCTCCAAATCTTCAATTTTCTGAATCAACCTGGCATTCTCTTTGTGTAGTGTATGTAGTTGATCCATTAAATCTCTTAAAATATCTGTATTAGATTCAAATTCCATAACTTAGTCTACCTTTCCATATACGGTTTCAACATCAATATAATAATTAGGCAGTCCATAAGGACGAATAGTAAACTTCCAAGTCTTTTCACGGTCCTTAAAATTATAACCACTGATATAACCAATACCACGGTTAGTGTTTACCTTGTCACCACAATGATAAGGAAGAGGATTATCAGCCAGTACCTTAGCAAACAACTCATTATTGTTGATCATGGATATATCCTACATCCACTTTTTCTGAAAGTCAACTAGTTTTTATAGCTGATGGTGCGTAATCATGAAGTAGTATAAATGCATCAACTTCTTTAGGATTTAGATGTTTAATTGCTCTTGATGCTTCTTTCATTGTTACACCTGATCCAAAACTATCATCAATGATTAGTATTTTACCGTTATTAATCTTTAAAAATAATTGTTCATCTAGTTTATCATTGATGTGCATGAACTTATTAAAATATCTTCTTAAACTAGGTTTGGTTACCATCTTTACTTGAAAGTCTTTATTTAGATTGCCTTTTGAATAGACACTTTTCAACATAATATCTCTCATTTTTCTAACTTTGGCAATTTGTTCTGGATTTTTTCCTTCACGTTCTTCCACTTCTAGATATTCATTGTTGTCCCATCTAATATTTTTAATACGGTTTTTTAATAAAAAGTCATCTATTACCAAAGTTTTTTTAGGATCAATATAAGATTTAAACTCATTAACTATCATTTGATTTAACGGAGATTGACTAGGAACCGTAATAATCAAATCATAATCTTTAACATAGTTTATTCTATTGTTAAAATCAAGTATACCTCTATGTATCATTGTTTTAACATCTTCTATATTTTTGCCGGTAAATGATATATAATCAGTAGCACTTAAGTTTTTAATTGCTTTTCTTATTTCTTTTTTATATGTAAAAAATAAATCTGGATATCTAGCAATTTTAGCATTAATAGTAGGATTTGCATTAATGTCAGTTTGATTTATATAATATGACAGTTGATCCATCACCTCTTTTTCACTCATGAATTTATGAGCCAAATAGATTAAATTAACGTCACCAGTTCTTTTTTTTATGAACTTTCCAGAACCAATTGATATAAAATCTTCAGGATAATCTTTATCAAATCTAAAATTTAATCTGGGAATACCTTTCTTTGTATCAATCAATGATATACCTTCATTATTCATAATTTGTAAAAATCTCTATATTTAATTGACCGCTTTTTCTTGGATTCATACAAATCTCTTCTGTATCTTTGTATCTGATCAATCATATCCTTTGCTCTAGGATTGATACTCAACACTTTAATTACATCCTCAATGTTCTTTGGTTTAAATTTATTTACAATGCCCATAAAATCTGGACCCAAAGATCTCTGACCTTGAATAAAAGTAGGATTATTTTTAACATTATATGCATTTAATGAGGATAATATTATATCATTATAATTTGTATCTTTTAATTGATTTGCTTGTCTTTTAATTACAGTATATGGATCACCATTATCAGATGTTTTAATCAACGCATCTTTTATGATGTCATCCATATTTGATATATCCTCATTTTTCAATACTTCTTTGGCTAAATCAAGATATGTCTGTAAATCATAATTGGTATTACTTATCAAGTTTTTGAAATTTCTTGTATTTACTTCAGCATAAAAAGAATCATCCTCTACACCTTGATCAGTTATACACGCACCCCATAGTTCACTTAAAAATTCATCCCAATTACCGTCTTGAATTTCATCTGCAAATTGTCTGCTCATTAAATCACCAAAATCATCTGCATGAAAATCAACATCCGCATCAAAATACGCTACCGTAGTATTAAACAATGATTTCAAAAGTTCTTCTTTACCACCATTATCATATCTTTCTCTTGCAAGTTCATAATAATGATCGTTTTGTCTTTCATAGATTTCATCATCATTAAAATAATTCATCAAGTCTTCAATTAAATCTTCTGGTAATTGTCCTAAATAATTAATTTTTTGGTCACCACTTAATTTATTGTCATTGACATTATATAAATCTACATGTTTTACTAATTCTCTAATTTTATTTAATTTATCATCTTGATTAGTATCCCAAAGTTGTTCATAGGCATTACCAACAATGGCAACTTTGAACAAGTCATTATCTGGTTTCTTAGTTCTATCTTTAATCATTACTATGGTTTGTGCGTAATAATAATCTTTCCAGTATCTATCATTGCTTGTACTGATACACCAACTGGTACCACCACCAAAATATCTACTTGCATCATGTGTTTGTGGTGCAACTACCAACCATCTTTTATCATCTTTAATTGTATGTGAACCAGCTTTGATTTGAGCCATCTTACCCATTTGTACTTCTTTACTCTTCTTTTGTAAGAAATTCAAAAATGTACTGTAATCTCTAAAACTATATAAATCAGTGGATGATGCTACTTTGTTGAATATTTCTAGGTTTTTAAACAAATCTTCATCATTGATATCTGGTTCTGTTTTTAGTATCTTACCTATCCACAGCAAATTCTTGTGGTTTTTGCTGGTATCTCTATTGATAATCTTTTGAACATAATCAATACTAAACCGTTGGCTTAGCATTTTCTTAAAATCATCCACTCTACCTTCAATTAAAATGTGTTCAAACAATGTCATATTGTTATAAATATACAATATATTTATTTAACCTGGGTAAAAATAAGTGAAAAAACCCGTTGACTTTTTTTAAACCTATGGTAAATTTATTGAAGATGTATGAAAACCACCATCAAAGTCCGCAAATTCTGGGGAAATTTAAACCCATCAACAAAAGTAATTCAATCTAAAAAAAAGTTTAAACGAAAAGAAAAGTTTAAAAAAAATTACAATTAAGAATGTGAATATTTGTTCATATAACTTATAATTTTTTCAAATTCTTCTATTTTACCATTATTTTTTAATCTATTTGCTCTATCTGATATTACCATAACATTTCCTTTAATATATCCTTTTGAACTATTGATTCTATCCAATGAAGGGGAGTTATAACTATGAGTTTTTCCTCCTACATTTCGTTTAAGTGGTATTCCTAATACAGGACAATTTTCCGGAATGACAATATCACTTTTTTGTAGATCAAATGACAAATTATTTTTTTTCGCTCTAGATTTTGCCGCATTTAACATTTTATTGATTGGATTTATACGAGAATTTTTTGATCTCCATAATTTTATTTTTTCACTATTATTTTTTTTATATTCTCTTTGTTTTTCATTAAATGAATTGATATTTGAATTTCTCCATATTTTTCTAGTTTTATTTATACAAATTTTACATTGATTTTTATATTTATATTTGATATTACTAGAACGAATGCCAAATTCTAAAATCGGTTTTGTAAGTTGACATTTATTACATTTTTTTGTTTTTGTAATATCTTTCCAGTGCAGACTTTCTACATTTGTCTTTGTTTCTATTGTAGTAACGCATTTGTCTTGCTCTGCGTTCTTCAATAAGTTCTGATTGTGGTCTGTTGAGTTTTTTTCTTCCCATATAAAATATTCATGTTGTATATTTTCATTCATATATATCGCCTTGTCAATGTATAAATAGTAAACAAAAAAAAGAAAGTAGAAAAAAAAGTAGAAAAAAGTTTGACGGTAACTGATTCCTCCTGTATCTTAGTTTCAATGAGTGAAGGACGTATTTCAGTAAATAAAGTGACCGTCACCAAGCCAGTTTCCATTGAAGGTGACCTTTACATTGAAATCCAGGTTCCCAATGGATGGGATGATGTTAAAAAGCTTGTAAATAAGGTGATTGAAGTCAATCAACTTGACTTTAGTTATACTGGTTGGAATAGTGATAAGAATATTGCATATTTCAAACATAAACATAAGACTGTGGGTATTATCAGAAACTAACAATAAATTATCTATATGAGCATTAAATACAATAACGTTAACAGCGCTTCATTTGGTCTTAATGACTTTAAGGAAGAAATGGCAATGATGATGTTTGGACGTAGTTTTGCACTGGCTCAAGTTGGAAAGCAGTGTGTGGTTTGTGGTAAACGTGCTGAGTTCTTTTCCTGTGACCGTGCTGCTCGTGAGTTCAAGATTAGTTCCATGTGTGAACCGTGTCAGAATGAAGTCTTTGAATCCATGGAAGATGAAGGCTAAAAATCTTTAAAAAAAGTTTGATCAAAGGCTTGACGGTAACCTAAACCTAGTGTATCTTATTTTCACAATGAATGACGCATTGATTCAGAAACTCAAGAAACTCCTTGCTCTGGCCGGTAACAACCCCAGCCAACAAGAAGCTGAAGCTGCTCTGTCCAAGGCCCAGGCTCTTGCCATTGAGAATGGTATTGACCTGGCTCTGATTGGTTCCAATGAAGATGAAGAAGCCATTATTCGTGAAAACATGGAGTTTGGTCAACGTCTTCCCACGGTGAATGTGTATATTAGTAACGTTTTGACCAAGTTCTTCAACGTCCGCATTATCACTAGTGGTGGACGTTATGGTGGACGTAAACTTATCTTTATTGGTAAACAGAGTGATATCAATACCGCCAAGTATGTTTATACTTGGTTGAGTGACACTATGGTCCGTTGTTGGCATAACTATTACAAGGCCAATAGTTACACTGTTAACATTAAGCACAAGCAGAGTTATCTGTTTGGTTTTTACAATGGACTTATCACTAAGATGGACTCTAATAAGAAGAGTGTTGAGAATGATAAGTTGAAGACTGTGGAACAGAAGAACAAGTATTCTGTTGCTGTTGTGAATCTGGAAAAGAAGATTCAGACCTTTATTGACAATGAGTTTACTAATCTCCGTAGTGGTGCTACTAAGCGTATTAGTATGAATAACAACAGTTATTCCCGTGGTATGACTGATGGTATTAACTGTAACATTGCTAAGGGTGGAATTGGTGCTAGTAAGGCTGTTGCTCAGTTGGCTTATTAAAAACAAAAAAGGTTTGGGGTGATCCTTTAAAACCCTAATAACTATAAAATATTTTAAATAAAATGAATACTCAAATGTTTGATGTTAATCAGATTGATTTGGAATTTGAAATTTTTTGGGAAGTTGCTAAAACAAAATTTCCTATTTTGATGAATACAAAAACAGGCCAAACAGCTAAGGTTAAAACTGTTAATGGAGTTGAGGTTTTTGTGGTAAATCGAAAAAAGGGAGGTGTGTTTGTAGATGAAAACAATCACAAGCCTGTTGTGAGGGAACGGTTCTTTGTTATGAAGACAGGTTATTATCCTAATAAAGTTAAGGCTACAGCTAAAAATTTGTATAGTATGACTGTGTTTAAGTCAGTTTACAAACAATATGAAAAGTATCTTAACACGCCTCTTTTTTCACTCACGGACATTTACATGATGAAAAAAACTCTGAACGACATCAAAAAACTCGCAAACAATTTTTGAAAAAAGTGTTGACGGCGCCGGAGTTGTCTGGTATCTTATTTCCACAATGAAGAAGGACATTCAAAACTACATCCGCACACAGCTTGGAACCAACCCTGCTTGGGCTGTCAAGGCTCTGGTCAAGGTTTACACTCTTCAAACTCTGGATGAACAGGCCACCGGCCAGACCTCCAATTTGAATGGTGTTGGATTCAACGGAATTGATAGTCAGATTCTTTCCAGTTTTGCTGAACAAGTGAACAAGGGACGTAATCTTAGTGCCAAACAGATGGCTATTGTGTTTAAGAAGATGCCCCGTTACCACAAGCAAGTGGCTAGTTTTATTCCGGCGGAAAAGATGGCTGAGATTGAGAAGAACTTGGCGGTTAACTAATAACTAAAATAATATAATAATATGAATGATTGGATGAAATTGATTGGGACTTTGGTTGGATATACTATTGGTACATTGGTTGCTAATGGTATTATCATGTGGGTATATAATATGGTTGTACCTGATGTATTTGGGTTGAAGCCTATTGGGTATTGGCAGTTGTTTGGGTTGTATATGGTTTGTCATTATTTGTTCAAACCCCATTCATATGCTAAGAACAAAAAGGATTGATTAATATGAATATGATTGATTTTGATATGACTATTAAGGTTACCCACATTGTTTATGACACTATTGATAATGTGGATACGGATCTTCCTACTGAGTTGGTGTTTGATATTGATGGTGATACAGATGATATTGATGATGATATCGTTTCTGCTATTCACAATATTACTGGCTTTCGTAGGCGTGTGAAGAGTTACAAATGGACTGAGGTGGTTGATTAATCAAAAAAACTGGTTGACTTTCTTTAAAACTCCTGTACTCTACATATATGAAAATTCGTTGGTATCATTGGATGGTATACCGCTTGTTTTATTGGGTATGGACTCCCATTTTCAAGAATAATCCGCAGATGGTTGAGGGCACGGTCAAACACATGACTATATGGCTCAAGACCAACAATTACCAAGTTTACAACAATAGTTTGGGTAAATTTGATTGACTTCTTAAAAAAAGCTGGTAAACTTTTAAAGTAAATAAAATATATGGCTACTCGTTCAAATATTGGTATTGTCAATGAAGACGGCAGTGTTACTGGTATCTATTGTCATTGGGATGGATATACAGAAAATGTAGGAAAGCTTCTGTTGAAGCACTACAATACTTCTGGTATTGTGTGTGAGTTGATGGATTTGGGTGATCTGTCTAGTTTGAACAAGAATCTCTATTGTGATGACAACAATCACTCATTTGAGAATCCGGCCCCTGGAGTGTGTGTTGCTTATGGTCGAGATCGTGGTGAGAAGAATGCTGATAGTAAGTCGTTCACCAATATCAGTGAGTTTGAGAAGTATGTGAATCGTACTACGGCGGACTATCAGTATTTGTTTAACAATGGTAAGTGGCAGTACCGCAATCATAATGGTACTTGGAATGAATTGACCGCTCGTGTTTGTAAGTGTGATTGATGAAATATAAAAACAATGAATGTATTTAATCAACTTGAGATAGAGGGAGAACCTTTGTTAGAGAGTTGTGATGAGTGTAATGCGTTGATTGTGAATTGGGAGACATTGACCAATAGTTTCTTGACATTTGACAATCGTGTGGTGTGTAAAAAATGTTTTAAAGAAAGTGTTGACTTCCCCGAAGAAATCTTGTAGGATATTCCCACGATGATTGAAGAACCAGAATTGTCAATGAAGCTTAAGACCTACACGGTGGTGTTGCGTATAAATACGCTTGAGGATGAAAATACTGAGGGTGACCCTATTATTAGTGAATATTTTCAAAGTGAGTTAGAGAAGAAAATTAGTGAAGAACATATGTTTACTGATCAAAAAGGTGGAGCTTTGTTTCTTATTTCCAGAAATGTTGAGAATATTACGATGGTTCGGTCAATATCCGCTTTCAAATAACTACTATGATTGATTATCCTATTAAAACTTGGTTAACTTGTGAATCAAACGATATCATTCGTCATTGTGAATATGAGGATGGATATAAACCTGATCCTGACTGGATTGGAACCATTGAACGATCTAAAGATGGAGACAGATGGTTTAAGATGATGGGTGACAATCGTACTTTAAGTGTGGCAGAACTGCAACAAATTCTTGATTTTCTCTAAAAATTTTGAAAAAAGCTGTTGACTTCCCCGAAGAATTCCTGTAAAGTATTTGAACAATGAAACGAACTTTGTATTTTCTCCGAGATAGTGTTAGTGGTAGTTATTATAATGGTAATCTTCCAGATGGTCCCAAAAAAGACGAAGGGTTTGTTGAATTTGATTGTGCTCCTATCTTCGTTAATGAGAAGAATGTAAAAACGAAGCTCAAATATCTTGTTGAAAAATGGGTGTGGGCAGAGGGTTGTTTGCCTGTTTGGAAGAAAGAAAAGCGTTGTGTTGGTATGGATAAGATGGTGAAGCAACGCAAAGACTTGCCTAACTGGGGTATTGAAATTGTGACGGTTGAACTTACTGTAAAGTAAATAAAATCTATGAATACGACTATTAGGTTTAATCTGATTAATAAGGTTGCTTCGTATGCATACAACGGATATTATGATACACAAGAATTGATGTGGGTTATTGGTATGTTAAGTGATGTAAGAAATAGTGATGATATGCTTATCACTGAAATTGAAAAGGTAAAGAACCAATTCCCAGAGTTTGTTGAAATGTTGACTTTTGAAAAAAACTTGTAAACTAAATGAGTAAACTAAATGAGTAAATTAAATAAAACATATGGAAACTGAAACTATTACGATTACCCGAGCTGAATATCAACGCCTCTTGGAAGATAGCAACAAGCTTCTGGCACTTAAGAGTGTTGGGGTTGGTAACTGGGAGGGTTATGATGAAGCTATGGAACTCTTCAAGGAAATTCAGGAGGAACGGGAAGAAAAGTAAAAAAAGTTGTTGACTTCTGGGTTGGTTGGTGGTAAAGTATTTCCACGATGAAACTGATTGATGTTGATAACGCCGAGGTTGAAGTGGAAGATAGTTGGCAAGAGGAATGTCCCCAATGTGGTGACACGAATGTGGAATGTTTCTATGTGCCAAACTGGGCTGCAACTCGTTGTTATGACTGCCTGGTCAACGAAGTGATCAAGTTTCATTATCGGGTTGAAGAAAAGTAAAAAAAGCGGTTGACTTTCCAGAGGAAAACCCTGTAAAGTAATACCCATGATGAACAAGATGTTACAAAAGATAGTGACTAAATGGAAGTATACTGAAAGTGATGTGGATGGAACATCCGTTTATCATAATAAGGCTAATGCCAACAAGATGTTACAGCAGATATTGACTAAATGGACGGGTTCAAATAAGACGAATAAAATCAAGAAAAAGGGTTGACTTCCCAGAGGAAAACCTGTAAAGTATTTCCACGATGAAACTTAAGTATGACGCTCGGCTTCATAAGATGGTCAACGGCAAGATTGTGTTCAAGACGGTGGCTGAGCTGATTGAGGATGAAAAACAGAGGGCAAAAGCTCGTAACGAACTTTCGGCGATGGGAATCAAAATCACGGCTTTTTGAAAAAAATTTCTTGACTTTTTATCACGGGTAACTTAATATATTTTCACAATGACATACAAGATGTTTATTCTCATTGAAGGCAAAAAGAAATTGATTGCTAGTACCAATAATTTCAGTGATTTTCAAAATCTTATGACTGAATTTGATAAGTTTGAAATTCAATGGGAAGTTACTGAAAATTATGTTACTGTGTTTTCTACCTTTGCTTCTGTTTTGAACTAATATATTTTTACAATGAAATACAAAATGTTTGTTTGTGTTAACGGCAACAAAACTTTAATTGCTAGTTCTTATGAGTTTAAGGGGCTTGAGAAACTTATTGAGGAACTTGAAAACTTTGGTACTCTATGGGAAGTGACTGAAGATGGTGTTACGGTGGTTACTAATTTTAATTAATTAACAATATGAATTACGCTAACTTTTTTGAACTTAAGGGTAAGACTATAACTTCAATTGATGGTAGTAACTCTGATGATAGTGACACTATTATCACTACCAGTGATGGTTCTATTTATACTTTAACGCATATACAAGATTGTTGTGAACACGTTAGAGTGTATGGTTCCGTTGGTAATATTGATGATGTACTGAATGAAGAAGTAATTGATGCTGAGGATACTAATCCTATGGATAATCCTAATGCACCTGACTACAAGTATTATGAATCTGCTACTTGGTCTCAATTCCGAATTGTTACCAACAAGGGTACTTTTGAAATTTGGTGGTTGGGTGAATCAAATGGATATTACAGTGAAACTGTTTCCGTAATTAAGAACTCATAATAATATGAAAACTGAATATGATTATCTAATTCTAGATGCAATGTCACAGTACGGTGGTAGTTTTGTAAAGCAATTGTCTAACCTTGCTAGGGTTGCGGATGCTACCAACTTTGCAAAGCTCAAGGTTACCTTTGCAAACTATTGGGAAGAATATGACCGTTTTCTTCCTGAATCTAACCAGAAACAGAGGGTTTAAACCGTGCCAGAACCGCCCAGGATCCCTTATGGGCGGTTTTGTTTGTCTGGCCAGGTGTCCAGATGGTTCCCACAAACCATGATCAAAAAAAAAAATTTAAAAAAAGTTTTGACGGGAGACTTGGTTGCTAGTATCTTCTTTCCATGGTTAATGACTCTGTTCCCTTTGTTCCCACCCGTGATGACCTGATCGGCTACATCTCTGACACCTACAAGGAGATCAACGGTTTCCGTCCCCGTCCCGTCTGGTCTGAGCTGACCTATGAGCAGCTGGACAAGTGGGGTCGTGAGTTGGCGGCTGAGGTGGTCACCTACCGTAAGCAAGAGGTTGTCCGTAACCGTATTGCCCGTGGTCTCCGCCGTGCTCAGCAACGGGCTTGGGTTGAGAAGAAACGCAGTTACTTCACTGGTTCCACTTTCACCATTGGAAATGTTGTCAACTTCTAAAAAAGTTGTTGACATTGGTTTGGTCATATACTAATATTTAAAAACAATATGAAAAACATTGTTCACGTTATTTATCCTGATGAAGCCGTTCATTCTTTTGTGATGGAGACTGACATGGTTGTTAGTGATATTCTGGAACGGGTATTTGCTGAATGGAATCACGGTTCTGGTATGGAATCTGAATTGTTTATCAGGTCCAAGAAACGTTCATTGAGTGTCAATGATATTGTTTGTGTTAATGGTAAATATTATTTGTGTGAGTCTTTTGGATGGAATGAAGTGACTCCACAATTTGTTAATGAACTGGAGGAAGAAGTTAGCAATCATCCTAATAGGATTCAAGGTGCTTGGTTTGCATTGAATGATGTTATGTGGGACCGTAAAAGTAAGAACAATTTGGAACTTGTATAAAAATTTATGACTATTGAAAAGACTTATAAACTATCAATTAAAGACACTGCATATTTTCTAACTGAAGAAGAAGTAACAAAACTGTATGAACAGTGTCGTAAGGCATTGAATATTGATAATGCCAATCCATACTTTCCTAATTATCCTCCTGGTGTAAGAAAGTTTGATGATGATAAAACCAAACCATTAAATCCTACAACACCTAGTATTCCATATCCATATGATACTTATCCGTGGTATGCACCCGGCACAGGTACTCCATATTGGACATATGTCCAATCAACATCACCTACTACAACTTGTGGCACAATTAACGCCGGTGAAGGCATTTGTGTGAAGGATACAAATTGGCAACCCAATCTTTGTAATACTGTAAAATCATCTAATGGTATTAATTTTCTATCAGATGATATGGAGACTATCAAGGAAAACGATAAGTGGCGTTCATCTGTACAACAAGCACTTGATAAGCTTAGTGCTAAAACTAATGTTACTACGAGTGACGGTACTACAATTAGATAATATATGAAATCAATTTATATTGAGAAGTTGGCAGAAGTACCCGGTGGATTACCCGCTAGAAATATGGAAGAACATATTGATGGACAATATCAGGGTGACTCACATAGTATTCCAGTTGAATACAATTTGGAGGGTGTATTGAGTTATGATATTGAGGTGGGTAAATCTGTTGTTGTAGGTAGGACCAAGCGTAATGGTGTAGAAGCTTATGGTGTGTTTAGTACATCAAGGGTAACTGAGGTGGGTAACAACTATTTCAAGACAATGAATAGTGTATATTTATATAAATATTTGTCTCTGTGACTTGGGGAGAGATATTCTATAACAAGGAACGGTTTCTAATTTAAATGTAAAATAAATTAAGTTTTCTCGTCGTTTTATTTCTCGTCATTATATTTATATATTGACAAGGAGATATATATGAATGAGAATATAAATCATAATTTTTTTATATGGGAAGAAAAAAACTCAACAGAACCGCAGAAGAACTGCGAGAACAAAAACGCATCAGAGACCAAAGATACTACAAACGACATACAGACGAATGTAGAAAATCTGCATTGGAAAGATATTACAAATCCAAAGGAAAGACAAAAAGCATACAAGAAGACTTATCATCAAGCTAATAAAGACAAAAAGAAAGATTGCAATAAAGCTTGGCGTGATTCTAATAGAGATAAAATAAAAACTTATAACGATTCTAATAAAGATAAACAAAAAGCTTACTATAAAGTTAACAAAGATAAAATAAAACTTGAAAGAAAAGTTTATCGGGAAGCTAATAAAGACAAAATAAAATTAAGATATAAAGCTTACTATGAAGCCAACAAAGATAAAATAAAAGAACATAACAAAGCTTATCGGAAAGTTAATAAAGATAAAATAAAATTACAAAAGAAAGCTTATACGAATAATAGGTTTAAAACAGATATTCAATTTAAATTAAGTCATAATTTACGGAGTAGATTAAATACAGCTTTAAATGGCAATTATAAATCAGGTAGTGCGGTTAAAAACTTGGGATGTACTATAGAACAATTAAAACAACATTTAGAATCCAAATTTCAACCAGAAATGTCTTGGGATAATTGGACAACGGATGGTTGGCACATTGACCATATAAAACCATTAGCGAGTTTTGATTTAACTGATAAAAACCAGTTATTGGAAGCTTGTCATTACACAAACCTCCAACCAATGTGGGCTAAAGATAATTTATCTAAAAGTGATAAAATTCTTTAAAATAAATGTTTGACTTGGTTTAAACTTTGTGGTAAAGTAAGATTATGAATATTACCGCTGCAATAAATATTCCGTGTGTAAGTCAAACCAACTTATGGAAAGGATGTTTTGAAGCTCATTTTATGAGCGGTAGAGAGATAGATGTTAAGTATCCTATTTTAAATACTAA
>Ga0255074_1000033_pt1 | contig 20899 bp, 27 predicted proteins | sample Colum_Yuk_RepC_8_FD_188478 | JGI IMG/M metagenome (GOLD analysis project Ga0255074, IMG submission 188478) | Freshwater microbial communities from Columbia River, Oregon, United States - Colum_Yuk_RepC_8h | ecosystem: Environmental > Aquatic > Freshwater > River | place: USA: Oregon | collected... | reverse complement strand
AGGCTAGTGCGCGCTGTGCCGGGGTCTGCCTGCATTGTAGTTAGCCCTGCATCTACGTCACGCATAGAGCTAGGCCAGCCTATCTGGTCTAATATTTGATTAACACGCGTACCGCTCAAATCTCCAGCGGTTGCCCCTGCTACCGTTGCTATCTGTGCATTTTGGGCAAGTCTAAACGCATCTACTGCCGTAATCGTGGTATAAGTAACCTCATCTGCGTTTTTAGGTGTAGTAGTAGTGTAGCTAGTGATAAAGCCGCTAAAGATAGAGTGGGTAGTACTAGCGTAAGTAGCTGTTATCTGCACTTTACGCATAGGGTCTAGCAAGCCATAATACGGGCCGCCTGTATTTTGTGGGTTAAAATCGCCGTTTTGGTCTACAATACGCATAGTGAGCGTACCTGTTTGAAATTGGTCGGCTTGTGGGTTACGGCCTCTATTGGTTTGTATTGTATCTACTACGTTAGACACATCTACAATTACTGACGCGCTATCTGCTAGCACGTTTGTATCTAATATGCCTGTATCTAAAATCATAGCTTGAGCAAAGCTAGGCCCGGTACTAAAGTTAATAACAGCGTTTATTACTGGCAGGGTCATAGCCCACCGGTGTAACGCAGCGGGTCACCTTTACGCTCTAGGTCTAATATGGCTTTTTGTACAGCTTGGCTTATTGTGTCCTCACTACCTACTACACCTGCATTAACGTTTACAATTATGTTATCTGCCATACGGAAACGGGCAGGGTCAAAGCCGCCAAAACTAGGCAACCCGCTAGGGCTTAGGCTTGCTGTAGCTATATCTAATGCGCGTATGCTTTCTTCTAATAACGCATCTGCTAGCGCTAGCTCTGACTCTGCCAGCATACTAATAGCGTCTGCGTGTGCGTCTACAGCTCTAATAGCGTTTGGGTCACCCGCTTTATAGCGGTCTAATATATCTTGCTCTAAATCGTTTATACCTGACCTATCTTGGCTAGGCATAATAGGGCTTAAAAAGTCAAACCGTGAGCCTGCAATTTCTAGCAATTTGCGTATAGCTGCATCTAGGTTATCTAGGTTTATAAGGTCTTTAGGCTTAAACTTTTCTAGTATTTTGTCTATTTCACCTAGCTTGTAGGTCTGGCCTGTAAGCGTACCTAGTATTGCTAGCTCTGTATTTAGTTGCTTAGACAGGCTAGTAGCGCGCTCTACATCTTTAGCAGCTATAGCATCTTCTAAATCTAACATTAACTGTTTAACTGTTAGGCGCTGTGCATCATTGGCTAGCTGTAGTTTTTGCTGGTCTGTAGCCGCTGTGCCTAGTTTTTGTATATTTTCTTGCGTTGCTAAAATTGCTGCCGCTATCTGTATCTGGTCTAAATCAAATACATCTTCACCCTTGCCTAAAGCTAAGGCAGCCTTATCTAGCTTGGCTTGTTTTTCTTTTTCTTCTCTTTTTAATATTTCGGCGTTAGCTTGTTTTTTAGCAAGGTCTGCTAGCGCTTTCGCGCGTTTAGCTGCCGCTGCATCTAGTTTTGCTATTATTTCTTTTTGTTTTTTTGTAAACTCTGTTTCTTTGCTAGTTACTGTTTCTGGCCTATCGTAAATTTCATCTATACCAAAAAGTCTTAAAGGTTCAGTAAAAAGGCCTCCAACAGCGCCAACAAGCTTAAATAGGTTAGCAAACCCTGTAGCTAAATTATCTATCACATATTGTGCATCACTAGCCTCACCGCTACCTGCAAAATTGCCTAAACCCTCTACTAAACCTTCACCTATTGTTATCTTAGCGCTTTCACCTGCTAGAGCTAATAACTCTAGTTTATATGCTGTTGTAGTAAAATAATCATCTGCCGCGCCTTTATTTAAGGTTAAAAGTATTTCTAAGTTTTCTGAAAACGATTTAGCTGCTAACTCTGCCCCTGTAAAACCTGTTTTATATTTTTCTAAACCTTTAGTGCTGCCTAAATAAGCCTTAGTTAAGTCCTCTGTAACTGTGCTTAAAGCTATGCCAGAGCCTCGGCTAATAATTATAGATTTATTTAATATGTCTTGCGCTTTAGTTAAAGAGCCTGTAGTAGTTAATAAATCTTGAAATGCTGGCCTAAGCTCAGTTCTAGATATGCCCGCTGTTCTTTCTAGATTTTCTATAAAGTTATTTATAGACGGGTTAGCAAAACCTATACCTAAATTATCTACAGCCTTAGTTAATTGTACGGCTGCCTTTTCGTCCTCTGCAAAGGCTTTTACAAAGATTTTACTAAATTTTAATGCAGCGCCGGCAGCAAGGCTTATGCCTAAAGTTTTGCCTAGACTTTTTACCTTTTTTTCTAATTTGTTTACGGCTTTTTCAGACTCTAGAAAGCCTTTACCCGTTGCTTGGCTAACTATATTTATTAGTAATTCGGTAGCCATTATGCACCCATTTTTTCTTCAAACTTATATTTAGCATTTTCTATAGCTTTCATTAAAGCTCTTAAAGCCACGCCGTTATCTTCAGCGTAGGCTCTATACATAGCGCGGCCTGTTTGTTTACGGCTTGGTCTGCCTTTAAGACCTTTAGGCCTTGCACTTACTAAAGGCCCGGTACTTTTTAAGTTATCTACGAATTGCTGTCCAGCATTAGGGTTTAGGCTTGTTGAGTATTGTTTACCGGTATGCGTAGTATGGTCATAAACGCCATTTTTATAACGGTCTACTATTGGGCCTTGCCTTTTACCGTTTGGACTTAAACGCCCGGCAGTTTCATAAATTGCACCGCCCGCGTTAGCCTGTTGTATTCTAGCTAAAGATACAAACCCGGATTTATTAGGCTTAGACGGTGTAACCCTATAACCTAAACCGCGCTTAGCATCACTACTACTAAAGGTTGGAAAAGCCCTATAGTTAATAGTATCTATACTAGCTGTGCCTTTAACCCAACCGCTTAATAATCTTGAGTCTGCCGGTATAAAACCTCTAGCTCTAGCTACCACAGGGCGTAGCGCATTAGCCATTTCATCTTGAGTTTCTTTAGCTAAATCTGGCATATATTTTTTTAGTGCAAGTCTAAGCTCAAGCGCGTTTTCTACCTCTGTTGGCATCTTGCACCGCCTTAGCTCTGTCTGTTAAAACTTTTAATATATTCTTAAACATTACATCATCTAAGTCTAATAAGTATTGGGGCGGTATCCCGGTTTCTACTGCAATTTGTGCAATAAGATAACCAAAACTACCGCGCCCAACTATTCCAGGGGGTCATCATCTAGTACCTCAACTTTAGCTAAGGTTTCTAGAAAATCTGCCCCAAAACTTTTTACTACTTCCCCGCTAGTGCGTAAACACTCCCAAGCAAGCCAATAAACGTCACTCTGTTTTTCATCATCTCTAAAGGCTTTGTGAAAACCTTTTTTTGCATACATCTCAAAGGCATACTCAATACGGGGCGTAATCTTATGCTCGGTTACGCTGCCGTCTGCCCTTGTTATTTTAAGCTTTGCCATTTTGTGCCCCTTTGTTTTAGTTATTGTGTTACGTCTACTACGATAGGTGAGTTACAAGTAAATGTAATGCTCTGTGTAGAAATATCGCCAACAGCGCCGTTAATGTCTGTAGTGTTATTAACTAATACTGTGGTTTGATATTCTGGGTTAGTTGCAGATATTACCGCGCTAGTTTGTTTTAATGTTAGCGGTACAGTAGTACCCCACGCGGCTTGCAAGGTTGCAAGTACGTTTGATGCTGCCGTATCGTTTAGAAAATCAAGCGTGATAGTGCTGGCCTCTAAACCTTTTACAAACTTATGTGCGGTATCGCCCATAGCTGTAACTTCAAGCTCATCAAAACTACGGTTAATAGTTGCGCTAGTAACGTGGTCTGATAGGGCTACGCTGTTAAGCGTTACTACTACGCCGTTACTTAAAAAAATTGCCATTAGTTATGCCTCGTTTTCTGTTGTCGGTGTTTCTGTGTCTTTTATTGCTTTTTGCTTTGTTTCTTTAACCTCTTTAGGCAGTTCTTGGCCTATCTTGATAAGAAACGCTTTATCTTCATCTGTTAGTGCCATTTTAGCTCCAGCTCGTTAGTACGGATATTTGTAAATCACTTGTTAGCAGGTCACCGCTAGGCAGCGTTAAAACGCTAGGTGCAGTTACAGCGGTAACGTTAAATACAATAGAGCTAGCTGCTAATAAACCAAACACGGCTACTATCGTATCTTCTATGCCTTGTAAGTTGCCTTCATTAGAAAACATAGGCACGGTCATAATAATTTTGAAATTAGCCATAGGCGATATAGTCGCTTGCTTATTATTGCTAGGCGTTAAATAAGGGTCTGCCGGGGCTACTACTACGCTGTTAGCTACTATTGTGCTAGGTGGAAAACTAAAAGTAGACCAAACAGAGTTATTAGCTAAGGCAGCGGCTATAGTGCTGCGTAGTGTAGTTATCGCGGCTGGCATTATCCGACCATAGCGTTAGGTGAAAGATACGGGGCTAGTAAGCCGCGTATAGATGCCATTAAAGTATTACTCATCTTAAACGGGCTAGGGCTGTAACCGTCTACGCTCACGCCGCCGTTTTGTGTGCTAAATCGGCTAGTCCAGATATTCTCAGCTAACATAAGTGCAGCTGCATTTATAGCAGGTGTATTAGCGTAAGTAGCCGTCTTTGTATCATCACCCGTCATAGTGCCACTAGGTACTACGCGCCTAAAGTTTTGGTTAGCTGCCGTTTTTGCATATTGTATAAAACTGTAACCCTGTGGGTACTGGTAATAATTAAGCTGTAAATTAAACGCTGGTAAAAGGCTAGTGCTACCAGAGCTAAAAGGTAAGGTGCTAGTAATTGTGTAGTTGCCGTTAAAAGTAGTGCCAGCCCCGGCTACTGTGACGGTTTGACCAGTAGTAAATAGGCCGGGGTTGGCTATCATTACTGTAGCTACGTTACTTACTAACGCTGTCCCAACTACAGGTGCAGAGTCAAACCATAGAAAACCGTTTATTAAATCTTGCGCCGTTTGGCAGGTGTCCTCTATCCAAGTGTAGCTATCGTACAAAGTGCCTACGCCTAATGATGCTTTAAGTGTTGCAGCTGTTACGTATGTGGCTGGCATATTTGTACCTTTCTTTGTAGGTCTGGTAGAGCCAAAGGGCTAAGGCCCTACCAGACTATTAGTTATTTATTACGCGATATTTAGGCGGCAGATACCGTTAGGGATCTTGGCAATAGTTGCCATAAAGCCGTAAATAGCTACCTGTACTTGTAGATTTGATACTACGTTTACGCTCATGTAAGCCTGTGGGCTTTCATAAACAGTAAATGCCTCTGGCGCAAGAATAAACGCAGAGTTATCAACGACTCCAGCGGTCATAAATCTATCTACATAGAGATCTAGACCTAATACGTTACCGCGTACAGAGTTATTAGCTACCTGACCAGCTGCGTTAGCAAGTGCAGATGGGTTTGGCTGGTAAGCGTTAAAAATTGGGCGGCCTGTGGTATCTACTGCACCTAATAGCAGATTATAAATACCTGTGCTGCCTACAAAGTTTTGTGCAAAGTAGCCGCTGTTCTTGTAAACGTTAGCTGTACTTTCAGCGGTATAAGAAATCAAACCTGCCGCTGTAGCTGCTACGCCTGTGCTAGTAAAGCCTGTTGCGTTAATTGCACTAATAACAGCGCTATCTGTTGCGTTCATATATGCGTTCTGCATTTGCTGTGTTAATTCAGCAAAAAAGCCCGGATTATCTGTACGCTCTAGTAGTTCTACAGACAGAGTGTTCATACCAGCATACTTATTTACAGTTCCAGTTAGATACTCAGTTACCATACCTGTATTAGATACAGCGCCGGCTTCTGCCTCTACAGTAACGGTAGGTGCTACACCATTTAGCCCGCCGTTTGAGTCTACAAGTGCAGGCACGTTAATTGTGTTGCCCTTAGGTGGCAAAACTCCACGGCTGCAAGCATCTACAGCGCTGCGTGGAAAACGTGTGTTAGAAATGAATTCTGTTAGGTACTGGGTGGGGTTAAAACTTGGATTTGTTGTCCAGCTATCATCTGCAGCTGTTACATATAGCTTTGACTCATCATTACCTAAAGCAGCTTTGATTTTATGCTCTGTGTATGCGCCCATAGATGTAATCGGTGTGCGTACTCTCTGTGAGTTAAGCGCACTTGGCTTAATAATTCTGCGGCTGGCCTCTACCGGTTCGGTAACGCCCTCGGCATCTTTTGACTCATAGCTAACGCTCTTTAGCGTTACTGTCGCACCGTCTGGTAGGTAAGTACCTTCCGCTGCCATTTCTTCCGGGGCTTTATCCACGGTTTCTCCTGTCGTTTCTGTTGGTTGGTTTGGATCTACTGCGTTTTCTTGTGCAGCAATTTTTAACACGGCAGCGCTTGGAAATGCAGCGCTCTCTACTAGAGATACCTCTTTCAAGGTAGCAGCCGTAACTAGCAGATAATCTTTTTCTTGGCGTGAGTCCTCTACCTCTACACCTACGCTAAGCCCATCCATTAGCTGTTCTTGTGCGAGCAAAATTGCATCACTACCGCGGGTGCTAGCGCTTACCTTAAAGCTGCCATACAAACCCGTTTTATTACTGGTAACACTCTGCATACGCCCTACCGGCTTAGAATTATCGTGAGACATCAAAAGCTTAACCTTGCTTGGCTCTGGCACGGTTATAGAGTTTTCTGCAAACACTACGCGCCCGGCGCTTGTGTTGCCTACCTCGCCATAAGGCGCAATTTTGCCGCTAATCGTGCGCCTATCGCCGTTATCTACTGCCTCTATGTTGCCGCTAAATGTTAGTAGCATTTACTATTCCTTTATCTAGTCCATCTGGGCTTAATTCCTCTAACGCTCGCGCCTGCTCTACTGTAATTAGGTCAAGTGTTAGCATTTTCTCTATTGCCTCTAGTCTTTTTAGCGTATCAGCGCGTAAAAATGTTTCATCAAGTGCAAATCTAACTATGTTGCCGCGCCGGGTGATATCATCCATAGACAAGCGGTTTTCTATAGAGCTTAAAAATGGCTGTAATGAGTACGAAACGAAATCTTTCCTGTTTTCTATAGTGTTAGAGTATGTAAGGCTAGCGTTCATATCTGCACTAATGTAAAAAGCCGGTACGTTCATTAATCTGCTTATTTCCGTTGCTAAGTACTGGCTACTTTCATTATAGGTCATGTCCTTAGGTGAGTAGCCCACAGGCTGATAATCTAAGGTGCTAGTTAGGTAAGCGGTGCTGCGATTATTACGCGCTGCCTTCCACGCGGCTAGCAGCCCACTAATTTGTGCCTCTGGTAAATCTGCCCCACTATTCTTAATAAACCCTGTAGCCATAGGCGTAGCAGCTGCAACGCTAGCCGCTTTTTGTATATCTAACGCGGCCTGTATTGTGCGCCCGCCTGTTTCTAATACACCTGGTAACAAACTTTGGAAAGTAACTAGAGATCCTACGCCGCTATCTGGTACGCGTTGCCCGTTTATAGAGTAGTAATCAACCTCATCACCGTATTTATCTGTAGTTACTGTAACGCGTGTATTAGCTACCCACTCAAAGCCGCTAGGCCTTAAATCATCTTGGTAAACAGAATTAACACGCAAATAACCTACGCCGTAAAATAATAATGACTCTACTAGGTAAGCAATAGTTACGCTGCGTGGCTGTCTTAGGTCAAATTGATCTAACCAAACTGGGTTTTCTAATTTACGCCCTGTACTTTTTTGTATTAGCTCTAAATCTATACTTGCAATAACGCCACAGATTAAGTTACGGCATCTAGAAACTGCGGGTACTTGGAGAGCCAAGTTTCTATCTATAAACGGTACGCCGTTTGTATTGTATAAACCGCCAAAACTATAAACACCCGCGCCGTATGTCTGCGACATAATAGGCGGCGATAATTGCGCCTCTATATCTTTTTTGCCTATGCCTAGTGTTTGCAGTAATCCCATAGAGCGTATTATTGCCTAAAGGTCAAGTATATCTTTACCATACGCTTTGGGCGTGTCTAGGCGTATACCTTAGCCTCAGCTACAGGTTGAGCCATTATGTGTATAACCATAGCAAGGCCAATAGGTATATCTACAGGTCCGGCAGACTTGCGCCTCACAATACGCCACGCATCCGGGGTCTGTTTAGCTGCACAGTTAGCCATTTGCTGTATAAGCGCATCTTGCCCGCTATGCCTAAGCCTATTATTAACTAAAGCATCATACATATCGCTACAAGCGGTATAAAAGCTCTGTCCAGATACATCACGGGTCTGTACGCCTGCATTTTGTAGCCTTTGCGCAATACTGGCAGTAGTGTATTTGTCGTAGCAGACTAAACGCGGGTAATACAGATCTGACCACTTTTTTATACTAGCTGCTATAACTATTTCATCTACTGCTACCTGTGAGCTGTAGGTTTCTAGTACTGCAACGCCTATCTTGCCGTCTGGCAATACTTGGCCCATTACTAAGCTGGCATCTCGGCGGCTAGGGCTTACATCAAAGGCAAATACAGTAAGCGGGCCAGGGCTCATTTTTAGGTTTATGTCGCTTGCATCCTCAACAGCGCCAAACGGCCACGGGCTTTGTAAGCTGTCTATCCATTGGCTAAGGCTCTCTGTCCTAAACTGCTCTGTAGTCTGCACCGTTAGCGCCTCGGCTAGCGCTTCCTCAGTTATTAGTATGCCTAGCGCTGGGTTAGCAGATGCCCAAGCTTTACGATCATCTAAAGCGCAAAATGGCGGGGCGCTATATTCGTAATAGCCCATAGACGGCGGCGGGTTAGCCTGGCAGCGCTCGCGTAGCTCATTTAGCGTAGTGCTAAACGCATCACCAGCGTTGCTACACAATAAAGTTTGGCTATTAGGTTTTGCGCGGGTAACAGGAGTAGCAGCTGCGAAGGCTTCCTGTGTTATCTCGCGTAGCTCATCTATAAATAGAAAGTCAGCGCTAGCACCGCGCGAGCTATCGCGGGTAGCAGCTCTTACATCTAGCCTAGCCCCGCTTTTTAAGATTATTGCCTCATTACCGTTTGTGTAAAGTATCTTTTTTAGTTGCTTCTTTAGCTCTGGGTTATCCTCTATTGCATTAGCTACCTCTCTAAAGGTAGTAAGGGCCATAGATCTAGCAGAGCTAATAATTATGTGATTACGCTCATTGAACAAAAACAGGCCAGCTAATATACGCATACGCGCTAAATGTGTCTTTCCGTTTTGACGGCTTGTAATGGCGAGGCAGGTCTTGCGTACGAACATTTTATTTTTATCTATTGTCAGCATATCGTCTAGCACTAGGCGCTGCCAGGGTAAAAGCGGCAGCCCTATTTTCTCTGCTAGCTCTGCAACCTCGCCGCCGCGTGTAGGCCCAGATAACAAAGCGTTATGCAAGCGCGGTTTCGCTAGCCCCCGGAGCGGCTGTTTAGGTTTACTAGTCATTAGTTAGCGCTCTGTTCAGGCTGGCCCAAACAGGGCCCGCTTTGTGGCGTTATGTCCGTTTTCGGAGAGATATTGCCTGAAAAGACAGGGGGGGTAGCAGACCTTGCTAAAAAAACGCCTTGAGATCTATTGCCCTTGCTTATGTTGCATCTGCGACAACAGGCCACCGCGTTATCTAAATTAACTACTAACTCTGGGGCTTTGCTAATAGGTATTACGTGGTCTACCTGGTCTGCCTCTTGCCCACAGTATGCACAGGTGTAGCCATCTCTAGCTAATACTTTAGATCTAAAGCCATCACGATAGGCACGCTTTAATCTAGGGTCACCAGACTTAGCCATTAGTACCACCTATGCTTCTTGTAATGAGCCCACGCTAAGCAGGCGTTACCTTTGTATATTCTATGCTTATCTATGTACTTTAGCCCTAAGTCTATTTGTTTGTAAGGGTTAGTTTCTTTTAGCTTTAATAGCTGTGGTATGCCATAAGCTGTAGATTTAGGATTAGTTGCTTTAGGCCGCCAATTACTCTCTTTAGTCCATAGCTTCTCTAAACATATAAATTGCTTATAACTGCCTATCTTTATATGTGCATATATTTTGTAAGCATCTGTAGCATTTAGATCAGCGTTAGCCGAAACATTTTGTGTAAAGATAGAGCCTATGACTAGGCATAGAATTACCCTAAGATTACGCAGCTGGTCTGAGCTATCCGCTAGGGCGGCTCTGCCTGCGCGCAGTAATCGTACTGGGCTAGTCAAGCATTTAGCCATATTGTGGATAACTTGAACGGGGCTTGGGCGTGTTGTCCACAGGTTTTGCGCCCCTGTGGATAACTTAATTGCGCACCTGTCTAGCGTTATTCACATCTACCATAGTTATATCTAGTAGCCCGCACCTAGTGCATTGTAGGCACTTTACGTTAGGTGGCAGGTGGTCTGATACCACGCGCTCTAGCTGTAGCGTTACGGTCTTGCATTGTCTGCACTTAGCCTCTATGTAAAGCATAGTTTCCATAGTCCTAATCTACGCGCTCAGGTCTAAAACAGGTGGCAAAATCGCTAGCTTTTACTTTTACTACTAAATCGGTTTCGTGTGTATCAGATCTAGTAAATAGCACAGGGGGCAGGCGTAGCAAGGCCAGGGCAGGCACTAGCAATAGCCCGTCTGTAAACCTAAAACAGATACGGTGATAGCTGTCTACGCCCTGTGTGTACACCGGCACAGCTGCCATAAGCTGTAGTTTGTTGTAGTTAAATATAGCTACCTGGCTGCTCGGAGTGTTAAGCCACTTCATCTCCACATCACCTATGTAGCTTTCTCTATGCTGCTCTAGCTTCTTATTTATGTGGTAATCAGTAAAGTAAAATGCAGGCGTAGCCGTAAGCGACCAGGGCAGTACACTTTCTAGGTAATTAGCTAGCCTTTGCTCACGCCCATAATCTGCCTTTATTTGTCTAATTGGCTCCACGGGCTGCCCTTTCGCTATCGCTCATAAATGCATCTGGCACAGGCTCGCGCTCGGCTACAGGATCTAGGTTTAGCCCTGCCTCTGTAACTACCTCTGTGTAATCCTCTGGCATAAGCCATTGTGCATCATATTTACGCATCCATATTGGCTGGCATTGGTTAGCCTTGACCTTCTCGCGGCACATCCAGCCTTTGTATGGCGCACCTGTCTTGCCTATGCCCTCTAGCAACATCCTAAAACCGTGTTTACAGCTAGGCTCATTGGGTACGTCTATAGCGCCTGTCTTTGTAGGCTTTGTAGGCCCTGTAAGGCCTTGTGCCTTGTCCATATCCTGCCGTGTAGGTCTACCTATGCCACCAGGGGTAAGCAGGCCTATAACGCGGCCATAGGCGCTAGTAACGCAGTTCTCTACCCAAAAATTAGCATTTACGCCACGGTCTGACCTAACCTCTAAAGCATAATCTACAGCGCTTGGCTTTTCATCATCATAGTTTTTATAGGCCTCAGCTCTTACCAATATGTAGCCATCTTTTAGGCTTATATCCTCAATGTATGCAACTAGGCGCAAGCCCGGATATTCTGCACGCGCCCTAGTTATCCTTGCGTTTACATCCTCATAGCCCTCTAAAAAATTGCTCATTTATTGGCCTCTCTTAGCGCCTTAGAAATATTTTTACCGCGTAGATAACCGTCACCGTGGCCCTCGCGGTAGCCTGTGCGATAGGCAGCTAACATAAACATACCTACCATTAGCACCGTAAATAAAATTACTGCTAGATCTATTAACATACAGCCCCTTTAGTTATGGCTGATAGCTCTACCTGCTAAGTAGCCCTCTCAGCGTGTAGCTAAAAGTATGAAGGCTAGCACCGACATAAAGCAACCCGACACGCTAGCGGGCTAGTCGTTCCTCAAGCAATAGCTCATAAATTTTATCTACGCGCTGCTCTATACGCTCTACGCGACCTCTTAAATTATGGTTTCCGTTGTTATCTGGTAGCAGCTCGCTTAGATAATGCCTAACTAAATGCCTAATCAGCCCAAGCCCTACACCTGTAAGAGCGCATATAGCCAGCGCAATACTTAGTAAGGCTTGAGCTGTAGACATTACTTCTTAGATCCTATGCCATATTGCTTTTCGTTAGGCTGTATAGCTTTTAGTACTGGCCCGATAAGACCAGCTAAAAAAGCATTAGCTAATACTTTAGGGTCTGTTATGCCTGCTAGGTACAAAGCTGCAACGCTAGCTAAAGCCGCGCGCCCGTAACTATAGGCCGCTGCCTCTAGTTGCTTTCTATTCATTGTGCTACCTGCTCTGCCCCTTGTGTTTTGCCCTTGCTTAACCTTAGTATTATTTTGGCAGCTTTAGCCTCATTTACAGCTACCTCAAAGTGCATTTCATCTGCCCTGGTCCACTCGCCGCCCCAGGCTAGCCCGTACTTTTTAGCTAGCGCCTTAATCATTGGCACTTTCTCGGCTGGAAATGTACCGCGCTTAGTCAGCGGGTGTTTAGTAGCGTTTAGATCTATAGCTGTACCGCTTGCGTGATTACTTAGCTTGCCCGGTACGCCGCGCACATCTCTAAAACAGTAGCCCCACTCATCTAGCGCGCCCTCATCTATTGGCTCTATTAGCGCGTGGAACTCAGCGGCAAAACCAATTAGTAAAGGTGCTACAGCCTCAGCGCATTTAAGTTTTCTATTAGTTCCGGGTACTGCATAACTTTTTATGCCTATCTCTGTGGGGTCTTTACTGGCAGGCCAGCCGTTATAGCTCTGTAGCATTTAGCCAAACCTGCTCTGCCTCATCCCAATACCAACCCATTTCCGCAGGTTTTGGAGTTGGCGGTTGCCACTCATAGTTCTCATCTAGCGACCAAGATGGATAAGGCTGTGGCGCAATAAACACATCTGCCACAGGATCATAGCTATAACCTATGCCTGCATATTGTTTGCGAATACTGTTATTGTATGAAGTGCGCTTGCAAGTTTGTCCTCTAAAATTGCCATACCAAGTTTCGGTATCTAAACCTTCAATCAGTTCAGTTTCATCAATGCCCGAAATTACCTCAGTTACTATATTATTTTCATCTAAAAATGCGTAATGTGCCATTATGAGAAACTCACATTTCCTGTGCCGTCTGTAATAGTAGCTCTTTTATATCCACCACTAGCCGCACTTTCTGTTCCTGTTACACCTGCACCAAAAGTTATTGTTCTTGTATCTGGATATCGCAAAATAATTACACCCTTACCGCCATTACCGCCTGAAGTGTTGCCATCCCAATATCCACCAGAGCCACCGCCACCAGTATTGACTAAGCCATTTCTATCAGAACTTGTGGCTGAACCGCCACCACCTGTTCCACCAGTTCCACCTGAACCATTTTGTTGTCTAGCTCCACCGCCACCACCTGCATAAGTAACAGATGAACCTGTAATGCTAGTTGCAACACCATTACCACCATTACCACCAACGCCAGCAGGAAATGTGCCGCTTGCATTTCCCCCAATTACTCCTGCACCACCGCCACCAGAACCAGGGCCATCTGCTGAGCTATATGCTCCACCTGCAAAACCTTGCCCAGTTTGTCTAGCCCCACCACCGCCTGCAAAAGTTCCACCACCTTGACCGCCACCTGAACCACCTGCGTTTCCAGCGTTTGTAGAACTATCATTAAATGCACCACCACCACCACCGCCAACGCTAGTTATTGTCGTAATGCCTGTTCCAGATATGTATGAGTCTGTGCCATTTGTGCCTGGGTTATTGTTTGGGCTACCAGTATTACTTCCACCAGCACCGCCCCCGCCAATAGATACTGTGTAATTTTGTCCATTTGAGAGACTTATCGCATTTTCTAAACTGCCGCCGCCGCCTGTTGCTGTAACTGTGCAACGCAGACCACCAGCTCCACCGCCACCGCCGTGCTGCCGTGAGCCACCACCAGCACCACCAGCAACAACAAGATAATCAACAGTAAAAGTGCGCGGATAATTTTGACTAGCAATAATGCCCAATAAACTCATTACGCTATATCTCCTACGACCAAAAACGTATTTGATGCTGTGCAGATAATGCTAGCTGCGCTTTGTTGCGCGCGTAGTTTAGGGGCGCTAGAGGTTGCACCTGTGCTAGTTATTGTTACACCTGCGCCTTGCGCTAGCGTTACTTGGCCTGCTCCGATCTGCGCTATATTTATTACATCACCTGCACTAAATACAGATGGCGGCACAGTTAGCGTTATTGCGCTTGCATTGTTAAGGGTTACTAGCTGATTAAGGTTAGCTGCTAATAGCGTATATGTAGTGCCTGTTTCTGCATCAAACTCTAGTTTTAATCTAAGTACAGCTGTACCGCTAGTCACGCCGCCTGATAGCCCTGAGTCTGTGCCTGTAGTTATGCCCTCTATATCACCTGTTGCTCCGCTGACTACCCACGCGCTGCCTGTGTAATACCAAGTAGTGTTAGTATCTTTAGTAAATGCAAACTGACCTTCTTGTGGGCTAGTTATTGCGCTGTTACGCGCTGCCTCTGTGGCAAAAACTAATATACCTTGCATTAAATACCCGTTTACATCCGCGGCAGTTAAAACCTCACCTGTGGTAAAGGTCTTAAATCCTAAGCCCGCTGCCATAGCATCTCCTTAATAAGCAAGTACGCCTGTGTCTAGCAGGCCGTATATGCTTGAGTCTAGTATAAAGCCGTCTATTATCGGCTCTAGTGTTGTTAGTGTCGTTTTCCAGCTGCCGGGCGTAATTGCCATAGCTACGCCAAACACCTGCAAAGTCTTAGTTAATGTAGATGAGCCTGGCTGGTTAGTAGTAATCGTTATAGGGTCAAAAAAATCTAGATTTAGGGCGGCGATTATGCCGGCATTATAGTTATCTGTGTATAAATCTAGGGTAATGGCATCACATCTTATAGACGTTTCTTTACGGCTAGCTACATAGGCTTGAGCGTAATCTAGGGCTACCGCATCTGTCTGCATTAGTAGATTTTGTTGGTTATAGCTGTGTGTAAAGTACTTGGCAATACTGGCTGCATCTGTAGCTACCTGTGTAGTACCGCCTGTACGCGTGATGCTAGCCGCATTAAATACCAACGTATCATCTAAGCGCCAAACAGCGTTAAAATAGCCTATAGCCGTGCCGTTATCGTTAAACACGGTAGGTGTGCCGCCTATGCTAGCCGTGGTCACGTTTCTATCTTGGAAGACGAAAGAGCCGAGAGCATCAACATAAAAAGCGCCGTATTCACTTAGGGTTACTGTGTTAAGAGCTGCAAGACTAGTACGCGCTGTGCCGGGGTCTGCCTGCATTGTAGTTAGCCCTGCATCTACATCACGCATAGAGCTAGGCCAGCCTATTTGATCTAATATTTGATTAACTCGCGTACCTGATAAGTCACCAGCTGTAGCCCCTGCTACCGTTGCTATCTGTGCATTTTGGGCAAGTCTAAACGCATCTACCGCCGTAATCGTGGTATAAGTAACCTCATCTGCGTTTTTAGGTGTAGTAGTAGTGTAGCTAGTAATAAAACCGCTAAAGATAGGGTAAGTAGTACTAGCGTAGGTAGCTGTTATCTGCACTTTACGCATAGGGTCTAGCAAGCCATAATAAGGGCCGCTAGTATTTTGTGGGTTAAAATCGCCGTTTTGGTCAACAATACGCATAGTTAGCGTACCTGTTTGGAATTGGTCAGCCTGTGGGTTACGGCCTCTGTTAGTTTGTATTGTATCTACTACGTTAGACACATCTACAATTACTGCCGCGCTATCTGCTAGCACGTTTGTATCTAGTATGCCTGTATCTAAAATCATAGCTTGAGCAAAGCTAGGCCCGGTACTAAAGTTAATTACCGCATTTACTACAGGTAGGGTCATAGCCCACCGGTGTAACGCAACGGGTCACCCTTGCGCTCTAGGTCTAATATGGCTTTTTGTACAGCTTGGCTTATTGTGTCCTCACTACCTACTACACCTGCATTTACTGTTATGTAGTTATCACCCATCCTAAAGCGGGCAGGGTCAAAGCCAGAGTCTGCCCCTATGCCTGGTCTTTCCATTATACGCATTTGTGCTAACCGTAACTGCTCATCACCTAACATACTGTCCATAAAAGGTTGCGCTAATAATGTGTCTATATGCTCTTTAAGTAAAACATTGATACCTGTGCCAGGATCTGTAGTTGCTCGCAGCGCTAATAAATTGGCAATAGCACCGCCTCCTACTGCACCGCCGCCTACTGCACCGCCGCCTACTGCAACGCCGCCTACTGCACCGCCGCCAACTGCACCACCGCCAACTGCACCGCCTGCACCTATTCCTAATGGGTTAATCTGTAGGCCTGCCATTTTCATCAACAGAGCTAGCGCTTCGTTTAGGTTTTGTAGGTCTATAAGCGCTTTAGGCTTAAACTTTTCTAATATGGCGTTTATATCTTGTAGCTTAAAATCTTGTGCCTGCAACGCGCCTAGTATTGCTAAATTAAGGTTTATCTTTTTAGCTAGTGCCGTGGCAGCTACTACATCTTTAGCAGCTATAGCATCCTCTAGCGCCGCCATATCTTTTTTGAGCGTTAAGCGTACAAGGTCATTAGCTAGGCTTAGTTTTTGTTGATCTGTCGCAGCTGCACCTAGCTTGTTTATTTCATCCTGTTTGGCTGCTAGCGCCGCTGCCACCTGTATCTTGTCCAAGTCAAATACATCTGTACCTTTGCCTAAAGCTAGGGCAGCCTTATCTAAGGCTAATTGATTTGCCTTTTCTTTTGTTATAAGTTTTTGCTCATTTAATCTTTTTTTAGCAGCTAAAGCCTCTGCCTGGGCTATTTTTAGTAAGATGCCCCTGTTACTTAGTTCTTTAGCGTATGCCTCAGCTTGTTTTTTGCGTAGTTTATTAGTCTTATCTAGTTGATCTGCCGCGCTACCAATAATAGGGTCTAGGCCTATAAGCGCATCAAAGGCTTTTAATATAAGTTTTATAGCTGGGTTTTTACTCAGTTCCTCTAATTTAACCTCAAACTTATCAAATGCGCCTGCAGCTTTACCTAACGCTGTGCCTATCTGTGTGCCTAGTTCTATAATCTTTTCTTGGAAATCCTCTACGCTCATACCGCTAGCCTCTAGGCCATCTACAAACCCTCTAGCTAGCGCCTCTTTAGCTTGATCTCCTGCCTCGGCTAACCTGGCTATTTTAACTGCGTAGGTGTCTAAGGCCTTAGCGCCTGCACCTAAATACTTGCCATTAAGTAATTCTAATATTTCATTAAAGCTTTTACCTTTTAGCTCAGCTGTAGTAAAACCTATGCGTAACCTAGCTAGCGCGGTAGTTTCACCCTTAAAGGCACGAGCTAGGCCATTACTAACAGCTTGTAAATCTTTGCCTGTTGCTAAGCTTACATCTAGCGCGGTCTGCAATAGTTTTTGCGCTTGCGTAGCATCACCTGTAGCTTGTGATAAGGATACAAACGCGCGCGTTAAATCGCCCCCGCCTATACCTGTAGCTAGGGCTAGCTTGTCTATAAATGAGTTAAGAAAAGGCGCAGCAAAGCCTAAATTAACAGCATCTAATTGCGCCCCTAATAACTTGGCCTCTTTTTCTGCCTCTGCAAATGATCTAGCTGCTGCTCTACCAAACCTTAATACAGCTGTTACGCTAAATGCTACAGCTAAAGTTTTAGCTAAACTTTTTACATTTTTACTTAGTTTTGTAGTCGCAGTTTCCGCTTCCTTAAACGCTTTTTTGCCTGTAAACTCAGAGGCTATATTTACTACTACTTGCGGATCTACAGCCATTATTTTACCGCCTGCAAGATATATTTATTAAATACAATTTTGGTTTTCTCTATAGCTTTAATTACAGCTGCGTTAGTCTTGCCGCCATCCTCAGCCCAAGCTCTATAAATTGCCCGGCCTTTCATCTTTCTAGACCTACGCCCGCGCCCTGTTTGATTATTAGCATCTACTATTTTACCTGTGCCATTAAGTGCATCTATAAATTGTTTACCAGCGTTAGGATTAAGGCTGTTAGAGTATTGTTTACCGCTAGCAGTAGTTTTGTCGTATACGCCATCTATGTAACGATCTACTAGAGGGCCTTGCGGTCTGCCAAACGGGTTAAGCCGCCCGCTAGTTTCATAGATAGCACCGGCAGCGCTTACATTGGCTATGCGCGCTAAAGCTCTAAAGCCGTTTTTATTAGGCTTGCTGGGCGCTGTTCTATAGCCTATACCGCGCCTAGCTTCGCCTGCATCAAATTTTGGAAATGCTCTATAATTTATTGTTTCTGCGCTAGATACTGGCTTAGACCAGTTGCTTAGTTCTGGTATATCTGCAGGTATAAAACCCTTAGCTTTGTTTGTAACAGGCTTTAACAGGTTGGCTAGTTCTTTTTGTATAGCTTTGCCTAAATCCGGGGCATACTTGCGTAAAGCCTTGCGAGCTTCAACGCCGCCTCTTACCTCGGTTGGCATCCTGCATCTCCTTAGCCCTATCGGTTAAAACCTTTAGGATATTACTAAACATTACATCATCTAGATCTAGCAAGTACTGGGGCGCTATGCCTGTTTCTACCGCAATTTGTGCGATTAAATAGCCAAAACTACCGCGCCCCACTACTCCAAAGGGTTATCGTCTGTAACCTCAACTTTAGCTAAGGTTTCTAGAAAATCTGCCCCAAACGTTTTTACTACTTCGCCGCTAGTGCGTAGGCACTCCCAGGCTAGCCAGTAAACATCACTTTGCTTTTCATCATCTCTAAAGGCTTTGTGAAAACCTTTTTTAGCATACTGCTCAAAGGCATACTCAATACGGGGCGTAATCTTATGCTCGCTTACGCTGCCGTCTGCCCTTGTTATTTTAAGCTGTGCCATTGTTGCCCCTTTGTTTTAGTTATGGTGTGGTGTCTACTACGATAGGTGAGTTACAAGTAAATGTAATGCTCTGGGTACTGATATCAGCGACAGATCCGTTAATGTCTGTAGTATTGTTGACCAAAACTGTGGTCTGATATTCTGGGTTTGTTGCCGATATAGCCGCGCTTGTCTGCTTAAGTGTTAGCGCTACAGTAGTACCCCACGCAGCTTGCAAGGTTGCAAGTACGTTTGATGCTGCCGTATCGTTTAGAAAATCAAGCGTGATAGTGCTGGCCTCTAAACCTTTTACAAACTTATGCGCTGTGTCGCCCATAGCTGTAACTTCTAGCTCATCAAAACTACGGTTAATAGTTGCGCTAGTAACGTGATCCGACAGGGCCACGCTGTTTAGCGTGACTACTACGCCGTTAGAAAGAAAAATTGCCATTAGTTATTCCTCGTTTTCTGTTGTCGGTGTTTCTGTGTCTTTTACTGCCTTTTGCTTTGTTTCTTTAACCTCTTTAGGCAGTTCTTGCCCTATCTTGATTAGAAACGCTTTATCCTCATCTGTAAGTGCCATTTTAGCTCCAGCTCGTTAGTACGGATATTTGTAAATCGCTTGTAAGCAAATCACCGCTAGGCAGCGCCAATACGCTAGGTGCTGATACAGCGGTAACATTAAATACGATACTGCTAGCGGCTAATAGACCAAACACGGCTACTATCGTATCCTCTATGCCTTGCAGGTTGCCTTCATTAGAAAACATAGGCACGGTCATAATAATCTTAAAATTAGCTAGCGGCGCGATACTTGCGTAAGAGTTATTGCTAGGCGTAATGTAATTGTCTGCCGGCGCTACCACTACGCTGTTAGCTACTATTGTGCTAGGTGGAAAACTAAAGGTAGACCAGACAGAGTTATTAGCTAGTGCAGCGGCTATAGTAGATCTAAGGGTAGTTATCGCGGCTGGCATTATCCGACCATAGCGCTAGGGTTTAGATACGGCGCTAGCAGGCCGCGTACAGATGCCATTAGGGTATTACTCATCTTAAACGGGCTAGGGCTAAAGCCATCTACGCTTACCCCGCCTGCCTGTGTGCTAAATCGGCTAGTCCATATATTCTCGGCTATCATCAAAGCGGCAGCGTTAATTGCAGGTGTATTTGCGTAGCTTGCGGTCTTTGTATCCTCACCGGTCATAGTGCCGCTAGGTACTACGCGCCTAAAGTTTTGGTCACTAGCTGTTTTTGCATACTGTATAAAGCTGTAACCCTGTGGGTACTGGTAATAATTAAGCTGTAAATTAAACGCTGGTAAAAGGCTAGTGCTACCAGAGCTAAAAGGCAGGGTGCTAGTAATTGTGTAGCTGCCGTTAAAAGTAGTGCCAGCCCCGGCTACTGTGACGGTTTGGCCAGTAGTAAATAGGCCGGGGTTGGCTATCATTACTGTAGCTACGTTACTTACTAACGCAGTTCCCACTACAGGTGCAGAGTCAAACCATAAAAAACCGTTTATTAAATCTTGCGCCGTTTGGCAGGTGTCCTCTATCCAAGTGTAACTATCGTACAAAGTGCCTACGCCTAATGATGCTTTAAGTGTTGCAGCTGTTACGTATGTGGCTGGCATATTTGTACCTTTCTTTGTAGGTCTGGTAGAGCCAAAGGGCTAAGGCCCTACCAGACTATTAGTTATTTATTACGCGATATTTAGGCGGCAGATACCGTTAGGGATCTTGGCAATAGTTGCCATAAAGCCGTAAATAGCTACCTGTACTTGTAGATTTGATACTACGTTTACGCTCATGTAAGCCTGTGGGCTTTCATAAACAGTAAATGCCTCTGGCGCAAGAATAAACGCAGAGTTATCAACGACTCCAGCGGTCATAAATCTATCTACATATAGGTCTAGACCTAATACGTTACCGCGTACAGAGTTATTAGCTACCTGACCAGCTGCGTTAGCAAGTGCTGACGGATTTGGCTGATAAGCGTTGAAAATTGGGCGGCCTGTGGTATCTACTGCACCTAGTAGTAGGTTGTAGATACCTGTGCTGCCTACAAAGTTCTGTGCAAAGTAACCGCTGTTTTTGTAGACGTTAGCTGTACTTTCAGCGGTGTAAGAAATTAAACCTGCCGCTGTAGCTGCTACGCCTGTGCTAGTAAAGCCTGTTGCGTTAA
>Ga0255074_1000017_pt1 | contig 31773 bp, 28 predicted proteins | sample Colum_Yuk_RepC_8_FD_188478 | JGI IMG/M metagenome (GOLD analysis project Ga0255074, IMG submission 188478) | Freshwater microbial communities from Columbia River, Oregon, United States - Colum_Yuk_RepC_8h | ecosystem: Environmental > Aquatic > Freshwater > River | place: USA: Oregon | collected... | reverse complement strand
GATCATAGTTCCGTTGCATTACATGCTTATTATCTAATATAGTGTTATATAACTTTAATTTACCCTTCTTACTATCACTATAGTTATATATCTCCTGCAATGTATATTGATGATCTTCTGTAAAAATAGGAAAACACTTAATAATTGTTTTTAATCCTGCACCAGAAATACCGTCAATGTTATCACTTGTATCACCTTCCATAATTCTGTAATTAATGAAATTCTTACAACTGATACCATACTCCAATAGAATTTCTGCACAACCATACAATTTCTTTTTAGTTGGACTCCAGACTTTGATTCTGTCACCAGCTAATTGTAAGAAGTCTTTATCCGCACTCATAATGGTAACATTACTATTTTTAAAATATTCTGTTGCCAAATATGCAATTGTGTCATCAGCTTCAATATGATCAATTGCCATAGTTGTTACAGGCAATTTATCTAGATATTGTACAGTTCGTAACAACTGTTTCTTTAAATTTTTATCTTCTGTATCTGGATCAGATAGATCATCATAAGCTCTGTTGAGCCTAATTTTTGTCTTTCTACCGCTCTTGTATTCTGGATAAATCTTCCGTCTTTTCAGTGAACCCCCTTGGCCATCAGACACAACCACAATCTTTGTAGGATTGATTAGTTTAGCTGCATAACCAATGCTTTTTAAGCACCCTGCAATTCCACCAGTATGATTACCGTTGGTATTGAGGGAGGGGGAGGCCATGAACGCTCTAATAAAAGTGTTCATGAAATCAACAATTAGAACTTCAGAATTGGCGGATCTATTCAATCCGCCAACTTTTTCTTCTTGTTTTACATTATCAAATAAAGAAAACAACCTCTTTTTTTCACTGTCAGATAGATTACTCATTCTCAGATGATACACCAGAATCTTCATCCGTGTCAACAACTGCGTCATCAACAATGATGCTATTTGGATCTTTGTATTTCATAACTACAGCGTCACAAATCTTCAAGTAAACTTCTTCACTCAAAGCTTTGTCAGTTTTCATTGTTTCTACAAAGTCCTTGGATTGGAACTTCCATTCACTACCATCATCCTTCTTATAGGTATAATAAGCACCACCTTGTTTTACCAAGTTGTTTTCCTTCAACACTTTGATCCAACTGCCATAATCAGCAATTCCACTATCAAAGTAAATATCAAAAGATGCTTGACGTTGTGGTGGTCCCATACGGTTCTTGACAACTACTGCTTTACATTCATTGCCAATAACTTCTTCACCTTTCTTGAGTTTACCAGTGTTGTTCAAACGAACACGAACTGAACAATGATAAGCAAGTGACTTACCACCACTTACTACATACTTGTCACCAAATGCCATAGCATTTAGATTCTGACGTAATTGGTTAGTAAATACAGTAAGTACTTTTTGACGACCAATCATAGTAGTAATCTTACGCATTGCTTTGCTGATAATAATAGATTTACCAGTAGCAAATCCATCTTTACCGTGATCACTTTCTAGTTCTGCTTTTGTGGAAGCAGCAGCAACAGAGTCAACAATAATTGTAAGAATACGGTCTTTGTTTGACTTACGTACAATTCCAATCATTTGTTCCATCTTTTCAAAAATATCTTCAACGGTTTCACATTGAACATATAGAAGTTTTGATAGATCTACACCAAGACTCTTCCAGAATTCAGGAGCAGCAGCATTTTCAGTGTCAATAACAACTGCAATGCCACCCTTCTTTTGTGTATCTGCTACAACATGAGCAGAAACTAGACTCTTACCAGTACCTTCCAAACCATTGAATTCAACCATCTTTCCAACTGGCAATCCACCGTGAGGACGATTGCTAATAGCTAGATCAAGAATAGAAGAACCTGTACTAATCCAATCACTAATTTCTGCTGGATTTTCTTGCTCATCCAAGAAATATGCAATCTTACCACCATCTTTATTGGCTTTATTCAACTCATTTGCTAGTAATTCAACTAACTCATCTCTTTGAGGAGTATCTTGCGTAACTTGATTTTTCTTTTTCATAAATTTATATAACTAAAATAGGGGTGGCAGTAATATATACTACCACCCCATTACAAACAATTAATTTTAACTGTTAAACAAGTTATCAAAAGCAGCAGTTACATCATCTGTATTTGCTTTGGATGCCTTTGCACTTGGTGATGCGGTACTAGCTTTAGCTGTACTTGGAGCTGGTGCTGTTGCAAATGGAGGAGCGTCATCTTCCACAATTGCGTTGACAGTACCTTCTGTAGCCTGAGCTTCAGGATTCAACCAAGCATCCATTACTGACTTTAGTTCATCATATGAAAACTCTGGAAATAGATCCAAAATGTTCACTTGTTGAGCAAGAACATCCTTTTGGGATACGTCAATTGCAATAGTTGCATTTGGCTTGACACGGATAGTAGTTTCTGGGAATGACTTACCAGAATCTTCTGCGGTACGGAATTCTACAACAATGTCACGACCATGGACTGGATCAGTGATATCACCGTAATCAGGATCATTGATGATTGATAGAATCTCTTGGTAGACATTCTTACCAAATCCCCAGAACTTAATTCCTTCACTTTCTTCACCACGAACCAAGATTGGAGCGTATGTACGCATCTTTGGTTCCATCTTACGTCCCAACTGCCAATCTTCCTTGTTTCCGGTCTTCTTCATACGATTTGACCATTCAACAATTGGATCTGGACGGTTGAAGCTATCAGGAGATAGATAAGTCTTGTTGTTGATATTATAATGGAACTTCAACTCAATAAACGGATTATCAGGTTGATACTTGTAGGGAACAATACGTACAACTTGTTTGCCTGGCTTTGGTTTCCAGATTAGTTGGGTCTTGTTGTTTGTGTTTGAAAGTGAGTTCAAACGACTCTTTAGCTTACTTAGGTCTAATGCCATAATTAGTAATTATTTAATAGTTAATTTTTAAGTGTTAATTAATAAGTTTTGTAACTCATTGAGTGACTCACACGAATCACTTGTTCATAACACTACATAACTATGGCACAGGACTCAGAAAAGTTCAATTAATTATATTGAAAATTTTGACGGGAATAATTCTGACGGACACATCACCAGTTAAAATAATTGAGTTTTGGTACAATTCCCAGTTCAATTGAAAGGTTTTATCAAAAACACCACTGTTTTCTTCAGCGATCAACTTATTCATTGCGTTCAATGTATAAATTGTATTGGTTTGTTTTTTTCTATGTACGCTTATTGTATTTGGCAATTTGTTGAATTTATCATCTGTAAGTTCAACATTATAAGTCAGATACAATTCTTTTAAATTTTTTGTATTACTGAATATAAATATTTTTTCATTTAGAATAGTGTAGTTTTGTTTTATCAAATCTACGCAACTCAAATATTCACTGGACGTAGTGAATGTGCAAAGTAATTGTTTTTTCATTTAATTATTAGTTGTTTACCATCTACATACCACAATTTGCCCACTACGTTACCGTTAGAGTCATACCATGTATTTTTCTTTTGATAAAAACCAAATGAATTGGCTTCTTCAAGGGTATACTCTGTTCTTAAAATTTTCTCTACTTCTGCAGCATCTGCTTGTTTTTCTTGTGGTGTTCTGGTGTCTTGTTCTTCACCATCTTTTGGTTTTTCATCAGTTTTAGCGGCAGGTGACTCTGGAGCTTTTGGTTGATCTGGTGTTGGTTTTTGTTGTGGTTCTGCTTTTGGTTTTTCTTGAGCAGTTGAGTCATCTGCAAAAACATTTGGATCACCTTTCATTGGATTTTTCTCAAAGTGAGTTCCCTTTGCAATTGCTTTTTGTTTATATTCTGGTGTTGGAAAGGTTACAAGAATACCATTTTTGTTGTATGCTTGACGTTCAGGAAATTTTCCTTCTACAACGTTATTTAGATAATCAGTCACCGTTTCTACTGACATACCTACTTCCAATAGATTACCTCTCAAGATTTCAATGTGTTCTTGTTTGGTGATATCAAATACACCATCTTCAATAGATATGTCTCTGCTTGATTTGTCTAATGCTTCAAAAATTAATTTCTTAATGTTCATATTAAAATACTTTATCTTGTGGTATTGCGGTTTTGTTTACTTCAGCTTTGAATGTAAAACTACTTTGACTGTCATTTCTTAGTTCTACTAATGAATAATAAGGAACTACTTCATCATCAATTATCTGTAATTCAAATATAAGATATAAATAAATAATAAAATAATTTCCATCCTTACTCTTTTTTATTTCAATTTTACCAACTTTAAAATCACCACCTTTTTGTTCTGCTATACTTGAAATTGAATATTCTTTCTTCTTACCCAATCTTTGAATCTTTTTTCCGTCATATTTAATCAACGGAAGACCATCATTCTTACCAAATATAGCTTCAGCAGATATTTGTGAGGAAATGTTTATAAATTCATCTTTGATCTTCTTTTGATCACTTAAACTGCTTCCTTGACTCATTACTTTATCCAATATCTTTTCAAAAAATTCAAATGCAAGAATATTAGAATTGAAATAAATGACTGGTTTGAATGCATCTCTATCAATCAAAGTTATTGGTTCACAGGTAACTTTTTTTGTAACGCATTTACTATTTTTTAATGGTACAAAGTATGTATTCCAAATATTATTGATATTATTCTTAATACCTGTTATAGTAGATTCATCAATATCTTGTACATCAGTTACAAATATTTTATTGTTATCTAGTTGTTTTGATTTTTGAATTATTCTACCAATTAAGCTTTCATAATTGATTTTTCTAACTTCTCTAACCAAAACTGCGGTATTTGTATAAAAACTATGAGTTACTTTGATTGGTTCATCTTTTCCTTCATTTGTTGTTTCTATTTCTTTTCTTAAATTTTCTTCTGCATTTACCAACGGAAAATACTTTGTTTTAATAGATTGCATTTCATCTTTAAATCCTAATACAATAGAACCAAATACTTTGGTGGTAACTTTTTTCAAATTACCAGCAAATTCACTCATTGTATCAGCTAATGATTTTGGTATATTACCAACTGCGGTAACTAGTTTTGTCAAACTAGATTTCAACGCATTCATAAACTCCACTTCAGTCAACAATTGTTTGTCAACATAAATGTCTTGGAAAATTTCCGCAATATAAGATTCATTGATTTGGAGGAAATCATCAGGAGTTAATGCTTGTGGATGTCTTATACTTGGTGATGCAGATGAAGTATCCCCCAACATTGGTCTTAATAATGTTAATATTCTACCAGCTCTACCTTTACCAGCCTTTAAAGAAACTATTGCAAACCTCTTACTAGTTTCTTTGTTTTTATTATCCAAAATAACACACAAACTTTGTTCTTTGCCTGTACTACCTACTTTATTACTTTTTAACGCAGAATAAACTTCATCTGGTGTACATCCATACAATAATACAGCATCACCAGTATTTTCTTTGGACTTATCTTTGCTCTTATATTGACTTAAATTAAATGCATCATAAAACTTAGTTATGTCTTTGTTGATAAATCCACTTGGTTTTGTACCAGTAACTTCTTCTAATGATGTTCCTGAATTTCTGCCTGAAATAGAATCATAGTAGTTTTTGTATGCCAAATAACCTTTATACAATTCATTCTTCTCAAGACTCAGTTTCATCAATGGATCTTTTGAAATCTCATTTACTTTGAGTCCAATCTTTTGATCCAATTGAATCCACGTTTGAACTTTTCTTAATGCATCAATATGATAATTACCACTGTCACCAAAAATGACATACAACGGCCATGTTTCTTTAATCTTAGTATCTAGTGGCGTGTCAATCTTTTCAAAATTTGCAACCACTTCATCAAGCAAGTCTAATAAATCCTTTGGTAAAGGTAATAAAGCTGCTTTTGGTGTCTTTGGTTTTGCTTCTTCAATACTATCCATATAGGATAAATATTTAGAAAAACAAAAGAACTCCAATCTTTTTAGATATCTACCACTGTCATCTCATTATAATTGCGTCCAATATAACATTTTACAGGAAATTGATTGTTTGACATCAATCTTTTCAATTCCACCAAAGTTTCTTTTTTGTCACCTTTATGACAATCAAACAACACACTGTCATAAGTATACAGTATAGCCTTGGTTTGTTTTTTGTTACACTCAAGATATTCATTGACCCTTACCAATGACTGCATTCCAAACTCCGTTTCACTGGCTTGTAAGATATAATTGAACAATTTATTTGGATTTGGTTCATTTATATGGTTTGTAGTAATCCTTCTTTTATAGATTGGTGTTTCTACATAACCATTTTCATTAAAGAACTTCCATCTATGAGCAATATAATCACTCATTTTCTTATAATAAGGAACCTCCAACAATTCAGATGGAATATTACCATACATACATTGAAATGTAAGATTCTTTGACGCTTTGATTTCATCTTCTGTTAGACTGTCCTTACCATAATACAATCTTCCAAGATACTCATAAGCATTTGGAGGAAGGTTATAATTGATCAACTTTGCAACTATGTGGGGGTGGTAGGCACTATAATCAATCATGAACAACATACCATCATCACCATATCTACTGATAAATGATGATCTACACCCGTTTTCTTTGTTTAGAGCACTATAGTTTACGTTACCAAACCTATTACTAGGTCTTCCTGTTGCGGTATATAGGTTATATTGAGTATAAACATACCCATCCTTATCTTTGACCGTTTTGTTCTCAAAATGCCTATTAAACAATTCTACGTCAACTTTTAAACCGTTGTGTTCAAGAATTCTAAGATTTTCAGTAATAGTTCCGTTAATACTATAAAAACTATCATCCAACTTCAACATTTGGACTCTTTTAAGCATTTCACTGTACATCTTCTCAAACTTCTCTAAATGTTTCACAATAGGAATACATTTATTCAAATCACTATAACACATAAACTTGTGTTTATAAAATGAATGAGCAGTTGTATCAAAACCAGTATAATCATCAATCTTACCGTCAGTAATAAAAAACAAGATGTTAATATCATACAAATTCTGTACTGGCATCAGATGCATGAACTTCTTTTTGTCATAAATCCACTTTTTTCCTTTGAGTTTATTGAAGTCTTCAATCAATGTGGTTTTATCCACACAAAATCTTGAGTCTGGATGATCTACAGAAATTATATAAGTTTGTTTACTTTTGATTGTATAAATCATCAATAAACACGGTTCATCTGCGCATGGATGAAAGCATTCATCATTTTGAATACAATCCATGATTAAATCACTGTTCCAATTATCTTGTAAAAAGTTTTTGTAACTCTCAGTGTCTTTGATGACCATACTGCAAGTATATCCACAATGTATATGGTGTCAATTTTATACTTTTTATCTATAAAATTCAAGAGGATCTTTTAAAACTCCTGATATTCCTGGCATTGACTTTTCAGCACTTCTAATTACATTCAGATTATCTTCTCTAACGCCACTATATATTTTAACTTTGTTTTGATAAATGTTTGTTTTTGATCCTATTATTCTCCATATCAAATTAATTTTAGAATACAGTCCATTTATAATAGTATTATAAGAATCACCTGAAACTTCATATATTGTTCCATCATTAACTTTTTGTACAAAATATCTGGTTACATAACCTCTGGTATAATCATCTGTAGTAGGTACGCATTTTGTATAAACAGGATAACTCCCTTGCATTACATCAAAATATAACTCTCTAGTATTATCAGTATATGATTTCATTATTTACCCTTTAAGTTATAAGCAGGTCTTAATTGTGCTTTTAATCTTGTTTCCCATGTATTTTCATTGATAACATGAGTCACATTTGTTACTTGAAATACTACTACATCATCATTAAATGGTGGCGGTAAATTTGTAATTCTGAAAAATTCAAATGTTTTGATTCCGGCAATACCCATCAAACTTATTTCAATTTCAATATTCCTTAAAGGAGCATTATATATATTTGTATTTTTTTCTACATCACCATCATTTAACATACTAACCACAAGTTCTTCAAATGGCATTACAATATCTACTATATCATATTTGTCATAATCAACAACCTTTACAGTTTCAATTTTGATACTACCACCAATACCGCTATCTTCAGTAGTAGTAGATGATGCCTGTACATTTTTTTCACCAAATAAAGTAACTTGTAAAAATCCATCACCGTATTTGTTTCCGTCATTTAATATCTTTAAGAAATAATACTCATTTGTGTCTGGATTCCTTTGATTCTCAGGAGTTAGATTAGTTGTTGATTTTGTTTTTAAAATTCTATCTTTATATAGAACCTTTGGTTTTGTACTATTTAACTTATTTAATAAATTACTATAATCAAGCAATTGATTTGATGTAGCATAATCATATGAACCGGCTTTAAAAATAATTTGATTTGCTTGAGCATTTGATAAATTGGTTGTAAAATTCAATTTTTTAATAATTGAATTGTTTGTCATATACTCAAACTTATAAATTTCATATGTATAATCTTTATCTGGTGGACCTTTTGTGTCTACAATTTTTAATGTAGACTTTCCATTTACATCAGGAGCATCAACAACAGTCAATTCCCAAAAATTACAACTAGCTTCATTGATTTCTCTACAAATAGCATCATACACTTCTTTTAGATTTTTGTTGTTTGGATCTAAAAGAACATTTTGTAAAAATTTTAAATTTATATAGATATTTTTTAAATATCCGCGATTCAAATTATCAGGTGTTCTTGTACCACCAAATGTTGTTTGATCTTTTATTGCTGGTATAGCTGTATTCTGTCTACTGTTTTGATTTGGTCTTCCCCATTGATTTAATATATAATTCAAATCTTGTCTTTGTAGTTTAGTAGTAAATCTAGCGGTTTTTGCTAACGCACAATCTGCTCCAACATTTTTTTTATCTTTGAATGAAAATGACCTAATTTTTGAATGTTCATCAAAACTTTGATTCAATACAGGAAAACCTTTTGGTTTTCCATTTTCATCTAAATTAGGAACATTATCAACACCAATTTGATTATATACATCATCATATATTTTTTTATAAGTTTCTGTAATTCCAGGAACTTGGGGTAAATTAGTGGCTCCAGCCGCAGCTGCAAGTTCACCAATAACAGTTGTAGCGGCAAGAAGAGGGGCTGCAAATGTACCAAACGTAGCAGAAAGTCCTGTTGCATTTATTTGTGAGACAGTATTTGCAGCAGAAATAAGTGGGTCATTTTTTGCATTTCTTTGTGCAACTGTTTGTAATCGTAATGATTCTCTTGAATTTAACTTAGGTGCGTTAGCATTTGGAATTAGTACGGTCTTTCTTGTTGATATTAAATTATCATGCGCACCAATTGTAATATCATCAATGTTTAAATCAAAAAAGTATTGTGAGTAATCTTTAACATCACCAAGATTTTTTATTCCATTTAAAACATCAACTAATAAATCCATGGTTATCCATGTAAAATCTGGCCCTTTTTTATTGTTATTATCAAAATCTCTTTCTGCGCTATACTTAATTACTTGTTTGTTTCTTCCACTAAAAACATAATCTTGTAAGTATTCAAATTTAGAACCATATTTTTTCTCATAACCACTATTGGATTTTAGTATATTTACAAATTCTGGCTTTAAACCAGACAAACTATTGCCTTGATTATCAGTACCAGTAACACTATTAATAAACGTATTTATCAACGTTTCATATTTTGTTCTAAACTCAGTTTCTTTATCATTTAAATTTCCATTATTTTCAATTATTTTTCCCTTTACAATATTTTCTTGTGAATCTCTTCTGAAACCAGAATAAAGAAGTTGTCTGCTTGCAACTTCAGTCATTCCAGTAATAATATTATCATTAATAGTATATTCAAAATTTACAACTTGACCAATTAAAAACTCATAGTTTCCTTTTGACTTTGGAACATATTCTGAATATCTGTTGTAATGGTTATCCCATATGTCTATAATTTGATTAAAATCTGATAAATTAATCAATGATCTTTGATCAAATGTATTCCATCCAAACTCAACAATTACCGTTTGAAGCGGGGTCAAAAAATATGGAGTAATTGCTTTTAATTGTTCCACTGAATGACATACCCAATTTATTTTTGCTTTTGCAAACCATGATTTTTGTATTTCAGTTTCAATACTAATAATACCAGGATCAGGTATATTTGGTCTTGTAGATGATTCTATATACTTTGGTTGCAATTTACAGTTATATCCATACATTTGTTTAGACACACCATATGGTACCTTTCCATCAATTCCATATCTATTGAAAAATCCATCTCCACTTACAAATGCCAATCCCCATTCATTATCATTGTCACTTATTAAATTTGGATTATCATATTCAACCATTCCATTTGAAAACACTCTGACCCATGCTTTTCTAGGACCAGCATACTGTGGCAAATCACCTTTAAACTGACCTTGTATTCCTGTTGATAAGGAATTTTTTCTATAGTCAAGTTCATCTATAACCCACTTTTCAAATGGGCCTGCTTCCCATGGTCTTTCTTTGGACATATTAAGAATTAATTAGTGTAAAATTTTGTAAAATTGTTTGTATATCAGTTGGTATTCTCAATTGTTTGTTTATATCCAAACTAAGTTTACCTTTACCCAAATTGTTTGCAACCGCAATTATCCACCATAAACTCACATCATTATAATATCTATAAGCTATTTGGTCAAGATAATCATTGTCTGACACTGTAATATAGATATCACTTGATGACTCTGGTATAGATGGGTACAATAAAGTTTTATATACTTTTTTACCGTCCCATCTTTTATCTACTGTTGTATAGTCGTATCTATTCATAGTTAACTATTAAATAATTCTCTTGAAAATGCGTTTTTAATACCTACAACTTTACCTTCATTAGACAAATAAAATTCTCCAAAATTATTATATCCTGTTTGGGGTTTTTCTTTTTCAAGAATATTTGCATCTATATTTATTTCAACTTCTCTTGGAAATTGTGCTAAAATTGTATTACCATTTCTTTTTAGTCTGCCTTCTAAATATTCATAAGAACCAATTGATTCAGGAACCGTTTCCCAAGTAGCATTATCTGGTATCGTCATACCAATACTATTAATAACTATTGGTTGATCTTTATACATATCACCAATTGTAATCATAACTAAAGGTGGAACAATAAATCCATTTTTATAATTTGCTGGTTTTGTCAGTCCCATCAAGTAGTTGATTCTTTGCCACATTGGCAAAAGTTCTTTAACACTCATTGCAACTACTGCAAAATTGAATCCAAGTCCTCTGGTAAATCCTTTGTAGTTATAAACTTTATCTGCATTTCCAATATATTGAAAATCATCCCATGTTGATACGGATCTTTCATTTATGGCTTTTACAGTTGCTCTAAATGGTATATATTTTTGATTGTATATGTCATAAAAATAAAACTTAATTAGATCTTTATCAATAAACAAATCTGTAGTATTTTGTACTTTCAGTGAATTGATTGAATCACTTCTGTTAACACCCGCAAATCCTTTTCCTTCCGGATCATCTAGTAAATCTGTCTTTTTATAATTTCTATATTTTGCAAGATAACTTAGTGTTGTCTTATCACCATCAATTATATCCCTTAAATTGTTAAGATCTGTTGGTGGTACAAATGTATAATTTGATTCTAATATACTTACAAGTTTTATATTCTGAGCATTTGCTTGACTTATTTGATATGAAAACGGATCTTTAAATTTTGTAGGATAATTATTATTTTTTAAATAATCAGTAAACAAAAATAAAATATCTGAAGTTTCTATTCCAGTTCTGCGAATACCTACTGCGTTTTCATATGAATTGAAATTTACTAAATCAACAGTACTTCCATCTGTAATTTTTAAGCTATTGACATCAATTTGAAAACTTTTGTTTGAATATTTGTCAACTCCATTGTAATATTCATTCAAATACCTTGAAAATTTTGATGGACCAGATTCATATGCAGTTGTTCTATCTGGATCACCATCCCATCTTTGTGTTATACCACCATTAGTTCTATAAACATCCTCACCATATTTGTTTAACGCAACTATTCTTTTGTTATATAACATCAAATTGTAGGTTTGATCATCACCCTTATATATTGTTCCATCTGGTTGCCCAATTGCAGAAAATGTACCAAACAAAGTACTGCTTTTGAAATAGTTAGCAATATTTTTAATAAAGCCAGGTTTACTTGGACTACTTAAATATTTGTAATTTTGTCCACTATAAGCTGCTTGTGCAGTTGCACCTCTTGTTAATCCCTTACCATCACCAGGATTTATAATTGACAGTGGAGTGCCACCTTGACCAGGAGCAGTACCTCTTGGAGGAGGATTTGGTGGATTGAATCCAAATGCACTTGCAACTCCTTTTACACCCAAAGCACCAAGAACACCACCTAAATTTGGTTCAATGTGTCTCAATGGTCTATCCAATATACCAAATGATGCAACTCTTGCAGCTGATTGAATTGGCATCAATGGATTATATAACTTAGTTTCATTAAAAGGTTGATATCCTTGTAGATATATTTGCTTTAATAAAAATTTAATACCAGGATTTGATGCGGAATATTTTGTTACTCTGACAACATCAATTGTAGCAGAAGGTTGAAATGGTGCAAATTTAAGAGTAGAATTAAGTCCTCTATTTGCATCATTAATGTTTGTTACAATATAAGGTTGATTTGCACCAATAACTCCACCAGATTCACCTTCTGGATAAGGACTGTACTTACTATATAAAATACTACTATTTGGAGTAAATAAAGTACTTAATTTATTTGCATCTCTTTCATTTACTGTAGGAGGCAAAATCAATCCTGCACCTTGTATTTGTGCATTTGTCGTTGTTTCTGGATTATTTAGATTTGTTGAATTTGCCATATAATTATGTTAAGCTTGTTTGCATTGCTACTCCGCCTGAATCCAATCTGAATCCTACATTCTTAGAAATTCCGGTGATCATCTTTTGACCGTCTAAGTCAACATTTATTGTTATGTTACCAATACCTTCTTTAATACCTTGTTTTATAGCTCCTACTATAGATGCTTGATTAATAGCAAGTTCATTAGCAACAGCAGCATTGTTTGTATTAACTGGCATACCAGCTTCATTTGTTTTATTGATCATGTCAGTAAATGAAGGCAACTTTGGTCCGCCAATTAATCCTGAGATAAGGTTAAATCCAGTTCTAAATGGTGCTGTTATAGCATCTAATAAAGATGCACCAATTGATTGAACTCCGTGTAAAATAGCAAGTCCAATTTCAGACGGAGAATTTGCTGATAATCCGCTATCATTTGAAAACCATTTTTTAAATGCATTAAACGGCCACATTAATAAATCAAATATTGGTTGTACAACTGCTTTTAGTCCACCAACTAAACCGCCCCATAGTTTTTCAAAAAAATTGCCTTCAGTATTGGCATATCCATCTATGAATCCTGCAATTGCTTGGAATGCGTTTACAACTAAACCAATTGGTCCTAGAAATTTAGCAAAAGTCCCTAGAAATCCTGTAAATCTACTAAAGAAACTGAAATTCTTGGCCACATTAAGAGACATCAAAGTCAATGATTGCATAAAAGATCTTCCTCTACTCAATGCTCCTATAAATCTACCTATTGGTTGAATTATAAACAACCAGGGAGATAAAAGTGATGTACTTGCTAATGTGATTGTCTTAATAAGATCTAAAGCGGGCGGAAGGATTTTTGTTGTAACAAGTAATAAAGGTTCAACTACATCCATTACTGGTTTAGCTAATTCCATCATCAATTGATTAAATTGATTTTGTAATTGATTGATTCTTTCTTGATTAACTTGTTGTCTTAATCTAAGTTCTGCTTGTTTACCGATATCTTTTGCTTCTACATCTCTCATCCCCTTCATTTTTTGCATTTCATTCAATTGTTTTTTCTGTTCAGCAGTACCATTCATTCTTATGTAATTAAGCTCTTTATCAGCTTGAATCATTTCTTGCAATTCAGTTACTGTTTTTCCAGACGCATCTGCAAATGCTTGTGCTTGGAAAGGGTCCATTGCATCAAAATTCATACTTTTTGCAATCTTTAAAATTTCTCTATTTGCACCAAGTATATCTTTTCTATAAGCCAATTCTCTTGCTCTTTGAAATGTGATATTTGTACCCAATAAAACACTAGCTTCTATTTCAGAATTTATACTAGCGTTAAAATCTAGTAATTTTTTAGCAGTATCCGCCATTTTTTGGAATGTTGTTCCCATTTGTCTAGCTTCAACTGTACCCTTAATTAGATTTACTACTGAACTTCCAGTATAAATTCTTACATCATCAGTTGCGTCTGCAATTTCTTTAATTATTTCAGGTAAAGGAACTCCAGCTGCATTTGCCATTGCTTTTGTAAAACCAATCATTCCTTTTTGAGATGCAGCTGTACCCTTGGATATACTAGAAATTGTCTTTAAAAATTTTGCACTTTCTGTTTCACTAATTCCAAGTTGTGCTGATAAAACGGATACATCTTTTACTAAATCTTTATTTACCGCAACCAACGCATTAAATTCTTTACCAATTGCAGTGGTTGCAGCAACTACGCCATCAAATGTAACTCCCAAATCAGCCAAGTCAATTGCAAGTGACTTAACGTTTTTTTCTAAAACATCAAAGTCACCTCTTAAAAATCCAAAACTTTTTCTGAGAGTAAATGCTGCTTTGTCAAATTCCAAGTACATTTTTATACCTTTAACAATGATATCTTTCCAAGTTGGAATTGTTCCTGATAGAAGTTTGCCAAAATCACCCATACTACCCAAAGCATCACCAAGAACATTTTTAAATGCATTAGAAATTCTGTTATTTCTTTCTAAAGCAGGAGTAAATCCTCTAATTGTTGTCAATTGATCATTTAGTCTTTGAAGTACTCGACTTTGATTATTTGCCGTAGATGACACATAACGAAGTTCTGCACCACGTAATACATTTTGTATTTGTAATGATTCTATTGCTTTTAAACGTTCCGCAGCATTTAATCTTGCAATTTGAGCATTTGTCTGTAATGCTCTAATCTGCGCGGATGCAAGTCTAATTTGTAATACAATTTCTTCTTTCTTAAATGCAAGTCCAACACTATCCAAATATGAAGATTTGGATTTAATTTCATTAATTCTATTTTGAACTGCTTCTTGTAACTTTTGTGAAGTTAAATATCTTTCTGCCAAATTTGCGTTTGCAGCAGCTGCATTAATTATATTTTTAAAATTATTACCAAGTACGTCAGTTTCTCTGTTGATTTTTGTAAATACGTCTCTAAGTGATTGGCTTAAACTAGTTAAGTCTTTAACACTTTTTTCTAATTCATCAACATCACTTATTGTTACGGTCGGTTTTGCCATATTTTATACTACAATAAATATATAAAATATGAACTTTAAACTATCTTTTAATTGTTTTTGGAGATTCTTTTGAAGTGGATTTGTCCATTGCTTCTGATTCTTTCATCTTTGTATCAGCCAGTAACTTGTAATAAAAGTTCCTCAAAAACACTGGTAAGTTGTAACCAATGTTTTGATCAAATGCTCCTTGGGAATAATAACCTAATTCAAATATCTGTTTATGTACAAACAGTTTATATTCAGCTGTTAGGCCAAAAAAATTGTACCGTCATCGGTACCTCCGATCTATCCTCAGAGTTACAGTTAGGACAAGTAAAATTAAATGTCATGTCCAAATCAGGTGAATTTTGACGGATAAACTTTCTCAATTCAATACTATCTCTTGATAAGAGTTCAGTATCAACAAACTTTCTGATAAATGCTTTGTCAGTATTACCGTCAATTGATGTAATTACATGTTTCAATCTAGTAGTAATTTCTGCACTTTGACCACCTTTGTTTAACTTAGATATAGATTTCAACTCATTTTCAATTTGTTGTTCTTCTAATGAAGTGGCCAATTTAACAGTAACTAACTTTTTTGAATATGGAAGAGTAAAACTGAGACTGTTTTCTGATTTGGAATATTTACTAAAGTCAAAATCTTTGTCTTTTAGTTCAGCTAAATTGATATCAGTCTTTGATTCTTCTCTACAATTCTTACAAACTACACCTACAGGACCATAACTATCACCATATGCCAATCTTCTTGCAGCAACATACAATGCATTTTTGTCACCAATCAATATATTTTCAATCTTAATTGACTTATCAACAATCAAAGATTCAAGTAGTTTATCTAAAACAACACCTTTTTTAATAAGATTTTCACTGGTAAGAATATCTTCTTCTTTAGCAGTCATCATCTTCAACTCAACTTTGCCTGATGATAACGGATCATTTTCTTTATAAAAGAACCCTTTACTTGGTAATTCAATTACCTCAGTAGGAAATGTCACCTCTTGTTTTTGTGGGGGTGGGGGTGCTTGAAAAGATTGTGGTCTTGTAATTGGTACTGTGAAATTTTCTTCCATAAAATGTATAACTTGTACACATATATATAAAAGAATCTAAATATTTGATTTATTTTATTTAAATTGATACCGCAGACAATTCTTTTTGAGCAGCAGATAAGTATACTTTAGCTTGTTTTACTTCTTCCTCTGCAGTTTTAACTGAATCTTGAGCATCTTTTCTTTGTTTTGCTAAATCAGCTGCATTTGTTTGTTCCTTAACTTCAGCAGGTGGTTTTTCATTCTTTACATCTGTTGGTGTTACTTGAGTCTTGGTTAAATTTGACAATCTAACTTTAGCAGCTTTTAACTTTTCTTCTTTTGCTTTTAATTCAGCTCTTCTTTGATTAACAAAAGCAGATTTTGTTTTTTTTGTAGTATCTTTAATTGCGTCTTCTTTTAGAATAGAAATTATTCTTTTCAACTTAGATTCAATACTTTCATTCACTTTATTATACTTAAACTTCTGTGTCAAGTCTTTAAATAAAGCAATATCATACCATCCAAAGATGAATCTGAAAAACTTTTCTTTTTGTTCATCAGTGTATTTATCAGATCCCAACATTTGTCTTACAGCGGTACCACTTAAAATTCTACCATCAACCATGGTTTGACTTTCTGGTATAATCAGTACATATCCACTCTTACTAAGAGGGTCTAATTGGTTTGTGTCTCCCTTGAATGACTTGAAATAACCACCTTGATCTACTTTTAGTCTTTCTGCATCTTTTTGACCCAATGCAAATATTACACTGGTTTTGTCTGGATCATACTTCTGTGTAATTTCTAATGATTTGTAGGGACTTTTTGTTTGTACAATGTGATCAGGTGCTACACCGTGTCTTACCCAGATTTGTTGTTTTTCACCAAATGTAAGTGGAGAATCTGGTAATTCTACTTTACCGCTTGTAGAAACGTAGGTGTCATTTCCAGTTATTGACTTTAAAAAATTAAAGGCATTTAAATGACCTCTGTGTGGTGGGTGAAATCTACCAGGATATATTCCAATTACGCTTTTCAAGTTCATGTTATATAAATATAGTACTTAATTGTTAATGTACATAAAAAAACTCCTTGTTTTATCAAGGAGTTTAAAAAGGATAAATGTTTTGTTTTTATTAGTATTGTAGAATACAGTAATCTACAGATAAAGTCAAACTAATGGTTGCTGGATCACCACTATCAGTCCAATCCATTTCACCAAAGTCAGCACTGGTGATGAATGCACCTTTTAATGTCCATTCTTCTACTTTATCACCTACTGGACCTAGAACGTTGACGGTTAGATCCTTCTTATAGAAGTCACTATAACCATCACGGCCAGTTACGGATTCATGGCTCAAACGTACCCATTCCATTACTGCTTGAGCACCAGATGGTACAATTGGATCATATAGTTCCATTGTAATGTTATCCCATGTGGTTTTGCCTTTGTAGTAACGTTGGATGTTGATGTGATCCAATGTCTTCTTTTCACTGGTTACTGTTGGTCTCTTGACTTTTCTAATCAAGAAACTTGGAATACCATCACAGTACAATAGAAACCTATTTTTGACTTTTGGTTCAAATTGTGTAAAGAATATTTCATTACTGTTTAGTAGATCTGCCATAAATTTTTAAATCCTTATTTAGTTGTTGTAATAATAAATATAAATTAAAAGTACTTTTTTTTAAATTGTGTTTTAATTTTTAAATAGTTATACTCTATACAAACCAAACTCCAATTATGGCTAGATCTAAAAATTCAAAAAACTGGTTATCTCTAAACTGTAAACATTGTAATAATTTGTTTGAATGTAGAGTAAGCAAACCAAAGATCTTTTGTAGCAAGAAATGTAGTAATAGTGATAATTCAACAAAACAAAAGATAATTGATGGTCAGAAAAAAACTTTTGATGAAAAATATGGTGGTCATCCAATGACTACAGATGTTGTAAAATCTAATTTTAAATCTGCAATTGTTAAAAAATATGGAGTTGATAGTTACAGTAAATTGCCTGAATATAAAGAGAAGGTAAAACAAACTCTTCTACTAAAATATGGATCTGAAAGTTATATAAATGTAGAAAAAATAAAATCTACTATGATGGATAGATATGGAGTGGACAATGCAGCCAAGATAAAATCTGTCTTAGATAAAAGATCAGTTACTAAGAAATCAAACCACTATGAATTTCTAGTAAATTACTGTAATAGTAACAAATTGCAATTTCTATGTGATGAGGTGGATTACAAAGGTTATCACTTTAGTAACATTTATAAATTCAAATGTGACGTATGTAATAAAACATTAGAATCTACGGTTTATAACTTAAACAACTTGTTTTGTGATTATTGTCATCCAGAAAAAATCACTACTGTTGAAAATCATTTTTACAATTTTTTACAAGAAATTTTACCAAAAGATGCTGTTATTAAAAGAAATGATAGAACAGTATTAAATGGCAAAGAATTGGATTTTTATATTCCAGAATTAAAAATTGCGTTTGAAATTGATGGATTATACTGGCACAGTGAAAATGGGGGTGGTATCAATAAAAACTATCATTTGAATAAAACAAAATCTTGCAGTTTTTATGGTATATCACTAATTCATATTTTTGAAAATGAGTGGATAAATAAAACAGAAATTGTAAAATCAATTGTCAAAACACTGTTGAAAACCAATACACTATTTAAAATTAATGCTAGAGATTGCATTATTAAAGAAGTGAATGAAACTGAAAAAAATAAGTTTTTAAATGACAATCATTTACAAGGTGAAGATAAGTCCACAGTTAAATTAGGATTGTATAATAAAAATGATCTGGTTAGTATTATGACATTTAGAAAAACTTCCCGTTTTGATAAAACAAGTGATTGGGAATTAGTTAGATTTTGTAATGCAATTAATACTACAGTTAATGGTGGTGCAAGTAAATTATTAAAACATTTTATCAAACATTATAATCCAAAAAATATAGTAAGTTATAGTGATAGAAGATATTTTACCGGCAAAATATATGAAACTTTAGGATTCAATTTTGTAAGTCATACACCACCTAATTATCATTATCTTATAAATAATTATAAAGATATCAGACACCGCATGAGTTTTCAAAAACACAAATTAGAAAAAATATTAAAAATATACAACCATTCATTAAGTGAATGGGAAAATATGAAAAATAATGGTTATGATAGAATTTGGGATTGCGGCCACGGCAAATATTTCCTTAAGATTCTTTCAAACTAGCCTTTTTATCAAATATCTGATTGATACCATTTCTGAGTTTATCTAGGTGACCTCTGGATCTTAATACTTTAAAAACAATATTCTCTGTACTAAATTCTCCAGACTTGTTTAACCCAACTTCTCTCATATCATACAAATCTTTCAAAACCTTCTTTAACTTAACCAAACTTTCAGATTCTAGCGCATTTTTAATTTTCAACACCATATCACTGTATTTTTGTTGGATTTGTTCTTTATCCAATTCAAAATTTTCCTTCTTTGGTTCTGTCACCCATTTGTTATTTAACAATGAATAAACTCCAGTGGATCTATTTTTCTTAGAAATGTCTTGAATGTATACTTCAACGTTAAATCCTTTAACATGAATGTCATGATCTTCATTCCATTTACCTTTAATGGCATTTACCATCTTTTCAACCATTTCTACATCTTCAGATACATCTTTGAAGTCTATGACTATATGAATGTCAATATCACTAAAATCTGACCAGTTATAATTTGCGCTGCTACCAATCATTATAATATCTTTAACTGGAGCGGTTAATTCTGTATCCTTGTAGAAGGACTGTCCTATAGACTTTAAAGATTCAGCTACATCTGGTTTTAGTTTTAAACCATCCCAAAGAGCTGGATTTAGAGTATTATTATAGATTCTTACTTTCATATATTAGAATAACTATAACCAAATGATTCTGGCAATTGATTTATTAACAATTGTAAACCAGATAATGTACTTGACGCATTTGTATGTATAATACCTTTACCACCAGCAGTTTCAAATGATTCTACATTTTTAGGCAAATCATCAATTAAGCAGCTATTTGGTTTAGCAAACTTACCTTTTCCTCTACCTGAACCGCTGAAGTTAACTTTTAAGCCAGACCAATGGTTACTTAACCACTGTAATTTACCTTTTTCTATATTTCTAATGATATCTTTAGCTTCTTCTCTTGGGTGGTTTTTAAGAATCCAGTTACCGCTAGTACTTGTTAAAACTTGTAGATCTAGATTGTTATCATTTACAATTTTAACTATACCAGCTTTAAGTTGATCAAAATCAGGCATTTTTTGCATACTTGACCAAAACACTTCACCTTTATCAGCAATTGCATCCCAAAATTTCGGAGTACCATATTGTGATTCAAACTCTTTAGGTGATGATCCTATCATTTGAGCAAATTGTAAATCAAAATTGCACATCACACCATCCATGTCACAAAATACAATAAATTGTTCAGATTGCTCCAGGAGGTTAGCATCCCAAACTTCAGGTAGAAGCGCTTTAAGTTTGATCATAATAAAATAAATATCAGGAGGTTAAAATAAGTTGACTTAAATGTATAAAAAGCATATATTAAAAGCGCAACATTTATATATAAAAAAGCATTAAGCATTTATTATAATAATAAAGCAACCGCAATATAAAAAGCGCAGCGCTCCTGATAATTGTAAAAGTTTACTTAGGATTTGGTATAAAAGTACCATTTTTTAGATTTAGTGAACCTTCGCCATATTTGGTTGTGATGGAGTTTAACCATTCATCTTCATCTTTTTGAATCTTTTCATAGTTGGTTCTAAGGTTGGATTCAACTTGAGATAGTTCTTTGATTTTTGCATCTAGTGTCATTTTATCTAGATACAATTGACCAAATGACATAATATTCTCTTGAAAGCTCAATTGAATATTTTTTAATGCATCTAATTCTTGTTGTGTAAATTTGATAGGTTCTGACATATAAAATATATAGGGGTTTATTTAATTATTGAAATATTATTTTTTATCTTTTCAAACACATCATGTGGTGATATGCTAGTGGTACATTCAAACATTCTTTTTGTATTCTTGTAATTAGGACACCAATTCCAATCATGTCTGTCAAATGGTTTTTCATTTAAACATCCGTGACAAACTGATTCATTATCAACTCTAATCATATTTTTTGTAAATTCACACCATTTTTTTGTTACGTTTGTTATCAACACAACTTTTTTTCCAACTGCGTGTGCTAACCAACTTAATCCGTTTGATGTACCTATATGAAATTCTGCATGATTCATATAATGAGTTGCTTCTAATAGGGATATTCCAGTTTTATCAATTGCAGATGATGGGATTGTATTAAAACAACCATTTGATCCAAAACTGTTATGCATATCTACACAAACAGCAGTAAGTCCATATTTTTGTTTTATTAAATTTAATAAAATATTCCATCCTTTTTTTGCATTCCAATATCTTCCCTGATGTGTTGACTGAATTGAAATTGTGAAATATTTTTCTTTTAATGGTCTGTCTTTTATTACAGTTGCAATTTTTGCACAAGTTTCTTCAAATGGAAGACCCAACAAATCAGCCGCATATTTTTCAAGAGGTTGACTTAGATTTACATCCAATTGTTTAAATTCATCATAAGTGACAGGCAAATCAAAACTGAGGTTTGGATAAACTGTTTCAAATAAATCAATATAATTTGGATTTATTATAAAATGCACTGTATGACCAGTTAATTTTTGATATTTGTCAACCTGACCAATTGACGCTATAGTGTCACCCAATGATTTTGTGGTCAATTCTATTTTTATAATCATAACATTTTTACTTAATCAGAATGTCAATTTTATCTATAACCATTTGTGCTGTTATTGATTTAGAACACTCAAATTGTCTATCTGTATCTTTTAATTTTGGACACCAGAACCAATCACCTCTTTCAAATTTAAACTGTTCATTGTTCCAACATCCATAACAAACATTTTTATTAATGATTCTAAATGGTGTAAAAAATTCATTTTTTTCTAGGCTCATTCCGCTGATCAATACACATGGTTTATTTAATGCCCATGCTAACCATGATATTCCAGAAGACAACCCAATTACAAATTCACTGTTATATACCACGTTTAATACATGATTCATATCAGTGGAATTACATAACATAATATCTAGCCCTTTATCATCTAAAAGTGTATCATGTTCTTTTTGAACTGCTATTACTTTATATCCCTTTTTATTTAAATAAGATACAACGTCTCTCCATCCAAATTGCGTGTTCCATTCTTTACAAGCCGCTGTTGATTTTGTTGAAATTACGACGTACTTTTCTTTTATTACTCTCGTTTTATCTATTACTTCAAGTGGCGGCTTGATTTCTTTATATTCAATTCCTAATATATTTGCAGCAATTTCTTGGTTATTAAGTGATTTCCAACTAACCTTTTCTTTAGTTGTATCGTCAAAACATCCTATTGAATAACTTGCATACAAATTAAAAAGTTCAGTTCCGAGTGGAACAAATTTAATAGAGGGATATATTGATTTAAATATATCATTTTGATAAGTTGAACAAAACACATTGCATTCATGTTTTATCCTAAATTCTTCTACAAACGGCATCCATGAAATATTATCTCCCAATGAATTACTATCAAACCAAATGTATACATTTTTACCACGTGCATCATAATCTATTTGTTCAATCAAATTTTTTGTTTGAAAATCAATAATTTTAATTTTATAATCAATGAAATAACAAAAAGCACTTCTAACCCACATGTTTGATTGGATGATATCATCATAAACAATTTTATCAGTTTTTTTGTCTATAAACTGAATGTAATATTTGTTGTTATTATCTTCCAAAATTTCACAACACGCACCTCCAACAAAATTAGTATTAATTTTCATAATATATTAAAAATTAAGGTAAAATCTCATTTTTATACAATATTATTATCAAATAGATAAGAAATTGTTCTCGTAACATCTTCAACAGATGAATGGCATTCAAAAGTTGGTTTGTTTTCAAGACAGCCAGTTAATAAAGGAATCAGATTTATATTATCTCTTTCTCTTACTGAATATTTTAAATTGGAAGTACAGAACAAATCACAATTACCTTTGACATAACAATATTTGTAGTTTTGATTTCCTTTTCTGTAAGGTGCTACAAATTTAGGGTTCTTTGCACTTCCTAATTGCATTATAAATGTATCTGTTGTTCCTGCAAGGTGGAGCAGTCCAGAATCAAATGTAATCAACATTCTAGCATTATTTAACAAGTACCAAGTATCACTTAAATCTGCTTTATCAGTTAAATCAATGCCATATAAATTATTAAGTGGTTTTATAAATTTCTCAGTAATTACTCCTGGCTCTGTTTGAACCATATTTTTGCCAGTTATTACCGTATAAATGTTCTTTTCAGACAAATAATCTACTAATTTTTGCCAATTTTCTTGTGGCCATGTTCTGTTTGGCCAATTAGTTGCAGGATGAATTACAACATAATTTTTAGGTAAAGAAAATGAATTTGAAAAAGGATTTGGATAAAACTCACATGTCATTTCTTCTGGCAATAATTGTATTCCAAGATCATTTGCATGAACTTGTCTCAAATCAACCATATTAAACTTTCTTTGCATACCAAATTGATTGTGTAATCCTGGTAAAACATAACTTTCATGGTAATTGATCACTGATTTATCCCCTTTGAAATCATTAACAAATTCTGGAAATGTATATATTTTATCAATATAAGGATTGTTAATCCACACTGATTTAGAATCTGGTTGGGATACTACATTTATTTTTCTTTGATAAACTTGGTATAGTTTTCTAAGACTTGGTGTAGCACAAATTGTATCACCTATTGTACCTGAAATAACAGCGTAATATATATCTTTCATAACTTTTATTTAAATAGAGGCTATACGGAACAAAATAATACTTTTATTTGAATCATAAATTGTAAAAATCTTTTTACCTTGAACTTCTGATCCAAAACAATGTTCTACATTTTTCATCATGATTAAATCATTGAAAAAATATAAATCCCCGTTTTCATTTGTAATTTCTATATAAACTTTACATGAATCAAAATAACTTTGAGAGAAAAATATACCATTTAAATCTTCAGAGAATCTATGAAATTTTATATACCCTTGATTATTAAGTTGAACTGATCCATACCTTTTATTTATTACATCATATAAATCTTTAGATACTTTATCCCATGAGTACTTGGATATAAAACTTTGAGATTTTTGTAAATAAAGTTTCTTGTATATAGAATAATTGTTATAAGAATCTAGAAGTACTTCACTTAACATTTCAAAATTTGGTTCATCAACATATCCGTCAGCGAAGTATTTATCTTCTTCATGACATGCCGGAATTTTCTTCAATATATCTACTCCTAGTGGATATTCACCGGCAAATTCAACTTGACCTGATCCTTTTGCATATATTGATGGTATACCACAAGCAAGAGCTTCAGCTAAAGGAATATTCCAACCTTCTCCCCGTGAACAACTTAAAAAAACATTACAATTTTTCAGTATACGTAAATAAACATCTCTGTCAGGAAAACTATGAATAACAATCTTTGGAGATAATAGATTGTATTTTTTTAAACGTTCTTCAGTTGGTATCCACGTTGGATGTGCATTATCAACTGTAATGTGAAGTTCTACATCATCTATATGTTCAAATGTTTTTAAAAAACACTCAATGGTTTCTTTTATTGCTTTTCTAAACCCCCATTTTCCTGCAAGAAAAAATTTAAAGCTATTTGATTTTTCTTGTTGTATTGGAAAACAATCTGGTTCAATACCTTCATGAACAATATCAATTTTACTTTCATCCAATCCTTGTTTTATTAAACATTCTTTTTGCCATTTTGTTAATACAATATTACTGTCATAACTCTTTAATAAATTTAAAAAATCTAGATTATACGTGTCACTTTCCCACATTGTAAATGCAATTTTTGGACCGTAATAAGTGTCATAAAAATAATGATGGGAATTTTCCGCAGTAATTAAATGTACTCTTTCATTGATGTCATTATCCAAATATTCTTGATTCCATTCAAACGGATAATCCATTCTGACACTAGTATTTTTATAATTTGACCAAAGAGTTTGTTCAGAAAGTATTTGTTTATCAGTGTCATTTAAATATGAATTTAAATTTTTATCCACTGTAAAGTTTCTTACGTAAACCTTTGCATATTTTGAAAGTCCTCTGAAAAATCCTCGTGTGTGATTGTTAAAACCAGTAGAGCCAAGATAAGCACCATGACATTTTATAAGCATAAATCAATAACAGATTGTTTATATATATGTCACAATTGATTTAAAATAATTAATTTAAAATCAAGTGGAATATGTATTATAATAATAAATGAAAAGGTTATATCACATTGTTACTAGATTTACAAGAGATAATGAAAAATGGTTGGATAGATGTTATGAAAGTATATTAAAATCAAATTTAAATTATAAATGGTATATTGTTGGACCAAATTTGCCATCTAATATGACAAAATATAAAAATTCTAATTTTTTACATTTTACACAAAAACCAAATTGGAAAAATCTCTGTAATTTTTATTTTGATACTGTGAAAGATGAAGGTCAGTGGGTTTATATTTTGGATGATGATAATTTAATGCATTACAATTTTCATCTGGCAGATAAAAAAATAGAACATGAAACCGAATTGATAATTGTGAGTCAAGAATATGAACCAAACAAAATCAGAATTGCAAATGAAAATAATATCACGGTTCAAAAAATAGACATGGCCCAGTTTTGTGTAAAAAGGTCCGCTGTTGGTGATTTAAGATTTTGGGAAATATATAGAGGAGATGGTTATTTTATAATGGAACTATATATAAGATGTAAAGAATATGGTAAAAAAGTACAAATAATGCATGAAGTCTTTTCTTACTATAACGCACAACATTGGTTATGATAAATTATCAAAACATTGACACAAAAAAATTAAATGAAAAATTTGTAAACACAAATAGTGCAGTAATCACTGACTTTTTAGTTCAACCTTTTGCGGAAAAATTATATTCACACTATAGACATGATATGACTGAAAGTGAATGGGTTGCTTCTTCATATCCATCCTTAGTTAATGGAGAGAAACATGAATTTGTGCCTGTTACAGAGGAAAATAGATACACAATACAAATTCATAAATCATTTTCAAATAAATGTCTAAATGATAATCAGTATGCATATTTTTTCTACAGAACACTTGATTCTCATAAGTTACACTGTTTGTGTCCTCATTGTACAATACTTAAATTAATTACAAGTACTGGATTTATAAACACTTTAAATGATATAACCCAATTAAATTTAACAAAACCTACTACAATTTTTGCTAATAAGTATACAGAAAAATGTTTTTTGGCAACACATACAGATGATGGAAATGGAAGGTTGGCATTTGTTTTACACTTGACCAAAAATTGGAATCCATGTTGGGGAGGATTATATATGGACCAGTCTGACATGCAAAATATTAAAACAATTATACCAAGTTTTAATAAATTTGTAATGTTTAGAGTTGGTAATAATCAGACCCCGCATAGTGTTAGTAGCATTACTGAAAATATAACCCACCAAAGAATCTCAGTTACCGGATGGTTTGATTAATTTATGAAAAAATTCTGCATATTAACATTAACACATGAATCAAATAATAGGCCAATGTATCTTCTAGATACAGTTGAGTCTCTTTTAAACAACACTGAATATGATGAAATAATTGACTGGTTTATATACATCAATAAAACAAATCAAGAATTTATATCAATATGCAATCATTTGATTGAAAAATATAAAGAAAGAGTTAATTTTAAAATTATACACTCTAATGTAAACAATGGTGTTGGATATGGAATTAATAGATTAAATGATCTGTCAATTGACTATGAATATAGTCTTTTTCTTGAAGGTGATTGGAAGTGTATGTCTTCAGAAATAAGCGGTCAACCAAAAACTTGGTTGAAAACTAGCATTAAACTATTAGATGAAAATCAAGATGTTAATGCTGTCTTCTTAAGAAGATATATTAATGATTATGAAAGTAGATCTACTGGAATTTTTGCAAATTATTCAGTAAAAAACTGTAAGATTGAATCAAGAAATGAATTGAAATACTTTATTACTATAGCAAATGTATATACAAATAATCCATTAGTTAGAAGAAACAAATATTTTTATGATAACAAGACGTTTCCATTACAAGAATTTTTTGATTCAAATGGAAATCCAACTGAATTAAAAATAGATGATGTTATATATGTTGATTGGGGACAAGCAGAAATAAAAGCACAAGCAGTAAATAAACAAATTAAGTATATAATGTTAGTGTGGGGCAATTTCTGTCATATAGATCATCTGGGAGATTTTGATAAAAATACACAAAAATTTATAGAAAATGAGTCAACTGTTGGATGTAAAAAATATAATTATGGACAATCTAAATGTAAATTTGGATATTACACTATATCTCCTCATTTTTGTACACTGTGCAGCACAACAATTTCAGATTTGGAATTAGAAAAGATGTTTGCTAAAGAATCTTATTTATTGGATACATTGGAAATCAATAAAAATGAATGGACAAAAGAACAAAAAATACAATTTGTAAAAGATCAAAATTTGACACCAGAAACAAACCTTGAAGAATTTACAAAATATTTTATATGATCAGCTTTATAATACCAACTATATGGAAAGCAGAAGAAATATATAAATCTATTGAACAGTTTAAAAGATTACAAATTAAAAATGTAGAATTAATTATAGTAGATAATACACATTCAGATTTTTATGATGATGATCCACGAATCATAATTGTTAAATGCAGCAACAATATATTTGTAAATCCAGCATGGAATTTAGGTGTAAAACTAGCAAAAAATAAATACATTTGTCTGTTAAATGATGACATTTATTTCAATTACGTAACCGTATTAAACAATTTTCAAAAATTTATAGACCAAAATCCAAAACTTGGATTGATTGGTTTTAATGAAAATTCAAGAATAAAAAATAATACTGATCCATTAAATAATGATAATGATGAATTATTACTGATAGATACCACAGGTATAGTTCCATTTGGATATGGTTGTTGTATATTTCTAAAAAAAGAAGACTATTTTGACATATATGAAGACTGTAAAATATTTTATGGTGATACAATATTAATTGTATCAATTATTGACATGAGAAGAAAACGCATGTATTATATAGATAATTTAATAAGTTGTGGTAGAATCAGTGTGTCAAGTGATGAATATCCGCAGAGTATGAATACGGATCAAATTGTGTTTAACAAACAATATAGAAATTTAATAAAAGGACATGCATAATAATGTTATAAAAAATAGTAAAATTACTGTTTGTATATTTGGTAGACAAATAGATGTTTTATATTCAGACAAAAATGCGCCTGAATATGAGGAAAATTCATTTAATATTTTGAATTATGAAAATGATCATGAATTAAATGATATCATAAAACAATATGACCCTCACGTTTTTATAACTTTTGGTAATTGGAATAAATATAAAAAATTATCAAGTTCACCATTTAGTATAAGATCAAAATGGTTGAGTTATCCATCTCCGCCTTCACTTGATGAATTAGGAAAAAACATAATGCGTTGTTATCTTCAGACTACATTAAATTATGATGATACAACGTCAAATGATCCATTAGTATCTGTATTTACTCCCACCCACAAAACAGGATCAAAAATATTTAGACCACTACAATCATTATTAAATCAAACATATCAAAATTGGGAATGGATCATAATTGATGATTCTGATGACAATAATCAAACATTTAATTTGTTAAAAGAAATAAGTGAAATTGATCATAGAATAAAAATATTCAAAAATCCAAGAAAATCAGGAAGTATTGGTGAACTCAAAAGATGGGCAGCTGGATTATGTTACGGTGAATATTTGTGTGAGTTGGATCATGATGATGAACTCACAGATAAATGTTTGGATTATGTAGTAAAAACTTTTCAAAAATACAAAGATGTAGGATTTGTATACACTGATTCTACTGAAGTATATGAAGAAGACGGTACATGCGTCAAATATCCGGAAGGATTCTCTTACGGTTATGGTTCATATAGAAAAGAATTTTACAAAGGAAAAATGTATGATGTGGTAAATGGACCAAAAATAAATCCAAAAACAATTAGACATATTGTAGGCGTTCCTAACCATATTAGATCATGGAAAAAAGATATTTACTTTAAAATAAAAGGTCACAATCCAAATTTACATGTCTGTGATGATTATGAACTAATAATTAAAACATTTTTGACCACAAAAATTGCATATATCCCAAAACTAGGATATATACAATACAGAAATAAAGACGGTAATACTACATCAGAAAGAAACAAAGAAATACAAAGATTAACTAGAATAATAAAAAATTCATATGACCCATTAATACATGATAGATTTTTAAAATTGGGTATTAATGACTTTTTATATGATGAAAAAACTCAAACGTCAAATTTAGACACTCCAAATCCAAACACTGAACAACACGTTTGTATTATTTCTGATGTAAATTAATTTGTTTATAACATTCTCTAAAATTATTAGAGTAATCTAAGAATTTACCTTCTATATCAGAAAATCCAGATATTTGAGAACTTAACAATTCATCTGATGCAAAACAATTGTTTTCATATTGAAATTCTCTGACTAAATACCAAGCAATTGACTCATATTCCTCAGAATAATTTAAAATATCTAATTCTGAGTTTAGTTTTAAACTTTTTAATATTTTATCCATTCCTCTAGAAGAATATGACAGTGAATGCGTACAAAACCCAGTGTTTACTTTTATCAAGTTATCAGAATATCTTTCCGTTGGTTCATAATCATATCCTTTTACAAAATAAGAACCAAGATAAAAAAGATCCCAATCTAAAGGAAGTTCATTTAAACTTTTTTTCAATTTTATATTCAATTCATCCGGTTCTTTAAGAAACAAAAAATCATCTTCTAAAACCAAAATATTAGAATAATTTTTCAGTTTAGCTTCTTTTATTATATTGTAATGTGAAAGAACACACCCAATATGCGCATTAGCTTTTGTTGAAAGTTTTGGGTGATTATACTTTATAGCCTCAAATCTTTGCACATTAGATACGTCAAATTTAGAAAATTGATTAAGACAGTTATTCCATCTATCAACACGACTGCTTAAATTAATACAATAAACTTTTTCAAAAAATGAAAACATATTGTATATTATTATTTATTTTCTAAAATTGTCAATCTATTTTTCAAATCTTGAATTTGATATTGTTGTTCTTTAATTGCTTCAGTTAATACTGCAACCATTCTTGAATAGTCTACTGCTCTAGCATCCTTAACTTCATCATTTAATTCCCACTCACATACCAATTCAGGAAATACTTCTTGTAAATCTTGAGCTACGAATCCAATAACTGGAATATTTAATGCATAACCATCTCTAACGCTATTTATAAATTCATTCCATTCATATTTTACACCTTTTAATTTCATTACCTTATCCAATGCATTTTCAATTGGAACGATCTTTTTCTTGAATCTTCTATCTGAAGAAGTTGGAAAACATGTAGCGTGAACGCTTCCGTTGAAGTCTCCTTTGTAGGAGGATGGAGTAACACCTACGCCCAAATTTCCGCTTGAATTAAATTGGCCTACTAAAGTTGTTCCGTTATAAAAAGCGTGTATACCACCAGTGTAAGCCATTATGTTAAGCTGGCCTGCGGTTACTCCTAAACCATAAGCACTAGTACCATCGTGATAAAATTTAAGTTGCAATTTGGCAGAAGAAACTGTATCTGCATAAGAAGTGCCAAAACTTATATTCGAAGGTGAAGCAGAATTCGTAGTAGTAAATAAAGTTAATGTTCCTGTAGCAGTAGTTGTTCCAATACAAAAATTACCACCACTATCAAAAAAGTTAGAATTACCTAAAGTAGTAGCTGCTGTAAATTTAGCAACATAATTTGTTGTACCACTTGCATTTGCTGAACCAGCAGGTCCGGCAGGTCCAGCAGCACCACTGGTACCACTTGATCCGCTTGAACCAGCAGGTCCGGCAGGTCCAGCAGCACCACTGGTACCACTTGATCCGCTTGATCCATTGTTACCGTTGTTACCGTTGTTACCTGCCAAACCTTGACGACCTTGTGGTCCTTGTGGGCCTGTACCACCAGGAGCACCAGCAGCACCACTGGTACCACTTGATCCGCTTGAA
>Ga0255074_1000007_pt1 | contig 42920 bp, 60 predicted proteins | sample Colum_Yuk_RepC_8_FD_188478 | JGI IMG/M metagenome (GOLD analysis project Ga0255074, IMG submission 188478) | Freshwater microbial communities from Columbia River, Oregon, United States - Colum_Yuk_RepC_8h | ecosystem: Environmental > Aquatic > Freshwater > River | place: USA: Oregon | collected... | reverse complement strand
CTGAGACGAGTAATGGCTTCAGTGCGTGCTTCGGTTTCTCGCTGAAACTGACGGGCGAGTTGTTCCGGTGTTGCCATTAAATGTTGGAAAGGTTGTGGTTTACATCAAGCAGCTGGTTACATTTAGCTGGCGTTGCCCGCTCTATTGCTTGCCTCCATAAGGTACGCCCTGCCTCAGTCTCTGGTTGCGGATAAGCAATCTTAGACTCATCAAGGTAACGATAGAAATGGTAAACAGTAGTTGAGACGTTGTAGCCACGTTTGATGAAGCAGATGGGAATGGTGTGAAGCTCAAGCAATAGCCTGGCATCTTCGGCGGTGTTAGAAGTCGGCACCACCGATAAGAGCATTCCCAGTATCAGACTCAGTGGAGTTGTGTTCATTGCGGATAGCGTGGCGAGCACGGCGGATAACAATGATGTTGCTGATGATAGAGATTAAACTTTGAGTCATTTCGATCTCATCCTCTGATCCATCCAATCCAAGCTGGGCGTTGAGTAGCTTACTAGCGTCGTCGCCTTCAAGGTCTGGGTCGAGAATGTCGGCATGGGCATTGCATCTGCCAACCAAGTCAGTACACCGATCAACAGCCATGTGCTGAAGCGTGTAAAGGAGATCATCATAGTCATCACTGTTTGGGATTGGGAAGGGCATGACGCTGTGCTTTGTTGAAAGTGTTGATTGCCAAGAGTGTAGCCAGTTGTTTCTTACCGAGATAAGAATACTGAGTGATCTGGTTCTTCTTGGCTAGTCGACGCAGCTGTCTCCAAGTGAGAATGTCCTCAAGGTGAGCAGCCAGTTGATCAATGGTGAAGGTCATCAGTACAAAGCCTCCAGCTCGGCAGCGATGGCGAGAATGTTTTTCTCAGTGATACCAAAATACTTAAGTTCTTGTACAACAGCTCGCAGGGCGGCGGCAATTGCAGGCAGGTAGTGCCAGTCATCCGGCTTACCACTGGCAGCACGATTGAACTCCCAGAACACCTGTCGCGCGGCGGGGGAGAGGTCAGTCATCGAGTTGCTCCAGTGCGCGGCGGATAATCGTCCAGTCGTCTTGTGTTTCTGTTCCGGCCATCATGCGATTGTGTGCGTCTAGCGCCTGCTCCTTCAACCTCGGCGGCTTGGTACGCATCGCCTCTTTTAATGATTCACCTACTGGAGTAATCCTTAGATGTGGCTCATTTAAGGCATTATGATCCAGCCATTTTGCGTCCTCTGCAAGTTGCTGGTCGGCGCCCCATTGGGCGGCGCGGTTGGCGATGTGTAATTCATAAAGCCAATCGCGTTCGTTGTAACATTTTTCTGAAGCCCACTGCTCCACGAGTTCGCGAGGTGGAATAGCGTGGTCAGTCATTCCTTCCATTGTGGTGTAAGTAGAACGTTGATTGAGTGATACTGAAACTCAGGAAACAATTCAAGAGCAGTTAGTATCGCCTCAGCCTTTGTATAGGCGTAAACACATACCTCTTTGCCACAGCAAAATACTGTAAAACATTGAGGTGTGTGTGTTTTAGTCATACTCACCTCCCTTTTTGGTAAGACTCAAGCAGTACTCAAGATGTGCCTGCTGGATGCGATGTTTGATCTCCGCAACCTCAGGCCTGTTGGTAAGGGCTGCTGCTCGAAAGATCTCAACAACAAAGACACGCTCAGCATAGGTAAGACTTTCAGACCCATGCTTGGCAATCTTCATAATAACCTCAATCGGGGTGACCATAATCATACGAGCAAAGCATCGGATCGAAAGGAGTTAATCAACACAGCATCCTGTGAAAACGACTGCTTATAAAGATTAGCAATCGCCCTCACTTCAAGTGCTGCCTCGTAGCTGTCAGCAATGATAGTAAGAATGAACACATCCTCTGGTTCACCCTTCCAGCAACTGGTACCCTCAGTCACCGTCCAACTATCAAAGTACCGATTGACAGTGCTGGTAATGAAGTCAGCAAAGTCATCCCCCGACACAGTAGCCAAAGCTTCGGGACGCTGTGGAATGTTGCGACCCATGAACAGCTGGTAGGTGGTGTGCATCATCGTTTGTAAACAAAGGGCAGGTAGTACGGTTGATCAGCCTTGGTCTTTGGCTTGGGCCTCGAAATACTCTTCGATGAGCTTGAGGACTCCGTAGTAGTAGCCCGCCTTGAAGGCGATGCTGTGGTCTGGGTTGCGCTGGAGGTGGTGGATTTCATCAAACCAAGATCTCAAAGGTGCGGGAATAGCAGACTGCTTGCCAAGAATAGCAGGGTCGATGCGGGCATCATCAACATCACGATACACGGTCATAACGCTTCATGAAATAGGTGCGGTAATCAATGCTCTGTTCAATGATAGCCTGTGTGGCCCATCCACGCAACGGTCTGGTTGATTGAACGGGTCCCACATACTCATCATAAACAATGGGGCGGGGTTTGTGTTTGCTGCGCTGTGAGGTAGCGCGACCCAAGAGAGACACAGAATCAAAAAGGTAAGGTGGACAGTTACATCTATTCAGTTGTGTCCGTAGGTTACTTCAAGCGCCACTCATACGGTTGGCGATCACACTCACTTATCGGTAGAGTGTAGCCCCTTCTATTCAGTTCCCTCCGTCTTCAGATCAGCTCACCACCAGGTTCTTCTGATGGGAGGCCCTGACCCTAGCATCGGGTGTCACTGAGCCTAACCTAGCACCGCTGGGTCTGAGTCACAAGCCGCAAACCCTTAAGAAAGACAAAAAAAGTAGGGGGCCATGGGCAGCCCCCTAAGACGTGTTCAGATCCGGCACAGCTTCTGCGGTTGAAACTCGCCAGTCTCAAGACAGGCAGCAGCCTGGCCCGCAACCTCACTCCAGAGAATCCAGTGGATCTCACGGGGCGCGGTCAATGTGTGGGCCACGGTTACAGCCAGCTCACCCTCCCAGTCAGCTCCTACCCCCTCCTTCCAATGGGTCCAGTCATGGACCGCCCTAAAAGCTAGGTTCTGCTGCGTCGACATCAGGTCAGGGTTCGGATCGTTATTTAAGCGAGACACAGGCAGCCACCTAGTCTCACCAGGCAACACGGGTCGGCTGAGTGCCGCCATAGCCTCCTCGATGGGAACCGCACGGGTCACGAACAGGGGCTCAATGCCTGATGCTCGCATCCGATGAAACTCTCTCATGAGCCACAGGCCGAACGCTTTACGCTCACTGTGGGTAGGTTTGGTGTGGGGCGCTGCCAACCACTGACCAGCCATGTTCGACTGCGTAATCATAGTCAACATCCTCGATGGAAAGAACTTGTTCGCCACGGTCACAGAAACCGTAGGCTAGGTTGAAGGCCTGATCAGACCCTCTGGCGTGGACAATATGTTGGCCATTGATCTGCCAACCGCCACGGCCACGCTTAACGCCGACCGTGACTAGCCATCGCTTCTCAGTCAACATAACCAAGCAGCCTCCGATAAATAACCCACGTTACAGCTTGAACCTCAGCCGCGGTCAGGATGTGGCCGCAGGTTTCAAACGACCGCTCAGCCGCCAACACATAGGATCTGGTGATGGCAGCATAGAGTGCGGGGCTGAGGCTAGGCGTCTTGGTGGTAGGGATGCGCTCACCCATAAAGATAGCGAACGCGTGACCATCAACGCAAACAGTATCCTTAAACCCTGAGATGCAACGATAGAATGCAACAACTTTCTGACCCGATAGAATCTCCTGAATAGCCTCACTGTCTGGTGATTCCAATTCAAGAATACGGGCCGCTTTGTCTTTATTCGGATTAAAGGTGCAAACCTTAGCGATACGCGGGTCATGCCCTTGATGCCAGAGCTTGATCATAGTCTCAGCATCGGCAACATTACGGTGCCATTTGTTGTTCGGGCTAAGGGCCGCAATGACCCCGATTGCCTGGCCCAGTGTGAGCCCATTGTAGGCGTGCATCAGCTGAACCGCTAGATCATAGGCGCGGCGGTACCAATGCTTGCCCTGCTCAATGTCAGCAGATGAAGCTAGCCCGAGCATTCCAATGATGTGGCGGGCATTGGCCCGTGGTGTGACCCGTTTAGACATGGTGTTCTCCGTGGTGTGGTGTGGCTTGTGATCAGTAGCCCAGCCAGGCTAGCAGGGCCTCAGCGTTGCGCTCATCAAGTGCAACCCAAGAGACGCCATGGTTGTCAGCGTAAATATCGTCAAGTGTGAACCCGTGCTCAGCCATCAGCCGTTCGGCATCAGCGTGGCTGAGGTTGCCAGATTCAGGATTAGCAGCTGCCATCACTGAATCTTCATAAGAGAGGCAGAACATGGTGTGGCGGTGGTGTGGTGTGAACCTGAGGCAATGGTAGGGCATGTGGCCCCGTTTGTCAACAGCCCGGACGCAATGCCGGATTGTCTGGCGGATGCTGGGTTGGCTTGCCTTCGCGGCAGCTCCTCTCGATCCGTTGCCACCATCATGGCCCCTAGCCTGCCAATCCGTCAACCCCCCTTTACGATAAGTGTTGCTTATGTCAATGATAAGCTTACCTTATCGCGTACAGATTTTATAAATAGAACATGCGTGTATGCGCGTGCAAGCATAAACGCGCCCGCGTTACATGTATCCCCCCGCGCCCGCCTGTGGTGCCCCCTTGCGTACCTGCCACACACACAATGACGCAAACGGCCCAGATCCCTTGCGGCGCAACGGGTTAGGCGTGGCCAGCCGGGGGATGGACATGGACACGAGGCCAGACACCCCCTATGGGGGGACCGCAGCCGGCGCATGGAGCGTTAGGACTTCACAAATTTCTGCCAAATTTTCAGACCAGTGTGTAAGCGCCAGGAGTGGCCCTCTGAGGAGCCTTAGGTGTCCTTACACCTGAGGGGAGTCAGAGGGGTCTTCCTGAGCCTTCCAGGGGGCAGTAAGACGCATCTCGTCAAAGAAGCCACTGCCGGATTCGGAATACACTGGAGGAGTCACCCCAGACGGAGGCAGATACGGTTCCACCTCCTTGATTGCCTTATCCACGGTCTGGACAACCTTTTTATTGATCCACCACTCCTCAACACTCACCAACAACCCAAGCAGTAGATGACGAGCCCAAAGCGGCCACCCACTGCTGAGATTGAAGATGTCTTTAAATGTGGTCGTCTTTAGTGATCCGAGCATCAGCCTTAGGATACGGAGGTACGGGTCTCTTTACAAGAGCAGCGACAGCCTGGATGTAATAAGGACTATTTGTTAAACCGCGTTCCTCAAGGCTGGTCTTAATAGTTAACCACTTCTGGTATTCTTCGTAAGTCATGTCCACAGCAGTGCCCTGGAGATAATGGGTAGTTGTTCTGAAAAGATGGTACGAGCTTGTTCAGCAATCTGTCGATGCTCCAGCTGGGTACCATTGCTAGAGCGAAGTTCGATGTAATGAATCCAACTACGAACGGTCCCATTCATGTATAAACGAGTCGGAGAGGAAAGGGGAAGAACCTCTCGGGCACACTCCTTGGCAATGCCACGACTAATCATCTCGGTATAGAGATCCTCAGCCTCAGCATAGTGTTGAGCGATACGGCGATAGAACAACTGGGTCTCTTCCGCAGAAAGATCATCTGTGCTGTTCTGGCGATTCTTTGTGTCTTGCCTTCTCAGATGCGGGGAATAGAGCCCACCGAGCCCCTCAAGGGTAGAAGCGTAGCGTTGACTAAACTCCTGAAAAGTAAAACTACGATGACGAAGGATCTGTGGACTTATGGCTCTGGTAGTGTTGATTTCAAGAACGATGTTGGCCATCTCAAACACGGACCAATGCTGATGGCGGATACAGTAACCAAGAAGCTTCTCCACGGTCTCGTGGTTCTCCTGGTTGCTGGGGTTAGACACCCTGGCACAATAGGCAATGGTCTTTTCTGCATCTGGTGTGATGCTGATGAGCTTTACAGAAGGAGTGTTTAACATCAGTGGTGGTAGTGGTGGAGGTAGTGGTAATAGATAAAGGGATATATAACTATAGCAGTGGTACTGGTACTAGTAATAGTAATATGGTCGGGTTCGACGGGCATAGCCTTGTACTCTTCTCCGCTCACGCTCCGAAGACTCCTGCGGATGCCTTTTCGGTAAAACCTAACGCTCGGGTCTGCGACCCTCACTAACCATAGAGAACTATAGGTGATGACAGCTCCGCGTCAGCCCCATCCTTGCGGATGTGTCTAACTTGGTCTTCATTATCAGTCGCTGTCGCTCCTTCTAATTCAGAAGCCCCGGCCCCCGGTTTGGTGTCGTATTTCCTTCTGCTGTCGGCCCCAAAACAGGGAAGGGAAGGGTAGTCACGTCCTTCAGTCGGTCAATTTTGTTTGGTGTCTATCTTCTCTTCCTTCCATGCCCCCTTTCTGGCCGTCCTTCGGCGTCTGCCAAGGAGCGTTTGCAAAAAGAGAATTGGATTAAACTGGTGCGTTTAAAGAAGATAGACACTATGGATTAGCGGTCGTGTTTGGGTGGAGGAGGTGAATAGTTCGGCCTCCTCCGATTACCGCTGTTCCACACCAGAAGGCACCACTCTTCTGGTAATAATGCGTCCCTTCTCTTAAATCCAGGTATAGACAGCGTTTTCAGCAGAACCCATGTCTTCAAAGTTTCGACCCATTACCAGTCGATCTGTGGCTTCCTGTGGGTGGTCGATGAAGGCAGTTAGCATCTGATTCCACTCGGTTCGCTTTTGTTCAATCTGTGCTTCCTTTGCTGAGATGGCAAGGATGTCTTGAAAGTATTTTACACCAAGGGCAAGGGCGTCCACCCTATCGTCGTGCTTTACAGCCCCCTTCTCACGGCACATGCGTGTTAGCTGGTACATTAGCATCCGTGGAAGGCGTTCCTCGGGGGCCATGTCACCGTTAGATGTATAATCCCAACTAATAAGACGCTGGTCAATGATAAGCCGATGTTGATTAAGGACTGGTTCAAGGGTGTCGATGATCCGATCTTCCTTTCGTGTTGTAGCACGAACCTCTTCAAACGATAGGCCAACCTTCATCTCCATGGCGTGCTTTTTCATCAGCTCCATGATGGCACCATCACCGAAGTTACTCTCGATAAGGCAGGTGGTAGCCTTGTACTTCTTTGCTCGTGTGAGGATCTCTCTCAGGGTGGTGTCGGAATAACCATCCTGATTAGCAAAGATGTCCCTTATAAAGAGGTACCCGTTAATTTGAGACAGGATGATGGCAACCGTTTCGTCTTTACCACGACCAGAGGGGTCAACGGCTGCGATTGTTTCCCCCCAAGGGGTAAATTCCGCAGTATTTTTTGGCCTATGCCACCGGTCCCCAGGCAGAGCAACAGCGGGTAGATCAAGAAGAGTCTCCTTGTCAGCACCCCAGACCAGATCGCTTGGTCCTTTTTCCATGTCCAAAGGCAATACGGAAAAATCGCTAAGCTTAAGGGGAAACTTTAACGCATCACTCAGACTGGTATCAAGCATGAACTGAAGCATAAAGTTGCTTCGGCTCATACTTTGCTCACGCTCAAGCAGGTTGATCTCAGAGAAGCGTGTGTCGGTCGGTGTCCACCGTACTGTGTCGTGTCCCTTCTGTTCAATGTCTGCTACGAGCTGCGGGGCAAGGACATCCTCGTAGCCCGTCAGGCTCTGTGGGTAGCGAGCAGGCCACACAAAGGGTCGGTAGTTCCGTTCTCTCAGCGTGCGGTAGATGGTAAACGTTGTTTGCGGCGTCCCAAGAAACACGATGCGGGAATCTGTCTTGGGTGTAAGGACGGACTCACCCTCGGTAACCAGCTGCAACAGCTTCTCTCGCATCAGGTCTGTGGCGGAGTTAGCGGGCACCTCCACGTCATCAAACACAATCAGGTCCGCACGGCTACCAGTAATCTGACCGGTGATACCTACGGACTTGACGGAGGGGCTTTGTGCTGGTTTACATCCGGCAACATCAAAGGAGACCCGTGACCACCGTTGCTCGTCGTCCACAGGGCGAAGATGAGCCAACCAATCAAACTCAAGAATACACTTCTGAGTAAAGATAGTAAAGTCATCAGCCCTCTGCTTAGACGCAGATATAACAAGGATCTTCTTATCACGGTCGTTCCATAGCGTCCACAGAACGAAGGCAGCAGCGATCCACGATTTACCGAGTCCTCGAAAGGCTTGGATTTGAAGTCGTTTTGGTCCATTCTGAAGGTACTGAGCAATGGCAAGTTGTGCTCGTGTTGGAGAAGGCAGGTCTAGCGATTTCCAAACAAGAGACAAAAATAACGGAAACGAATCACCAAGTCGCTGTTCTATGGGCGTAGAAGGTGCTTGTTTTGTGGTTCTGGGCATACGATACCTAATAGGGGAGAGAGGAGGCTTACAGAGGCGTACAGCCCCCTCTCATGCGGTTTTACTTCTTACGGGCCTTGCCAGCCTTACTGAGGGCAATGGCAATGGCTTGTTTTTGAGGGCGACCTTCCTTTACCAGCTTGCTGATGTTTTTAGAAACGGTCTTCTTGGAGCTGCCTTTTTTAAGGGGCATGATCACTCACTTTTGCTTTTGACGTTCTTCAGAGGCTTTACGCATTGCACGCAGTTCACGCAGTTGCTCACTGATGCTGGTTTTCATGCGGCTATACGATTCACCACTACTGACAGGACCAATACCGCTGGTTGGTGCAGCTGATAACTTAGAAGTTACAGGCGGTTTACTTTTTGCTGCTGCTTTAGGTTTTGAAGTAGTCCGTGAGGGCGCTGCTGTTCTGGAAGAAGTGGCCCGTGAAGGGGTCGAGGCGCGGGTAGTCGTGCTTGTTGCTGACGATTTGGGTTTAGACGGCTTGGGTTTAGGAACCGCAAACCGTTGTGCAGAAGCATAGCTCTTTTCACTCAAAACAGCAGCATTCGATCGCCGTTGAATTCCCTTTTTCTTAAGGGTCTGCATCCGTTTTTCACGGTCAACCATAGACTTAACCTCTTCCACCATAGCCAACGGCACAGCGGCACGGCCTAGGATTTTACCAGCAGCTCCAAGGCGGGATGCGCGGATAGCCCTGTTAACACTGCGGTTAACAACATTGGCTCCGTACATACGGTTTGCAGCGCCAGCAGGTTGCCCAACTCGATTAGGACCAGTAGTTCCACGAGAGGCCGCTGTTTGACGAGAACGAGCAGCTGTGCGTCTAGGATTTTCAGGTTTGGTTTCTTGGCGAACCATTGCCCCACCAGTACGTCCAGGCGGCAGGGCTCGTTGAGTAGTTCCAGTTACTTTAGCAGTTCCTGTAGTTGTCCGTTGTGCTGCGTTGGTTACGCGGGCGCTAGTTTTGGCAGCACGAGTTTGGGAAGAACTAACCCGAGCTTTACTAACGGATTGACGGTTTGTACGACCTTTAGATGTAGTAATGGGTTTTTTGGCGGAACGCTTGCTTTGATTAGCAGAGCTAGTTACTTTTTTAGCAGCCATGATAATCAGGCATCCACGCGACGCACGCGGCCAGTCTTGTTGGCAACGTTGGAAGAGGGTACACGATCAGCCTTACGCACAGCCAGGATGGCAGTTTTAGCAGCACCCACAGTAGCGTTCAGAGCCACGGTGGTGGCTTTATCAGCAAAGGTAGCACTAATAGTGGTCGTGGTGGTAGTGCCGTTGCTTACATTTTTAGTAGTATGAGCCCGGTTCTTCAGTTCGTCCTCATCTTGACGACCAGGGGCGTTAGAAATGGAACCGAAAGCGGAACCACCAGCAGGAAGAGTAGACATTTGGTTTTACCTAAAAAAGTTTATGTTAAGGTTAGGTAGTAGTCCAGGCAAGGACTTTGGAGAAATTTGAATGGTCAAAAGATTCTTGACCAATCCACCAAGAGAGCCAATGTGAACTACCCTTGGATTGATTACAGGCCCAACAAGCAGGAACCACGTTATTTGTGGTGTCATGACCGCCTTTCATCTTTGGATGGACGTGATCCAACGTCAGATGATCGGAGTCTTGACCACAATAGGCACACCGGTTATCCCAGTGTTCCTTAATGGCCTGTCTCCACATGCGCTTAGCTTCACTGCTTGTCATGGCCTTAAGGAGAAAAAGGTACTCAGAAGGATCTTTGAGAGGCATTGTGCCTGCTGCGGTGGTTTACTTCTTTTTCTTAGGGAACCCAGCCTTCATGTTGGCGTAGGCTTTTGGGGTAATGGTAGACTTTTTCTTGGAACGTGAAGTGCCAGCTGCTTTACGCTTGTTGATGTTGGCGTAAAGACCCGGAGGTTTAGCGTTACCTTTGTTCATTTCTTTGTGGATTTACCATTGTGACCATTTCTGGCGCGGTTCCGACTAGCACTTTCAAGAACCATGGTCCCCTTTTTGGTATGGGAAAGATCGGGGCCTCCCTTTCCCGCTAAGCCACGCCGCCGCCGTTCGGTCCACCGCTCTTCAGAGGCGTTTTTAACAGCTGGCTTTTTATTCAGTTTGCGTTGGTAAGCCGCCTTTTTAGCAGCAGCCTTTGGATTGGCTGCGTAGTATTTAGCGGATTTGCTTTTCGCCTGGGCCATCTTTGAAATAAACGAAGTTCTCCAAGCGTTCGATGCGTTGATTGCTGAGTCCAACCTGTGTAACGAGTACATCAACAGACTTAGCAATGTTATGAAGGGTCAATAGGTGCCAACCGAACAGTCCTAGAACTGCTGCGGCAATCATATTCCTTACTGCTTCATTATCGGATGACACGCTCAACCTCCTCTAAATCTAGCTCAGGCAAACTTGCAAATAGTTCAGAAAGAGGAGATCCAGATACGGGAAGCCCCGTAACATTGTTCTTAGCAAGCCAATCGCAGGCCGCACGAATATCTTGAGTTGTTGCTTCTCCGCTTTGAATGCGGAGGATCAGTTCCTTTGTAACAAGGCCGTGAAGCTCGTTAAACTGATCTTCAGTGGCTCTTGTCATGGTTAGGGGCTAGTATCGACCATCAGGCCATCGTAGATGGGGTAGTCCGAGGTCAGAACCACCACCGTTTTAACCCAGCCAATGCTGGTAAATGTCCAGGTAGCGCCATTAGCGGTAAAGGTTTGGCCAAGTGTAGGCGCAGGGCTGGTAGGGAAGACAGGAAATACGGGATGAGACATCAGTCGTGGTCCTTCATAAGTTTGATAAGTTTCTGTGGGTAGATTGGATCAGTAGCATACCCCTCACGCTTAAGAAGGTAGGCGCAATCTTCCCGATTGGCAGCACGGTTGACACCTTTATAACTTTTGTAATCTTTGTACCATTGGTTGACAAGATGATTAACGCAGTCATAAGGCGTGGCAAAGTCCTTAAACGTGGCCTGGATGGTCACAGGACCGTTGCCATAGTCCTCCCAGGTGGTCTTAACCGTACCAGGAGTCCCTTTGATGCCAAAGAAGTTGTTCTTTCCAGAGATAGCAGTACCATATGCGGACTCAAGTGCCCACTGAGCAGCCACTACCTCGGGAAATTTAGCCCCAGCTGCCGCTGCCGCCGCTTCAATACCATCCCAGGTATTATCAAAGGCTTTATTAGGTGCGGACGGTGGAGAAATGCGCCACAATTGGACCCAAGACGCGCTATCGTCAGCCAGTTTATTGGAATCCAGCAGTTTTTGCAGTTCAGCAAGCGCCTTATCCTGATTAGGCAGGCCTTTGTAGTATTTAATTACGTCTCGGATCTGGATACTCATTTGATAGAGTCCTTGATGCGCTTGATTTTATCGTCCTCAGAACGAAGAGGACGCAGCAGATCTACTACTTTGAGGAAGACCTGGACAACGCTATTCGATTTGAACTTGCTAACACCGATCAGTTCGGAAGCAAGAAATAGTGCGAAGAAAACAGCTGCCTCGTAGGTCAGCTTAAGTCCAAAGATGGTAATCATGATAGGTTAGCGGCCTTGGCCGCGAGTCTTTTTACGTCCGTGGTTAGGAAGGGACCTCGTTCCCTGCCCCTGTCTAGATTTTTTCGGGGGACCGGGAACGAAGGATACCTTATTTAATGCGCCTTTTGGTTTGGCCATTTATCACAAGCCCAATAATCCTTTCAATTCTTCAATAGACAACCCAGCGTTAGCAAGCTTTTCAGCAGGCGTCAGCTCGGGGACGGGCTCGGGCTCGGGGCGGGATTCGATCTCCGCGATTTCTTCGGCGGTCAGTTCGACGATCTGCTGCTCGCCGGTTTGTACGTCAACAACGATGCGGTGCATGGTTCAGCCCTCCCAGAGCAGGTTGATGGTGCCGGCGTCGAACGTGTCGGTGCCGTTCACGGTGGTGATACGAACGCGATCTAGGGTGCCGCCTAGTGATGCTGCTGATATTGATCCAGCGCCAATCATTAATGTTGTAGCATCACTTCTGGCTGCTGTAGCTGAAAAAATCCAATTATTGCCCGTGATATTGCACAACATTGCAGTTCCATGTCTAACTGCAGCGGAGGCCATTGAGGTGTCCTCAAAGCTAAACCCGGTTGATAAATTATTTGGACCGACGGCAGACCCCATGTCATCAGCAGATCCAAGATATGTTCCTGCAGTAGAAATGAAACCTGATGCAGTGCCTAATCTTATAAGTATTTGTGAAGTGCCAGTGGTGGAAACACCCTGAAACATCACCGTAATCCGCTTCACCCAGCTTGGGATGCTCGTGAAGTCAATCGACGTGCCACTGGTCGAAGCAACGGACGTGCCAGACTTAATCGTGCCTTGAATTGTGGTGCCGGTAATCGTGGTGCTGCTAAGCGTGGCAATCGTGGCGCTACCGTCAGTCGCCAGCACGATGTTGTTGCTGCCGGAGCTGGGGTTCTTGAGGTTGGTGGTGGATAGCGTGCTCATGGGGTCACCTCCAGGGCGGCGAGCTGGTCAGCGGTGGGTTCTGGAAGCGTGGGATGGTTCCAGGCTTTGATGTAATCACCCCGACCATCGGAGTCGTTTTGGAGCGTGATCACCTTGAGGAAGTCCTCAGGCTGCAGCTCGGGATAGATGGCGATGATTTGTTCGTAGAGAGTCATGGTCATGCGGGGCGAGCCAAGAAACCGGAAAAATAAGTGCGGTCATAAAATCCGTTGCTAGATGTATTTGTAAAGCCATACAGCTCAACGTAATCAGTTGAGCCGTTTAAGTAAAGAAGACCGCTTAACGCACCAGCATTTCCGCTAGTTGTAGAGTTGTGGTATTGGGCAAGAAGCAAAGAGCTGCCATTCTTGTAGATTGCAAGTTGATACGAGCCTATAACGTTGTTTATCTGAAGCGACGCATTTAATTGATAGTAGCCAGCTACATTTGGAGTAAATCTATAGTTTGTTGATGAATCAAAACACGATGCAGTGTCAAAATCTTCGCTATCAAGTTGAGCCTTTGTCCATGTAGATGCGCTAATGCTTTGCGTTGTGCTACGTTTCGCGGAAAACGCCGGACCAGCGGCACTGAACCGATCAACCCAACTCAACGCCCCCGAGCCATTGGTGCTGAGCACCTGCCCGCTGGACCCATTACCAGTCGGAAGCACCAGCGTGTTCGAGCCAGCCACCGCCGGAGCGTCGATCTCGGTGTAACCCGATGTGCTGCCGTTGAGACGTAAGGTCATTGGTTCACCTCCAGGGCGGTCTTGATTTCGTCAGGGGTAGACGCGCCTTTGATCACGTCTTGGATTAGGGCGTACTTATCGCGGATCTCTTGGCGGGCTTCTTCTGCTGCAACAGCGTCAGCACCAGGGATCTGTTTCATGATCACCTCGTCGTAGGGCTTGAACTCCTCAGCGCGTTGCTGGCGGCGACGGTCGTGGCCAATCTCTTTGCACTTATCGAGGTCGTGCTCCACGCAGCGGTCGCCCATGACCCACGCATTGCGGAAGTAGCGGTCACTGGGGATGTCGTCAACATCGACAATTTCGTAGGCAACGCCTTCGGGGACATCCTTGAGAGCCAGTTCCACGGACTCGGTTGGGATGATGACGGAGACTCCGCCGGTCTCGTTTTGGTAGATAATTCGGTTCATGGAGTTACCTCAGCGGAAGATGCTTACCAAGCAATACACATGATCTCTATCCAAGCTAAACCCGCCCGTAATTACTCGCAAAGCCGAGGTCGTCATTGTAGTAGGCGAGCCATTGTCAATAGCAGTTCCATTCGTTTTTATTTTTAGGGTTCTGTCGCCACCAGCGTCTGTTGCTGACCATGAATTAGTGCCAAATACAGGACAATAATTTGAATCCGGCATTGCATTTGTGAAGTTCACCGTATAGTCCCCTGTCCCGTTATCCGTAATACTGCTCACGTTGTAACTGGCGCGGATTGCCACCGTTGAGGTGCCGTTGAAGTTCACCCACGCTTTGCAAAGTTGCCCCTGCTCAGTGGTGCCGATCTTGGCGTAGGTGACAGCGTTGGCCGCAATGTCCGCCGTGGTGATGCAGTCGTCGGGCAAGCCGCCTGCTGTAATTCCGGTTACGGTTCCGGATCCGTTAATAGTAATAGGCATAATTAAACAATACTCCAAGCAGATCCAGAGGGCACGGTAACTGTGACTCCAGAGTTAATAGTTACGGGTCCTGCCGTCAGGGCGTTTTTGTTAGTTCCGATGGCGTAATTCTGAGTGATTACGGTATCATTTTCATAGAAAACTTGATCCGTGCCTCCACCCAGTGCACCACCAGCAAGGCCCCAAGACAGCACACCCGCACCGTTGGACTTCAGGGCATAGCCACTAACAGAAGCATCAGTTGCAGGAAGCGTCCAAGTGACGTTGCTAGTAATGTTGGCAGGTGCTTGGAAGCTAACCCAGTTGGTACCGTTAGCAGTAGCCTCACCAAAGCGAAGGTCAGACTGGTTACCAAGAGTTACGTCACCAGTAAGGGTTCCACCAGTCAGGTTGAGCTTCTCATCGGTCAGCTCTTGAATAGCACCTTGAACGTTGTTAGACGCAATCGTGCTATACGGGGCAAAGCTAATGCTGGCTGCATCACCAGGGACATAAGCAATAACCCAAGCAGAGCCAGTGTAGACCTTCATCACCGAAGAGGTGGTGTTGTAATAAAGGTCACCCGCATTCAGCGGATCGCCATCATTATCAACAGTAGGGTCGGTAGCCTTAGCACCAAGGTAGCGGTCATCAAAGCTGTCAAAGGCAGCCAGAGCAGAAGCAGCAGAACTGGCAGCACTGGTTGCACTGTTAGAGGCGTTGGTGGCACTGGTGGCTGCGTTAGAGGCAGAGGTAGCTGCGTTGGATGCAGACGTAGATGCCGAAGATGCACTACCGGCTGCCGCACTTTGAGAAGCTAGAGATGCTGCCGCACTACTTGCTGCGTTAGAGGCACTGGTAGAGGCGTTAGAAGCACTTGTGGAGGCACTACTAGCAGAGGACGTGGCAGAGGCCGCAGAAGCCGACGCAGAAGCCGCAGAGGCAGCCGCAGCAACAGCAGAAGCCGACACTGCACCAACATTGCTATCCACATAGTTTTTTGTGGAAGCATCCGTACCAGCAGAAGGAGTACCAAGATTAGTAATCCGGTAACCGCCCATGTTCAGGATACCCGACAACGTACCACCAAGGGTACTAAGAGTACGGGCAAAGACTTCCTGAGCAACGTAAAGCAGCTGTGTAAAGTTATTGTTCAGGTCAGCTGCTTTGATCGCAGAACCAGCAAAGAACGTAGCCTCAGAGGCGTCGTTGTTGGTCTCACGATAAATGATAATGGCAACACCATTGGCAGGAGCCGACAGAAATTGAATGGTGCTGGCATTAACGAAAACAAATGAGGTGGTGGCCACTCCATTAAGAGTAACCTTAACGTCCGCCTCATCTAGGTAAGAAAAAGACAGGGAATAGATCGTGGTAGACCCATTCCCTGTATAAGTGTTTTGGACGATTGCCATTGTGTTTAATTACCGTAATTGGCTAGCTGTTCGAGGCGCTTTTGCTCGTCCTGAAGTCGTTGCGATTCAAGCTCTGCTTGGCCTGCATACTGTCCCTGAGATTGAGCAAACCTAAGTTGACCAACCTTTCTCAGTTTTTCTTCAATATCAGGCCTTTCAGCAATAAGTGCCTGCGTAGCCCTTTCATGGGCACCTTGGATAATCTCCTTGGTTTTACGAACATAAATGGGCTCTTCGTATTGTTCGCCGCGCTCCATGGTCCTGGCTTTAAAGTTAGCGCGATCTTGTTTAAATTCTGCGCTATTAAACCAGGCCTTTAGTTCAGCTGGCAAACTACCATTACCATACATAAGCTCTTGAAGACGTACTCGTCCCTGAGGATCCAAGGATAGTCCATCTTTAGTCTTTTTGTAATCAACGGTAGGCCAAACATTCATTTCCACGAGCATCTGAGCAACTGGATCTGTGTTGACTTTGGTCGCTTCAAACGGAAGTACAGCATTCCGCAGGCCACCACCTGGGTTCAGCATCGGTTTTCCAGTTAAAATGCTGATGCTATATGGAATGTTTTGCTTGCTAAGCCACGGCATCATATCGTAAAGCTTTTTCTGAGTCCAAGACTCATACTCACGATAGTACTTATCGGAAACGTTGTTCCAGGCTTTCCTTGCACCGGCACCGGGAATAAACGAATTAACGAATCCAAGAATTGCAGCACCAGCTCTATCAGAGGGGCCTGTTGCCTCACCAAAACGTTCTTTGGCCTTGGTAAATTCAGTGATTGTTTCGTAAGGTGCGGAGAACAGGGAAAGACCGTCAAGACCAGAAAGGTAGCTCTTTTCGGTAAAACTTGCCGCAATGGCAAATCCAAGGCGGGTAGCTACTGCCTCCAGTTCTTTAATTTCGCCGTTGCGTTCCATGTGGCCAATGTCAGCCGCAGCAGCAACCCAGTTTGAAAGGGGTTCAAACCAGTTATAAGACACCCATTCGTCGCCAATCTTAATTGACCGAGGTTGGATGCTTGCTTGCCTCCACCGCTCACGCTCGTTCTTGTCAATGGGCATGTTGCCCGTAATATGACCAGACCAAGCATGGGTGTAGCCAAACGAAACCAAGAAGGAACCAATGGCTTCTCTGCCTTGATACTCTGCAATTTTAAGAGTATCGTTATTTATGATGGCCTGCTTATAGCCATCCATAAAGTTTTGAAGTAGAGGCGAGGTGGCACCAGGAGTCATTTGCAGCTGGTACCTCATAATATTAGCAGGCGTCCGCACAAAGGGGAACGCATACTTACCAACAGGAATACCAAGGGGGCTAAATTGCTCAATGGCATTACCCAAGCTATTTACAAAACCACCGGGGTCATCTTGATAGGTAGCATTCTCTGCAAACTTTTGCAGGGCTTCATCTTTGACCTGGCCTGTTTTGAAGTCTACCTGCTTTTCCATCTCTTGGATGGCGGCTTCTTGGAGACTCTTTAAAGTTCCCTTGCCATTTTGACGTGCCTCAAAGGCCTTCATCATGGCATCTTCATAGATCTTCTGACGCACAGCTACGGTACGCACAAAGTCATCAGAAGACATCATAAGGCGGCTGGGCAGATCCGTCCAGTTAGCCAGCGCGTGAACTGCCTTAAGAGCACCGGCTGCTGTTCGTTCAGCGGGGCTTACAGCTGCATCTGCAATAGCGTCAATCATTGCCATGCGTTCTGCCTTGCGAATCACGCTAAGCTGGTTCCAGGTGGCAGGGACACCACTCTTCATGGTAACAGAAGCTACATGGAAGGCATCGTTAATGCCGCTAAAGGCACCAATGATACCAGCTCCAGCTGCTCCAATCAAACGGTCGTCACCATTAACGACACCCATGATACCCACTTCAAGGGGTTGAGCAAAGATTCTAATTACAGCACCAAGGTTTCGAACAATGGTTTTAGGGCCGGACAAGATGCTATTAAAGAACAGTCCCAGAGATTCTTTACCCAGAGTCGTGAGTACAGTCTCACCAAAGTTGATGGCCTTAGCAGGGTCGCCACCAGCAAGAGACATCGCAAGAGACATCATACGCATCTCTTCAATGGCTGTTGGATCACCAGCGCGGAACCTAGCCTTAACATCTGATGCCCATGTCTTCAACATGCGCGGTGTAAGAACAGTCTTTTCCGCTTCGGTACCAGCTTCCTCAATCATCCGCTTGTAGCTGGGATGTTTACCAAGAAGCAGTCGGCGTCCAGCATCCAAGCTCCAGCCTTCTTTGCGGAGCATCATCAGACCAATCAACCTATCAAGAAGACGATCAGGCTGGTTGCCATTTGCAAGGAGGGCAGCATCATGATCCAAGAAGCTCTTAGAAACCTTTGCAAGCTCTTCTGCCATGCCTTGCATCGTTGCTTGAACAACAATGACGGCTTCATCTTCGATCATCTCACCACTGGACTTGGTAAAGGTCTGACCGCTTTCCCGAAGGAATCGCATTGCCAGATCTTTAGCTTCATCCGCAGTTTGAGCCGTATCCATCACCTCTGTAAATTTATCAACCAAAACCTTAAGGTGATCACCCTTGAGTTTTTCCCAAGCGGTTTTACCCTGGTTGCGATAAATTTCGTTGAGGCGTTCTGGATCCAGATTTTTAATGGCTGGCTTGATAATCTGTTTCCAGTTGTCTTCCAGATTCAAACGTTTTACAGCAGCATCTGTTAACCAGTTGCGTCCATAAACAATCGACTCGGGAATGCTTACGCTTTTATAGGCGCTTTCTTTTTCCCAAGGCTCTTTGTATCCGTTATCAATGATGGCCCGATCAATCTCTTGCTGATCCAGGAGGTTGCGCTCCAGCTGATCGTCAAGCTGTTTGGCGGTTTCAAGATCTTCAGGGTCTACTGCCTGACGTTGTTGCCTTATAGAGTTTTCTTCTTGAAGAAGTTTGTTGAGTTGAGCTTCGCGGGTATCATTCCACAGCTCTCCTTCTTTTTTAAAGTCAACATCGGCTTTGGCAGATAATGTGTCGGCCTCATCGGACATGGTTTTTACGCCAGCCTCCAGTGCCGTTTCGGTATCACTACCCGCATCTTTTGCGTCCCTAAAGGCAAATCTACCTTTAAACAACGATCCAATCACATCAGCAATGGTACCAAGGCCTTCACCTTCAAGGGCACCTTTTAATTTAATTTGATAAAGGTTATCTCGTTCCCCATCAGCAGCCAAGAAGAATAGAGGCTTAATTGATTCTGGAACAAAATCCTGAGCAAAGTTAGACAGCGTTTCCGGGTCTTCCGGTGACGCCATGATAAAGTCTGCAATGGCTCCAGGAATATTATCAACTAGAGTTTGAGCCCCTTTGCCTTTGGGGACATTTAAGGTTTGTGAAAGAGATTGAGGCTTTCCAGTGAGTTTAGTGACACCAAAGGTAGTTGCCCTAGTAACAGCTCGGGTAGCATTAAAAAATTGAAGAAGTCGCGCTGCTTTTTGACCGCCTTCTGTTTGAGGCGTTACACCAAAATCAGTTTGTGCTCGAATGTACCGATCATTGAACGGATCTTTGGTAGCGTCATAGGTGCCCGTGACTGCGCGAATAGGCTGTTGAATCGTATCGCCAACCAGGACAGCAGTATCAACAATCTTTTCAACAACGCCAGGTCCGGTGCTTTTAAGGGCAATTCGCCCCATCTCTTTGGTTCCGGCCAGGGACTTATCAACGCCTGCATCCGTTTTAGCGCGTTGTTGTTTTGCTTTAAGTTTTTGCTGTGCTCGCCATTGCGGATCTTGTCCAGCAGCGGTAGCAAGCCAATCAGATGCGTTTTCTAATCCCTGAGCAACAGCATCTGCACCACCCATAACTGGAGCCAAGGTTTGCTTGATTCCTTCTCCAATAACAGCCGCCGGATTCCACGTCTGTTGATTCCGTTTGGGTTTAGTCGTTGGTTTGGGTGCTGGTTTAGCGGGTTGTTTTTTTGATGCAGGTTTAGCTGAAGACGGTTTAGCCTGTTTCTTTTTGGCTAACTCAGCTTGAAGAGCCTTTTTAGTATAATCAGGGTCCCGATATGCACCATAAGTACTGCCGGGTTCAAATCCTTGCAACGGATCGGCCATTGATTGTTTTCTCCCTCAGGAGTAAGTATGGAAAATAGATTTTGTGGAGACCTCATCCTCGCAAGTCAGAGGCCTTTAATCCACGATCAGTTATTGAAACGGATCAATTCCGCTATCAATTAACTGCTTTAGCTCACGTCGAGCATTAAGAAGAGTTTGCCGTAATTTAATAGCTGAAATGTTTGCAGCATTTCCGGCAATACCATGATATTTACTTTTACCATTAAGTCCAGGAGCTGCTGCCCATTCATAAGCAAAAGCTTCTTGGGCACGATCTAGACTATTATGTTTGCCCAGCAAATAGTCCCGCAAATCAGGACGCTTGTTGCTACGCAAAATATATGCCCAGAACATTTTAAGTTGATTTTCTGGGGTCATCTTTTCTTCAGGGGAAATACCCGCTGCTTTGCGAGCCCCTGCCAAGTTACCAGGCATCCATTGGGCAAACCCTACAGCACTAACCTTGCCTTGCTGTTGAAGCCGTTCAACCTCACCAATAGACATTCCTGTCAGGTTCAGTTGTCCTGCGCTATAGGTGGTTCCATAGTTTACGGAATTAAATCCACCTTCACCGCTGGAAGTTAGTTCTGCTAAGCCACCGAAATCTCCCGCACCGAACGTTGATGCTTTCCCAACAGGGCTACCTCCTCCGGAAGAGAGGAGTTCCATGGCACTTCGAATTTGTGCATTGGTAGATCTGGGGTTGCGAATGACGTTGGCAGCGTTAAGATTGATAGCAGCGTTTCGCTGATAAGAAGCTTGCTTATTAGGATTTGGTACATAAGGTTTTCCAAGTAATTTCCCCTGGTAAGCCATCCAGGTATCTTCATTCAAAAAGCCAGCCATTTTAGCGGCAGCTTTAATCTCTACTGGCAGTGAACCACCATTAGAAATTATGGATTGATAAAGATCATAGTCCTCTAGATTTGTCCGCAACGCAGTAGCTTGCATTGTGGGGAAAGGACCGGCTTTTTTCCTCAAAGCCCGCAGCTGCTCTGGAGAAGCCACAGGACTTTGAATTTCTAAACTTTGCCCAGAAGGCAGATTCTTTTTAAGAATGTTTGGCGTTTGACCTTTAGAATTAATGTAAAACTCTTCGGAGGGGATAGAGATGATTCTTTCGGTTTCGGCTTGCCACTGCCGGGCTACCTCGATGTCGTTTGGATACTTGCCAGTTCTTTCAAACTGCTCTTGCCACTTGGACGAAAGAGTATCAAATGCGACACGCATAGCCCCATTAAGGGCTCCATCTATTCTGGCTCTAAATCCAGCATCAGAGGCATACAACGATCCACCGGAAGCCAACCGTGTCAGTATACGACCTTTAACGTTTGGAAGAACAATGCCTGTGCCCACACCTTTACCAAGGTCAACAACAGACGGGATGTCAGGAAGAAGTGCTTTAATTTCTTCTGCATCCGAGGCTTCCAAGTCTTCGGATCCAACCAAGAGATCAATTTGCCCCTCGGTCCACAGAAATCCACCACCAGGTTTTTTGTTTCCAGCTCTAATCTGTGAAAGAATTTGATTCTTAAATCGAAGAGAGCCATCTTCTTTGGTAAGCTTATTCTGTAGCTCCATGGCATATGGGCTAGAGCTTTGAGTCAAGGAGGCTCTAAAAGCTGCCCTTTGTTTTGCCAGCTCTTCAGGAGAGGCGGTGTTCCTCAGCTGCTGGAACTGCTGCCATTGGTAATCGAGTCTAGACTTTTCATCAGCATCAAAGGCAGCGGCATTTGCCTTACGACCTTCTGCAATTTGTGATCTAAATTGCCTAAACTTAGCAGCATTTTTATTGCCGTAAGTTATATTTGTTCCGGGAATTTTAACGCCTTCCAGATTGCTGATAAGACGTTGCATGGAGGTGATGTCACCACTGCGTTGATAAACATCCAGCTGCTGTTCAATAGCTTTCAGCTGGGCTTCATTAACCGCAACAGGATCTCTGAAATCACGCATACCATTGGCAAACGAAGTTCGCTGCCAATCATCAGCCCCCTCAGGCGTTAAAGCCTGTGGAAGCGTATTTGCCATGCTTAGTTCCGTGTTGTATTGTCTGGCTTTCAGTTCCCTTTCGTCGGTCTCCTTCATCCATACACGCATTGCTTCACGCTCGGCCATCGCCATGTTGAAGCCGCCATGCTCTTGAACGATTTGAGGGTTGATACGATCCAGACCATACTCCAGAACCCACTGTTTTGTCAGTGCCCTGGTAACATCAGCCACCTCGTACCCCTTAGCTTGGCCAGGAATAATGATCCTACCATCATCAAGCTGTACGGGTGTGTTGCTATTTTTGTTAGACAGCAAATAGGTTTCAAGGTTTGCTGGAGCAAGCTGAGCCTGAGCTACCGCTGCACCATAGGCTTCCCAGCCCCTGAGGGCAGGACTTGTAGACAGAATGGTACTGGCGGTACCAGGCGAAGTACCTGACGCGGCTGCTTCTTGAGCAACAGCTACATCTTTACTAGCATTTGCCTCAAGGACAGCTGCTTTAGCCTGAAATTGTTGTTGGGCTTTAGGTTTAACGCCAACTTCTCCACGGATATATTTAGCATAGCCTTCTGCAATCTGAGCCTTCTTTCTATTCTCAGCTTTTTCAACCATAAACTTATTTAAAGTTTCAGAGAACCTGGAAAGGGCTTCCATGTCCTTGGCTTGATTATTCAGCTGAGCATTTCCAGCCTGAATAGCCTGCTCTAAAACTTGTTGCCCAGCTTGCAACGTTTGTCGACTAGGATCAAACGTTTGAACTGGATTAAAACCAACGGCAGTTTTGGGGCCAGTTAATTGTACTTGGCCAGGAAGAGATTCATAAATTGCCATGGTTACTTAAACTTTTGAGTTGGCGTATAAAGGCTTTCCTTTATTTGAAATCCTTTGCTACCGATGCCCGAGGCAGGGGCAGGTTTAGGTACATTAGGAGAGGCAGGCGGTTTGAGAGAGGAATAAGTACTAGCAGCGCCTGCAAGAGATCCGCCAATACCAGCAACCAAACCAAGAGCACTTGGCCCCTGCTGCATAATAGGCGCAGTCGGAGCTAGCATACGATTAGATGCCGCAACATTCATCGAGCTTTGAGCTTCATTGAATACGCTTTGGGCACCATAGAAATAGTCTTCGTTTGCATAAGCCAGGTTCTGACCAAGCAATGCAAAGTCTCGGCCAGCAGTACGTTCGGCATCTGAAATAAGAATACCAATCGACTGACCACTTCTGCCTGAAGATAGAATTGTACCCTGCTGTTGAAGACTTTTAACCATACGCTGGTTAGCGTCTTCGCTAGCTTTACGGTATTCAGCAGAGAGTTCTTTTTGCTTTGATTCGTAAGCACGATTTGCAGCCAAATTGATTTGTTCAACTTGCTGAGCGTAGGCCCGTTCAGACTGAGCATACGCTTGTTGCTGCATTTGATACTGCTGCTGAGCAACAGCATTGGCATAATTAGTTTCTTGCTGAGCTTGAGTGTAGCTTGCAATAGATTGGACAGACCCAGCAACGGCTGATCCAATCGCGGTGACTACAGCTAAAGCTCCGGCTGGGATGCACATGGCATTAGTTTTGCAAATTCAACGTAGGTTAAACGATCAGGACCAACAGTTACATAAGACAGCCGCTTAAATCCAAGAAGATGAAGCAGCTTAAGGTGCATAGTATTTCGTGGGTCTGCTATGTTATAAAGCATATCGAAGCCCTTAATGGAGTTTACCCATTTCTTGGCTTCTGTAAAGAATAACTTTGGATAGGGGCGGACATCGGGTGTTGTTACCATCCAGATGGCTCCGCATTGGGCATCTGTTCTGGATACCCCCGCTACACCACATATCATACCCTTTGGATTCCAAAAGGTTACTGCGGTTTCCGAAGTCAGTACAGAAAGAGGGACGGCCTCAAGTGGAGCACACCCAAGGCCGGTTATTTCCCTATGGTCTTCTGGTTGAAGGTTTTGAGCCACATAAAGTGCATCATGATGCGTGGCTGGGTGGATCAGCGTTTTGCATATCATACTGCTTTAATGCCTTTGTTGTTGAAGGTGCCTTCCCACGTCACAGAAGTAAACGAGGTTGGGAATGGACTATCAGCCACAAGTTCAACTTCAACCTGATTACCTTTTGCCATAACAGGAATCTTATTCTGAGGGTTTCTCAGCATTGGAATACTGTTGGCAAGATACTGGTTGCTGATGATTTGTGGAAGAGATGCAACATATTCATCACGGCCCTGTGCCCGCACCTTAACAAGGAAGGGTCCAGAGTTGTAGCTGTCAACCGACATGCGATTGATCATTGGAACATTTAGGGTGTCCTTACGTCCCTCGGATCCTACCACATAGAAGGCAGGCAGTACAGCATCGGCTTCAAACTTGTAACCAAGAGCATACCGCAGAGTTGTATGGTCACCCTCAAGCTCCACATAATACCTTTGACCAACCGGTTGTGCCAGGTCGGTTTGAAGGGGCAGTTCTTGAACAACGCCAGGCTGAAGGTAACTCAGACTAACAAGCACCGGCTGTAGGTTGGCATCTTCATACCCATCCTTAAAGCAGAAGCGGGTAGTATCGTTACCAGCAAAGTAGACCTTGGTGGGGTTGTAATCAAAGAGATCCAACCGCAGGTCAACAAACTCATCGTCAAAGAATACCGCACCACCAGGGGTATCAGTCAGCAGGTTAACTTTGCTGAGAACGTGGCCATTGTCTTGGCTTGTGACAATGTAAAGCGTGTCGTGGTTAAACTCATACGCAATTACATTACCAGGCAGTGTCCATTTAAACCAAGAAGACATAATCCGCTCAGTCCCGTTGTTGTAGAAGCGGAAGAGATACAGAGCAGTCGGATCTTGATTGCTACTGATGGCAAAGGTAGCGGCAGAGGTGGTAACCTTTAAAGCCCTCACATCAGAAGGCAGGAACGTCGGTACGTTTCTACTAATCTCAGCAACAGCAGGACGAGTGGCGGAATCAGTTACAGCCATCTCAAACACGCTTGTAGCTGTATCATTCTGCTCCAGAAATACAATACTGGGGCCGATGTCAACAGGAGACACACGAGTGCTCAAGCTGTAACTAGCAAGAAGGTTAATCTCAGCCGTAGCAGCAGAGAATGCTTCAGTGGTAGTTTCGAATATATACTGGGCGTTATCAGCAAACAGAACCAAACCACGGGGCGCAGAGACCGCATGAGTTAGTTTGATTGGATTCAACGAACCACAGGAAATATCAATCGGATCACTATCCAAGATGGTAATGACTGTTCCAGCAAAGAAGTTGAAGTAGTCACCCGCCTGTGAGGTTATGACATTTTCATTGGAAGTTAAGATCAAGCGATTCTTAAAGAATGAAATGCCGTGAATCTTACTGCCAACAAATGAAGGCATTGGATTGGTCTCGGCATCACCCACTTCCCGTGGCTTCCAATACAACTTAGCAATGGAATCTACATTGGAGGTCACAGACGCAACCGTATTGACGCGGAAGGTATCGCCCTCAGCATTTGTAACGGTATCCAAAGCAGTATAGCTGCGACCAGCACGGCTAATGCTAACGCCATTGATCACGCCCGTCACGGTGGTGATAATCTGAACCCCAGCCTGCTGGCGAAGGGCCACATTAGGCGCACCAGAGGCTACCGTGTTATATGAACCAAGCACATGATACTGGTTGTTGGCAATAGTAAACACTGCGTCCGTACCAGCAGTTCTAACGATTTGTCCGTTAAAATACCAGTTGTATACCTGCGTACCGTTTGTGTAAACGATGCGCTCCACATAGGTGACTGGGCTAGGAACCCAAGGCACGTTTGTGGTGGTGACATTGGTCGTCGTGCTGGTCACCTTAAGGCGCAGGTTGATGCCAGTACCACCATAGACAGGGAAGCTTTGACCAACCGCATACCGACCATTACCTGAAGTAAGGATGGAAACGGTTTGGGGAACACCCGTCACCGTAGCCGTAGCAGGGGTAGCTGTGGCTGACGCTTCATCCAGCTTACGATAGGTGAAGGTGCCGTTGGCTTCCCGAATGATAGCGTGAGGCATGGTGGACTCGTTGATGGTTTTGACCACACCACCGGCAATACTTTCCTCCCAGATACCAGTACCCTTAGCACTGTTGTCGCTGGTTTGAAAGATCACCCAGTAATCATCACCATCAGAATTTTCCGATGCCAAGATCTTAATCTTTGCTCCATCCAGAAACTGCCTGGGAAGCTCAGATACAGTATTGACAGTGCCTTTATACGCTTGAATAGCAGCACCACTTTGACCACCCTTTGCTTCAAGAGAAAAGTCAGCATTGTTGGCACGACGGATATGAATCGTGTTACCAATAGCTGTAGCTACATAAGCAGGGTTTGCGTTGATAGAGGTAACAAGGTTGCTAACAATATCATCAGCATTAAGCTGCGTGGTAGCGGTAGTAGGGGTAGCGTAAGTAAAGGTATTGGTATCAATGACAACTTTGTACGTCGTAGCATAAGCCACAACACCTACCGTAACAAAACCAAAAGGTGTAATGGTTGCAGTCAGGTCACCGGCATTTTCAGTAACAGTGATCTGCCGATTCAATACAAAGGTATAATCATTAATCTGGAGTACCGCAAGATCAGATGAATCTGTATGTGTTGCGTAGGTAGTAGCAGAAGCAGCAGGGGTGTTTACCGTTTGCTCAATACCACTATCAGCATCCCAGATTCGCAGCACACCAGCATTGGTAAACTGAGCCAGGTACTTCTCCTCATCATCCCTAAAGATGGAGAACCAGGTACCACCATTAGCGGCATTGGTCAGCTTACGAATGCCACGAAGGCCAGGCCGTTTGGAAAGCCCGAACGTCGGATCAGGATAGTAGTTAGTACATTCCCGCAGCTGGTTGTTCAGCTTGATCGAATCAGGCTGCTGCGAGACCCCACCAACAAGGTTAGGGATTTTCTGGGAGATCGCAGCCATTATCGTGCAATAGCTCGGAACGGAGTGTAAGAAACGTAGAAGTTCTGCCCACTTTCAACACCAAAGATGTTTACATCAGAGGTGCCAGTATCATAGGCAATACAGTTAGCTCGCAGGTTAGCTTCGTCTTGAGCGTTGAAGGTCACCATTTCCTGGGAACCAAGGGCTCGACCAGCAAACACCCGAGCAGCACGTTGAGTAATATAATCTTTAAAGACCTGAGGGAGATCTTCAAAATCAAAAAGCCAAACAACATCGCATTTCACGGTGCTGTTAGCAGTAAAGGTATAGGTGTGCCCGATCTTATCGTAAAGTTTGCCATCTCTAAGTACAGTTTGATATTTTTGCGTATTCGAATATTTGTTATCAGAAAGTTGCAGCACATTGACTGGCACAAAGATCTGACCATTAACATCGGCAGTAAAGGGATAGTTGACTTCAGTATTAAAGTGCCAACCTTCGCCTTGAACTTCCCGATTAACGGCATCAAGAATTGACTCCGCCAGGGCGATTTCGGGATTAGAAATATCGAGAGACACTACGGGTGCCTGCCCGATACCAGACAGCATCTGATTAATTGCTTGTAGTTTGGTAGTCATCTGTATCGGACAGAAAGAAAAGGGAGGGGACCTCCGAAGAAATCCCCAAATGAATCAGGCCAGGTTACGGAAAGCACCAGCGCAAGCAACGCGCACAGCGCCAGCGCCGTATGCAAGGCGACCGACGATAACATCGCCTTGATAGATCACCTTGGTGTCAGCACCGGTGGTCTGAACGCTAGGACCGATTGCCTCCACAACGCCAGCAGCATCACGGTGGAAGATCAGACCGCAGCTGTTGGTGAAGTCGGTAGCGATACCGTAGTTGTTGTTTTCACCAGTCACAGCAGCCGCATCAATGGCGGTACCGGCAGCCGAACCATACTTGCCCAGGAAGGGGATGTTGTTCGACTTGTAGATCTTGATACCAGCGATCTCGTAGAGACCCTCACCGCTGTTCAGCGAGCCCTGGCTGTTGCCATAGTCGCGGTTCAGGATGTTGGTGTCCACTTGGCTGATCAGCGCATAATATTGGCGCGGGCTGAGCACGGCCACACGACCATCCTTAGGGGCAGCGATCTCGTCCAGGCGGGCAGCGGCTTCAAAGAAACCATCCACCAGGGCTTGAGCATCATACTCCTTGTTGGCACCCAGGTTCACGCGGAAACCACCAGGCTCACCGGTCACAGCGGCAGTCAGGCCAGAGGCACGATCCAGCACACGGAAGATGCGGCGATCGTAGAACTCAGCCAGGCTTTGGCCGATCTGACGGGCGATAGGACCACGGATGTCATACTGGGCCAGGGTCTCGTTCAGGTCATACACGAACGCAGACGCCACCAGCAGGTCGTCCATGGCGATGGTGGTCTCAGCCACCGGAGGGTTGCCGCTACCAAGGATAGCAGAACCGGGGGTGTGATAGCCAGCCGAAATACGACCGGTGTGAATGAATTGAGCTTCCTTGCCGTTACGCAGGGTGCGGTTCTGAACCAGACCCTTGGCAATGGTAGCATTACGGAAGGCCTCATAGACCTCACCCGTAAAGAGTTTCAGAAAAAGAGCTTTAGTATCGCCAGCCTTGTTAGACTGACCAAGTTGAGTAAGAGTTGCAGTCACTTGATTAAAGGAAAAAAGGGTTTACTTGATTCCTAAGTACTTAGAGTTGTATCCGGATTAAGGTATTTAGTTGTTAGATGATACGTCCGTTGTATTGGGTATCCAGCGCACCGGGCCAATACTCCAGTCATGACTGGGTTTTTAACGAGGTTATCCCATCCTCAATTGGCAGGGGGACATTGCAGTCCCCACGATCAGTTAAAGCAGATCGCCGCTTGCAGCCAGTTTTTCTTCAACGTCCATGCGATACGCTGGATCATTACGATACCGAGGATCGGAGATGGCGCGTGCCAGTTCGGCCTGCGAACGGAACCCCTTGATGGAGTTCTTCACGGCCTTGCCGGAAACTTGTTTGCCTTCGAATCCCACAGCGTCACGATAGCGTTGATTAAGAGCTTGAACCGCAAAAAAGATTGCGTCCTTGTTGCCACTGTTGACCACATTGTCATAGGCAGCAACTTCAGCAGGAGTCAGGTTTTCAGCGGCCCATGCCAGGGTTTCGCTGTAAGCATCCTGACCACCCACCGACTTAACGATGTCCTGGGCCTCGGCATCAGAGAGAGGCCTAGCAGCCACAGGAGAGGCGTTCTTTTGAAGTTCTAGGTAAGCCTCCACCAATTTCTCAGAGGGCAGCTCCTTGAGCTTCTGAACGGTCTCAGGGCTCAGCTGGTTATCGTTGGAGTAGTACTCTTCCGAAGCCTTCAGAATAGTCTGGACTTCTTCCGATTCAACAACCTCTTCATCAGATTCTTCACTCACGTCCTGGGTATCATCACCCTCTTCTTGAGTGGTTTCGTCCTTCTGACCAAGCTTCTTCTCAAGTTCTTTGTAGGCCTTTTCAAGATCTTCAGCAGACTTGAACTTGCCAGCATAACGCAGTTCAGACTCGGCGTCCTCTCGGGCCTGGTCATACTTGCGTTGTTCACGAGCGTCCTCTTCAGCCTGGAGTTTTTCTCCAACTTCAAGGAGCTGTGCTTCTCGGTTTTGACGAGCCTCGGTTACATCGAGGTCATCAGTGGAATCAAACGTAAGTTCGGGCATTGGTGTTGTGGATCAGTTGTACTCGCCGCGCACGGTGCCAAAGGTGGGTTTAGATACCTTAGGACCATGGCTACCAATCAAAGGCTTGGACGCATTGGCCCGGACCTTTGGCTTGCCAGCATACTTGTTGCGGGTGGTCAATTCAATGGATTCAGGAATTTCGTAATCAGCCGGATTCAGTTCCTCACTGGGGGGATTGAATGTTTGGGATTCCGACGTTTCCTTGTTGGGCGTTTGACGCGGCATTTCTAAGAGAATCAATAACTTCGGGGTTCTTGGAAGGATCCATCATAGGAGCCTTGGCAAGATCACCCATCTGATTAACAAGAGAACCTTGCATTGCTTGAGCCTGTGCTTTCTGCATTTCAGCAGATTGCTCTTGAGGAGTCTTCACAAGCTTCAAGGTTTCAATGCCTTGGGCAGCGGCAAGCCGCTTAATTGCTTCATCAGGATGGATGTACTTGGCCAGCATGTCAGGACCCAGCGACTGACCAACGGTTTGAAGGAACATCATCAAGGATTCACGATCCTGTCCACGTCCAATACCGTCAAGACCAGCAATCACCGTTGGGAACACAATGCCCTTGGGAAGCTTGGGCAGGTCACCAGAACGCTGAAGCAGGAACAGCTTACGCTGAAGATAGGGCCGCAGCAGCTCCGAGGTAAGGTTACCATAGATGCCACCAAGTTGCTCGTTGAGTTCCTGTTGGGTGGCTCGGATTTCTTCCGCAGTGGTCCGCTCGCTTTGACGAACAGACAGAATCAAAAAGGCCTCCGACAGACGTTGAGTCAGGGAGGTGATCATCTGATAGGCGGAAGCAAAGTCTGCCTGCTTGGCCACCTGAACGGCAGTCACGTCTTCGGCACGACCTTGGATGATAGCCCCATTGCCAGCCTTAGCCAACACGGAGGGCTTGATGGTAGCGGAGGGGGACACCAGGAAGACCACCTTAGCGGCGGCAGCGGAGCCCTCTACCATTGCTTGCATCAAACCTTCAAGGGACTTGAGGTCACCAAGAAACTCTTCGATGCGACCACGGCCATAGTCTTCACCATCTACCACATTGAAGCGGAGAGGCAACCAGGGCGTAGTATTTTTAGGAGACTTGCCAAGGGATTCTTCAATGATTTCCCCCTCAGCTTCTTGCCTCCAACGCCACTGTCCATCCTTGAGCTTAGCCCAGGTATAAACAGCAACTTCATTTTCTCCGACATTGACATCAACGTCAGGAGTAGTTGTATTGTCACCCGCAGCGTTTACATTGCGAGCTTTGTTGACTTGAAATTTCTCAGGAAGAAACTGTCGATCAATAGATTCAACCGTAATGATCTCGGTTGGTTGACCCTCTCCATCACGGACGACCACAAAGCGGTCAAGAGGATACAACTTCACCCCCTTCGAACCCATGTATACCAGGACATTCCCGGTTACAATCAGATGCTTCATTGCCTGGTGAAGGATAACACGATCCTGTGATTCGGCAATGTTTTGCATCACTACCCGTTCCATTTTGGACAGGCTGATGTCAATTTCAGAACGAATTGTAGCATCTAGATTTGGATCCGAGGCCAGCTTTCCGTCGTTGATCTGAAGCTTGAAGAAAGTCGTGTTCACAGGGAACAGACTCAGCATCAGCTTCGAGGCCATGACGTTGCAGCCTTTGGCGCCTAGAGATTGCCAGGGCGTGGGAAGCTTTTGTCCATTCACCACACCAGTAGGGGTGAGGAGATAAGGAAGACTAAGAGCAGCACAGTCCCTGGCAGTATCAAGGAAGATCGTCCGGTCACTGGCTAGCTTAGCGTAGCGGGATGCGGCGGACTGATTTTCCATCACTTACCAATATTAAGTTTGACGTTGCCACCAGCACCGCCCTGGGAGGCAGTAGGCGCGGGGGCAGAAGAACCACCCATGGGAATGCTCAGGGCGCTAGGACCACGGCTAGCCTGACGCTTGGCAGCACGCTGGCTGGAAGGACGGGCAATGGTAGCAGCTGCACCACCAGTGGTCACAGGAGCAGGCGGCGGCGGTTCAGGAAGAGGAGTTGGCGCGGGCGCAGCAGGAGCCGGAGGCATTTCCGGAGCTTTTGGAGCAAGGCACATGATTAAAGATCTCGCTTTGATTTAAGATAGCGAATGATTGAAATAGCCCCAGCACGATAGGCCAGGTCTCGTTCGGTAATGGTGTGATCAGGATACACATCAGGATACATATCCTCAAGCTCCTGAATCAAGCGGTCTAGATCAACGTTGCCCCCAACCACGCGAGTCAGGGGCAATGTCTCTTCTTCTAGAAATGGACTACCCATATTGTGGAAGGTCAGTGTTCGCAGCCTCGAAGAACGCAGGCATTCTGGATCGTTGCGTATCCTTCAGGCCAGGTGCCTTGCCCCGCTCATAAAGCGAGTCGGACTGATTCAGCCAGAAGTCTTTGTCCAGGTACTTGTTCTCAGACGAACCAAGGGCATCCATCACCCATCCCACAGTCGCTCGGCGTAAGCGATTGAGGCTTGGTGTGGACTTGAGGCCCAGCTCAGAGCAGACCATTGAGTGGACAGCGACGTGGGTTTGTTCGTCCCTTGAGATGTCAGCTGCTGTAGTTCTGATTCCGATGTCTCCGTTAAACCGGAAGAACGGGAGGATGACAAAGAAGACACTGCGTTCGAGGATGGCGGCTTTAAGAAGTGGATGTTCGGGGGCATCCAACCATGCTTTAAGGATGTGTTTGGCTTCGGCTTCGGCTTTGCCATTGATGCCATGGGCAGCAACAACATAGTTCAAAGCCTGATCGTGACGCTCTTCATCTTGTTGATTGGAGAGCAATGCCTCCCGCACACCAGCGGTTTTAGGGAGTTCTTTCTCCAGTCCTTGCTGAAGAAATTCACGAACAGGCAGTTCGAGGTGGCGAAGACCAAGCGCACGATAAATGGATTCTTCGGAACCATCAACAAGCTTTCCTTGCTGTACGGCTACCGGAGTCCACTTACGCTTGCGGCTAATTACTTGATCATAGGGCGAAAGGGTCGAGTTCATTCTCCGCAAGGAATACAGGGTTCGTTTTCTGGTTTAACTATGGGACAGCCGCAATCAGGATCTACATCCTCTTCAAACCCAAACAAGTGCTTGAAGTCATCATCAAGCGCAGCAAGGGCATCATCTTTTGCCTGGGTGTCAGGCATTACTTGAAGAGAGTAGTAGAGAGAGGTTTGAGGTGAGTTGAACCATTCAGTCAAGAAAGCCCTGTCGTAGGTAACGACATCGCTCCAACTGTTGAATGAATAGCCATGGAATAGCAGTGTGCTTTGGAACAGACGAACGATGCCGTCTGCGACAGCCTTATAATCATCCCAACCAACATCAGAAGCTATTTCGATGTTCGGCGGGTAGTCATAAGACTGGACTCCAAATGTCCCACTATCACGGTCGACATGACGAGAGATAGGAGGGGCCAACTCGGGGGCAGTAGTATACCCGTTGAGATCAATGTTGTTATAAGAACAGGAAGCCGTAGGCGCAATAGCAAAGGCTCGGTCCATGTTGGCGGATCGGGCAATTTGAGCTGCGATTTCGATGGCCTTTGAAAGTTCAGATACAAGCAGATAGGCCGGAGTATGCTCCGGTTGATGAGCATGGAACTTGGTTAGGGCGTCTCCAAACTCTTTATAAGTCACACCGTTCTGGCAAAGGAAGTTAGCCAGACCAAGAATACCAAGGCCAACCTGGCGGTCAGTCTCGGGGGCAAGGTATTCCCCAGTATCACCCACGCCAGTCTTAGCGTGAAGAGCCACCAGGCTACTCATTCCTTCAGTAAACGCAGAAACCAGTTCCGAAATAGAACAAGCTCCGAGATTGATATGCTGAAGAAGGCAGGTACCGCGACTAGGAAGATACACCTCCAGACATACGTTACCGTAGATGCGATTGCCTTCAGCGTCATAACGAATCTTGTTAAGCCAGATGTCACCCTTTTTGATTCCATCAAGCGTAGCTTCAATCAGTTCGGGTGATGCATCCCTAAGGAAGTTTCCATCCACGTTAAGACAACGCTTAACCCAAGCAAGATCAGAACGGGAAGCTTGAATAAACTCAAGGGCATCGGGGCAAGTATAATCGAGGTGACACACCACAGCCCCATTTTTGTATACCCCGCCGCGCCTCAGGGTTTCGTTGAGGGCAGAGTAGATCCTGGCAAAAGATACGGGGCCAGACGCTGTAAGTCCCTTTCCGTTTTCTGAGCCACGAGGACGGAGTTTACTAAGATGAACAGCAACGCCAGCTCCATTACGAAGAGCGTGCGAAACAAAGCGCCAGGACGCTTCAATACCTTCAGGACCTTCCATTGTGTCTTCAACGACGAAGACCGTACAACTGACGGGGAGGCGAGATTCGGGGTTATCAATCCAGTTTTGGACACGACCTGTGCGGGCAATAGTGTTGGGGGTGTCGCCAAAATCAGCGTAAGCGGTCATCGGTATTAAAGAAGATCTTCGAGGATAGGAGGTTGGTAGTTTGGCCCCTTCAGAACTTTACCATCTTCGCGGCGGAGGGGCTTGCCGTCCACGAGTTTGCTCATGTTTGATTCAAAGACACGGCGCATGGCCACATCTAGATTCCATCCACGAGCAGCAGCATACTGGTAGCAAACGAACACAAGGTCAGCCAGCTCTTTAAGCTGCTCTTCCTTGGTAACGCCATCCAGTTCTTGTATAAAGGCTTCCCCCAGTTCACGGAACTCTTCTTCAATAAGACTAAACTGAAGTTCGTAAACGTTTTCGTCTGAGGTGTTAAGTGGTTGATCCATCGCCTGGCGGAAGGTGATGGCTTGTTGGAGCAGCGATGCGTTGTGCATGATTAGCGGTTACGCGATTCAGAAACGGCTTTGATCTTTCGTTCGACGTAGGCTTTTACCTTAAGCCAGTCATCCAGTTCGGACTCATAACTTTTGTGGCCTGCTCGGCAAACATACTTGATCACATTGCCAGCGAGGTAATCAAGGCCTTGGTCAACAATGAAGTCCCAGACCTCAATCGTTCCCCTCTTGTAGTGGGTCGGACTGTACTTTGTCACGGAAGAGCTCTTGGTAGGCAGGGTTGTCGATGATGCTTTGGAGTCTACGCTTTGCCAGAAATCGTCCCAAGGCATCATTTCGGAATGATCGTCTATCGAGCCACAGCTGCGTTCCAAGGATGATTTGATTTCTTCGTAGTTCAAACCAGACTGGAATTGCTTGGAAGATAAGGTCGATTGCGTGGAAGACATTGCGGTCAATGACATAGACAATAGCAAGGACTAAGCCGATGTCAAGTCCAATAAGGACGGGGGTGGGTTCCATAGGATGGGTTCCTTTGTGGTGGAGTTGTACTCACCAGGCCGGAGGATCCGTGCGAGGCGAGCGTTGAGTAGGGCATCGTCGACCGTGAGCTGTGCCTTGTCATAGGCCGCTACAATCGCCTGCCAGGGGTCTTCGGCTTTGGAGAGGATCTTCTCAGCACCCTTTGCTCCAATGCCTGGTACGCCCTTGTAGCCATCTACTGGGTCACCCGTGAGACATTGTGTCCAGAACCAGCGGTCGGCTTCTTCAAGAGATACGTTGATCAGCTCTTCCCCATTGAAGAGGTTACAGCTGATCTGTTTCATGTCCTTATCCGGACTGACCAAGATGAAGTCAGACGGATCAAGGTGACACTCTAGGCCAAGCGCATCGTCGGCTTCGAGGTTGGCATAACGAATTGTTTTGTAATGCTTGTTGCACCACTTCAGGAGTCGTTTGTACCCCACAGGCTTGCGCTTAGTGCGTTTTCCCTTGTAGTCGGGAGATAAAGCCTTACGGAAGTTTTGACTGTCTGAGAAGTAAAGGGTGATGGTGTTTGTATCAAACCGCTTCTTAAGCTTATCAATCTCACCTTCAAAGATTTCCAGAACTTGTTTAAAGTTGCTAGCAATCGTGATGAGATCATCGCCCCAATCAAGTTCGGTTTCAGCAGATTGGCAGGCTCGATAAGCATAGAAGTCAGCGTCGATACGAAGGTGCGTCTCAATGACAGTCGGCCCAGCTTTGACCACTTTTCGCTTCGGATGCGAGCGGGACCCGGAGTTTGTAGTACTCACCGGCTTGGACGATTGACCATTCAAGTTGGAATTTGGAGTCATTGACGAGGTGCGGTTGAACAGCGAGCTGTATTTCATCGTGGATCCAGCCGAGCCATTGGAAATCAATGTCCCATTTGTAGGCAAGTTGATGTACGAATTGTTGGTAAGCAATAACGTTCCATCTCTTGCAAACAATAGCTCCAGCTGATTGAAGCAGGTAATTTAGTGCGGCGTGTTTCTTGCCTTGAAGTCGAATGGGACGACCATCGAGACCTTTTAACACATCAGACTCTGCCCTTTTGTTTACTGCCTTGAGTAGTTCATCAAGACCAGGAATAGCCTCAAGAAACTTCTTGCGGATGTCTTTGCCAAGAGCAACAGCTTTTCTATCATCCAAGCTTTTATCCAACGAGGCCCCAATCTTGCGGTCGGAAGCGCCGTAGATAAAGGCATAAATTAGTGTCTTGACATCCTTCCTAGAACAGCCAACTCGGTCAGCATTCTGTTGATGAATGTCGCCATTGACAACAACATCTGCAAATGCTCCACCATCGTAGTAAGCCAAGTAATGCCCAAGCATCCGAAGCTCCAGGCCCGATGCGTCAGCACCAACCTGAATCATTCCCTTGCCAGGACCGAACAGCTCACGACAACGAGGGTCCGAAGAAGTTTGGCCAAGGTTGGGACGGCTGTGAGCATTGCGCCCAGTGTTCGTGGCCAGCTGGCAGGTGTGATGGATACGACCATTCTTGGTGACGGTTTTAAGCCACGCATTAGCGCCATCGCTGAGCTGTCCCAGGGCCTTCTGTAGCTCCAGGATGCGGCCAAAGGTCTCAGCCTCCTCGGTGCCAATCGACTGAAGAATGCCTTCATCAATCTTTGGGCGGCCCGTGTCGGTAAACACCTCAGGTTTCCAGTCCCTCCAGGTCATAAAGGCCCAGCCAATGTGGTCCCTGCTGGTGGGGTTGAACTCCTTGAGTTTGGTAAACGGTGCGTCTTTGATGTACCCACGAGTGGAGTTGGGACGCTTTGGTGTCATCTGCCCACCGTCAACATACGGAAACGTTGCCCGCATCTTGTCGGCCAGCTGGTCCATCTCTGTTCTGAGAGTGGATTCCAGTTGCTGGGCTTTCTTTACATCAAAGGGCCAGCCAGAGGACTCTTGAAGAGCCATGATCTTTGCCACATCGTGTTCCAGTCGGATTGAATCGTCGAACTTGATCAGCTTGTCGCCAAACAATTCGAACAAGGTCATGCCGACGTGGACATCCTGTTCACAGTAGTCCTCCATTTCCTGTGACCAATCAGACCAGTCGGTGGTCTTACCGAACTCGCCCTTGTAGTCACCAAGACGGTAGCCCCAGGCTTCCAAAGAGTGGCGGCCATAGAGCTTACCAGGCATCCCAATGGGCTTCTTGCGATAGTCCCGCTGGAGAATGTCAGGGAAGAACATACGGCTCAGGATAAGCGTGTCGTATGTCTTGCCCTCTGGTTGGAAGAAAGGGTAGATGGAGGTGATGACAGGAATATCAAACCCAACAATGTTGTGACCGACAAGTACATCGGCCTCAGCAAGCAGGTTGATTCCTTCGGTGAGTGAAGCAGCGGTCCCGGTATCGTTGAAGCGATAAACTTCTCCGGTATCGAGATTCTTGACTACCAAACAATGGACATGAGTTAGTCCTTGTCGTGGCAGTCCGTTGGTCTCAATGTCAAAGAGAAGTCTCATAGTCCCCAGTAGCCAGGCTCTTCGGTTTCCAGCTTGCGCTGGGTAATCGGATCAGGCGTGCCACATGCTTTGCAGAAATAACCACTCGGGTCCATCTCTGAAAAGAAAAAGGCGTCAGAGCCGCAGGCACATACAACACGGTCGTGATCAGAAATCGGTGTAGTCATCGGAGGCTGTGGGTGAACTTGTTGTTTCGAAGGAGACAGTAAGATCCTCCTTCATACGTCCTGTTTCACTATCAAAGACGATAGTACCAGCAGGACCAGTCTTGCCGTTAAAACGGTTTTTCAGTACTCGGATGTTGGCGTTGTTTTTCCCGGAAGATAAGTCTCTTTCCAGGGCCACCACGAGGTCGCTTAGTTGAACAATGGCGTGTGAGCCGCGAAGTTGTCCAAGACTAACCTTGGCACCGTCCTCATGCCCCTTGCCATCACTAGGACGCTTGAGGTGGCTGATGAGAATCAGGCCAATGCCAGTCTCCTCAACAAAGGATCGCAGCTTGGTCATGGTCACGTCGATCAGTTTCCGCTCGTCGTGGGATTCGTTCCCAGACATGAGGATGGAGAGGTGATCGAGAATGACCCAGTTGACTCCTTTGACAACCATAAACCGGATGTCACTAAGGATGGCCTCAGGATCCACGGATCCAAATCCGTCCCGCAGAAATACTTGTCCAGTGCCGAGTGAAGCTTCGAACGCCTCTCGGAGGACATCTTGGGCCAGGTCATTGTTTAGGTGCAGTGGTTTGTTGGCCTTGACGGACATGAGCCGCAGCGCAGTGCGTTGTAGCCCCTCCTCCAAGGCAATGTAGCCGATGTTTTGACCCTGATCCACCAGCGATTGAGCAACCTCACCACAAAAGGTGCTTTTGCCCACGCCCGAACCTGCGGTCACGGTAACAAGTTCGCCCTTTCTGAGACCGCCAGTAAGTGAATCAAGGCTATTAAAAGGCCAGTCAGCATCCCGACCACGAAGAGGGCGAATGGCCAGATCGAAGAGGTCTCGTCCGTCGATGACGGTTTTTGGTGAGTAGGGCTTTCGATTCCAGAACGCTTGTCTGATGGCATCAGCATCTTTGGCAATGATAGCTTCGTTGGCATCCTTGTAACCAGCAAGTCTTGCGATGAAAACTTTATCTGGTTTGAATAGACTCGCACAGTCTTGTGCTGCTTGGATGCCTACATCGTCTCCATCAAACATCAAAATAACTTCGTCGAAGCTGTTGATGTATTTGAATTGGTGTTGGAGACTTTTCTTGGCCGCTGCTGCTCCGTTGTCAAGGCTAACAACAGGCCAGTTGGGGCGTGCCTGCCAGACGCTCAAGGCATCAATTTCCCCCTCGACGACGACAACAGACTTGCCGTTGCCAAAGAGTTGTTGACCAAAGAGCGTGTGGTCTTCGTTCTTACCGGACCACTTGAAGTTCTTGTCCGCATCACGACTCTTGAAAGCAACAAGTTGCCCAGCACTGTTGTAGTACGGGAACTTGAGTGTTTTTGTTTCGTGGTCGTAGCGGACGTTGAACTTCTTACATGTGTCCTCAAGAATGCCTCTGCCTTTTAAGGGTACAATGTCCCCAGTGAAGTCCATGCGGTAATGAGGCTTGTGAACGGTAATAGGCTCGCCGTCACCGTGTTCATAATGACGACAGGAAAAGCAATGCCCATGCCCATCGGTATAACGAGCAAGGGCATCACTACTGCCACACTTAGGACACGGCTCATGACGGACAAATTCTGATTCGTCTGTCAGTCGAACCATGTGAGTGGAATGTCGTTGTAAATGGCCCAGAGGAATCCGTTCTTTTCTGCCCACATAGCATACGTTGTCTTAGATTTCTTAGACAGCGTATTGTATGGAGCTTGAAAGACAAGACGAATGTCCAGCTCAGGATGTTGCTTTTTAACGGCAAGCATCTTGCGACGGTCCTCTGGTTTGAAGTACCCCTTGGCCTCAAGGATGACGCCATTGGGTAGGATGAAATCTGGACTGTAAACGGCCTTGATGGTGTAGTCGAGCTTTAAGGTCTCGTATGCAAATGGAAGTTCATTGACCTCCATCCACCGGGCCAGCCGTTCTTCCAGGCGGGACCGGTACGCTGGCATCAGAACGGAATGTCTTCGTCATCATAGCCAGGGCCATCCTCTACCTCTTGATCAGGCTTAAACGATGGAGCACCTGTCTTGAAGCCGTCAACAACACCAAACAATCCAGCCACGTCCTCAGTACTAAGGTCACCAGAATCAGACCCGCCAGCGCCGACAAGTTTGAGAACTTGAGCACCTTTGACTTTGAAACTGCAGCCGACCTTGGTTCCAAACACATAGGGCTTCAGGTCGATGATAAGACGGACAACGGTGCCTTTCCAGACAGGAGTGTCGATGTCAACAGGAACCCCATCGGTATCGACCCAGGGGAACATAGGAGCCCCCTCCTCGCCGCCGTAGGACACCTTGACGAATCCATCTTCCTGCCACTTGGGCAGTTCTTCGGTGCAACGCTTGCCTTGCATCTTGTTCTTGCCCCAGGCAATACACTGCTCGTAGCAGGCATCAAACTTGGGCAGCTCTTCAGCAGGGATGCGGAAACCGATGGTGCAGTTATTGAATTTACCGGAGGGCTTCAACGCATTGATGTAGCCTTCCAGCGAGGTGGTGATGATAAAGCGGTTTTCAGACATTGAGGAGTTCGTCGATGGCGGCAATGGTGGCGATTTCTTCGTGCTCTTTGATCAACTCAATAACATCTTCAATGCTGTCATCAAGGGTATCATCAAAGATACGATAAGCTTCAATAATATCTGCCGGATCTACATCGTAGTATTCGGCAAAGTAAGCAAGAGAATCAACCGTCATTAGACTCCTCAGTCAGGGCATCATAAACGTTGTCGTAGGCCTCAAGACAATCCACCGCATCACCACCTTGAAGGGCAGCGTTGAGGTAGGCGTATTGAGCACACTCTTCGACCAGGTAGTCAAAGAACTCAATGTCCAGATCAAAGGCCTCGACTTCGAGCAGATACTCGTCGTAAAGGTTTTCAAGAACAGACTCTCGGAAACCAAAATGCTCAGAGAGTGCGGCGTAGTCCGGTGCAGACATCAGCAGAAAAAGTAAGAGGATTCCTGAACATCATTAATGTCCAGGGTGTTGATCATGACAGACTCATCAAACTCTATACCCAGTTGCTCTGACCAGTTACGGAGAACAGGCTGTGAATAGATCTCGACAAACTTGTCACGGATAGCTGCGGCCAATTCATCCATGTCAGATGATCGACCCAGCACGCAGTCGTGGATAACGGTAAATGGTTTCTGCCATTCAGCAAAGACCAGGTGTAACAATGCGGCATCAAGGCTGTGGACAAAGTTAGGACTAGCAGCAGTCTTAGCTTTGTTTAGATCAATCGCTCGATCTTCCCAAGGCTTCAACATCTGGGTGTCGATTCTTTGTCCCAGTAGCTTGGTCCTGATCCTTTCGACCTCTGTCCTGCGGTATTCCTGGTAGACAATGAAACCAGACGGGGTGACCCACCGAAGGTAGGGCTGACCACGTTTGACACATTCTCCAGCAACACTTTGGATGAAGGCCATAGAGGCACAGGGACCAGCAAAGACCTTCCTTACCGCATAGCGATAGACAGCTTTGACGATTGCTTGGAGTTCGCCTCTCTCCAGCTCGACACCTTTGAGTTCCTGACGGATGTAATCACGAGCACTGTTTTCGGTGACCCCATACGGTGTGGTCATCACAGTCCTCTTGGTTAGCTTCCGTGTAATCAGGTGATGGAGGTGTTCGGGTAACTGTTCTTTGGCGACCTCTGCCACAATCGCATAGCCATCAGAAGGCTTCGGAGTCGGTACCACATTGACCATCTCAGCCGCTGTCCTGTCCAAAGCCATAGCAGAGAGATGCTGTAGGCCAGAGCAGGTGGCATCGACCGATACCGGTAGACCACTGGTTTGTTTTTCACCAGTAATCACACAGAGATAGTACTCAATCGCTGCTGCTATGAAACACCAAGGTTCCTCAGCAGATGACCACTCAGAGATAGTTCCCTCAGGATCAGTAGCGACACGAGTTATGAATTCATGGTTAGACAATACCCATTGCTGTCGCTCTTCCATCGGGGCTTTATCAAGACCCCAAGTCGTAGCAACCTGAAAGGCTAACCACCATTCCGACACATCAGCTTCCTCATGGAAATAAATCAGACTCTTGTCGAAGTCTGTTCCCTGGGGGCTGAGGCTTGTGGGAATTGGGTAGACCCTTCCACGGAAATCGAATGACCATGGTGTCCAGAAGACTTCACCCTTGTATTTGTTTGCCACATACAGAGCCTCGGTGGTTCTGTAGTTCTTCTGCGCCAGAGCAGAGTTCCTATCCTCAATCTCAGTACGAGCTTTGCGATAAGCAAGCTTGTCCTCATCAGAGGCAGTCTCCCATGGTTCTGGCTTTGGCGGAGGAGGTGTTGGTTCCTCGGCGCGGAACTTACCCACACTGATGCGGTGTTCCTGGCAGAAGTTGGCCAGTTCAAGGATACGGTCGTTGATCCGATAAGGGACCTTCTGGAGTCGGTTCAGCATGGCGAGTGCCGTGCTTCCCCGTAATAATGCGTCCCTTCTCGAAACCCTAGTCCTGACAAGGCGAGTCAGCTTTCGGAGGTCGTTGGTCAAATAGCCACCCGCAAAGTCATCAGACCAGTCGTTTGGCTCACACAACATGGGCCATAGACAGCCAGCAAAGGCCTCTGCCTGGGCCAGCAGGGCCTCTCTCGCCTTGATGAACTCCGGTTGGTACACCAGGTAGGTAATGCGGCTGTTGGAGGACGTTGCAGACAGGCGTGTAGTTACCCATCCTGTGGCCGTAGCCAGCCGATCCAACAACCACCCACCAACCAGGTGCCTGACGCTGGTACCCCAAGACAAGATCTCCACATCGTTGCGCCTCATCACCGCTCGATACCGCTGGACCTTGTACCCATACCCTTTGTGGGCATGGATGTGGGCCTCTGCCTTATCAAACAGCTCCGGTTGTTCAGCAGCAAACCTATCAAGCATGATCTGGTGATACACCAAACCGCCGATGTGTGTTGTTGCCGCAGCGTAGGTCAGGTTCTCGATCCTCCGTACACCAAGAATGTCAAGGACGCCCTTTGCCGTAATGAGGGCAAGTACGCCTGGATCACAGTCCTTGATTGGAGCAACAGCCTGGGCCTTGTCGCTAGCCCACCCCTGAGACACACGATTGATCTTGTCAGCAATCTCCTTGGTAATCTTATTCAGCCCTTGATTAATAAACGCTGAACCATAAACCGTAGCACTTGCATACATCCTATCCTCAGCGGTACGAGTACGTTCCCTGAGACGAGTAATGGCTTCAGTGCGTGCTTCGGTTTCTCGCTGAAACTGACGGGCGAGTTGTTCCGGTGTTGCCATTAAATGTTGGAAAGGTTGTGGTTTACATCAAGCAGCTGGTTACATTTAGATGGCGTTGCCCGCTCTATTGCTTGCCTCCATAAGGTACGCCCTGCTTCAGTCTCTGGTTGCGGATAAGCAATCTTAGACTCATCAAGGTAACGATAGAAATGGTAAACAGTAGTTGGGACGTTG
>Ga0255074_1000004_pt1 | contig 54782 bp, 64 predicted proteins | sample Colum_Yuk_RepC_8_FD_188478 | JGI IMG/M metagenome (GOLD analysis project Ga0255074, IMG submission 188478) | Freshwater microbial communities from Columbia River, Oregon, United States - Colum_Yuk_RepC_8h | ecosystem: Environmental > Aquatic > Freshwater > River | place: USA: Oregon | collected... | reverse complement strand
AACACATACGCCGTCGATGATGGGTTGGTATCATACTGTTCACTATTGTATGATTGCCATGGATGTTTTGTTGCTACAATTGGAGCATCAGTGGTTGGAAATACTTCCTCGTCTATATCATCAACAACAATACAATCGCCATCGATAAAGTATAACAAATCAAAATTTCTAAGTATGTGTTGTTTTTGAACCAGTAGATTAAACTTCATTAATGTTATCAATGGAGATGGTAAATGTGATGTATGAAACACCTCACTGTGCGACGATAAAGCATCAGTGTATACAAAATTGTGAACAGAGTATTTTGTTAAAAAATGTGTATCTATTGATTTACGCAATGCTGGGTATTTATCCCAATAAGCATCAGTGGAAATTGTGCATATAGCAATTTTCATATTATAATTTTGATTATCAATTTTTGATTGCCGACTTATTGATACATATATACTGGTATTTCACAATAACATGAAAGTCAAACTTCTTACATATAATAATAGAGCAGGCATCGTGATTGATGCGATGTTGTTACAAAACTTGATTCAAAAAAATGTAACAGAAAATGCCGATATTCTTTTCATTGAACACTTGGGTAAAAACTGGGCTGTTCCAAACTATGTTGCAGATGAAACCGGTGATGTGGGTATCTGGATTCAAAACCCAAGATATGATTATCTTCAAAATTTCAAAAAGAACATTTGGTTTGTTAATGAAGAGTGGGCTGGTGTTGATGATCTAAAGAAAGTAGATCAATTTGACTATATCGTTGTGAAGACTGAATATGCTCGAAAGTTGTTGGAACCAATCAGACCAGACGTAATATGTTTGCCACTATTGTCATACGATTTTTACGATCCAACAATTGCCAAAGAACAAAAGTTTCTTCATTTCAATGGTAGAGCAATTCAAAAGAATACCGAAGCAATAATGCGTCAAAAGGTTCCAATTACCGTTGTAGATACCACAAAACGATTTGTTGCGCCTGCAAACGTGGAATATATCACACAATACATGATTAAACGTGATATCAAAAAGATGTTGAACCGTCACTCTGTTCACATATGCCCAAGTCTATACGAAAGTTGGGGACATTATTTGTATGAAGGATTGTCAACCGGCGCCGAAATCATCTGTAGTGACATACCATCGTTTTCAGAACATTTGGACCCATCACTTGTAAGAATAATCCCCACTGTTGAAAAGATAGATTTAGACTATCATTACTGTAAAGATAATCTTCCAGGCTCGTTTCCTCTGCGTAAAGCATTCTTTCTTGATGAAGAGAAACTTACTAATGTTCTTGAAAACTTCGAACCAATTGGTAGAGAACAAGAACGTCGAGATATGTTCCGTGATATTATGTTGAAGAACTCCAATCGATTGATAGACTTTTTCAAGAACATATGAAGTTGTGTTACATGTATGATGATGGTTTTTTGCCATTGAGAACTCATTTTCTTGACAATCTAAAAGATACTTTTGAATTGATTGAAAAGAAGTTGGAGACTCCAAAGTTTGAAACCGACTTTTATCAACACAGATTGTTTGGTGGTGGTATTCAAGTTTGGAAAGACAAAGTAAAGTTCTTGTTGGAAACCATAGACATATGTGAACCAAACGAATACTTTGTATATTCAGATGTCGATGTAGTATTTTTCAAACCAATCATACCCATATTGAATGAAGTTCTTGACAATAGAGATGTGATGTTCATACGAGAAATACCACACGGATCATTACCACAACAAGGTGGTGATGTAGCAGGTCATTGTAACTTTGGTTTTTGTGTGGTCAAGGCTTGTGACAAATCCAAAAGATTCTTTCAAGATGTGTTACACATGATTGAGAACACAAAGAATTTCGTAGACTCACATGATCATGCTTTGTGGCCTGACGGTCTTATGGATCAAACGTGCGTCAACAGAATATTGTTCTCAAATCCAGACTATGATCTTAATTGGGGAACTTTACCTCTTACATTTACAACAACGGCATATGAGACATACAATATGATCAACAAAGATACTGTCGCATATCACGCAACATGTGTGATTGAGGTGAACAAAAAGATTGAACTGTTGAACTTGTTTAAACAAAAGGTGATGGGATGAATTTATACTACATGTCAGATCCACTATTTGAGGATCTAAAACAAAACTTCATCAATAGTATAAAAGACAAAGAAAACTTCAATCTGATTGAAATACCAATTGATACTCCTCAGTTTGATGAAGAATGTCCAGAACATTGTAAGTTTGGTGGCGGATTCAATACTTGGCAATCAAAATTGTCTGGCATGATTAATGGTATAAATCAAACCAAAGAAGGTGATTATTTCGTGTTTTCAGATGTAGACGTAGTTGTGTATAGACCACTACTATCCGCAATCAATCAAGTGATCAAAGATCAAGATGTAATATTTCTAAGAGAGTTTTTTGACGACCAAGAAAAACAACGGTTGAAAGAATATTACGACAAAACACTTGATGGAAACTATGACATGCAATTGGGAAACATCAATATTGGTTTTAACGTGATAAAATCGTGTGATAAAACCCACAGATTCTTTTCAGACATATTAAAGATGATCGTGGATACAGGTTTATTGGAACAAAGTTTGATCAACAAAACCTTATATTCTCCAAACGATTATGATTTGAAATGGGATTTGTTTCCACCCGAATTCTTTTCAACATCAATTGGATTACATCACATACACAATGAAATAAAAGATGTGGTGTTATATCACGCAAACTGTGCGGTCAAAAAACAAACAAAGCTAGAATACATGTATCATATTGATAGTGTAATCAACCGACGTTTGTAAATCGGTGCATAGCTTGTCCGATTGCCTGATGCATATCAAAATACTGATAACATGCCAATCGACCACCCAGTATCATATTTGGAAAATGTTCTGCACATTCATTCTTATAATGTGTGTATAGACTGTGGTTTTTTTCGTCATTGATTGGGTAATATTTTTCCAACGATCTATTCCATGTCTGAGGATACTCACGCGTGATTATAGTGGTCTTTGATTGTGTTTGTTCAAAGTGTTTATGTTCTACTATACGGGTGTATGGAACACTTTGTTCAGTATAGTTCATTATGGCATTACCTTGATAGTCAGACTCAAATACTTCAGATATGTCGAATCTGAGACTTCTGTATTCCAACTCACCCTTGTTATAACCAAACAGTTCATCTAACGCACCAGTGTATACCACTTTGTTTGCTTTACTAGACCAATACTCAAGGTCTTTTAGAAAGTCCACACCAGTTTCAATTGGTATGTCTTTCATCATGTTTTTTATCATCTGAGTATATCCTCCAATCGGAATACCTTGATATGTGTCGTTGTAATAGTTATCGTCATACGTCAATCTGATTGGCAGACGTTTGATGATAAAAGATGGTAATTCTTTTGGATCTCTACCCCACTGTTTTGTGGTGTATCCTTTTATAAACGTATGATACAAGTCTTCACCCACTTGACTCAAAATCCATTCTTCCAAGTTCTGTGGGTTCTCAATTTTAACTCGCACAGATTCTAGTTTACTTTTTGCCTCACTTGGTGTTTGACATCCCCACAGTTGGTAAAGAGTAAACATATTAATTGGAAACGAATAGATATTATTCTTGTATTTCACCTTTGGTCTGTTGACAAAGTTGTTGAACGTTGCAAACTTATTGACATAATCCCATATTTCTTTATTTGATGTATGAAATATGTGCGGACCATACACATGAACGTTGATGTTCTGAATTCTGTCGGTGTAACAATTACCAGCAACGTGTGGTCTCTTTTCCAAGATCAAGCACGATTTACCAGCTTCTTTTGCGAGATTGGCAAACGTGGCACCAAACAAACCACTGCCAACAATCAAATAATCATATTTCATGGAATTTATATTCTAGTCTATCTGAGAAAGTAGGAGGCATGTAGTTTGTAAATTCATGACTCTTGTAAATTTCTTCGTTGTATGATGCTCCCAACACACCAATGTGATTCAACCTAGAAAGTTTTGGGGTCACAGTTTTGATTTTGTCCAAATAATGAGGAAGCAGATGTTCAGAGAAACACCATTGATGTGGCCATTTTTTCATACAATCAAACCACATTCTTCTGGTGCAAAGATATCCCCATGTAGCAAAGTAAACCATGCCTGTTCTAACTGGATGAAAGTTGTTTTTTACCTCTAAGACATCTTTACCGTCATCGTTCTGTGGAGGATCAACCAAGTTGTCTTTGTTCAAATAAGTCAAAATAGTGTTGTTATCATAATACTGTGAGTTGACATAGAACTTTGTAATGTCATACATGTCATTGGACATCACACAATCATCCTCGGTGTAAATCACATGTTCCAAGTTTAGTATCTCAAAACTGTAGTAGAGTGTCATGTATTGGTTCAACAACAGTCCATATTTGTATGGATTAACCATTATGCGTATGTTTGGATACAATCTCAACTTTGTGAGTAGATCAAAATTCATTACATCTGGCTCAACCAAAAACACAAAATTCATTTTATCAAAATCACGTTGTGACAAACAATAATTTATGTATGTTTGAAAATATTCAAGACGATGTGGTTTTCCTAAATAAACTGGAGCAACTATGGTAACATCATTCATACTCATATATATCTACGTCGATTATTATACATTGCGCAATACAAGCTAAAACTCTATATATAATTAATGAAACTAATCACGTTCATCAACTTCGCTTACATAGATATTTGTTATAATTTGTATCTTCAACTCAAACAGTTTTCCCGTCACACTGACTTGGTTGTGTTTTGCACCGATGAGAATACATATAACTCAATGACATCCAAAAATCTGGAATGTGACATACAATTATACAAACCAGTTTTGTTTGCAAACATATCAGATAAACTAAAACATCATTTGGACAACACTGATCTTGCTGCAACATACAAACGAAGCGAATCATACTCAGTATATCAGTTTCTAAAACATGATGTAGTTTACCAAACACTGTTGAACAATGATCGTGTGTGTCTGATTGATTCAGATTTGATAATCTTCGAAGATTTTGTTGATGAATTGATATACTGGATGGATAACGACAACAAGTTTTATCATACAGAACCAGCCACATTTGGATTCAAGTATTATTTGCAAATACGAACTGGTGTCGATCCACTCAAAAAAGAACATTTATATCAATGGATTGGACGAGAGAAAACCATAAATACTGGGTTCATGTATGTTAGACGATCCGATGCTTCGTTTCATCATATCCAAAACTACAGTAATCTATTTCTGCCACATTTTGACCACTTGAATAATTTAGATGAACATATAATGACGGAGTATTTCAGAAACATCATTGAGAATACGGTTGATATAAAAGATCAAATTAATCTACTAAGTGATGTAGGGGTAAATTATACCTATGAACAAGTATTGAGAATCAAACCAAAAACATATCATCCGACATTCACCGGTGACAAAATTGAGTTCATGAAAAACTGCAATCAATGGTTTGTCGAATAATTCCAAATCAACGGCCAAAGTCTTTCATATACCCATGGAGTTGTTGGCAGATTGTTTGTAAACACATCATACGAATGTTTCCACCAATCCAAACTCTTTGAGAGAATCTTGTGTTTTGGAACGATGTATTGTGCTCCGGCGGAAAACGTGAATGTAGTGGTTTTATCAAACGTGCAGTTCTCAAACAAAAGCTTTGATATTTTGATCATGGGTAGAAAACATCCATGGCCTGGTCCACCATCATAATTTTTTGTTACTGGACCCCAATTGCTACCCAACCAAACAACGTCATCAACATTACGTTTTTCATCAATTAATTTCAATACATCCCAACAATGATCAAACGGGTCTCCTTGAAGAAAAACAATTTCGTCACTCAAATTATGATAGTTGTTGACGATGTGATACAACATACTGTCTGCCTCTCGACCGACGTTTGGCAGTGTTTTAAACTCATACGGCAACAACGGAAACCCTTTGTTGTAAATAACTACATCATCCTTGACTTTTTCCAACCAACTCAAGTTTTCATCAAATCTGGTTATTACCAAAGTCCGCATTTCAGTGAATTATGAATGGTTGATTCTTAATTCTTTCAACAAACGTCAATTTGTCGATACTCATCTTTACAGCAGAACAATCATTTAATCCACCATAAATATGAATCGACTTGTCATCGGTCACAACATTCATTGGAAAGATCACTTCATACTTGATAGCATTTCTATGAGTTGTGTTTCTCCATGACCACAAACGATTCAATACGTATGAACTTGAATAGTTTCTGTCTGATACCAATAGTGGATTTAGACAGTATCCTACTGGAGTAATGTCATTCTTCACTTTCATCACCCCAATAAAGTATCTCATTATTGCTGGTCCAAAGTAAACATAACTATGATACAACAAGAACTTTTCACCGTGAACATCAAATACGTTGGTGCTTAACCCTGGGTTACCATACTTCTCAATCCATGGTTTCCAGTTGATTTTTTTAACAAACACTTCTTGTTCAGATGAATCCATTATTGTATATGGATTAACATGATAGATTATGTAGTTGTTATAGAACTGCCAGTGTTTTTCAAAATGTGCTCTACGGGTTATGTAGTGATAGAGTTTCTTGGTTTCCAGATTGTATCTCTTAAAATGAACACCTTCAAGTTTGGCAAGATCCTCAATATCAAACTTGGCAACACATACACCAATATTTTTATCATCGATCCACCGTGCATCTTCAAAACTATAGTGATACTCTTCGTCCGCATAATTTTGTAGTATGATCGCACCGTCTTGATCAATAATATCACAAGCATGAAAGTCTCTGCTTATTTTGTGTTCCTTACGAAATATAGTTTTACCGTTCAAATGTGAACAGTTGAAATAATTGTTGGTTCCGTCAAACTGCTTTAGTAGTTCGACATCAAGTTCTTCAAATTGAAAAATTGGACTCATATTCATTTACACCCATGGTGTTTTCTAATATATCGATATGTGAACCTTATAAGTTTGTATATGTTAAACTCAAGATTGATACGACCATAACCATAGTATTGAATTAACAAGTATACATAGTTTTTTAACGATCTTTTGTGTTTTATATATTGTTCATTTCCCAATAAATCCACATATGCTTTTTTATAATAATGTAGTAAAGATAACCCTAGAATGTATGTGGAGAGATGATGAACAAATGGACTCCAATCTTTTGATGCTAGTAATCTATCTTTGTATATTTTTGCATTCGACTTATCGTTGAACTCTAACTGTTGGAACAAAGCACTGTTAAAATAGTGAATGTATTGATCAAAGTTTCCATGTTTCACATAAAACTCAGACTGATTGTTCAAACCTTGATACCACCAATAGTTGTAGGAATTTTCTTCGTAAAATTCCATTTTTATATCTTTGTTGAGGTAACACATCAACGAGAAAAACTCAAATGTATCAAAATTAACTTCTCGTCTGAAATTTAGTTTTGGACTATCAAATGGTGGTGTGAACAATATGTTATTTTCAAGTTTAAAGTAATCGGTTGAAATCCAATCCCAATGTTGTTTGATTGATTTGTTGATAAATAAAATGCTTTCTTTTGCAGGACCAGGAACATCTGGAGTTGAGGAAAACAATCTTACTTTATCAAATACATCACAGTTATTTGGCGTGATACTATTCATACCACAAAAAACATGAACTGTATTTAACTTGTCAAACCATGTGTCAAACAATCCTTTGTCAAATACGAAAGCATCTTCTTCAAATATAGCTATTTGTTGTTCATTTGAAAGCTCTAACAACGCATCAATACAAAACCCATGTGTTGCCCACAACTTGGTTCCCCACCAAGCTTTGTAATGTGCCTCAATTACTACAACTTCTTTGAATAGATGTTGATACGACTGTATGATCTTGTATGACGAATTTACAATGTAATCAAACTGTTCGTCTGATACATACTCTCTTTGGGGATTTAAACAGATGTATAGCTTGTATTGAGGACATAACTTACTGAGTCTGTCCAATGATGCTATCAATGTTATAGGATTACCAAGTGTGGTCAATCCTATAGCTCTGGTATCACTAACATCAATTTGGTTCATGAATACCACAACACTGTCGCTTCATTCTCTTTGGATTCAGCAACAACAGTTTGATCTGGCTTCTTTATTTTGTATGGAAACAATCCCATGTCACCTCTCACACTAAACTGTCTAGTATCTTGTTCTCCGCCCCATAACTTTGCACGTTGACAAATACCTTCTGGACAAATTCCATCTTTTGGAGATGGAAGAAAATATGGCCAAAACTCAGCTTTGTTGGCAACAATAATTTCATGGTGACCTCTTGGTCTAGGACTGTAGTTGAGACTATAGAGTATTCGTTCTGATTTTGACCAATCGGTGATGTTCAAAAAGCATATATCAAATTCATATGATCCAACTTTAGATAAGTCGTTCTCCACATGAATTTTGGTAAACAATTGTTTCCACATCTGTGAAGACAACTTTCCAGTGTCATTTATTTCCAAAACTACGAGGTCTGCTACATCTTTGTAGTTTGCGTATGTCTTGTATATATCAAAGAATAATCTTGGGCTGTTCATTTTTTTTATAACAAATTGTTAGTGATGGGTAATTTTCTATCACAAAGAAATCATAAAGTCGAGTCATTTCTTCTTTTTCAAGAATTGGAGCAATAGGAACACAATTATAGTCAATCATCCATGGAATATTGTCTCTGGACTTGCTTCCGCCTTCAAACAAAATGATACCATCGTCTTTCATCTTGGAATGATAGTCCAACAACAACTTTTCGATTTTGTCACCTGTGTTTGAAATGTCGATGTGAAGAAGATCAATTGACTTGTCATCAAAATTTAGATCTAAATTTAGTGCGTCACCTTTGTGGAGATACACACACTTGTCCATGCCCCACTTTTCCAATTTCGACTTGATATCATCGTATCTAGCATGATTATACGGATAGTCTTCGAATAGATCAATAGCGATAATCTTACCTTTTCTATTTTCAACACATCCTCTTGCAAAACTAAACAATGAGTAACCTTCCAAAATTCCCATTTCAACAATCAAATCTGGTTTTTTATTGATTACCAGTTGATAGAATTTGACCCAGTAGTTGTGTTTCTGATACGATGATTTGAGTGATTTGATAAACGTAAAAAACATTGCTGCAAACGCAGACGCACTAGCACTTACAGCATATTCTTTATAGTCAAAAATTAGATTCAAAATATAACTTGCTTCCATAAAAATATATAGATTTTTATACTACCTCCTCACTCAAATAATGAACTTTTCTTGAGTGTCTACATGCAAATTTGAAATACAAGTGCATCTTGAACTTTTTCTTGATAGTGTAGTATCCAAAATAATTGAACAATAACACTATAGCATTTCTAAGTGACTTCTTATGACGTTTGTATTCTTCAATACCACATAGTTGAATATAACGTTTTTTGATGGTCAACAATATCGAATAATGAATCAAGAACGTAGACATATGATACATGAATTGACCGAAGTGGGGAGCGTCATGCACCATATCATAGTAAAACTTTTTATTTCCCTTATCGTGGTAATCCAAGTATTGAAACAATGCTCCATTGAAGTAATGAATGTATGGTGGTGGAGAAGCATGCTTTCTGAAAAACTCATCAATATTTCCTCTACCTTCAGAAACCCAATAATCAAAGTTGTGTTCTTCATAAACACTCTTTTTGATATTTTTGTTCATCCAACAATTGAGTGAGAAAAACTCAAACGTATCAAAGTGTATTTCTTCATTGAACTTCAACTCTAAACACTCGTTCGGCTTATACACAAATTGATTTTCCCATTTCACGTAATCAAATGCAGGCCAATCATACAACTCCAATATATCTCGTCTAACAAAGAATATACTTTCCTTACCAGGCATGTTGACTGCGCCATGGAATATACCAAGTTTACTAAATAACTGACCAAAGTTATTAGGGTTCTGAGGAGCAACAACACAATTTAAATGATTGTCTTTGAGTTGATTGAACCAATTATCAAATGTTACTTTATCAGTCAAATACGCATCCTCTTCGAAGAATGCCATTTCATCTTCGGTGGTCAATGTAAATAGTGTATCCAAACAAAGACCATGTGACATCCAAGAATTAGCAGTGTTTTCAATGATCAATAACTGTGAGAAATACTTTTCATAGTGTTGACATATCTTGTATGTTTGTTCAGTGAGGTGAGTTATGTTCTCACGATTGTTGCATTCTCTAGCAATATTTAACATCACATAAACTCTGTAACCTCTACATATCCTCTTAAATTTTTCTAATGTGGCAATCAGAGTGATGGGATTACCAATTGATGTTACACCTACTGCTCTTGTTTTTTGTTTTACATCTTCGCTCATAACAAATTAGATCTGTGAAATTCTTTAAATTTGGTCAGATATTCATCAAACAGTTCTTTGGAAATTTCCGTGTCATTCCGAATTCTGTCTATATAAGTAGTATAGACAGAATAACTTGAATCAATTTGAATTAATTTTTCCAAAACAATTGTAAACCACGCCAACAATCGTTGTGATTCGGGTTTATTATGATGAACATACACACGATTGTCGATGATATAATCTATCATCTTTACAGTTTCACCAAAATTTCTGATATGGTAGTATTCGCCTATTTTTGTGACGTTTTCATCACATCTTTCATCATCTGAATTTCTGTATATTTGAATTTTTTGGTGTTCAGGTGGAATCCATACATTACACCTATAGTCCAACAATTCTTTGAACTTCACATCTGGAGTATACTTCAAAACATTCCTAGAAAATATTTCCATCGATTCGTGTGAACAATATTCTTCAACTGTGCCACAATGTTTCATCCAAAACTTTTTTGTGCAACCAAACAATGTTGCTGCAAAACGTCCTCTTCCACCACGATATTCGTTTGGTGCAAATATAGGTGACGTATACATGAAATTACGATGAGGATCTTCTGGAAAATGTCCTTTTTGCCAAATGTGAAAGTAAGTTGGAGTTATTGTGCATCCACCATCCAAGTTAGACACAATATCATGATCATCCAAATATTTGAACATACGATTGAAGATGTCATAATCGTATATCACCAAATCACTATCCATGACTACAAATTTATCATCGTCGTTTAACCTATTGATTGCAATTTGCAAATTTTCTTGGTGACATTGAAGAGTTGGTATGTATGTGATAGTTTTACCATTTACATTGACCACTGTATTTTCCCAATCCATGTATGTTCCAATAAACACAAAATTATCCACTGGAAACTTTGACAAATTAGACAGAATGTAATCATGTAACATCGATCCAAGCTTGGTATCAACTTGTGAGTATCTTATAAATGGAATTATTAAGTAATTCATGAGTTTATAATTCTACTAGACACTTCCAACCAATCTGGAAACATATTAACATTCGTTTTCATACAGTAGTCATAAAACATACGGTATGCCATAGTATCTCTGGCAATCCTATTGTGTTCATACATAGTATGGAAATCGTGAGTTATACCCGCAATGTGATAATACCACACATCATCCATTCTATTGAGTAACAACAACTGTTCACCATCATCTTGAATAATATCCATCAACTGTGCAGACACCAAATCAAAGTGGTCATAAAAATGTGGAAATGGAACTTCCTCGGTGATAATTTTGTTTTCTTTGTAGAACTTTACTCTGTCTTTTGAATCTACATGTTGCAATCCATCTACATTGAATCGCAACTTCTTGTTGTAATCGACCCCAAACAATTCCTTTACTCTCGCATCAACGGGTGCTCCAAACTTTGGATACTTTATTTGAGATAATAACGATTTCTTACATCCCCAAAAACAAGGCCACAATCTGAGTCCACTGAGGTTTGAGTCCAACATGGAAAACAAAGAATAATTCTTGTTTAGAATGAGGTCAACTATTTTATCCCAATCGCCAATAAAATCGGGTTCCATTGAGAAAATATAATCGCCGGTTGAACGCTTTAAAACTTCTTGAACACATTCATCTCGCCAATCAGTATCCAATGCTCCTGACATTCTACAATAAATCACCTCACACTTGTCTTTCAGATCATTTTCAACAAATGTGGTGTATGGTCTCCACTTTTCATTAAAGACTTGTGAGTAAGAAAATATGTAAAATACTTTATTGAACCTGTTATGATACTTGTGTATAAAGTCTCTTATAATAGGACTATCAAAGTTAGGAGCTGCTATAACAAACAAGTCTACTTTGTTCATAGTATCATCTTACTGATTGTCTTGTATTTATCAACATCAATCTTTCCATCATGTAAACCATTAATACCATATGCCTTTAATATTGAAACCATATCATTTTCGGTTTCATACGTATTAATTGTTCGATTTAAATTCTCTTGGTAAATGTCATAAAACTCAAAGTCTTTTGGAGTCTTGATCGAATTCAACATCTCTCGCATTAGCAAACACCTACGGTATGGTTCAACAATTGCTAGATTATTGCAATTGTTATTCTCATTGGCTTTCTGTGCATACATTGCTTTCATGTATGAATGTTCTTCGTATGTTCCTTTGAAAGGTTTCCAGAACTTGTTTGAAATGAATGTGGATAGTGAACCAACATGGAAATCCATGGATGTTGGTATTACCATATCCAATAGTTCATTATCATGTAGACTAGAATGATATGTTCTGTAATAATGTCCTACGGGATAAGCATGTTCTGGAACCCACACTTCTTGTGGAGTATTAGACAACAATCTAACTTTCTTTACGTCTGGATTTCCATACAATTCATAAGCGTAACTCACAAATGTATCTCCACTACATTCTCTGTCCAAAACCAATTGTTCATCACCAATTTTGATTACAGATCCAGATGGCCAAGTCTTTGAATGAAACTCTCTTGATGACTTGGTAAGCAAATTCTTTCGAGTCAAAAAGAATGTAGGCCAAAAACTTATAGCAGTATCATTTGAAGACAGTGTTGTATCTATTTGAAGATTTGGTCTACGTTTTACCAACGGAAACAATGAGTCCAACAAATATGGTGTTGCCGATCCTCTACCAACACCCAACACATCATATCCATTATTAAAATAGTCATTGATATGTTCTGTGACAAATTGTGGATTGATAATAAAGTCATCTTCTTCCATCAAAAGCACGTTGTCTCTGATATCAGGTTCATACTTGTTCAACAACAAATCAATATTGAGACCGTGTTGTGCCACCAAATATTCTGCATTGTCTCGTAGATTTGGAAACTTTCTATAGAGTCTAGTAAGATAATTCTGAATAAAAATAAACTCCATTCTGTTCAATCGACCCATGCAGTCCACGGACACAAAGATGTTGTCAAAGTGGTGACTATATTTTTGTAAATTAGTCATCCAGCAATACATCAACAATGGTTCGCCGGTTGCAGGTAACAGTAAGGATATTTTTTTGTCGTCGTTCATACTAAGTTTGCCAAGAATGACTTAATCATCAAAAACTCATAGTCAAAGTCACTAACTTGTTTAAATTTTTTCATAACATAATTACTGACTTCTTCGTAATTTTCGGTCATTTCTCTGATTTTAAATTCGATTTCTTTTTGGGTCTTACCATTTACATCAATAATCGTCTTGCCATCTTCAAACATCAATGATGCGGTATTACCAATCCAACCGTTCCAATCAACACCCATGTGGGTAGAATCAACAATTACAGGCTTACCACATGCAAACGCATTGTGGACGTTGTGACCATAACCTTCATCAACCACCTTACAGTGAAACAAAAATCCTAGATTCTTTATGAAATTGGACATTTCATCTTCACCGTTGGGTATATAACCATCACGATTACCCGCACCGTGTGCTTTAAATGTGTAGTCAGGCATTGCCTTTTCCAAACCATAAAACAACTCAGGCATTTGCATAAAGTGTTGTAGATTTGCTATAGACTTTCTGTTGCAATCCAACTTCTGAGTGAACTTGGTTGTGTCGAACTCTTGATGGTAAAATACCTTGTTCTTACAATTATAATTTACATAACATGGCCAAGAACTAGACAATAGGTTTTCAAATGTAGTTGGTTGACACCAAAGAGGAATATTATTACCAATTTGGAAAATCAACTTACATTTCAAATTGTAATGTTTGATCAGTTCTTTCCAAGTAATATAATTCTCCAATAGAGTGCAGACTACGATGTCATACTCATTGTCTTTGAACTTTTCAAAACTACCACCTTTCAACTTTGGCATGTATTGTTTAAAATACGCATTGTCAAACTCAGGTTGAATTGTGTAAGATCCAACTTCGGGTGCATATGAACTGTATAGTGATCCTTCAAAATACCAATCCCAACCGCAGGGAATGTCTAACTCATAGTTGAGGCGTTGTCCAAACAAAATGTAGATGGACCTGAGTAGGGATAAGTGGTGATAATCAGCTAAAACTTTCATATTAGTCTTTCAATAAATACTCGGATCTTCTGATATTCTTCATCAAAGTCCACAACTTCTTTAAATTTATTCATTGCGTTCTCTTGAATTGTTGGATAGTTATCGGCACACCACTTCAATCTATTGACCACACTATCGTAGTTATACTTACCCCAGTCAACAAAAGTTGGTGTGGTTCCATAGTTCTCAACATCCAACAACAGTTGTGAAGTAAACCATTCTTCTGGATTGCCGCCACTAGACATGTGACTACTGTCGGTGATCAAAATACTTCCAACAGCATATGCTTGGTGAATATTATATCCATACCCATCGCCAACTGGTTTAACGTGATACACAAAACCAGACTCATTCATCACTCTAGCAATGTCATAGTCAGTCTTTAACTCACCGTCACGGTTACCAACACCGTATGCCTTGATAGTCCAGTCTGGCAAACGACGTTCAAGTTCATACAAACCACCTAGAGTATTACAGTTATGACGAATGTTACTAATACTCTTTATGTTTTTGATACTGTTATTGTTCTTAAACACATTCAGATCAAACTCTGGATGGAAAAATACCATGTTACACTTCTTACCATTACGTCTATTTTGGAATATCTTGTGCATACCCTTATACAAGTCCTTCTTTTGGAATTTCTTGTAAAGAGCATTCATCGTCAATCCATGTATATCTTCACCCGAAACAAACGTGTAAGTTGTAGAGTTCAAGAAGTTAGGAACATTTGTATTAATATTACCCCAATTGTTACCTGCTTCAAAAATGAACTTGGCTTGAGGTTGATGATCCTTAAGCAACTTCATGTAAAGTGGAATGTGTGCTGGAACAGTAGCAATAATGATATCAAACTTGGTCTTACAGAATGTCTCAAAGTCCATTCCCTTATAAGGAAGTTTTCCATCATTTGATTTTACAACGACGGTTCCGTCTTCATTGTCTGTAAACTCTTGTAAACCATCATTGCCAAACTGGTTGACCAAGAATTGTTCCGCTACACTATCAATATTTGCGTCAACAATTCGCCAATATCCTTGTTTGTAATAATCCATTCCGTAAGGAACGTAGAGTTCAGCACCCATTCTTTTTTCGAATAGGTGACACATTGAATTAACTAAATCTCTGTGGTGAAAATCACAAAATACTTTCATAGTTTATCTAAAAATTCTTTCCATTGAGGTTTGATAGATTCTGCATCAAAATATGCGATAGCAGCTTTTCTTCCGTTTTCGCTAATCATCTTTCTGCAATTTGCATTCATCATTACTTCACGAATACAGTCTTTGATTTCAGCAACGTTATTGCAACAGAATCCGTTTTCGCCGTGTTTGATCAAACTGCTAACTTCGTATGGGAACTTACCAACTTTACTTGCAAGTTCATCACCCAAAGCAACCACAGGAATTCCGCTCATCCACGCTTCCATGAAGTTGAGTGTATAAGATGCTGGCCAAGTTCCACTATACAAATAGACCTTGTTCTTTGATAGTTCAACCAACTGATCTTTGTAGTCCAACTCGCCACAATCCATAGGAGCAGCTTGATTGCCTGGACCAAACAATTTGAAATTGAAATCCTTAGCAACATGACGAATCAAATCATAACGACAATGATCTCCTCTACCAACAACGTTCTGACCAAACGTCATCACATAATTTTGATCACCAACATATGGTAGATAATCATCCTTATACTTGGCAAATCGAATCATCGCATCTTCACCACAGTAGTTTGTAAGTTCACGTTCCTTTGGACTATAACGAACAATCTTCAATCCCTCGGCACGATACTTTTGCATCTTGGCTTCAACGTCGGCAGTTGATTGGCCAATTGTTCTCCAAATAACGTTTTTGTGTTTGATACGATCCCAGTTTTGTTCAATGAACCTAGGAAGGTGCATGATCATGATAGTATCAAATGAGTCAATCATAGCATCAGTCAACAGATTGTTATACTGTTCAGGTTTAACATCTGGATTGTGTGAATTGACATGACACATATCATAAAACTTTTGAAGATAGTCTGGCTTGTCTTCAATGTTCAATGGTGGTCGCCTGTTTACAACAGGATTTTTTGGACGATGATATGCATCGTTTGTGAATACATCATATCCCAACTCATTAAGAAGCCTAAGTTCGTCGTATTCAAGGACGCAATGGCAACAAAGGTATAGTAACTTTTTCATTATTTTATAGACAGGCTAAACTTGGATGTTCACAGACTTGAGAGAAACACAGTCCAAGTGAACGTGTTTCATTCTCAGGCATATACGGATCTGTCTCAATTGTCAAGTCTTTAGTGCCAACAGTATTGATGATAAATATATATGGTTTATTTGGAGTCAATTTGTGTTTAAAGTCGATTCTATCATTGTGTATATGAATCTCTCTGCCCACTGGACAAACTAGTTTCACTCGTAAGGCTGAAATGTTCTCGTATGTAATTACTGTTTTTGGAAAAGACCATCTGAACTTGTTTCCGTCGAGATCTTTTTCGACTTCGTGCCAGTCTGTTCCACTCAATGATAATGTGCTAGCACTATTGAATGCTCTCACACCTAGAATATTCTTGATTCTGTTCCAAAATGATTGATTGATTATAATTGCGTCATCCATAACATTATTTGACTTTTGATTCCATTAAAGCATAAGTATGTTCCAAATCTGGATATGCCCACTCTTGGTCACTGGTATAATTAGAACTGAATGTTTCCATACCTTGAATTGATCCAATTTTATATTTCACTAAACCTGGGTGGTCTTTTCCAAGAAAGTCGATATGACCACTATATCCCGTAGCAATAACATCTTTCTTTAGATGAAATGCTTCGAAGATGGTCAACCCAAATCCCTCTGATTTAGTCAAACTTACATAACAGTCACCAAAACTGTGCAAACTTAACATTTCTCGTTCATTAAGATTCATCAACAACAAGTGTATACTCTTACCAATCTTATCAGTCAACACACTCAATTTGTTTACGATATAATTGATGTTGTTTAGAGTATAATCTTTATAGTGAACTTTCAATAACAGTTGGGTATTTGGATAGTTTTCATTAAGTTTATCAAATACTTTAACAAGTTCTTCGATACTCTTACGTGCAGTCAACTCACCGATGCTATAAAACGTATATTTGGTCTTACTTAGTTCTGTTCCAAAACAGTCTGTGATATTGATCTTTCTCTTTTCAAGAAGTTTTTGATCAAACCAAACGTGAGGAACAACTTCAACCTTGGATTTTACACCACAGTTTTCATACACTTGCTTGTTGTATACAGATGGAACCCAAACCTCGGGCAACATGTTGATACAGTCTACCCACTTTGGAGGAAGTTTGCTGCTTTCCCAAGCACAATATCCTACAACACGTTTATACTTGGAACATTCATATTTTCTTATGAACTCTGGCCAAAGATCAGGTGTAGAATGTAACGTGATTTGATCTTTACCCATCAAAGGTCTATTCATTGCACTTTCAGCAAGAGCGTTGACATAGTTTGTAGTGTCAAGTTTACTACTATCAAACCTTAGTGTATGCCAACAAATAGGAACACCCTTTGTAACATACTCCGCAACGTAGCCTTTTGCAGCAGTTGCATATCCAGAAGTTCCATATTGTCCAACGTAATAGACCGAATCCACAACGTTCAACTCAATATTGGATCTATTGAACAACTTGATTAGTGAAATCTTCTTTAGAGTTTCTTTACGAGGAAAATCGTATTTTGGATATACGATAATGTTACAGAATATCTTTTCTTTCTCAAATACATTCAGAGTTCTATTGACTACAAAACGTAGGAATTTGTTTTCTTCAAAGCTACTATTGACGAATACAAACGTTTTACCAAGTTTCTTTATCAGTTCGTTGTAGATACCGATGCCGTTCAAGGCTTCCAGATCATCGATCAAATAGATTTCAATGTCCTTCTCGGATTTCAAACTATCAAGAACCGTTTTGTCCTTTGAAATCAATACCAAAGAACTACTGCGATCTCTTAGAAAGTCAACGTTGTTCTGATTGTATTTTTCCATCTTAGTTTAAGATTACTGTATCTTCTGAGGTAATAGAATAATATTGTGCTCCCAATGAACGAGTATCACTATCTGGATTAAATGGATCAATTCGAATAGTTACCTCGGTGGCATCGTAGGTAGACACAATCACCTTGTATTCTTCACCAGGCTCAAGTCTAAAAGTATGATCCACTTCCTTGGTCTTAAATGAAACTTCTCTGCCAATTGGATCGGAGAATACAAAAACCACCTTGTCTACATTCTGTATGTTTACTTTTGTGAGTGGATGAGACCACCTAAATGGTTTGTCGTTTGCTTGTTCAAGACCATACCAAAGATCTTGTTCTCTTTGAATTTTTTGTTCGGTGCTGATTCTTGAAATTTTCTTGGTCAACTTCTTTAGTGATGCGACATACTTTAGATAAAAGGGTTGTTGTATTGTTATAACTTTCATAGTAGTTTGTGTTCAATCATATCATAACTAGATCACATGTCAATTCGTGTAATTATTATATTTTGATTGGGTTCGTCTTATAATCAGACTACTAAATATATATTGTTGAATGAAATTTATCAGTCACAGAGGCAACACCAACGGTAGACACAAAACCTACGAAAATGACCCATCTACTATCATTGACGTTGTGTCACAAGGTTATAGTTTAGAAGTAGATGTTTGGTATAAAGACGATACCTTGTTTTTGGGACACGATGAACCAACATGGAAGATCGATGATCAATTTCTAAAACAACATTATGCCAACCTATTGATTCATTGCAAAGACGATGCATCATTGTTCAGATTGAGTTTGATCCCAATCTTGGACATATTTACACATTCGGATGACAAATTTACTCTATCTAGTAAAAACAAAATTCTCATACATCCACACACAATTACTACTTATAGAAAGGGTATTTTGCTTATGCCCGAACTGTCTCACTATACAGTTGAAGAGATATTACAGTTTGACGGTATCGTGAGTGACAACATTAAATTTTATGAAGATTGTTATAACACTATCAGGAAACAGTGAACGTTTTACATCCAAGGGATATCCAATCAAGTCATTGATAAAGATTGATGGCAAGAAGATATTGGATTACGTCTTGGACATGTTTCCATCTGTAAAAGACGATGACTTTTTGTTTATAGTCAGACGAGATGATTTGTCTGCTAATGCGATTGAGTCCGTGATATTCGAATCCAAAAAGTCAAAGATTGTTGCTATTGACAAAAACAGCCTCGGACCAGTTTATTCTATTTCGCACGCATTTGATCAAATACCCGATGATGAAGAAGTAATTGTTAGTTACTGTGACTTGACCCAAAACTGGGATTTTGCAGACTTTCTAAAACATTGTAGAGAATCAAATTCCGACGGTTGTATAGTAACCCACATTGGCTTTGTTCCACATAAACTGTATAACAAGTCATTTGCGTTCTTGACTGTCAATGACGACGGAACAGTAACCTATGTTCATGAAAAGAAACCTATGGAACTTGTAAAACCAAATGAGCCGGCTTCAAATGGTATTTACTATTTCAAATCTGGTAAGATCATGAAACACTATTTCAATCGTTTGATGAATGAGAAAATTTGTGTAAACGGTGAATATTACGTTACCGTTCCTTACAATTTGATGATCAACGATGGACTCAAGGTTACACACTATGCGGCAAACAAATATGCTTGTTTGGGAACCCCAGTAGACGTTGAGTGTTTTAGATCGTGGAAGTATATTATCGAAAACAACAATATCAAAGACAATTCAATCAAAGACACATACGAGTTTTGGAAAAACTATTTTAGCTGAATGTAAATCTAGGTATGTTTCATTTTTATAAAGACAACCCGATTGTAAGAAATATCAGAGATTTGTCAAAACATGACAATGCTACGTTCATTTTCAAAAAACACGTTGAATTTGACGAACGAGTTAGTTTCTATAAAAATTGTGAAGTAAAGCCTTTCTTTTTTTACATCCCATATTTCAACGGAAAAATACTCAGAGATTGTGGCGGTGCTTTTGAGAACGACGAACGAATAAACTTGAATGTCACCAGAGAGCCAAAATTACCTATAGTCATATCCGATCCGGTGTTTTATTTGGATGATGCGTGGGGAGGAAATTTTCATCATTGGTTTTGGGAATATGCACCAAAAATTATGAGGTTCATCAAGTTGAAAGAACATATTCCAAACTTAAAATTACTGATCAACTTGAAGATATTGTCACAAGATGAGTTGAAACAAGTATTGGGTCGTTATGCAGATGATGTTATATACATGGACCCATACCTAGAACAGTCATATCAATGTGATCAGTTATACATTGCTAACCCAACTTCATGCTGGAGACACGATTATTTTTGTGAAGAAATACGTTTAGAGTTTTTCAAATTGTTGATCGACACATTTTATGATCCATCGTATGATTGGCAACACAAGAAGGTATATATTTCCAGATATAATAACTGTTTGGTTCATAACGCTACCAGAAAAGTATTGAACATTTTAGAAGTGCATAGATTCTTTGAATACTTTGGTTACAAACCTGTATTCACCGACAGCATTAGTTTCAGAGACAGAATAAACATATTTCAGCGAGTTACCCATGTTTGTTGTGAACATGGTGGTGGTGCCAATCATATATTCTTCACCAAAGAAAATACCAAGATAGGTATAATCAATTTTCCAAATTTGGAGTTCAACGATCAATGGTTGGAATACAAACGATTCAACAGAACAATCATTCAGTTGGAAAACATCGGACAATATATGGATGATAGGTTTGTATGTAAATACCCGACTGTGGAACCTATTAATTACAAAATACAAGATGCGTCCAAGCCGTGGTGTCTTGATTTATATCAACTAGAAACGGCTTTTAAACGACATGGATTTTTATGAAATTTACACAAACAGACTATTTTTTAAATGTTGAAAACCTTACAATCAATACCGAAGTTGAAGGAACCCATCGCCGATTCAGAACAATTTTTGAAGCACTTGAAAAATTGAATCTGCCAGAATATTACATCATTGAAACTGGGTGTGCTCGTTGGAATCAAAACTGGAAAGGTGAAGGTCAATTTACATTGATCGCAGATGAATTTGTCAGTTATTACAAAGGTCATCTCTACTCAGTAAACATAAACCCAAATGATGTCAACGCTGCAAGAAGTTATGTGGGTGACAATGCTACCATAGAGTTGGATGACAGCGTAAACTTTCTCAAGAACTTCAACGACTTAGAAAAGGTGTCGTTATTTTATCTTGACTCAATGGATTTGGAATGGGGCAATCCATGGCCATCAGAAGAACATCATCTTAAAGAGTTCTGCACAATATTCTCAAGAAGAACATCTGCCAACTTTTATCTTGCTATAGACGACTGTAACATAAATTTCTGTGGCAAGATAATTGGTAAGGGTCAAGAAATTAAGAGAATGTTGAACGATCTTGGTATCAAACCAATGTTAGACGAATATCAAATAATGTATTTTATTGATCAATCAACATTTGATACAATAAAGACACATCTAGCTAAATTGGATTACTTCCATTATCTCTAACAAACTGTAGAACCTCATCGTTGTTCATCTTGAGGTTACTCTGTATAATCCAGAACGCATCTGTTTTTCTTAACTGAGACTCTGGTTCTTTTGGATTCCACAAACCACTACAAAAAGCCCTACTGTGGTCATCACTATACAAATACTTACCATTTACATGTAAGTAATAGTGCATGTATTCGGTCCCAATGTTACCCAACACAAAGTCTTTAACAAATGTTGGATGATTTGTTTCCAGATTGTCCAACATCTGTTTTACTTCGTCAGTAATCATTAATGCTGGAGTTACACCATAATGGAACTTCCACAATACAGTCTTTGGATCTCTGTTGATATATCCAAGCGCATCATATAGCCACTTTACATGACAACAAGTATCATACTGTGACTTATCTAAGTGTTGTGAAGCATCATAGATGAACAAAATAATCTCACCATCTTCATTGAAGAATTCGTTGAAATCAAACTTTCGATTCACATATAAATCACTATCCAACAACAAATAATGTGTGGTCTTTATTTGTCGTGCTATATACAACTTCAATAAACATTGTTTGAAATAACCTGAGCAACGTGTTGGTGTTACAACCACATCATGGTCCAATACTACAGTGTATGTATCATCCAATTGTAATGAGTCACACATCTTAGGTATGATAACAATCTTGGGACAGTTAGTGAATTTCAACGATGGTGCCAAGACTTTATTGAACCGTTCAACATCATAATCCGACTTGGTGTTGATTGGTATTACTATAGAAAATGTGCGATTCATAATAAATTGAGTCTAATCGAAATAGTATCATATACCACTCTACGTATGTTTTCAATTGTAAAATGTGACTCAGACAATTTATACATTTCATTTCTAACCGATTCAAACTTATATAAATTGTTATTTACATCGTTTATCTTCTCAACCAAATCACTTAGATCCTTTTTAATTTTGATATAGTGTTTGTCTGGAATCAGTTGATGTTCAGCATATGACCACACTGGATGATCTGTAGAGAATATGATTCTGTTTGTTTGAATCAAATGTGGCACTCGACCACTAAATCCACCAGCACCAACCTCAATCAGATAGTCAAAGTCTTTTACTTGATCTTCAAATGTGACATATTCAGAATATGTGAACTCTGGTGAAATGTCTTTTTCTGGCGATTGATGTTTTATCCAATGTTTGGCATCAATCAAATCTGGATATTTCTGTGACAATTTTACCAACGATCTTCTTTGATCACAGTTAAGAGATCCTCGCCAACCAACCTTTTGTTGTAATCCCTTGTTATGTTTAGCATACTCACGTTTGTATTTGGTGAGGTTATTAAAATTGACTCCAAGAAAATCACTATAAGCACATGTTGGTAATATGGATAATGTGTTATTGACCAACAGACCACGATTATAGTATTCTGAGTTGGTTAATTGTTTGACATCTGGTAGAAACTCTCGTTGGTTATAAACGCCTAGATCAACTTCGTGTTGTTCAAATTCATAATTGTAATATGCGGTTGAAAACACAGGAATTTTGATATTATCCAACATGTGTTTGGTAGGACCAGAATCATGTAGAACTATCTGAATCCAGTCAAAATTCTTGAAGTTATACTCCGCGTCAACATCGTTTAATAACTTGATGGTTGCGAATGGTCTGTCATCATTGTAATGACCATAATCCATTTTACCATTGTGTTTTCTTACAAATAACGTTGACGCTTGATAATATTGTGGGTGTGGTGTCCCCCAATAATAAGGGTAATCACTTTCTTTCATTCCCCATCCAATATCATCAAGAGTATTATATGATTTATTGATGCTATAGTCTTTGCACAGATCGGCGTTACCGTGCCATCGTGATGGTTGTGAATTGATATAAATTACCTCAGACATACTATCAACCTCGGAACTCACTTAAATTACCAAAGTCTATAAGATCATAATTCAGATCTTGTCTAATAACATTCAAGAATTCGCCATGTTCTGGATGACTTGGATCAAATATGTTGTGTTTGTTAAACTCCTCTGGAGGATAAGTTCCCCAATTTACAATCCTTGATAGATAACAATAGAAACTATGTGATCTTGCTATGTCCACAAACAGTGGTATTTCTTTGTAATTCTTCTGTTGACATACAAAGTCCAATCTAACCCAATGTAACTTACCTTTGTCAAACAATGTTTCAACAAAGTCCAAGTTACGCATCAACTTCTTCCAATCACCACCTTTTCTAGTGTAATTGTAAGTTTCTTCGGTTCCAGCATCCAAACTGATTATTGTGCTGATTCGATTGTTGTGAATCTTGTTCATCTTATCCCAGTTTTCTTCTGTGAATAGAACACCGTTTGTTTGAAGTTGGAACTCTACCAATGGATTCTTTACACCTTCAAATGAAGTCAAAAACTCCCAAAACAACCTACTAGCAAATGGATCTCCAGACCCAGTAACATTGATTGTGGTTCTTACCTTACATGTATAAAGATACTCAATCAACTTTTCTTGAAATTGAACCTTGGTGTAATACTCGTTGCCCACACTCTTTTCATTCAAGAAAACAAAATTCTCACGACAACTTGGACATCTCAAATTGCAACTTCTATCATAACATAGATTGATGAAGTTTGGATTGGATGAAATCAGTTGTTTTTCTTCATAGATTTTCTTTTTGTCCGCACCATGTTTTCCAGCCAAAACATCTTCTACGTTTGGCAATGAATCATTTTGAATCATCGGACATTGAGTTCTATTGCAATACTTATAACTTCCGTCCAGAATTGATTCTCTAAACCTTTGCGCTTTTTCTCCATTCCATCTATTCTCAAATCCTTCTGAAATTCTTACTTTGCCAAAGTTATACTGATTGACCCAGTTTGGACAACACGGATACATGTTGGTATCATCTTGGATCTCCATGAAGTCCCAAGGTCTAAAGCACATCTTTTTGGTCAAGTCTTTCATTATTGTCCTCCGTTAATAACTTTATCTTCGGCGTTCATTCGATGTTTGTTTTGTTCAAATAATTTGTATAACTTATGAAGATCTGACTCTGGCGTCAGAACATTCCAAACATTATTTTCTGCATTTTCACATACGATGATAGTTTCAATTTTTACCTTGGCAACCTTCTTATCCAAGATTTCAAACACATCGCTTGCATTAGACTTTAACTTGAGAAGTTCTGGTCCATTTTTTACATTCACTGTGACCGTGTTGGTGTAGAGTGTATGTAGATCCAGTGGCGCTTCTTTCCAGCATTTATCTTGATCGGAATAAAATACGATCAAATCATCTGTCAATTGAACAACGTCAAGTTTATTTATGTGTTTGATTGTTGATACGGGAACGGTATAAACAATATTGTTATAGTAGACTTCTTTAATATTCATAGACTTTTATAAATCTTAGAATTGACCATACTTTCTAAGAAATGACCAATTTCAACTTTGTATCTCACAGTTTTCAGATAAAGATGTGCTCTCTTAATGAGATCCAAATCTTTAAGCTTTTCTTCCAGATCAAACTGACTATCAATATATAGTGGATATCCTTCACCCAAGTATTCGACAACAGCGGGCAAACGATTTATAAATATTGGAGTCGCTCTAGCCATACATTCAATGATACCATTGTTTGCACTACTATCGTATAGATCCAAATAAACGACATTCTCTGTCAAAATCTTATCATATTCATCGTTTGGCAAAAAGTCAAGGATTTTAACAGAGTTACGTTGTTCATCAGTGATGTATTGATTACTGACAAGAGACTCTATTTTTTCTAATCTGAAAATGGTGTCTTTACACTTATTGTTTGGAAGCAATCTGACCTTTTGATAACCGTGCGCTCTAACAGTATATAACGCATTCAATTTACGTAACCACCAACCTATTGTGATAAGCTTTTTCTCTTGATTCTTCGCAAATCTTTCAAAATCAAATTGTAACTCTGGAATTTCAGTTGGATGATATAGTGACTCAACTGGAATAAAAGGTATGTATTGACGTATCACCTTGGCATGATATTCGGATAAAGTATAGATACCCTTACATCTTCTAAGACTGTCTAGGAAGTATGGATCTTGCAATATGATGTTACTGAATGCATTGTTGTCACTAAACCACGGTGGCATGTTTGGAGGATTGTGAATAAACCCAATCCAACTCTTGTTGTAAGGAATAGTCTTTTGAAGAATACATTCTGTCTTTCTCCAACTAAAATTGTTCTCTATAAACCCGTCACAATAAACGCCACTGTTGCTATTGAGCGCTGCCATGTTGTGCAACACATAATTCCATCCAGATCTATGTGAATAGAAAGACAATTGTCTACCAAGATTGATCTTCTTTGGATACTTGTTATTATCAGTCAACTCTTTGAACTTGATGATGATGTCACCATACTCACCCTTGTTCAAGACATTTGACTTCTCTATAACAAATCCAGTTTCTACCAATACACGTTCGTTGAAATTGGTATCTTTGAATAACAACCTACTGGTATTGTTCTTGATGCCATTGACATAAACGTCTACAATCTTGATGCCATACCGATTGTTGCCAGATCGGTTTATAAATGACCCGTCGAATGTAACATCACAGTTGATCTTGACATTCTTTTCTTCTTTGGAAATTATCTTCAATGAGTGTTGACCACGTTTCATCGAATATACATGATCAACTTCATTTATAGTAAACGTCACATTGACATCGGTAATTGATTCCACTACAACTTCAAATTTGTATACATCGGGTCCAATTATAATTTCAGCTTCTTTGTCTGACCAAATACCATTGACCAACGATTCATTGTGCCATCCATTTTTAAAGTAAATTGGAAACAATGAAGACTCTTCCGTTTGTGACGTATTTGGTTGATACAATTCTACAGAATCAAGATATACACACTTTCTAATATTTGCGTAGTATGCGTTCTTGAGACTGTTGCACAAATCTTCGTATGACGGATCAACACTCTTGGTGTTCATATTGATCCACATCAACATTGATGTATCTATGTTTTTGTCATAACTACTGATATATGTTGTGTTGTAATTAACCTCAAACAATCTAGGATAGTTTGTAAGGTAATCTGTCATACCGCCATGTAAAGGACTTACAATATCTTTATTCTTAGTCTTTGCGGTGTAACATGGTATATTGAATCCTTCACCTCTTGATACGTTAACATAAATGTCAGTGTCATCATGTAGACTCTGAATTTTGTCAAAGCTCAACCTTTCGCTTATTACTACAATAGGAGCATAAGCAAAGTCTTTGTCCCGATTCTTGATCTTTTTGAGTATGATCTCTTGTATATGTTTCTCAATGGTCTTAACATTATTAAGGTTGTCAGTGAACTTACATATCAATAATGTTTCGTCATCAAAAGCAAATGAATCCAAGTATGCTTCGATCAAAAACCCAGTGTTCTTTCTGGATACCAATGACGATACATTCAGAAACTTGACTCTCTTGGCAAACCGTTGATAGTTTATTGGAACCGGACTGAATATTCTGGCATTTTCAAATAAGTCAACTATACTGTGACGTTTATAGTGAACGGGTGGTATTGTGTGTGGTTCCACTATAATATCCTTCTTGATGCCTGAATTTACAAACACCTCTTTACACCATTGTGAAGGCACGCTTACTACATTTACGATACTGTCATTTATCGCTTTTACCCACTTGTCTGGAAGCGGATCAAAGTCCCATACAGTTCTGCCAGTAATTTTTTTGTTACCAATCCAATCTTTGTGTGACTCAATGACTTGATTCCAAATGTCGGGTGTAAAATGAATCACCACTTCCGAATCACTCAACTTTTCTTTCTTTGAAAATACGGGAAGCTTCTTTAAGTTGTTGTGAAAATACTTGTAAAACTCAGTGTCATCTTTTACTGGTGCTCCAGACAATGTAGCAAAATAAACTTCATGACCGTTTTGTAATAGGTCATAAATGTATCCCTTGGCCGCATTAGCATACCCACTCGCACCATCCGCACCGAAATAAACAACTTTCTTGTTACTCATTTGGTAATAAATAGTCCGAGTGGGTATTTGCCTACTTTTTACAATTACTTAGATATGACCTTTATGATCTTGGCAATACAAGCCATGAACGTAATCTCTTTATCAATAACCAATGCATTTTGGTATAGACTTTCCGAGATATCTACAATCACACTAATTGTATGACCATTATCATACTCAATAGCCTTGTTATATAACTCAGAATACAGTTCGTCAAAATGTTTGATACCTGCATCATTGATCAACTGTCTAATCTCAGTAAATGCCTTCTTGTTGGTCTTGGCAGTCTTAAGAATAGAAATCATCTTGTTCTTTACATCTGCATTGGCAGACTGTAACTTGACCAGCTCCAATTTTCCACTGGTAGAACTCTGTTGAACAACATTGACGATCTTACGAATATCTGGATAATACTCTTTGACCACAGTTGCCACCGTTGGCATTTCAAATGTGATATTCTCCTTCGTAAGGATCTTCACGATATACATCGCAACATCCTTCATCGTAGGAGGTTCCAATTTGAACACTTGAGTCCTACTGAACAACGGTTCAATGATCTTATCAATATAGTTACAAGTAAGAATAAAACGAGTCGTCTTACTGTAAGTCTCCATCAAATTACGAAGTGATGCCTGTGAGTTTGTAGACATATAGTCAGACTCGTCCAGAATCACAATCTTAAGATCATTGAAACCCATTGTTGATGCGAACGGCTTGATCTTATCACGAACAAAGTCAACACCAGTGTTATCTGATGCGTTGACATACATCACATCACACGGAATGTTCTTGGTAATAATCTTTGCAAGTGTGGTCTTACCAGTTCCTGCATTACCATGAAATAACAAATGTCCAGGCACATTCTTCTTGGTGATATAATCAGTGATGATCGATCTGACTCGTTCATCACAAATATAGTCTTCCAAAGTGTCTGGACGATACTTTTCAGCCCAAACACCATGGTCAGAAACTTGAGGTTGTTCTGTTTCAGTAAAGAAACTCATAATTTATATTAGTCGATATTCTTGAATTCGATCAGGAAGTAATTGCTGTTAAACATTGCATTATCAAATTCAACGTTCGCAATACCTGCATCACTGATCTTCAATACAGCATTATCACAGTCTGTGTTGGAAGTCAAGATCTCCTTCAAATACTTCGCACTGAAATGAAGAGTCTTACCAATCTTATCCTTACCTGCAACCGGCTTGACCTCAATATTGATACGATTACTGTTTACATTACTAAATCCAAGAGTCATCTTGATCTTACCCTTCTTGTCTGTGGTCAAAGTGAAAATATCAACATCACTCAACGCACTCTTTGCCTTGACAAAGGTAGTCACGAACTCCTTGGTCAACGGAATTTCCAAATTAAACGGAGGCAACTTCTTGAGTTCAGCCGCCTTTGGAATCACACTCAAATCAGCCGTAACATACTGAACATCGGTTTCGGCACTTGCCAACACCAAAGATGTAACCTTGTCGTTGGTCTTTGTAGGAGAAATAGTCAACTCATCAGCCAAGACAGTCAACATCTTCTTCAACTTAGCTGTGTCATTAACACCAATCTCCATGTCTTCCAATCCATCATTTGTCTTGATCGTGACAAATCCCAACACGTTCTTGTCATCACTAATTGCAGATGTCTTGATGTTTGTATCTTTTGCGTTTACTACCCACTTTACAGACTCAATAGTTCCGTTAAGTGAATACTTGTCAATGAATGTATTTAATGTTTCTTTCTTCATACTTGTTTATGCTACTATGTTGTTTTGTTACTGTCAAACCGTTTCAAAAAATTCTTCTGGGATAATACTAACATTAGTCTTTTCTTTAATACACCGACTATGTGTATCGTTATCCATAAAGAAAAGATCAGTTGGTGATATGTAAAAGTGATTGATCAAATAATCAGCATAAGCTACACTTCTCATTTGATAATACACCTTCACATTGTTTTGTAGTGTTCTAAACTCTATGTAATAGACTTTTGGATCACTTAATCTGTATAACTGAGACTTGGGTATATACAATTCGTGGTCGCATATCTGATTCTTGGTAAATTCAACATACGGTCCACGTTGTCCTATTACAACACGTTGATATTGTGTTGCAATAGGTGTGTTTGATATACAGTCAAATAAAGGTAACTTGGTTCCCTCTAAGGGGATATTCAATAGTTTTTCGTAGGAACTCATTGATCAATACTATCAAGTGATTGACAAAACATCAACCTATAAGAAGTATCAGAAACTAAAGAACTCACCAAGCTTTTTATCAGTCTGATTTGGATAATCCCAATTCAAAATGTTATAGAAATCCAAAAGTTTACCTTTCAACTCTTGTTCATACATTGCGTTTCTATCAACATACTGATTGACAAAATCCATAATACGATCTGGATCAGTTCCGTCTGCTTTCAAAGCAATACAGTCAGAACCATACTCGTTGTTCTTCAAATATACCCACTTGATCTTTTGACCGTGGAAAATCGGAGGAACAATTTTATCCAATTCCCAATGTTGCAATAGATCATTGTAAAACAACGCAGCCTTTGCCTGTGCAGTGGTTCCTTTGATATATTTGAACTTACTACGAGTCTTCGGATTATAATCAGTCTTGGTTTCACCACCACTCTTGAACTTGACACTGGTATTCTTTGCAATTTCAATAACAGATGACTCGACCAAGTTGGTTTCCAAGAACTTCAAGATATTTTGATCAATGATTTCTTTGTCAGTCTTACGAAGAATATCATCCAAGAATTGTTGCATGAACTTACGAAACTGAATTGGGAATGATGTTCTAACAACGTCAATACCCTTCACTTCCATTTCATCACACACGATACCACCCTTGTTGATGATAAACTGTGCATATCGTTTCTTAGCCAACCAAAAACCAGTCTTTGCAATAACTTCTTGTTTTGCATCAAACCGATGTTTTTCGATGTTAAAGAATCGAACTGCCATCATATCATAAAACTTATTGACAAACGACTGAACTTCGCCAGTCACCTTCAAGATTGCATCAGTCATTTGCTTTTCATCATTCTGATCAATCTCAGGCATGTTCTTCTGAATGATAGGCAGCGCACTTGCGAAACAAGAATCAGTGTCGGTATAAATCACCCAATCACCTTCGGTTTCGTTCAACGTCTTCTTGAAATATTCATTGATTGCCTTACCAGTGGTCTTGATAATATCTTGACCAGTGATAGTCACGGCACTCGCATTATCCTTATCATAGAATCTAAAGATAGGAAGACCCAAAACACCATAGATTGAGTTGAGTAGAACCTTTTGAACCTTCTGTCTCTGTTCATAAAATTCATACATAGACTCATCACCTTGTTCGTGATACTTCTTAGCCATCTTACGCATGTCTTTGCGTTCATCGAACCACTTGACCAGAATCTCTGGAATAACACCGGCAGTCTCTTTGTAATAAAGAACACCGTTACTCGCAACACTCAACTTGGATTCTGCAATCAATTTCTTGAACTGTTCATTTGTATAAGCGTTTCCACCAATATGGTAAGTGGAAATTCTGTTTTGTGTGAACATCTTGGCACTGTAGTAATACAGTCTTTGTTCAATATATTGTTCCAACGAAGTTTCTTTCTGTGTGCTGTCACTCAGATTGTTGTAATCATCGGTCAATTCTGCACGACGTTCATCAACAAACTTTTCATCAAATTCAATTCTATCAATAACACCTATCTTGGTTTCAGGACTGATGTTAAGACTGATGATGATATTCGGATACATTGATGTAAGGTCCAAGTCAAAAACCCAATCATAACGACCAGGCTTAGGAGCCTTAACATATGCACCTTCAAATCCTTCTTCATTTTCATCTAAACGTTGCTCATATTCTTCCCTACCCTCAATAGGTTTATTCTTGGCAACTTGTCCCTTTCTACGAAGATACATAAGAATTGCACCTTCGATGAATCGTGAACTCATTTGATAACAATCATACGGAACGTGACCCTTGTGACAAATAGCCCTAGCCAATTCAATAAACTGAAGTTTCTTCTCCAATGCGACAATAATCTGAACGTCATTCAAGTTGTATTCGATATACTTCTTGATATCAGACTTATACAAATCATCAAGACTTCCTTTGTAGGTAATCTTTTCCATACCCACAACCTTCTTACCAATCGCATTAAGTGCATAACTTGGTTCTTTCTTGATGTTCAACTTTTCATAAAGACGCATATAGTCCAAGTGAGTCACACCAGCGATTACGAGTTTCTTACTCCAATCGTTGATATAAGTCACACCAATCGGACTCATACGTTTTGCCTGTGAAGCACCAATAATGTTCTTCATTCGACGATACAAGTAAGGCATGTCGAAATCATTACTGTTCCAACCAGTCACAATGGTTGGTTGAATTTCTTCCCACTTGGTAACAAAGTGAGCCAACAAACTTTCCTCTGTAGTGAAACTCACAACCTCGACATTATCTTTGGAAAATGTCTCAAGTTTACCTTCTCTATCAAGAATGAAAGCAGTATACTTTTCGGTCAGACCATCACAGATTGCGATAGCTGTAATTTCCTTGTCTGCTTCATCAACGTTTGGAAATCCACCTTCGGTGCTGACCTCAATGTCCAGATACAACACACGATGTCCTTCTGAAAGATCATCACTATCTTCGTATGCGTCGATCAAGATTCTGGTTTCAATCGGAACGTCTGATTCAAACAACGATGGATCTCTGGGATTAAAACTATAAACCTTCTCAAGTTCATCACCAAAAATACTCTTATACTTTCCGTTGGGACGTTTACGATACGCATACGGTCTGAACACGAAGTTCGTGTAACCTTTTTTGTCATCCCAAAGATGACACGTATTTGTCTTTTTGTCGAAATAGATGTTTTGATACATAACCTATGTTCTTATGGTAGTCGCAACTTGTCCATAAGTCCATCGAAAACTTGCAGCTTCTCTGGCTTGATCATGAGTCTGCAATTTGTTAACCTATTCATCAATTTTCTATGATTAATGCTTGTGAATAAAGATGGTTCAAGGTCAACTCCCGCTAATACGGGTGGGTTGACCTTGTTCACACAATACCACAATATTGATAATTCGTCTTCGTTAAGACTGTGTAACTGTTGTAGTGTCATTATTTCAGCTTAAAACCAAATATGTTAGAACCATAATTTACAAACAAAACATTATCCAATTTGGACTGCAATGTCTTTAACTCAGCTGTATGAACTTCTTTTTCTACATCTTCTACTTCTTTGATGCTGAAACTGTTGCCTGTGGTCTTTACGCTAGCTTCTCTTGGACTCAAAGATGCTTGTGGAGTTATTACCAAGAAGTCACCTTCCTTCAAATCCTTCTTTTTCTTGCTGCTCTTTGCATCTAGCACCACAGCCTTACCTTCCACAACATATACTTGCGTAAATTTTTCTCCAGACTTAACAAAAATCTTTGCCTTATCAAAAATAATAAGTGCCATTGAAGTTCCCACGGTCACAGATTTGTCCGATTCACTGATAATATACATTTCTCCGATGTTAGAGAAGTTGAGAGAATGATCCTTAATTTTCACCACTTCAGGTAGCGAAAAATTGTTTACATACTCAGTCTGAGTTGCATTGAAATAAGCCGCTGAGTTTTCCTTTTGATACACAGAAACTCTATATGGCAGGGCGTATGTCGCAGTTCCGTTTGTTCCAATTGTTACTGATAAGTTATTGGTCAAAGTGTAGGTCTTACCATTTGTTGTAGGCAATACGTTCAGTTTATTTGCAACAACCTCACCCAATTCAACTTTATCTGTAGAATCATATAGATAAAGATCATTTGCTAATAGCGAGACTCCAGTTAGTAATAATGTTAGTAATTTCTTCATACGTTAATAAATAGTTGTTATAAATTGACAGTTCAAGGTTATAGTGTATCATGTCATTATGTCTGTTCAAGAAATAAAAAAGAATCGTGTTAGTTTCAGCCAATATTCGACATTTTTGAAGTGTCCACACAAGTGGTATTTGGATTATGTCAAGAATCTTCGTGTGCGTGATGATAGTATTCACACCACATTTGGAACTGCAATTCACCATGTGTTTCAAACATATCTGGATACACTGTATAAGAAGAGTGTAACCGAGGCTGATTCATTGAACCTCAATAAAATCTTCATCGACAAGTTTACTGAAGAAGTCAAAAAGTTGAAGCCTGAAGACTACAACGAAGAAGAGTTCACTGACTTTTGTTTTGATGGGCAAGACATTATCTCTACATTCTGTAAGACTGCCAATAGACTCAAGTATTTTCCAGCAAAAGACTATGAACTGGTTGGTATTGAAATTCCTTTGGAGATGCCACTCAAAAACAACGTTGAATTTGTTGGATTCATTGATATTGTTCTTAAGGAAGTAAACAAAGAAAAGTATCGTATTATTGACTTCAAGACTTCTGGTCAAGGTTGGAACAAGTATCAAAAAGAAGATGAAAGCAAATATGCTCAGCTTCACCTATACAAGAGTGTTTACAGTAAGAAGTTCAATGTTCCTTTGGAATCTATTGATGTCGAATTCTTCATCGTCAAACGTAAGTTGTTAGAAAACGTTAGCTTCCCACAAAGCAGAATTCAAGTATTTATTCCTCCCCATGGATCAAACCATATCAAGGAATCAATTAATAACTTCATTGAATTCTTGGATCATGGATTCAAACCAGATGGATCTTATAATGAGGATAGTCAATATCCCAAGATTCCAGGCAATGGTAAAAAGAACTGCAAGTATTGTATCCACTACAAGAAAGCTTGCGACGGTAAAGCCACAAAATAAAATATAAGGTCCGCCAGCATATTTACATATGTATATATGTGAATATGTTATGGACCAATTTGTTACTACAGTAAAACTTGACAATGAGTTATATACTCAATTCAAGGAAATCAATGTGCGAGCACGTATATCTTTTCAGGACTTTGTAAACAAGTGTCTTGAGAAGTATGTTGAAGACGATGATTTTAGAAATGAAATCAGCGAGAGTGTTGTGCAGCAGTTGAGTTATAATAAACCGTTTCAACTCTCAAATCCCAAAAGCAAACAATGAAAAAGAAAAAGATACTATTATTAAGTGATGATCTTCGAATGCATAGTGGTGTGGCAACTATGAGTCGAGAACTGGTATTAGGCACATTACACCATTATGACTGGGTTCAGATCGCTGGTGCAATCAAACATCCAGAAGCCGGTAAGGTTGTGGATATGTGTGATGCTTCCAATAAAATGACTGGTCTAAAAGACTGTTATTTGAAATTATACCCAGCCGATGGTTATGGTAATGAAGAAACACTGTTTGGTGTAATTGGTGCTGAGAAGCCTGATGCCATCCTACACTTCACAGATCCTCGTTATTGGGCTTGGTTGTATCTGATTGAGAATCAAATAAGAAGCAAGATTCCTTTAACATATCTGGACATTTGGGATGATCTACCATATCCTATGTGGAATAGACCGTTCTATAAGAGCTGTGATGCTTTGTTTGCTATTAGTAAACAGACCGACAATCTAAACAAGTGGGTATTGGGACCAGAATATTGCACCAGTATCTACGGAGACTTTGACAAGGAAGGAAAAATTGTATGCCAGTAAAAGGAAAACATTTATTACATTACGTTCCACACGGAATCGACTCAAAGGTGTTTAACACACTTCCCAAGAACAATGGTTTGGTCAACAAACTAAAGAAGGAGTTGTTGGGCGACACCAATTACAAGTTCGTGATTGGGTTCAACAGTAGAAACACTCATAGAAAGCACCCAGCCAACCTAATTTTGGCATTCAAAAACTTCTGTGATCATTTGACTCCAGAACAAGCAAAGGAATGTGCTTTGTTGATGCATACGGACAAAACATGTGATCAAGGAACCAACCTTCTGTCAGTTATTGAAGCAGTGTGTCCAGATTATACTGTTGTCATCGACGAAAATCGTAGAACTCCAGAAGAAATGGTCGCATTTTACAATATTTGTGATGTGGTTGCCAATGTGAGTTCCAATGAAGGATTTGGATTGAGTATCGCCGAAGCAATCATGTGTGGAACTCCAGTTATTGCAACTGTGACTGGTGGTCTACAAGATCAATTGGGTCTTGTGGATGATGATGGAAAGCCATATGAGTTTAACTTGGAGTTTGGCACCAACGTCACTGGTAAATACAAGAAACATGGTGTTTGGTCAAAGCCATTGTGGACCAAGGTTCAAACACTACAAGGTAGTCCTCCTACACCATACATCATGGATGACTTTGTGGATTACAAGGATATTTCTGAGGCTATCATGTATTGGTATTTGGTTGGTCCAGAAAAGAGAGAGTCATATGGTGCCGAAGGTAGACGTTGGGCACTAAACGAAGGTGGTATTAACTCTAAGAACATGTGTGATCAGTTCATTAAAGCAATGGATTTCACTATTGATAACTTTACACCACCCAAGAAGTTTGGTATATTCCGTTATAGTGAAGAGTTCAACACGGACAATTTGCCACAAGATAAACTTGGATTTGATATGCACAAGATCGATGTTGAAGCCATCAAGAAGGAAATTCAATGAATGTTAAAAAACTATCTGATAAAGCGGTAATTCCTAGTAAGGGAAGTGTTGGTGCGGCTGGTTATGATTTGTATACAACCGAATCATATGAGCTTAAACCAGGTGAACGTAAAGCATTTAAGACCGATATCGCATTAGCTATCCCAGAAGGATTTTATGGTCGAGTAGCACCACGTAGCGGACTTGCTGTTAAACACGGTATTGATGTTCTTGCTGGTGTTATTGACAGTGATTATCGTGGAGAAATTCTAGTTGCACTAATCAACCTTGGTGACAAACCAGTTCAACTACCTATTGTAAAAGACGGTAAAGAAACCGCAATTGCTCAAATTATTTTTGAAGCATGTGGAACTATTACCGGTGGATTTGTTGAAGTCGATGATCTAACTGCTACCCAACGTGGGTCTGGTGGATTTGGTAGTAGTGACAACAAACGTGAAACCATAGACCAAGCATCCAAACAAATGTCAAAGATGGAAGAACTATACAACAAGTTGGGAGGCATTCCAACACCAGCAAGAAAGTATAGTGAACTAATCAACGAAAGAGAACAACAACAATTCAACAAATAATATGAGTAAACCACTATGTTTAATTTCTGGTCCAGTCTTCAACCGTAGCGGATACGGTGATTGGGCAACAGCCGTTGCTAAGAGCATCGTTCGATATGATAAATACGATGTAAAGATTGCACCTACTCGTTGGGGTAATTGTCAACCAAAACGTTATATCGAAGAACTGACAGATCCAGAAGATAGAAACCTCACTACGAAGTTTCTGTTGCAACCTCTTCAAAAGCAACCAGATCTGTTTATTCAATTGAGTATTCCCAATGAGTTTCAGCGTGTGGGTAAATACAACATCGGTATGACCGCTGGTATTGAAACCACAGTCGCATCTGGTGAGTTCATTGAAGGTGTGAATAGAACCGATTTGACCATCGCATTGTCTAAACATTCCAAGGATGTGTTGGAAAGCACCAAGATGTTGAAGCAAACCCCAGATGGTAAGCGTGAAGAAATTGCGGTCAAGAAGCCAATCGAAGTGTGTTTCTGGGGAGCTGACACTCGTATCTTCAAGAAGACTGATGAACGAGTTGCAACCGTTGATGAAGCACTCGCCAATATCAAGGAAGACTTTGCTTACTTGTTTGTTGGTCAGTGGACTCACAGTGGATTGTTTGCAGATCGTAAGGACATTGCAAATCTAGTCAAGACCTTCTGTGAAGCATTTAACAACAATTCACCGAACAAGCCATGTTTGATCCTCAAGACTTCGGGTGTTGGATTCTCAACTGTTGATAGGTTTGAAATTCTAAACAATATCAATAAGATTACCTCGTCGTTTGAAGGTCAAGTTCCTAATGTATATCTGTTGCATGGTGAGTTGACCGAGGTAGAAATGAACGCACTGTTCAATCATCCAAAGGTAAAGGTTCATATTTCATTTACTCATGGTGAGGGATATGGTCACCCATTGTTGTTACAAACACTCAGTGGTAAGCCAGTTCTTGCTCCAGATTGGAGTGGTCACCTTGACTTCATGAATCCAAAGTATGCTACATTACTTCAAGGTCAATTGGTTGATGTAGATAAAAAGTCCGTCAATCAGTGGATCATCAAGGACAGTAAGTGGTTTAGAGTATCTTATGGTCTAGCTGAAACTAAGATGAAGGAAATCTTCAATAGTAGACCAAAGAAGATATTTGAAAATGCAGAACTTCTTCGTCAAGAAAACGCCGAGAAGTTTAGTATGGATGCCATGGACAAGAGACTGTGGACTATATTGGATCAGTATGTCCCCAAGTTTGCTGTTGAGAATCAATTTGTGCTTCCAAAGTTCACTAAGTCAACTGGTGACTCTTTGTCGGCTGGACTACCTACATTGAAGATCTAACATGTTTCTTTCATACTTAATTACCACCCATAACGAAACGACCAGCTTGGATAAGTTGTTGTCCAAGCTGGTTTCTTCCCTCAAACCAAACCAAGAAATTGTTGTGATTGATGATCACTCAACTAATCCAGATACACTGGCTGTGTTTGAGAAGTATCAAAACTCTATACAACTACGTCTTCATAGATTGGATAACAACTATGGAGCACAAAAGAACTTTGGTATTGACTCTTGTAGAGGTGAGTGGATATTCCAACTTGACGGTGACGAATATCCTACGGATGCTTTGTTGGAACACATTGAATTATTAATCAAACAAAATGATGTCAATGATGTCATTTGGTTGCCAAGATGCAATAATTTCACGGGTGTAACTCAAGCTGACATTGATATGTGGGGTTGGCGTATGGTTGAAGGTATGGTAAACTTCCCAGACTATCAGTCACGGTTGTATAAGAGAAAACCAAACATTCGTTACAAGAAACGTTTGCATGAACGAGTTGAAGGTTATGATAGCTATACCATTATTCCTCCTCAAAAGGAATATGCAATTGTTCATGAAAAGACGATTGAAAAACAACGTGAGAGTAATGATCGGTATATGAAGAACTTTACTGTCGAGGAAAATCTGGGAACTCCATAACATGAGAACTTGTTTTATCAGTCCAATCAACATAAACGGAAAGGTTCCACGAAACTTCAATAACTTGAGTGTTGTAGTATCTTGGCCTGTTGCATCTGACTCTGATATCATCAACGTCTTTGGTTTGGCACAGTCCGATCCCCAGTCCATACAACAACAGTATGATATTGGTGTGATAATTCTGCCCAAGGACATTTCACAACTCAATCTTGAGACACTTCTTGTCAATGCTAAAAAGTTGTGTAAGAAGGTTGGTCATATGCAAGAGGGTAGTCATTGGTATTATCAAGATTACAAGTATGTTGATCAAATCAGATATTTGAACTTTGTTGGATCTATGGATATACTGTTTGCTCATAGTAAAACAGATGTTCCATATTACAGTGGTATATACAAAAAGAAAACGTATACTATTCAAACTCTGATTGTGGATGATGGGTTACGTGCGAAGAACATTACCCCAGAACGTAATGGTGAAGTTATTATTGGTGGTAACTTCTGTAGTTGGTATAGTGGGATTGATAGTTACTTTGTGGCACGTAACTTCAATAAACCTATTTGGGTTCCAAGTATGGGTAGACGTATTGAAAATGAAGAACATACTCCAAATCTAAACCACTTGCCATTTTTGGAGTGGACTGATTGGATGATTGCCTTGTCCAAGTTTAGTTATGGTGTTCATTTGATGAGACCCAGAGTTGCTGGAACGTTTGCATTGAATTGTTCTTATTGGGGTATACCATGTATTGGATACACAGGATTGGACACTCAACAAATTCTACATCCAGATCTAAGTGTTGATACTGGAGACATTGAAAGTGCTAATAAGTTGGCAATTCAACTACGTGATGATAAAGATTTTTACAACCAATGTGTTGATGTTACCAAATCAAATTATCAAAAATATTACACCGAACAAGTTTGGTTGAAACAATGGAGAGAAATGTGCAATGATATTTTGGCGAATTCTTAACGATAAACGAGTGAATGTATATGAATGTGAAGCTTTGGGATTTCCTCAAAGTGATGCTAGATTCATTCCCGATGACTATTTGGCAAAACAAAAGTTCGTGATTCTCAGAACATGTTTTGGTATTGGTGATTGGGGTATCATCTCAGCACTACCACGCAAACTAAAAAGAAAGTATCCAGATTGTAAGGTTTATCTACCATCTGAGGCGTTGTTGTTCAAATTGTTCTCAGACATTCTAAGTCCGTCTGTTCTGACCAACAAACCATTTAGTGTAGTCAAAGACATATTTGCAAATAATCCTTATGTGGACGGTTATGTTGATACTTGTGAGGGTGATGTATTTCACGATCACTACAGAATCTATAATCCAGAATTACCCGATGAACCTCTTGCCAAACAAATGTTGAAGTTCTGGCAATTCAGAGATCATGAATTGGATGATGTTTTGCCAGAATTGTATTTTAGCAAATCAGAGATTGGTTTGGGTGATAAAATCATCAATGGGTTTACTGGTGACAAGCCATTTGGAACACTGTTGTTGTCGAACCGTTATGACTATCAATCAGATGAAAAGTTGTTGAAATACATCAATCTGTATGATTTACCTTATTACTACTGGACATCAAAACCAATAGAACTCACAAGGTTTGCTAATATAAACAAAGTGTTGGATATGAGTATGTTACCTCTACGTATTCAGTTTTACATAAAAACTCGAGCACTTGTCAACATTGGAAATCAAAGTGGTATGAATGATACCATTGCAAAGTATACCAAGAACATCACGCTTCAAAGACAATTTCCATTGGGAGGTAATTTTGTCGAAGCAACGCAATACATCTAATATTATGGAAAACAAACTAAAATTTGACTGGGAAAACTATAAAACAGACAAAAACATGACTGGTCATGGATACAATGATTGTTATGATGATGTTTTTGAGACACGCCGATTTTTGTGTAAAAATGTAATAGAAATAGGAACTAGACCAGGTAGTATCAATTTGTGGAATGACTATTTTCCAAATTCTACTCTATATGGTTTGGACATACTTGACCCAAAAGTAAAAAGTGACCGATTTGTTTATGAACATGTGAATCAAGGAAGTGAAGAAGATTGGCAAACTTTCAAAAACAAATATGACTTCACGTTTGATGTCATAATTGATGACGGTCCACATACGACTCCAGAACAGTTGATATGCTTCAATACAGTGTTTGAGAAACTATCATCTGGTGGTATATTTGTAATAGAAGATTTACATGCGACCGAACCGTATGACAACACCTATCTTAGGAATAGAAAATATTGTAATTTCTCGATTCTTGATGTATTGAAAAATTTCCAAAATAACATATACACACCAATTGAATTGTTGCCAAACATGTCATATATTCAGAGTAATATTGACAGTGTAGTTATAAAAAAATCCAAGAGAAACCGTTGGTATAATGAATGGCCACATTATACAAAGGAATCATCGGAAATAGCTTTTATTTTTAAAAAGTAAAAACTATGTATTAAGACGAACTACGTTACTTTAAACATGAAAATAAGTTTTATAATACCAAGCAGAAACAACCTGAAGTATCTCAAGTGGGCATATGCTTCTTTGAGAAAAAATCTAAGTCACACACAACATGAAGTTTGTGTCGCTGATGATTTTAGTGATGATGGAACAGCTGATTGGTGTAAGCAAACTGCCGAGAACGATCCTCATTTTAAGTTCATTCGGAACGATGGTCCAACCCGTCTAGGTCACACAATTTTATATGACCGTTTGATCAACGACGTTGCCACCAACGATGTGGTCATGATTTACCACGCCGACATGTATGCGTGTCCAAATTTTGACAAGCACATTGAGAAATACATTCAGCCAGGCACAGTTGTGAGTTTGACCCGAATCGAACCACCTCTTCATCCTCCAGGCCCAGAGAAGATTGTGATGGATTTTGGAACTGAGCCAGAGTTGTTTATTGAAGAGAACTTCTTAAAGTGGTTCAATGAAAGTAAGATCAACCGCCGTGACAAAACCACCGAGGGTATATTCGCACCATGGGCTCTTTACAAAAAGGACTTTCAATCAATTGGTGGTCATGATCCACTTTATGCTCCTCAAAGCAAAGAAGACAGTGACATCTTCAATCGTTTTCAATTGAACGGTTACAAGTTTGTTCAAACATGGGAAGGATGTGTATATCACATGACTTGTCGTGGTAGCCGTTATAATCCTACTCTAACCACCGTTGGTAAGGAAAGTGATGAGTGGTTGGCTCAGAACAACAAGAGTGCCAGAAACTTCATTCGTAAGTGGGGTCACTTTGTGAAACACACAGATACCATGAAGCCTATTGTGCCTAAACGTTACGATGTTGGGTTTGTAGCAATCAATTGTGATGAATACAGATTGATGTTGTTGGAACCATGGTGTGACACAATCTATACAGACGTTCCATATGATCGTTATATTCAGGCTGAACAAAAGAATACCAAATTCAATCTCAAGAAGAAATTGAAGAGATATGAGGATCAAAAGACAAATGATGTAATTGTTGAGTTCGATGCATCTAAGTTAACTACACAAAACTTTGAGTTCTTCAACATGCTTCAATTGATGTTGGAAGATAGTGGTGTTATAGGTAGTGTAGAGTTTGATATTTTCAAGTTAAAGGTAAATAACTTAAAAGATTATGGTCGAGGATTGATAGATATTAATGATAAGTGGTATTTAGAAAAACTAGTATGAATAAAGTATCAATAGGAATCATTGGTTATGGATATGTAGGAAAAGCGTTTCATAACTTTTTCAAGGGTCATTATGATGTAAAGATCTATGATCCAGCACTTGCAAATTCATCTACGAAGGATGATATCAATAAGTGTGATCTTGCTGTAATTTGTGTTCCAACTCCAGAAAACGAAGATGGTAGTTGTAACACTGCTATTGTGGAACAAACGGTTCAGTGGGTAAATACTCCATTGATTCTTTTGAAGTCTACTGTAGAAATTGGAACCACAGATCGTCTCATAAAGACATACAATAAAGATATTGTGTTTAGTCCAGAGTTTGCTGGTGAATCAAAGTATTGGACACCCGATGGATTTACTACCGACGTTAAACAAACTCCGTTCTTTATTTTTGGTGGTAAGAAAGAATTGTGTTATAAATTGATTGAGATCTATACACCAATTACAGGTCCAAGCAAAACCTATAGAGTAACTGATCCAATCAATGCCGAACTCGCAAAGTATATCACCAACACTCAGTTGGCGATGAAGGTGGCATATTGTAATGAGATCTATGACCTCTGTGAGAAGTTGGGAACCAACTATTATGAAGTTCGTGATCTATGGTTATTGGACCCTAGAACTACCAAATCACATACAGCTGTGTTTACTGGTGAACGTGGTTTCGGTGGTAAGTGCTTTCCAAAAGATACAAAGGCTTTGGTTAAGTTGGGTGACAAGGTTGGTGTTGACCTAGCAATACTAAAGAGTGTATTGGATAGTAATGAAAAACAACTGAATAAAAACGTATGAATCTAGCAGACCTCGACATTCCTCTAATTTTCTGGATATCATTTATACTAATAGTGTGGTTTGAAAGTGATATCATGACGACCATCGCCACCTTAACAAATACTCGTAATTTGATTAGAATAGATGAGTTCTCAAAGTATAAATTAGAAGTTGATGCGATGTCTAACTATCCTACGTTTTTGTATAGTAAATACCCAAGTTACTTTACAAAGCTAATATCATGTCCAATTTGTTTATGTTTCTGGTCAACATTAGCAACGGTGAGTGTGTTGGTATATACAGTTGGTTATCATGAAATATATACTCTGTTGTTGTTTCCAATCAACTATGTATCCAGTTTGTTTATCTATTTAATTATACGTAAGCTACTATGATTATCGGCGACTATCAATCGTTTTATAACTTAATCAAAGGTGATCCAAACCAAATTGCAATTAGTTTGGGTGAATGCATTGACGGATTGTCAAGAATCTGTTCGTGTAACAAAAGCAGAAAACAAGCAAAAGCTCAAGAGTGTAACGAACTTTATGTTAAGTTTGTGAAGAACAACCAAAACACTTTGGCTGACTATATGCGCAATAAAACAAATGATGCGGAAATAGTTTTTAACCATAACTCGCATCATCCGATTTTGAAATTGAAACTACGTTAGATTACAGACTTAGTTACAATCTTCATTGAAATCAAAGCATCCTCAACATGTTTTCTAATGTAAGGACACTCCAATAACTGTTCCTTGGTTGTGTATTTCTCCGACATATCTTCCCATTCAAAAGCATAATCGGCACGTTTCATCACCTTGGGATTATTAAGCATCTCATGTTCATTAGGAGCTGCTTCATAAATTTTAACTGGCTTTGATGTGGTGACTCTACGTTTGGATGGAGCTGGACCCATCTTGAATCGGGTAACATGAACCAACTTGCCTGCCATCTTGAATTGAAGCCAAGTGCATTCATCTTCTGGATAATGATCATATCTGATATCGGTGATGAAAAATACATCTGCCTTTGACTTGGCAATGTGCTTTTCCACCTTTTGAGTCCAATATTTACCTTCACTGGTCTTTCTCATTACATCACCATATGCCACAAGAAGTGGACGAATAATGGTCTTTTGTGCGGTATCTTCTGTGAACACATCAATACCCGTCTTTTTGAAAATAAGATCCTTGAGATCACTCTTCAATTCATAAGCAAGAGCATGACGCTCTGTCTTGAGTTTATATTGTTTTTCAAGAATGTCTTGTGCGACAGTTGTAAACAAATCTTTTCCGCTTCTGGCCATGCCTGATACACCTATAACTTTCATAATATTAATCCTTGGTAAATAGTTCTTCTACTTCTGTTTGTGAATATCCGAAAGATGCGACCAACGTTTGCAATTCCTTGATACCATCTTCAGTCGAAATAAGTAGGTTGTAGTAATCTTTGGAATCACGACTACCCACATTAAATTTTCTACAGATGCAATCTATAATTGTTTGGTTGGGATCTTTTGTAGACTTCTTGATATATGGATAAAACTTGAAGTCCTTGGGTAGACACTGAATCAACAATGTATACATTTGCTTCTCAGGCAAAACCTCCATGTATTTTGATATCAACGATATTTCTTCGATGACATTTGGGTCCATGCTCAAGACTCGTAGAATCATGTATTTACTGAATGACTTTTGTTCACTTTCAGTCAATGACTCATAATAATCTGGACTTTGAACTTGACGGATGTGTTTAACGTGATCAAACAATCCTTTACTCTTTACTACGGTCTCTTCGCTGTTGGAAGCTTTGCCTTTTCGTTTCATTGCCATACATTCTAATACGTCGCTTCAGTTCTTCAAGATCTTTTATGACCTTGACTCGTTCACCAGACAACAATTCAAATGCTTCAGTTATTGTAGTGAATAACTTGTCTGATTCGTTCTTCGTATTTTCCAGATTTTGTTTAAGATTGTTGATTTGTTTACGAAGACTGGTATAAAGAAAAAATGTGGCTGCTATCGACAGCAGCCACATTCCAACAATCAATGTTGTTGTTCCTAATGTCATTGATTAGGCCTTGTAACCAGCAGCGAGAACCTCACGGAGGGCCTTGATCTGACGACCGTTCAAATCGAGGCGGGTATCACCAGCACGAAGGGTCAAACGAGCAGCCTTCTTGGCACCAGCAACTGGAGTGGAGAGATAGAGCTCAACACCAGTGGTATTGTGGCCGACGAAGTTAGTCTTGTTACGAGCATTCTTACGAGTATACATATTTATTTTCCTTTTTATTTGTTTTTGTTTTTTTGTTTCGTTAGTTCATCACCAACTTGTAATTATCTTACCACACGTTCTTAGATAGTCAACAACTTCTACTTCTTTTATTTTTGGATGTTGCTTTCGAAGTATTCAATCGCATAGTCCTTTGCTTTGAACTCAAAGTCCAAGTCAATGTCTTCGCCAACGAACTCTTCGGGAAACTTGGTAGGATAGTCCGCATGCGCACGAGGATTACGATTTTTGACATCGTTATCGCTGAAATGAAACAGCGGAACATAACTACCCCATGTAGATTTTGCCAGTGTAACTGCATTTTTAGCAGTCAGACCGCCAGTATTACACTGAAAATGTAAATTGTCATATGTAATCGGAATACCAGTTTCTTGATAAATGTAGTTATACAGCTGGTCAACATTCCAACTATTGGGTTTGTCTTCGTTCTCCAATACCAAACGACTCTTAACACCCTCAGGAAGCTGTCTAAACACCTCTATAAACCGTTTTGCCGTAGCTTTGAGGTCTCCCTTATAACAGTTCATGTGGATGTTTATAGGCGCATTATACGAACGAGGAAGACCCAACCGATCCATAATATCAGCATGATAGGTCAATTCCACAATAGATTTCTGTGCCACAGACTCATTTGCACTGGCAGGAACCACAAACTGGTCGGGATGAGTGCTACAACGAATATTACTATTTTTGATAAGAATAGCACATTCACGAAATGCTTGATCAATCTTGTCTTTATCTGGAAGACAATCGAATGATAGATCTGCTTCGGGTAGAGTTTTTAGAGGAAATAGATCGCTACTTACACGATAATTCCATCCTTTATCGATACAATACTTGATAGTTTCTTTTGTAACATTAACGTTGTTTAATACACGTTTGCTAAGAATTTCAAGTGAATCGACACGTTCAAGTGCAAGAAACCGTGATTTTGTCATGGTATTTGCTTTGAAACCACGTTCTTGGAGCTTAAGGGATATACAACACAAACTTTTTCTCATGGTTCTTATTATACCACGAGCAAGTGTGAAGTCAATTAGAAGCTACCACTACCGCTTTGGCTACCGCTAAATGAACCAGTAGCACAACAATCAACACCCAATATTGGACAGAAGTATCCAAGTAGTTTCCATGTGGTAGGGCCAGCAGCTGTTTTAACCCAAGAGGCTTTCTTGTTGATGCCTTGGGTTAAAACATACTGTGTTTTTTTAGTAAGATCGGGAAATTGATCTGATAATGAATTAAAATCTGCGTCTGTATTTGCTCTATACCAGATTAAATTGTCATTTTTAATGAGCAAATCACCAGGATCACCAGTGAATACACCTTCAGGAGAAGTATCTTTTTCCGTCGTTGTTCTAGCAGACTTAGCAAATTGCGTCAGCTTAGATACAAATTTCTGATATCTATCTGCAAACGTATAATTGACGGACGGATTTTTACTTTTTCCCATGCCTTTACCATAATAAATAGTAAAAATCTCATCTTCCTACTTCACCAAAGTAAAGTTTTTTTGAGTCTTCATAAGACATTCCGATCATTTTATTGTAATACAGAACGTCTCCCTTCAATCGATTCTCACTTTTGAGAGTCTTGTATCTCGCAATCGCCTTTTGTCTCCACCAATCAATAATGTATTTTTCATTGTAAATTGGATTCAACTCTAGCTTGCTTTCTTCAATTTCTCCTTTTAGGAAATCCCTACTATTACGATAGGGACAAGCATAGTATGTTCCACGTTCATATCCATGGACATATTCAGCTGCTTTAATTTCACACTGAGAGAAAATCATGCTCAACACACGATTCTTGGCACCAGTTACAGGTCCACTAACACCTTCTTTCTGGGTCATTGCCTGTTTGTATTTGTCGGCTTTGTTCTCTTTAATCCAATCGTGCCATACCTTGTAAATGTCATCGTCTGGCTTGATAGTCATTTTACCACTACTAGTTCCACACTTGTGCCACCATTTAAGACTATTATACATACTGTAACTGCCATATAGACTGGTTGTGGTAATACCAGCCAGAGTTTGCCCATACAACTGCTTCCAAAGATTTCTTACAGTTTCACCAGTTACTAACCCCGCAATCAACTTTCCACCCAAGAAGTTGTATCCAAATGGTTGGGTAGACATAATACAACTACCAATTGCACTGTTGTTCAGCTTCTTACATTTTAGTTTTGCATCGGGAGTCCAACCAATATAGTTATCACGATCAGTAATTGTAATAACATCACTGGACATACTAATAACACCAAGATATCTAGGATTATCTTTGTTGCCATCGCTAATCAACAATTTGATGAATCTGCCTGGGGTTTGATCATATGCCATTGTATGAACAAACGTTCTAAGCATTACCCATTCAGTATCCAGTGCAGTATTATCTACATGAACTACTGTTGGATTAATACTTTCAATTTCCTTAATAGTGGCTGCTTCATCATTTAGATCTGTGGGTGTCCAAATCTTGTTTCTGGCAATTGCTGCTCGTTCAGAATAATGATTTAATTCTTGCAGTTCGACCCACTTCTTGTAGAAGGTTTGTTCTTCTACAGACATCGACTTGAGATAATTGAGATTGTCAATTAGTTTCTTCTTGTTTGTCTCATAGTCGAATTGTTCGATTCCACTAAAATATTCTTGTAATACGTCCATATTTATAAACTAGTATACCATGAAGTTTAAAAAGATCAATCCAAAAGAAGAAACGTTTTTTGTATTCGAAACGAGTCAAAGATCTTTTAGTATATTTGACAGTCAATTGGATGAACCTATCTATTATGGTAGTTGGAACATGTGTGAAGGTGTTGTTAAAAACATCAAAAAACACATGAAAGATGCTTCTATCTATTACTACTCAAAAGAAAAAAGCGGACAGCTTAAGCTAAGTCCGCTTTGGTCTCACAATATTTGAATCAACTATTACACAGACATAGTGACGTTCTGTGAATTGGTTGACTCAGCAATCGTGACAACAGACTCTTCCTTAGAAGCATTGACAGTCAAAACATTGACACTCAATCCATCCTTCAGCACAACACCCTTACTCTTTGCTTCTGCAATATGTTCTTGAGTAATAGGTGAACATGCTAACACCAAACGAGGACGACCCTTACCATTGTGAAGATATCCAACCTCCGAAACCATGTTATCAGAGATCGCCTTCTTGAGTCGAACTCGCAACGTGATGTTGACAAACTCGGGATTCTTCTGGTTCAGTTCCTCAATTGTGAAGATATTCTTCGGCCAATTAACGGTGAGGTTTGTCTTGTTCTTACGATCAGTCTTTTTCATTTTTTATCCTTTCTTGTATTTATGTTTATAGTTTAGGTATGATATACCTGTGTTTAAATTATATCAGAAGAGTTGTTATACGTCAACACTTTCCAACATCTTTTTATTGAGCGTGTTCACAATCTGATTGATATTTTCAACATTAATAAACACACCATCCTTGCCATACATGGTTTTGAACATATTAGCAGATTGTGGCGGAACAGTGTTATTTTCACTAATGAAGTAAGAAATAACCCGATAGTTCATGCTACGAATCTTGTTAACTTGTTTTCTGGTATGAGAAGCAGCATCAGCACCACTATATGCAACGGGTATCTGAACGCTTTCGCCGTTGAAAGAAAAACATGGTTCGCCATCAGAAATATTGATGAAGTAGCTGTCCATATCAGCCCCACCTTCAGGCATTTCTTTCATGATTGCCTCAAAACTCAATCCTTCGGGAGTCAACCCGTCTGGATGAATAAAAGCAAACAAATTCTTGATCTTGACAATCTTATCCTTATTGGAATCATATGCCATCACAACATACGGCATCTTATCCATAGTAGACCTAAAACTAATGGTGACACGAATGTTTTCCAACATACTGGCAGCCTTAGCAATTGAAGTGCAAAGAAGCATAGTCTTATTCCACTTGCTTCCTCTCATACTAGCACTAGCATCAACACTGATATGAAAGTTCATCTTCTTGTATTTAGAAGTAGCAGTAGTGTAAAAGATGTTTTCTGCATCAAAACCCAACTCATGGATAATACGCTTGTCAAGCCGTCCAGTTTCCCTGCGAGTAAACTTTTCAACATTTACTTCGTTACGAAATTGAAGACGCTTACCAATCTTGGTTCCAAGACTAATACCACGATCAATGATTTTCTGTAGCTCAATAACTTGAGGAATAGAAGACACATCCTTGTATCCATACCAAGACCTAACAGGTCCAAGCGGAAACTCTTCAGACATAGCCAGTTCCTTAGTAAGGTTCTTGACCAAAATACATTCAATAGCGCCAACGTTGTTCTGACTAATAACATATTCGTTACCAACGTCGATCAGATCAATTTGACTACGTTCCAATATATTAAGAACCTGATTCTCCTTCTTGGAAACCTTCTTCTTCTTAAGATTACCAGAAACAAATTCCTTCTGCTTTTCAAAAGCCCTTGCAATCTTGCTCTTCTTGGTTTGAGACACACTATCATCATCGCCAACATTAGTATTGGCAGTAGGTGCATCCGTTGTCTCTACAGAGGTAGTATCGCCACCAAGAGCATCTTCTTCATCTTTAGGATTAACCTTGTCAGACTTTTCACCAGATTCAACCTTGGTTTCTTGACCCTTGGAATCCTCATTTTGTCCGTCGCCACCAGAAGCATTGACATCCATCTTGGGTTGAGGAACCATCTTAGCTTCGTTGATGTTCTTGAATATAATTGTAGCAACTTCAAACGCACACTCAAGACGAGACATACCAGTGTCCAATCGACTGATGTTTGTCAAATTGATAGTCTTGGCAATTTCATACAGACCAGGCAAAGCATCCAGATCAGTATACTCATTGGTGATATTGATGATACGATATATGTATGACTCGGTGTTAAGCGACCTGTATAGGTTGCTCTTGAGTCCATCATCAATGATACTGGTGTTGAAATACTTGTCGTAAAGCGCCTCATAGTAACCTCGGTAACCAGGCGCATTCTTGTATACAGTGTAGTCAATGTATCGGTCTTCGATAATATTGAACAAAGTCTTACAGACGTTTGCCACTTCCTCCTTGGAAATGTTCAGGTTAATGGCACAGTCATAGATTTCTCTAGGAACCTTCTGCCACAAAGTCTTATACAAATCAAAATCAGAATAACAGATGTGGCTGCCTTCATGCAGCGCCAATCCGACAGCTACATCAAAGTTATTCTTTTCATTAACATCAGCACCAATATACACGGTCTTACCGTCAGTCATACTAACGTTTTGATCGTTAAACATGACGGGGATGTTTCTACTGGTGAGAATTGACACGTAGTTAGAAATAGCCCTACGTGCGGCCGACAACCTAATTAGGTGAGCAGTCGTTTCAGTCTGGGCACTAGAAAGATCAAGATCATCGGATTCGTCTGTAAAATCCCAATCCATGTCATAATCCTTCATCCAGAAGTCGCTGTGTTGCTTTCCCATAAATTAAGTCGGTTAATTGTTGTTTATACTATTAGAACGGAACCTGATTGTTTTCCTTGATAGGATCGTTGAACAGATTGGTCTTGGATTCAGTCTTGATATACTTTTGAACAAGCTGTTTCACATAGGTCCGTTCACTGTCAACGCCACCATCGTCACTGAAATTAGGATAAATGGTAGTCTCGGCAATTTCAAGCAAATTAAATCCGTCAACAATAAGTTCAGCAATCTCGACGGTTGAACGAGTAGGAAGAAAGTTGGTAATCTTGCTATCTTCCAACTTGACTTGCTTGCGGGTGTGATCCGCAATGTCACAGACGGCATTAAGCATATCAAGCTTATCTACATCAGTGATATCAAATCGAGACTTCAACAGTTCAAACTCACTGGCACGATCCAGAGGAGTCATTTCGATCTTGACTGGGAAACGTGAAAGCAAAGCACGGTCCATAACACGGGTAGCGGTGTATTCATTACCAACGTTTGCAGTAGCAATAAATGTGACCCCATCCGCAACCTTCACAATTTCACTATCTTCCTTCTCATCAAGGCGAAGATAACGTTGAAGGTCATCAAGAACGGTCATAAGAATATTAACACCATCGTGATGAGAACGAGAAATTTCATCAAGAAGAATGATGGCGTTGGGAGTGCGAATAGCCTTAACAAAGCTGGACTCCTTGAAGAAGGTTCCACTAGACTTGTCGAAGTGCGTATTTCCAATAAGAGATGCACGGGCATCTTGAGTAGCTCCAAGATTGAAGTAGAAAAACTTGTTTTCCTTACCAACAACCTTGGCAACAGTTTGAGCAGCAAGAGTCTTGCCGCAACCAGTGGGTCCAAGAAGAAGAATGTTCTTGCCACGAATTGTGGACCGAACCATATACTTCCACTTGACATCATCCATAATCAGAGAAGATGGACGCAAATCCTTGCACGTATCAAGGAACTTCTTAATATCAAAATTCGCCGTCACGGTCAAATTCATTTCATTGCCTTTTTTGTTTTTCATAGGTGATCTCAACACCACCTATACTACCACACAGTTTTTGTATGTCAACACCCAAATAAAAAAACCGCTGATTTTGTCAGCGGTTCCTTTTGTTATTTTTAATCAAATTAACGGTGCCAGTGATGATGGTGATGATATCTGTAAACCGGCGTTGGACAGCCTGGATACACTACCACACTAGGTGACGCATAATAAACAACTGGAGCAGGCTGCACATAAACAACAGGTGCTGGTTGAACCACTACTGGCTGTTGGACTACCACGGGTTGTTGAACTACTACTGGCTGTTGAACGTAAACCACTTGAGGAGCAGGATTTACAATCTTATCAATAACATGAACAACAGCTACACCTGTCAAAACCTTACCAACTGTTGCCCATTCACGATCTCCCGCCTTGACCGTCTGTGATGCTAATACCGAAGCAAGAGCAACACCCATTACCATTTTAATCATATATGTCCTTTTAGTTATAATTTAGACCAACGAAGATTGGACGAAGACGGATTTATGTTATTCAAGCATGTGGAGGGGTTGGGCCACCACCGCCACCACCCAAGAACTTTGTAAAAACATATGAAAAAAATGCGCCACCAAGAGCAGAAGCGGTAGTTACCATACCCGCAAGATAATATCTAAAATACTCCAATGCAACCACTTTATTATTAACTTCTGTAATGTTCTTTGTTAACGTTGCGTTGAAGGTGTCAATTTTATTATCAATCTTTGTTTCTACTTCGTTTATTTTTTTATGCAGCGCACTGTTGTTTTCTTTCTCAGTGTTCTGCATCGTTGTCAACGTTGAATTCATCGCCTGTAATTGGGTATTGATTGACGACAATACCGCATCGTAACTATTTGGATTGAATTCTCCGTCTGCCATAACAATGTATTTTACTTTTTACGAGCCTTACCGCCCTTGGTGTATTTGACTACCAACTTTTGTAGATTCTTTGGTAGCTTTGGAGGTTCATAAGATGGATTCTTAGACTTATGATCTACCTGCTTTTCAGTCTTTCCAACAGGACGCATAGGTTCAGTTGGATCATCTTTTGGTTCATTCATGGCCTTCGCCTTGATAGACTTTACTACCTTGTTGTCTTTTTCTGGATCAACCAAGTTTTGTTCTTCTGATGCCTTATCTGCTTTCTTACCACCTTCTTTATCCTTGCTGTTTTCTACATTCTTTTCATAAGCATTATCAACATAGTTTAGTTCTTTTGAATTCAACCATTCTTTGACATACTTCTTGACATCCTCAAATGGAATATACAAAATCTTTTGACGTTCTACACCGTCTTTAAAGTATTGTAAATCGAAGATATCGTGAACTATAGGGCGAATGTTAATGTGATGAGGCTCACATTCGCATACGTTGTAGTTTCCAGCATCGTCAAGAGTAATAGGCTTCTTGATTTCTTTAGATAAAGATTCCATCATTTCAGCCCAGGTCTTATTAACCTCAGTCGTCTTTTCCTCAATGACCTCTCTTACTATCTTTTTTACAGCATTTTTCAGTTGATCTCTATAGTTCATATGGTAAGTCTATCATATAAATATACGTCACTCATTAAAAGTGACATATTATTTATAACTTAAATCCGTCGAAAGCATTCTCTGTAATTGTGTTATCCACACCCTTTACATAGCTACTCAACTCGGTTTCTTGAGGAGCCACTTGAAGCTTCTTACTGTCATAGTAACTGTCCAACCAACCAGCCAATGGATTGGTCTTGGCATTAGGATACAACTTCTTATATCCGATGCTTTGTAGACGGTTATTAGCCAACCACTCAACGTAGGTGTTCAAACTATCATTGGTCAATCCAACAAGGTTACCCTTACTGAATAGATAATTAGCCCAGTCCTTTTCAGCCTCTACAGCGATTTTGTATGCTTCGTATACCTTGTCTTCGGACTTCTTAACAATATCTTGGAATCCTTCTTCCTTGTTTTCACTCAAATAACGAAGAATATTTTGGGTAATAGCAACGTGTAGATTTTCGTCACGACTGATGAACTTAATAATCTTGGCATTACCCTCCATCTTTCCACGATATCCAAAGTAAAAACTACAAGCAAACGACACATAGAAAACAAGACCCTCGGTGATTTGTGTAGCCAAAATAGCATCAAAGATCTGTTGTCGAATGTCATCCTTGTCGGTTGCCAAAAGAGCATCATACTTCTCACTAATAGCCTTGGCTC
>Ga0255074_1000002_pt1 | contig 66119 bp, 92 predicted proteins | sample Colum_Yuk_RepC_8_FD_188478 | JGI IMG/M metagenome (GOLD analysis project Ga0255074, IMG submission 188478) | Freshwater microbial communities from Columbia River, Oregon, United States - Colum_Yuk_RepC_8h | ecosystem: Environmental > Aquatic > Freshwater > River | place: USA: Oregon | collected... | reverse complement strand
ATATCCAGAAAGTGTTGCGGAATACCAAGAGTTTCTCAATCAAGACCCATACAATCCAGGAGTTCAGGATGCATCTTCCGGTCAATCTGATGGAAGTTTAATTATTTACAATAGCAATTATAATCCAGTAGCAACAGTTAGTTTTAAAGGTTTATTTCCAACATCACTTTCTACAATTAATTTTGATGCTACGAATACTGACGTTCAATATGTAACAGCAGAAGTAAATTTCAAGTATACTTTATATGATATAACAACTTATTGAAACTATGAACCTTGATGAAATTCAATTATTATGGGAGCAAGATTCAATTATAGACCAAGATAATCTACACGATGAGTCTATCAAAATACCTGCTCTTCATGCAAAATATTATAAACTTTATAATAACATTCTTCTTCTACGAAAACTAGAAGAAAACAAATATAAGATTTTAAAAAAAGAAAAATGGATGTACTACTCTGGTAAGGCAGAACCAGAAGTATATAAAGAAAATCCATTTGACCATAAGGTTTTGAAACCAGATATAGATAAGTATATGGATGCCGATAAAGACTTAATTAAGTCAGTATCCAAAATAGACTATTACCAAACGATGCTTAGTTATTTGGAAAGTATATTAAAGACAATCTTAAATAGAACTTATCAAATAAAGAATGCGATTGAATACATGAGATTTACAGCAGGATATGGCTAATATTATTATACAAAAAAAGAACGAGATTTATTTAAAAGTCGAAACAGAACCACATATTCATCAAGAGTTATCTGATTATTTTACTTTTGAAGTTCCTGGGGCAAAGTTTATGCCTCAATATAGGAGCAAACATTGGAATGGAAAAATTCATTTGTATAGCAATCATACTGGTGAAATCTATGTTGGTCTTTTGGATAAATTAGTTGCTTGGGCTAAAAAATGCGAATATACAGTAGAGTTCAAAGATAATAAATTTTATGGTTCTCCATTTGAGGAGAATGAAATGATTTCTATGGAGGGTGTCTCTGATTATATGAAGAGCATCTCAAGACACGAACCAAGGGATTATCAAGTAAATGCTGTATATGATGCTTTGAGATATAATCGTAAACTTTTGATTTCTCCAACTGCTTCTGGTAAATCTTTGATGATTTACTCGATTGTTAGATACTTTGTAGAAAAAGAACATAATATTTTACTGATTGTTCCTACCACTTCATTGGTAGAACAAATGTATAAAGACTTTGATGATTATGGATGGAATGCCGAAGAGCATTGCCATAAGATTTATTCTGGTAAAGAAAAATCTACTAATAAAAGTGTAGTCATTACGACTTGGCAATCAATTTATAATCTTCCTAGGTCTTTCTTTGAGAATTTTGATGTGGTGATTGGAGATGAGGCACATCAATTTAAATCCAAATCTTTGGTTGGTATTATGACGAAGATGGATAACGCAAAGTATCGTTTTGGTTTCACAGGTACTTTGGATGGTTCGCAGACTCACAAGTGGGTTCTAGAGGGTTTATTCGGTCCCTCATACAAGGTTACACAAACAAAGGAACTTATCGAAAAAGGTTATCTATCAAAACTACAAATTAAAGTTCTTTTATTGAAACACAATCAACATCAATTTAATGAATATGAAGAAGAAATACAATATCTAATTACTCACGAAAAAAGAAATAAGTTTATTAAAAACTTATCTTTGGATTTGAAAGGAAATACTTTAATTCTTTTTAATCGTGTTGAAACACACGGTCAACCTTTATATGAGATGATAAATAGTTCAGCAGCAAAAGACAGAAAAATATTTTTTGTTTACGGTGGTGTTGATGCTGAGGAAAGGGAAAAGGTAAGAGAAATTACCGAAAAAGAAAACGATTCAATTATCGTTGCTTCATACGGAACATTTAGTACTGGCATTAATATTAAAAATCTTCATAATATTGTCTTTGCTAGTCCAAGTAAATCAAGAGTAAGAAATTTACAATCTATCGGTAGAGTTCTTCGTAAAGGAGAGAACAAGAACAAAGCAGTTCTTTATGACATTGCAGACGATATTACTTACAAATCAAAAAAGAATTACACTTTAAATCATTTAATTGAAAGAATTAAAATTTATAATGAAGAAAAGTTTAATTATGAAATTATACAACTAGACTTTAAGAAATAAATGGAAGAAGATTTTTATGCTATCATTAAATTAATATCAGGTGAGGAAATACTTTCTAAAGTTTGTCCTTGTGATGAAGAAAATAGGATTATATTAATTTTAGATAATCCTATCACTATGGAATCCATAACAATCCGTAAACTTGGAATATCAACTATCAAAGTAAGTCCGTGGATAAAGTTTGCCGATGACAGTATGTTTGTGATGGATATGGAAAAAGTAATAACAATGACAGAAATAACTGATGAAGATTTAATTAAAATACATCAAAAATTTGTTAGAGAGAAAAATAAAAAGTCCAATAAAAGTGAACTTACTTCTAAAATGGGATACTTATCTTCTATATCTGATGCCAGAAAATCCTTAGAGAAGATTTATAAATCCAATTAAAGATATAATTTATCTTCAACCCTAACAGAGTGATTATAGTCATATTGTTTATAGTTGTCAACTATTGCTATTGTGTGTTATAATAAGGAAAAGTAATCAGTTATGCCAATTTCAAAAATGAATAAAGTAAAGAAAAATCCACATTATGTAAATAATAAAGATTTTCACGATGCACTGATAAATTATAAAATTAAAGTAAATTCTGCAAAAGAAAAGGGTCTTCCCAATCCAGTGATTCCAAATTATCTCGGTGATTGTTTTTTGAAAATTGCTACACATTTATCATATCGTCCAAACTTTGTAAATTATATGTTTCGTGAAGATATGATTTCTGATGGTGTTGAAAATTGTGTTCAATATATTAATAACTTTGATGTAGAACGCACAAATCCCTTTGCTTATTTTACGCAAATCGTTTATTATGCTTTCTTGCGTCGTATTCAGAAGGAAAAAAGACAGATGGAAATCAAAGAAAAGATTCTCGAAAAAAGTGGTTTCGATCAGGTCTTTTCTGTTGATGGTGATGCCTTTAGTTCTTCTGACTACAATACAATTAAAGAAAACATTCAAATGAAACAATATCAATGAAGATTGGATTGATAACAGATACTCACTATGGGTTTCGTAAAGCAAATAAGCCATTTCACGAATACTTTGCTAAATTTTATGATGAAATATTTTTTCCATCATTAAAGAAAAACAAAATCAAAACAGTTATTCACTTGGGTGATGCTTTTGATAGTCGTAAGGGTATTGATTACTGGGCTCTTGATTGGGCAAAAGAAAATGTTTATGATAGATTTCAAGATTTAGGAATTACTGTTTATAATATTGTGGGAAATCACGATGCTTATTATAAAAACAGTAATGAAATCAATGCGATAGATACACTTCTTCAGCAATATTATAATGTAGTTAGAGTTTCTAAACCAACAGAATATATTATCGAAGGAATGAAAACAGTCCTTCTTCCTTGGATATGTGCTGATAATGAAAAAGAAACTTTTGAACTTCTTGAAGAAACAGAAGCAAAGATAGTTTTCGGTCACCTTGAACTAAATGGATTTGCGGTTTATCCAGGACACGTTCACGAAGAAGGATTAGACAAAAAAGTATTTGAAAAGTTTGATAGAGTTTATTCAGGACATTATCATACTCGTAGTGATGATGAAAGAATCTTTTATCTTGGAAATCCATATCAAATGTTTTGGAGTGATGTAAATGACAAAAGAGGATTTCATATTTTTGATACGGATGATTATAAACTAGACTATTATCAAAATCCTTACACGATGTTTGAGAGAGTTTATTATGAAAATAATAATCCAAAAGATTTTGACGCATCTTATTTGACTGACAAAATGGTTAAAATCGTTGTTCGTCAAAGGGATGACTATAAGATGTTTGATAAGTTTGTAGATTCGATAGTTAAAGTGAATCCATTAGAACTTAAAATTATTGAGAACGTTGATGTCTATGATGAAAATGTGAATTGTGATGAAATACCCACAGAGGATACATTGAGTATTTTAGATAAATATGTGGAAGAGTCTGAATTTGAATTAGACAAAAACATAATCAAAAAACTCTTACGGGAATTTTATAAAGAAGCATTGGAAGTAGAATAATGTTTTTACTCACTATCGCAGAAAAAGAAGAAGAAGGGGCATATGCAGTAACCGATTCTAATGGTGAAAAGGCATTATATTTTTTCGAAGAAGAGGATGATGCTGAAAGGTATGCTGGTCTTCTAATGGCGGAAGATTACCCAGAAATGACTGTGGTAGAAGTAGACGATGAAATGGGAATAAAGACTTGTGAGATGTATGGATATAATTATGTTATAATTACCCCAAATGAATTTGTGATACCACCAAGAGATTATGATACTATTCAAACGAATCGCATATCGTAATTTTCTTTCTTCTGGAAATCAACCAACAGAAATAAAATTTACAGATACGCAAACTACTTTAATTGTCGGTGCTAATGGTTCTGGCAAGAGCACAATGCTTGATGCTCTTTGTTTTGGATTATTCAATAAAGCATTTCGTAAAATTACAAAAGGTCAATTAATCAATTCAACCAACGAAAAAGAATGTTTGGTTGAGATTGATTTTAGTATTGGAACAAAAGAATATAAAGTTAAACGAGGAATTAAACCAAATATTTTTGAAATTTGGATTGATGGTTCTCTACAAAATCAAGCAGCAGCATCGGCAGACCAACAAAAACAACTAGAAGATAGTATCTTAAAATTAAACTACAAATCATTTACTCAAATTGTAATTTTGGGGAGTGCTTCTTTTGTGCCTTTTATGCAATTATCTACGGCACATCGCAGGGAAGTTGTAGAAGATTTATTGGATATTAAAATCTTTTCTGCAATGAATGCGGTAATTAAAGATAGGATTAAAAATACAAATGATAAAATCAAAGAACTTTCTTTGAAGCAATCGATGACCGAAGAAAAGGTCGAGATGCAAAAAGAGTTTATTGAAAGCATTGAGAAAAGTGGTAAAGAAAATATAGAAAAGAAAAAAGATAAAATCACTTCTATTACCACTTATATTGACCAGTTAACGGCAGAGAACGTGCAGAAGGTAGAAGAAGTATCAAATACTCTTCAACCCCAGTTAGAGAACCTTCTGGATGCATCTAAGAAACTGAAACAACTTTCTAATTTAAAGGGTAAGATTTCCGAGAAAGTATCAAGTATTACAGAACAGCATAAGTTTTTTAATAATAATTCGGTATGCCCTACTTGCACCCAAACTATCGAAGAAGAATTCAGGTTAAATAAAGTTAGTGAATCTGAAACCAAAGCAAAGGAACTTCAGCAAGGTTATAATGAATTGAAAGAAGCAATTCAACAGGAGGAACAAAGAGAACGTGAATTCAATGTCGTTTCAAAAGAGATTGGGTCTTTAAATAATGAAATTTCTAACAACAATGTTAAAATTTCCCAACTTAATAAACAATCAAGAGACCTGGACCAGGAAATTCAAGACATTACCAAAAAAATTAAAAATAGAAATACTGAAAGAAAAGTATTAACTGAATTAGAAAAAACTTTAGATTTAATTCAAACTGAAAAGGCAAAAAATAAAGAAGATATTTCTTACTTTGATTTTACACATTCATTAATGAAAGATGGTGGAATCAAAGGAAAAATTATTAAGAAGTATCTTCCTCTTATGAATCAGCAGATTAATAAGTATCTGCAAATGATGGACTTCTTTATTAATTTTACTCTCGATGAAGAGTTTAATGAAAAAATCAAATCTCCTATTCACGAGGACTTCACATATGAAAGTTTTAGTGAAGGAGAGAAGATGAGAATTAATCTTGCGATTCTTTTTACTTGGAGAGAAATTGCAAGAATGAAAAATTCAGTCAATACCAATCTTCTTATTTTGGATGAAGTGTTTGATAGTTCTTTGGATTTTATGGGAACAGACTATTTTACAAAAATTATTAAGTATGTTATAAAAGATACTAATATATTTGTGATTTCACATAAGACAGACGAATTGATTGATAAGTTTGATAGAGTTATAAAGTTTGATAAAATTAAAGGATTTAGTAAAATGGTTGACTGACCTTTGGTTTTTTGGTATGATTGGTGAAGGTAAATGTGCCTTATGACCTACACAACTTTTACTATTACTATGACTGAAAACACAAATACTAATGGTTTCTGGAAATACAATGAAGACAAAATCCTGAAACAACTTGAAGAATATATTGCTGGTACTTATAATCAGCATTATGTTGATAGGACTGCTGGTGGAACAGAACAGACACTGGATAAAATCAAACATAATCGTCGTGAAGGTTTCTGTGCTGGCAACATTACTAAGTACACTGACCGTTATGATACTAAAGGAACTCCTCGTGCCGACTTGTTCAAAGTATTGCACTATACTATTCTTTTGATTAATCATCTGAATCTCGTTGAAAATAAGTGAATCTTAACCTCCAAACTATGAAACTTTCTGAATCTACTATTACTATTCTAAAAAACTTTTCTTCAATTAATCAGTCCATTTTGGTTAAGTCGGGTTCAAAACTTCGTACAATTTCTGTTATGAAAAATATTCTAGCAGAAGCAGAAATTAATGAAGAATTTACAAAGGATTTTGCAATTTATGACCTTAATCAATTTCTAAATGGATTGGGATTGCACCAGGATCCCGACCTTGATTTTGGGAATGACTCGCACGTTATTATTCGTGAAGGAAAACGTCGTGTGAAGTATTTCTTTGCTGACCCAGAAGTGATTGTATCACCACCAGATAAAGAAATCACACTTCCCTCCAGTGATGTTTGTTTTCAACTAGAGCATTCGCAACTTGATAAACTCATCAAAGCAGCAGCAGTTTATCAACTTCCTGACCTTTCTGCTGTTGGTGAAGCAGGCGTAATTCGTCTGGTTGTTCGTGATAAGAAAAATGATACTTCTAACGAATACTCCATTGTGGTTGGTGAGACTGATAAGGAATTTACTTTCAATTTCAAGGTTGAGAACATCAAAATTATTCCTGGTTCTTATGACGTGGTTGTGTCAGAAAAACTTCTGTCTAAATTCACCAATGAACGTTATAATTTGACTTATTATATTGCTTTGGAGCCTGACTCTAATTTTTCTTGATTTTTAATTTTATATTATGAATATTTTTGTGACTGATGTGTGTCCAGTGCTTTCTGCTGTGTCCCTCCCAGATAAGCATATTGTTAAAATGCCCCTGGAGACCTGTCAGATGATTTCCGTTATTTACTCCAAGTGGTATTATGATTGGGGTACTATTCCCAAAAAGGATGGAACCCCTTATAGTACTGAGAAGGGTGCTTTTCGTAATCATCCTTGTACTGTGTGGGCAGCAGAGAATTATGAGAATCTTGCTTGGTTAATTCGGCACGGTTATGCTCTTTGTAATGAATATCGGCATCGTTATGGTAAAGAACACGCTTGTATGAAAGGACTTGAAGTAGCAGAGAATATCTTTGCTACTAAAAGTGAAAAGGAGATTTCCATCTATAAGAATGTGATAGAATTCGCAAGGGCAATGCCCGATGAGTTCAAATATGATGCAAGTATTGATACTCCAACAGCATATCAAAAGTATGTTGCGTCTAAACCTTGGGTAAAGGACAATTACCTAAAAATTCCTGATAGAATGCCAAATTGGATTTATGAATATGCGTGAAGATTTTTTGTGGGTGGAACGATATCGCCCAAAGACTATTGAAGATTGTATTCTCCCAGAGAGTATTAAGAAAACATTTACTGATTTTCTTAATAAGGGTGAGATTCCAAATTTGCTTCTTGCTGGTCCTCCTGGAGTGGGGAAAACCACAGTAGCAAAGGCATTATGTAATGAGATGGGGGTAGATTTTTATGTCATTAACGGATCCGACGAAGGACGTTTCCTGGATACTGTACGGAACCAAGCAAAGAACTTTGCTTCGACCGTCTCACTTCAAGGAACTGGTAAACACAAAGTCATCATCATCGATGAGGCTGATAACACGGGCAACGACGTTCAACTCTTACTACGGGCAAATATTGAGGCATTTTATAACAACTGTCGATTCATCTTTACCTGTAATTACAAAAACAAAATCATCGAACCCCTCCATTCTCGATGTGCTGTCGTTGAGTTCTCAATCAAAGGAAAAGAAAAAGCCCAGTTGGCAGGATCCTTCTTCAAGCGTTTGCAAAACATCTTGGATGAAGAGAGTATCAAATATAATCCGAAAGTTCTTGCCGAACTAATCAATAAGCATTTTCCCGATTGGAGGAGAGTTCTCAATGAATGCCAAAGATACTCTGTTGGTGGTGAAATAGATAGTGGAATTCTTGCATCCTTTTCTGACGTTGCCGTAAATGACCTTATCAATTATCTCAAAAATAAAAACTTTCCAGAAGTCCGAAAGTGGGTGGTCTCCAACCTGGACAACGACCCTGGTGTCATTCTTCGCAGGATTTATGACTCCTGTTATGATTGCCTTTCACCCCAGTCTATCCCCGCTGCCGTTCTTATTGTTGCTAAGTACCAATATCAAATTGCGTTCGTGGCTGACCAGGAGATTAACCTTTTAGCAGCATTAACCGAAATTATGTGTGAGTGTAGTTTTAAATGAAACCAGAAACAAGAGAAGCAATGGAAATGCTTTTTGTTGCTAAATGGAATCTCCCAAAAGCAGCACAGCATTGCAATCTTACTCACAAAGAATGTAAGATTGTATTTAATGAGTATTGTAATTTTCATCCAGCAACTTATAAGAATGAAGATTGAATTGAAGGATTGGTTGAACTCAATCAATCAAACCAAAAAGAATATTATGGATGAAGACCCTTCCTCCAAAACCGATTACGCACCTTATATTATTAACAGATGTTTGTCGGGTCATATTGATTGTTTGATGTATGCTAATGAGATGAATAAGTTCTCCTCATTAGATAAAAAACTTCAATATGATTTTTTTATAAATATTATCAGGAAAAAGAAGAGATTCTCTCCTTGGTTAAAACAAGAAAAGATCAAAGACCTTGAATTAGTTAAATCTTACTATGGATATAGTAATGAGAAAGCAAAGCAAGCTTTGGATATTCTTACAAAAGAACAACTCGATTTTATAAAATCAAAACTTGAAACTGGAGGAACAAAATGAGTGTTGTAAATGAACCTATTGTGATTTGGGCACAAGACCAAATGGTTGAAGTGATTTTGAATGAACCTGATGATTTTTTGAAGGTTCGTGAAACACTCACTCGTATTGGTGTCGCATCACGTAAAGAAAAGAAAATTTATCAATCTTGCCATATTCTTCATAAGCAAGGTAAGTATTACCTCGTACACTTTAAGGAATTGTTTGCTCTTGACGGCAAACACGCAAATCTAACTGCGAATGACGTACAACGTCGCAATCGCATTATTCAACTTCTTGCTGATTGGGGATTGATTACAATCGTCAAACCAGAAAAGATTACTGATATTGCTCCACTCAATCAAATCAAAGTCCTTGCCTATAAGGATAAGGCAGATTGGATTTTAGAGACCAAATACAATATTGGTGCCAAAAAGAAACGCACGGAAGAGGAAACCGAATAAGAAAGTGGGGAGTTCATCACTCCCCTTTTTTATATTTTTGAATATATACTAATGATGTTGCCTTCGGGGACATTATTCACTTACAGACGCTTTAAGGAGGTCTATTATGTTCGGAACAAGTTCGATTACTTATTCAGTACCAGAAACTGCTAAGTATCTATTAGAAATTCAAAAAAATAGTATTGGAATGGATGAGTGGTTTAAAAGGTTTGATACTGCGTTTGATACGCATACTAACTATCCACCATACAATCTAGTTAAAGAAAGTAGTGTTGATTTTAGGCTAGAAATCGCACTTGCTGGATATAAACGAGAAGATATTGAAGTTACTACGGAATGGAATAAACTCTTTGTAGAAGCAAAGAAAACTGGTGATACTTGTGATGAATATCTACATCAGGGATTGGCAAAGAGAGCATTTACTCGCACCTGGACTTTATCGGATGATGTGGTTGTCGGTGATGTTTCTTATGTTGATGGATTGCTAACTGTCAAACTAAATAGAGTTATTCCAGAGCATCAAAAGAAGAAGGTTTATGAAATCATTTCGGGAGTTCGTGGAGATAATTCAGGAAGTGAAAGGTGACTTTGGAACTAAACCATATCACCCAAAAGAAAAATGTTATGGAAATACAGTATTCTATAAAAGATTAAAAAAAAGGGTGTGTTCTAAGGGAACTGATACTGGTTCTGGTGGTGCAAGTGGTGATAGTGGTGGTTTATAAATACAATTGAATATCGTCGTCGCAGGGAGGCAACTGGCAAAATCCAGCAATCCTCCCTTTTTTGTTTATAAATACCAATAAAAGGTAGGAATGTTTAAATGAATTATTATACCTATGCTTATTTTGATGAAAATAATATTCCTTATTATATTGGTAAGGGAAAGGGCAATAGAGCCTGGGATAAAAATCATTCAGTTAGGGTGCCCACCAACGATAAAATTATTTTATTAAAGAAAAATTTAAGTGAAAATGAAGCATATAGACACGAAGTTTATATAATAAGTATATTGGGGAGAAAAAATAAAAAAACTGGAATATTAGAAAATAAGACTGATGGGGGTGATGCTCCTCCTGTATTTGTTTCTCATACAGAAGAAACTAAACAAAAAATGCGTAATAGAAAACATAGTGAAGAAACTAAAAAAAAGATAGGTGAGAAAAGTAAAGGTAGAATATTTCCAGAAGATGCTAAACTTTACCTTTCTAACTTATATAAGGGTAGAAAACTTTCCGATAAAACTAAGGAAAAGTTGAGTAAATCTTTATGTGGAAAACCAAAAAGTGAAGAAACAAAAAGAAAAATGAGTAAAGCAAAAAAGCAAATGAGCGAAGAAACAAAAAGAAAAATGAGTGAGGCAGCTAAGATAAGAGAAGCAAAAAAGAGAGAAGCAAAAAAGAGAGAAGAAACTTGACGCCTCCCCATTTTTTTGTTAAAATTACAACAGGTATGTGAATAAAATGACTGTAAAACTCGCACTATTGAAATCTGGCGAAGATGTAATCGCAGATATTAGAGAAGCAATTTCAGAAGAAACAAATAAAACTGTTTCTTATATTTTTTCTGACCCTTATGTCGTAAAACTGACTCGGCCACAAGTTTTGATGGAAGATTCAGAACAGTTAGAAACCAGAGCATATAATATCTCAGTATATCCTTGGATGCCCTTGTCCGATGATACTGATATCGCAATTAATCCAGATTGGGTGGTTACAATTGTAGAACCAGCAGCAACTTTAAAGAAATCTTATGAGGATAGAATGAATGGAAGAGGAAATCACAATGTCAATGGACCAAATGATGGGGGAACCAATGAAACAACAAGTGATGTCAGACCCGACAGTTCAAGTTCTAATCTTAATGAATCAGTTGAATTTAATCACTGAAATTCAAGAAGTATTGGTTGATTTTGGAGAACCAAATTGTAGGTTAATAAAACCATATTTGATTTCTGATGATGGAAGTCTTTCTCCTTGGTTAAAGGGAATTACAAATGACGAAGAAATTATGATGAGTTCAGACAAGATTTTAACTCTTGTTGAACCGACTGGAAAATTACTTGATGAATACACTGAACTTGTAAAATGAGATTTTATACCAACGTCTATGAAAAATTTAATAAAATGTTGGTTCGTGGTTATGAAGACGGTAGGTATTTTCAATCAGAAGAAGAGTTCCAACCAACTCTCTATGTGACTTCCAAAAAACAAAGTGAGTATAAGACTCTTGATGGGTTGAGTGTTGAACCAATTCAACCTGGAAAGATTTCTGACTGCAAGGATTTTTTGAAGAAATATGAAAATGTAGAAGGATTTACTGTTTACGGTAATGATAATTACAAAGCACAATATATTTCTGAAACTTATCCAGAAGATGAAATTAAGTTTGATATTAAGAAAATTCGTCTTGCAACAATCGACATTGAGGTTGCTTCTGAAAATGGATTCCCAAATGTATTTGATTGTGCGGAAGAACTTCTAGCAATTACCTTACAAAATTACGCAACAAAGCATATTATTTGCTTTGCTTCTCGTCCTTATATTAATACTCGTAAGGATGTTATGTATGTTGAATGTAGGGATGAAATTGATTTGATTCAACACTTTCTCGCATTTTGGGAAAAGGAAACTCCTGATGTAATTACAGGTTGGAACTGTGAGTTGTATGATATTCCTTATATTGCTGGAAGAATTGATAGAATTCTCGGTGAAAAGGAAGCACGTCGTCTTTCTCCTTGGGGGAATATTCGAAGAAAAGAACTTGTAATTAAAGGAAGAGAACAAATCTCTTATGAAGTTGCTGGGGTTTCTGTTATTGATTATCTTGACCTTTATAAGAAATTTACTTATAAGGCACAGGAATCTTATCGTCTAGACCATATTGCTAATGTTGAACTAGGTCAAAAGAAATTGGATCACTCTGAGTTTGAGACTTTTAAAGATTTTTATACAAAAGATTGGCAAAAGTTTATTGATTACAACATTCGAGACGTAGAACTTGTAGACCAATTGGAAGACAAGATGAAACTCATCGAACTATGTTTTACGATGGCATATGATGCTAAGGTCAATTTCAATGATGTGTTCTTTCAGGTAAGAACTTGGGATGCAATCATTTATAACTACTTAAAGAAAAGGAATATTGTTATTCCTCCTAAGGACCGTTCAGAAAAGAGTGATAAATTTGCGGGGGCATATGTCAAGGAACCGATTCCAGGAAAGTATGATTGGGTTGTTTCTTTTGACCTTAATTCTCTTTATCCTCACCTTATTATGCAGTACAATATCTCACCAGAGACACTCTTGGAAGAAAGACATCCCAGCGCAACTGTTGAAAGGATATTAAATCGTCAAGTCAAATTTGATAATTATAATGAATATGCGATATGCCCGAATGGTGCAATGTATCGTAAAGATGTTCGTGGGTTTCTTCCAGAACTAATGGAGAAAATGTATAACGACCGTGTAATCTTCAAGAAAAAGATGTTGGTTGCGAAACAGCAATATGAAAAAACCAAGACAAAAGAATTGGAAAAGGAGATTGCAAGATGCAACAACATCCAAATGGCAAAAAAGATTTCTCTTAATAGTGCTTACGGTGCTATTGGAAATCAGTATTTCAGGTATTATAAACTAGCAAATGCCGAAGCAATCACAATGTCTGGACAAGTTTCCATTCGTTGGATTGAAGGTAAAATGAACTCATACTTAAACAAAATTCTTAAAACAAATGATGTTGATTATGTTATTGCTTCAGATACTGATTCTATCTATCTTAATATGGGTCCTTTTGTTGAGACTGTATACAAAGGAAGAGAAAAAACTACTGAGGAAATTGTTGGGTTCCTTGATAAGGTCTGTAAGATGGAATTTGAAAAATATATTGAGAGTTCTTACCAAGAATTGGCGGACTATGTGAATGCTTACGACCAGAAGATGCAGATGAAACGGGAAAATATTGCTGACCGTGGAATCTGGACTGCCAAAAAGCGTTATATCTTGAATGTTTGGGATAGTGAAGGTGTTCGTTATGATGAACCTAAATTAAAGATTATGGGATTGGAAGCAGTTAAATCTTCTACTCCTGCTCCTTGTCGTCAAAAGATTAAAGATGCTCTTAAAATTGTGATGACTAAAACAGAAGACGAACTGATTTCCTTTATAGATAATTTTCGTAAAACATTTAATCAACTTCCTCCAGAAGAAATTTCATTTCCACGTTCAATTAATGATGTGAATAAACATAAATCTTCATCGACTCTTTATAGTAAAGGAACTCCAATTCACGCAAGGGGAGCAATTCTTTATAATCATCTAATTAAAGAAAAGAAGTTGGATAAGAAGTATGCGAAAATTCAAAATGGGGAAAAGATTAAATTTTGTTATTTGAAACTTCCAAATCCAATTCACGAAAACGTAATTTCTTATATTCAAGAATTTCCAAAGGAATTTGGACTAGACAAATATATTGATTATGACCTACAATTCAGTAAAGCATTTTTGGAACCGATGAAAGTCATTTTGGATGCAATTAACTGGAAAGTGGAAAAAACTGTAAACTTAGAATCGTTTTTTAACTAATGGATTTTTTAAAAGATATTGTAAAAGAAATTGGCGGAGAATATGCATCTCTTGCCTCGGATATTGATGAAACTGAGACTTATGTTGACACGGGTTCGTATATTTTTAATGCACTGGTTTCAGGTAGCATATTTGGTGGTGTATCTGGGAATAAAATTACTGCTATTGCTGGAGAGTCTTCTACTGGAAAAACTTTCTTCTCTCTCGCTGTGGTTAAGAATTTTCTTGATACTCACTCCGATGGTTATTGTCTCTACTTTGATACTGAGGCTGCAGTAACAAAATCAATGCTCGAAAGTAGAGGACTTGATGTTTCTAGAATTGTAGTTATTAATGTAGTTACAATTGAGGAGTTTAGATCAAAGGCACTCAAAGCAGTTGATTTATATCAAAAGAAAAAACCAGAAGAACGTAAACCTTGTATGTTTGTTCTTGATAGTCTTGGTATGCTTTCTACAACGAAAGAAATTGAAGATAGTTTGAATGACAAGCAGGTAAGGGATATGACTAAATCCCAATTGGTGAAAGGTGCTTTCCGTATGCTTACTCTTAAACTGGGTCAAGTAAACATTCCAATGATTGTGACTAATCACACTTATGATGTTGTGGGTTCTTATGTTCCTATGAAAGAAATGAGTGGTGGTTCTGGTCTTAAATATGCAGCATCTTCTATCATTTATCTTTCTAAGAAAAAAGAAAAGGATGGAACAGAAGTTGTTGGCAATATCATCAAATGTAAGACACAAAAGTCTCGTTTGAGTAAAGAAAACAAAGAAGTGGAGGTGCGTTTGTATTATGATGAACGTGGTCTTGATAAGTATTATGGTCTTCTTGATCTTGCTGAAAAGTATGAAATCTTTAAGAAGGTGGGAACTCGTTATGATGTCGGAGATGGCACAACTCAATTTGGAAAAACTATTAATGAAAATCCAGAGAAATATTTCACACCAGAAGTGATGCAAGCAATTGATGAAGCAGCAAAAAAGGAATTTTCTTATGGATAATGGAAAATATTCGAGTTATAAAAACTGGAATTGATGTATCTAAAATATTAGAACAAATAAAACAATATCCAGAGGACTGGGGATCACAAAAGAATATTAAAGATAAAAAAATAGAACAACTTGACCCAACAAAATATACTGTTACAGTTGATGTTCTTCAGTTGATAATTGGTGGAATAGAAAAGGAAGGACAATATGTTGGTGATACTGAAATTTGTATTCAAACACCAGCATATGAAAAGCACACAGAAGTTCTTAAATTCTTAAAGACATATTTTAAAAAAATACGTCGTTGTGCTTTTCTCTCTTTACCTGTTGGGGAGATTGTTGGAACTCATATCGATGAGGGAACTTATTATCTTACAAAGGATAGATATCACCTTTCCATTCAAGGAAAATACAGGTATAGTGTGGGGGATGAAACTGTGATTGTTGAACCTGGAACCTTCTTTTGGTTTAACAATAAACTTCCCCATAGTGCTGAAAATATTGGTGATGAAGTCAGAATTACTTTTGTATTTGATGCTCCACACCATAAACGAAATCCATAGATAGAGGAGTAATGGAAAAAGTCGAAACTACTATTTTGAGAAATTTACTTTTCAATAATGATTATTGTAGAAAAGTATTACCTTTTATTAAAAATGAATATTTTGAAAATCTTCACGAGAAAGTAGTTTTTGAAGAGATTTGTAAATTCATTGTTGCCTATGAACAACTAGCAACAAAAGAAGTTCTTTTGATTGAAACAGAAAAAAGAACTGATATTACAGAAGATACTTACAAAATTATTTGTGATTATATTTCTAAACTTGATGATGCACCAGCAGATAAACAGTGGTTGATAGATACTACTGAAAAGTGGTGTAAAGATCGAGCAATTTATCTTGCTCTTATGGAAAGTATTAAAATTGCTGACGGGCAAGATGAAAAGAAATCTAGAGATTCCATTCCAACAATTTTACAAGAAGCACTTGCTATTGGATTTGATAGCCACATTGGACACGATTACCTAAAAGATTACCAAGAACGATATGACTCTTATCACAGAAAAGAAGACAAAATCCCATTTGATTTGGAATATTTTAACAAAATTACCAAAGGGGGTCTTCCTAACAAAACTCTTAATATCGCACTTGCTGGTTGTGTTCATCCAGAAACCAAAGTTAAAATTAGGTTTAGGAAGTTAAAACTATAAATAAAATTATAAAATAAAAAAAAAGATGAACTCACAAGAAATTCGTGCCCTTCAAGAAGCATATATGGAAGTTGTTGAAGGTGCCGAAGGAGGAAGATTTCAGTATAATCAGAGACACGGACGACCTTTAATAACTCCAGAATTATCACAAAGCAGAAGTAGTCAAGGAACTCTTGGTGGTGTTACTTATGTAAGAGGACCACAGAGATTACCAAAAAGTAAGCGCAAATACGACAGACAAGTATTATCAGGAGTTCGTGCCGCAAGTAAGCAAGAAAAGGAAAGAGCAAGGAAAAGAATGGGTATAACGGAAGACATTTACGACATCATCCTCTCACACTTACTTGATGAAGGATATGCCGAAACCCCAGAAGCAGCAGAAGCAATTATGGTGAATATGAGTGAAGATTGGAGAGATGATATTATGGAGAAAGAAGATAGTGAATATGAAAAAGCATCTGATGCAGCATTAGATTCAAGATATGGATATGGTAGAGCATCTGGTGATAAGCGTTCTTTTGGTAGGGCAGCAAATCGTTCCTCTGCTGCTGCTGCTCTTCGTGCGATTAGAAGAGGATTAAGAAGTGGAAGTGGCACTTCAAGAGAAGCAGGTGCTGATGCAGTTCATCAGGGATGGGCAAAAACTGCGAGAACAAGCACAGACCAAACACCAGAAAAGAAAGCAAAAAGAGCAAAACTTGCAGATACTCCATACTCCCAACTTCCTGATGATGAGAAGGAAAAGGATAGAGTATCTTTTGATGCCGTAAGAGCAACTTATAACAGGAATAAAAGATGATTTGATAAAATCATAAAATCTTTTTCAACCACTCACTTATTGAGTGGTTTTTTATTCATATCAATTTTAACTATTATTTTTTAACTTTAGAATTTGGTGCTGGTTCTCCAGTTCCAAATTTCCAACCCTCGTTTGACTTCATATCAACATCTTCTGGAAGTATTCTTTTCCATCCTTTTGTTCCTGGTAAGTGCATTACCTTCTTACCTTTGTGTGCTTTTCCTCCAAGAGATGCTCTTTCTTGTCTTCCTTGATTGGATGCCCAGTAATTAAATTCTTTTGATGCTCTCTTCTTGCCTCCAAGAGATGCTCTTTCCTTTCTGCCTTCTTCTGTGCTCCAATAATAAAAATTTTTAACTTTATCATTTAAATATTCTTGTTTTTGAGTTTCTATTCCTCTAATCATCCATTCTTTTCTTTCTTCTACTGGTGTTGAAAAGAAACCAAGTTGATTATCTCTACAAAACTCTCCTATTATTTTTCTGTGTTGAGGTGATAAGTTTGCTCCCAACATTTTCATAGATCTTAAATCATTTGGATTTTTGTAAATCTTCCAAAGTAAATAATGTGCTATGATATGTTCTCTAACATTCAAGTATGTAAGGTTGCAATCATCATCTGTTCCTCCCATATGTTTAGGAACAATATGGTGTTCGTGTAGTCCTGAATATTTTTTATAGTTTTCTCTTCTTGACTTATTACCTTCACATAGGTTAGAATAGATACGATCAAACATTCCCTGTCCCTGCTACTGCTAATACTATTATTTATATAAAATGTGGATTGAAAAAGAAACAACAATTGCTGAAATCAAAACATTACTTGATAATGGATATGAGGTAGAAGTTGATTCGCCTGATGGATATGTTCCAGTCAATTTCTTCATTAACAAAGGAATGTATGATGAATATGTTTTAAAGGTTGATGATGGAGAACCTGTGAGATGTAATGCTGACCATTTATTTGAAACATCTTTTGGGTGGATGAAAGCATCACACCTTTATGAAAAATATAAGACAAATCATTTTATAACTAAAAATGGTTATAAACTTGGAAGTGTCTTTAAGACAGGAAATCAAATACCTATTGTTGATATTAATGTAAATCATCCAAATCATAGGTATTATACTAATGGTGTTTCTTCTCACAATACAGGTGTAGGTAAATCCTTGTTTATGTGCCATGTGGCTAGCTCCGTGTTGCTCCAAGGACGGAACGTATTGTACATTACGCTTGAAATGGCAGAGGAGAAAATTGCTGAACGAATTGACGCAAATCTCTTAAATGTTAATATCAAAGATATTGAAACATTGCCAAAAGTAATGTTTGATACGAAAGTAAATAATATTGCGAAGAAAACACAAGGAACTCTGATTATCAAAGAGTATCCAACTGCTTCGGCACACGCAGGTCATTTTAGAGCACTTCTTAATGAACTCTCTCTTAAGAAATCATTTAAACCTGATATTATTTTCATTGACTACCTTAATATTTGTGGGTCCTCAAGATATAAGAGTAATTTTTCAGTCAATTCTTACTCTTATGTCAAAGCAATTGCGGAAGAACTTCGTGGTCTTGCAGTTGAAGCAAATGTTCCAATTGTTTCCGCTACCCAGACTACTCGTAGTGGTTTTTCTAGCTCCGATCCTGACCTTACTGATACTAGTGAATCCTTTGGTCTTCCTGCTACTGCTGACCTTATGTTTGCCCTTATTAGCACAGAAGAGTTGGAGGGGTTGGGACAGATTATGGTGAAACAATTGAAGAACCGTTATTCTTCAACTGATAAATATAAGAGGTTTGTTGTTGGTGTTGATAGAGAAAAAATGCGTCTCTATGATTGCGAACAATCTGCACAAAAAGATATTATTAATTCTGGAAAAGATGAGGAATACGAATCACCAGAAAGAAATAGTGAATCAAAAACTAATAAATTTTCTGGATTTAAATTCTAATGGGAATTATTTACTGTATTCATAATTTAACTACTGGTAAAAAATACATAGGACAAACTGTAGAAAAATTACAGAGAAGAATTCTTCGTCATTTTAGAACAATTAATGAAACTAAAATTAGTAGAGCAATACAAAAATATAGTAAATATAATTTTGTTTATGGTATACTTGAAGAAGTTGAAAATATAAATCTATTAGATGAAAGGGAAAAATATTGGATTCAATATTATGATACTGTAAATAATGGATTTAATATCAAAGAAGGTGGTAAGTGTTCTAGAGGATTTAAACAATCACAAAGTTCCATAGAAAAAAGAAGGCAAAAACTTCTTGGTAAAACTTTAAGTGAAGAACATAAACAAAAATTAAGCAAAGCACATAAAGGAAAAGTTCTTTCAAAAGAAACAGTTGATAAAATGATTGTATATAAAACTGGAAGAAACTTGACTGAAAGTTGTAAAGAAAAAATTTCAAAGTCTCATTGTAAAAATACATATGAACTGGAAAATAAAAATGGAATGGTATTGATAATAAAAAATTTAGCAAAATTTTGTAGGGAAAATAATTTTTCTCAAAGTTATTTTACTAGAATTTTAAAAGGGGAAAGAAAAACTTATAAAGGATGGAGCATAAAAAAACTTGACTCAGGACAAGAAGAAGAGTATACTTATGAAGAAGATAAAAAAAGTAAATTTTCAGGATTTAAATTTTAAATACTATGACTCAACGAATTGATTTTGGCAAATATCAAAACTTTGTAGATGCTGTTACAAGTGATGCATCTAAAGATTTTCTTGCTCTTTCTGACCGTATGGTTCAGCTGGATGAAAAGGGTGCAAATATCGAAAGACTCCTAACTGCTGGTGTTGGAATTAATGCTGAAGGTGGTGAATTCCTTGAAATTGTAAAGAAACTTATTTTTCAAGGTAAGTCTTGGAATGATGAGACTCGCACGCACTTAATTAAGGAACTTGGTGATACTTTATGGTATGTTGCTCAGGCTTGTATTGCTCTTGATGTTTCCTTTGATGAAGTGGTTCAAACAAATATTGATAAACTGATGAAGCGTTATCCAGATGGATTTTTTGACGCATATTATAGTGAAAATCGTGAAGAGGGAGACATTTGATGAGCAAAAACGTAAGTATTAAAATTGATTTGATTTCTGCGGCAACTGTGAGGCAAGTTCTTTTTGACGCACAAAAAGGATATAGTTATGAGTTTCCAACGGAAAGGATTAATAAAATTCGAGAAGTAATTGGTCTTCTTGATGAGAAGATCGAAGAACAAGTAAAAGAATAAATTTTAACTCTCTCTTTCTAAATACAAGAAAGGGGGGGATTTTTTATGTCTAATCCAGCACTAGCAGGAAAACAATATGAGATTACTCTTAGAAATAAATTAAAATCAGTTTTTAAAAATATTCCAAAAAATGCTGGATTTGGAAGTGGTCCAGACTTAACTATACCTTCTGTTAACAATCCAGGACAGACACTTTTAGTTGAAGCAAAAACAACCACACAGGCTGACTTTGGGCAAAAGGCAATCACATTTAATGGAACTTCTTGGGTCGCAAAATTTGATGGAACAGAACCACAATCAATAGTTAGTTTGTATAATTATCTTTATTCGCAATATGATGTAGATAGAAAAATACAACAAACTTGGGGACTACCAAATAATGAATTGACTGCTACTGATTTGCGAGATATTATCAATAATAATAGTCTTGGTAAAGTTTTATATTATGAAAAACTTTTAATTGAAAAAACTGGAAAAGCAAATCCATTTCCACAAACAACAATAGCATCTGGACCAGATATTGTTTCTAAAATTATATCTTATTATAATAGTAAGGGTATAAATTATATACAGATAAAAAATGAAGGATTTTATATTCTTGGTAATGATAGAATGGGTTTAAATTCAAAACTTCCAATTGATATACCAAGATTTGCTCCATCATCTGCTAGTTTAGTTGTTAGAGGTAAAACAAGTAATAGTAATGGAACATTTAGACCAACATTAACATTAAAAAGTGAAGGTGTTGCGAGAAGTAATTTTTCATTAGATGATGCTAATGATTTGAGATTACTTCGTGACAGTTTCTAGTGAATAAATAACTAAAAATACCATATAAATGAAAAGTTTTGCTAGATTTATTAAAGAAGCAGTAGAAACACTTGCGTCTACTGAAGCAAAGAACCGCGGACTTAAAGGAAACGGTCATGGTGATTGGTATGATACTCAAGGAAATTTTGTAGCAAAAACTGTAGGTGGAAAGTTAAAATATTTCGGTCAAGGTGGTGCTGACGAACAACAGCAACAAGGAGAAAAGAAGAAGGCAACAGTAAAACAGAAACAGAAAGCACCACAACAAGTAGCACAGCAGCAGCAAGCAGAACCAGAGCAAGTGAATGGTGTTGCTATTGTAATTGGAAGATTCAATCCACCATCCAAAAATCACGGAGCATTATTGAAAGCAGGATATTCTCAGGCAACTCGAAGAAGATTTGAGTTTAGAGTTTATCCAAGTCGTATTGAAGATGGAGCAACAAATCCACTCAATCCAGGATTGAAGATTTCTTATATGCAATCGATGTTCCCAGAGTATGCGGAGTATATTGTAGATAGTGATAATGCAAAAACTATTTTTGATGTTTTGGGTTCTGTGTATGATGATGGATATACTGATGTTGTAATCATAACGGGACAAGATAGACTTGGTGAATTCCAAAGTTTAGTTCATAAAGGAGACGGACAGCAATATCAGTTCAATAATATTGAGGTAGTCCCATCTGGAATAAAAGACCCTGATAGTGATGTTGAAAGTCCTGGTTCTTCTGCGATGATGAGAACAGCAGCAGCAACAGGAGATTATGAAAGATTTGCTACTGGACTTCCAGCAAATATGGATACCGCAGAGAAACAGGAAATGTTTAATACTGTTTCTCGTTCAATGAAAGTGAGTGAAGATACTGAAATCTGGAAGATTGCTCCGGAATTGGATTATGAGGGAATGAGATGGAATTATAAAAAGAATGGTTTATTTGATGTTGGTGCTTTGGTAGAAAATTTAAATAGTGGATTAGTTGGAAGAATTCTTCGTAGAGGAGCAAATCATTTAATTTGCGTAACGAAAGAAGGTGTGATGTTTAAGAGTTGGTTGAAAGATGTTCGTGAAGTTTATGAGGTTGGGACTTGTGAATACAGAGCACATACACAAAAGATGACACCAGGACAACCAGTAAATTCTTATACTGATGTTAAAATAAAACCAACAATGAAGAAAAATATAAATACCAGTAGGAAAAAAGTATCTAAGTAAAATGAGACCTTGGAAGGAAATTATCACTGAAGCAAAAGATAAAAAAAATATGACTGCTGCTGAAATTAGAAAAGCAGGTGAAGCAGCATTGAAAGACGAACAAACAAAAAATAAAAAGGAAAAACAAGCACAAGCACAAAAATCAAAAAATAAATACTATAAGTTAGCAAAAAAAAGGGAGAAGAGAAAAGGTGAACAACTTAAATTCTCTATCGACCAAGCTAGAAAAAATGCTGAAGCAAGGAAAAATAAAGAATTAGAAGATATTAAAAATAAACCCAGACAAGCTGCAAGTGCTGCTCTTTCTGATATTAAAACACAATCAATTTCACAGAGAGATAGTGATGCGACTGCTTATACAAAGGTAGTTGGAAATGTTTCATCTCTTGCTGGTGGAATTGCGAAAGCAGGGATTGGTTACGCTGTAGCAAAACATAAAGCAAAAAAAGCAGCAGCAGAGGCAGAAAAAAATGATGTAGAAAGTAAAATACCAAAGAAGAAACCAAGAAAAAGTGGACTTTTAGGTGGTAGACCTCCCAGTGGAGGGCAAACTCCTCCTTCTGGTGGTAGTCCAACTCCTCCTTCTGGACCAAATGGACCAAAACCTCCTGCTGGACCAAAGGGTCAAGAAGCAAAACCAACAAAACGTGTTGCACATAAAGCACCAACCATATATGGATTTCCTGTTGGAAATCAAGCTAGATCAATTGCACTTGCTGGTAAAACTATATCTGGAAAATTTTCTACTATTGGACGAGGTGGGGAAAATGCTCTTAGCAGAAGAATTGATAAAGCAAATAAAGTAAAAAGACCATACAAAGGAAATACATCAAACATTAAAGAAAAATATTCCAATTGGAGAGATGAATTTCTTATTGAGCAGGGATTGCTTTTTGAAGTTGAAGATGAGACTAATAAAACTGATAAAACAGAAAAGAAAAAAATTATTGATGTGATGCGTGGTAAAAATAAAATTGAAATCAATCCAACCATGAAAGAGGAGAAGGACCAGGAAGGTGGAATGGTTCATAATGAACTTGCTACGATGGAAAGAGCAGTTAAAACTCTTCGTAAAAAGATAAAATCTCCAAATCAACAACTTCCTGCTTGGGTTCAATCCAAAATCTCAAAAGCAGCAGATTATATTGATAGTGTTGCTGATTATATGTCTGGTGAAACTGAACCTGTTTCAGAAGAATGTGGATGTGAGGATGATGGAAAAAAAGTTCTTGCGATGATGATTATCAAAAAAGCAGTGGACGTAAAGAAGAAAAAGAACTTTCAATTAAATTCTGGAATTATTGGTGAAGCAAAAACTGCTGCTTGGCAACGTGAGGAAGGAAAGAATCCTGAAGGTGGTCTAAATGCTAAAGGTAGAGCATCTGCTAAAGCACAAGGACATAATCTAAAACCACCAGTTACAACTCCACCATCAAAACTTGACCCTGATAGTAAATCAGCAAAACGTAGAAAGTCTTTCTGTGCTCGTATGGGTGGGATGCCTGGTCCTATGAAGGATGAAAAGGGAAGACCAACAAGAAAGGCACTTTCATTAAGAAAATGGAACTGCTGATAAATATAATAAATGAATATTAGGGGAGTTTGATACTCCCATATTTTTATAAATAAGTTTAGGAAAAAAATTAACGAGAAATCACATGGCACTTTGGGGTATTTCAACAAACGCAGAGACTGCAGCAAATAATTATGCAATTCCCAAATACTTTGGTGAGTATTCTGCAATTAATTCTCAATTTGAAGCAACTGACAAGAACAGAAGTCCTTATAATTGCTTTGCAACAAATGCTGGATGGACTTATAGGCATTATGGAACCAGAATGCATTCTGGTCTTTCTACAAGTTATTATGACGAGTTGATCGTACAAGTTTCTGGATTGAATACCACTGGTTCTGGCACAAGTACAGTTGGTCTCGGGACTGCTACTCCAATTGCCGTTTTCTTTGAGGATCCAAACCTTGCATCTCCAATTAGTATTGGTGCTGGTGGAACAACTGGAATTGCAACTGGGACTACTGGATACGTTCACATAGTTTGGAACGAAGCAGTTTATTGTTCTGCTGGTGCAACTGTTCTCATTACTCCATCTACTGGTTCAAATATTGTTGCTACTGCTGCTTCTGCAGGGGCTCCAGTTTCACTCAATATTCCTGGAGTAGGGCAAACTGTAATTACTTTTAACGGACAAATAACCAATAGAGTTGCTTTTGCATTTACTGCACCTTCAACTGGAATTGGAACTGTTTTAAGAATTGCTACTGGAAATGGAGTAGTTGGAACAATTACCGATTTCTCTGGTGGTGCAGCAGTAGATAAAGTTATTAATGGATTAGTTAAAAATATTGCTGGTGCAGGAACTACTTCTGGTGTCGGTATTGGGACAACTACTTTAACGATTAAAGCATGATATGAGATTTGATGAATTGAATGAGGATAATTATCTATTATTTGCTATTAAATATTATGATAATCCACAATCTGTAACTAAAGATGATTTTTATGAGGACCTAAAAAGGTTCAAGTGGATAAAGAGATTATTGAAGAGACATAAAACAACTGGTGAGCTAAATGCTCACCTTTTGATTAATCATTTTATTATTCTTTATAATGTTTTTGGTGATGCAGCAACACCTTTATTGTTTTATAAAATAGATAGTGAATTTTGGACTGTTGTTAAAACTTTTATAGTTTATCTTGGAAGGTTGCCAGAAGTTCCAAAAACTAAAATTCACAATATTCCAATTGATGTAGACTGTTTAGAACAACTTAATTTAATCTAATGAAAGAATCTACCCTAGACAAAATTATTTCAATTGTAAGACATTATATTATTGAAGATGGAATGTCAGCATCTGCTGTTCCTACAAATTCCACAAACCCACCAGGTCAAATAAATATAGCAGGACTTCCACCAGATAATCCACCTGTTTTTAAGAAAAATAAAAAAAATATATTTTTAGGTAAAGGTTCTCGTAAGAACTGGATGCAAAAACGAAACCCACCACAATAATTAGTAAAATGTTTCCACCATCATCTACAGAAACAAAAATAGCAGTACTTGAAGAACGTATTAATGTTTACGAGCAGATGATGGAACGCATTGACACTGCGATTCAGAAGATAGGAGAAACGAGTCAAAATATCAGTCAAATGCTTGCCATTCATAATGAAAAGATTGAGCAGTGCAATAGAACAGACAATATTATTGTAAAGATGATTGAAGATATTAAAGTATCATCAAAAGAACAACACGAACAAATAAGTGAAAAGTTGGGTGAAAGAATAGGGAAAGTAGAAGAAAAGGTAGAAAGTATTTCAAAATTTAGATGGCAAGTACTGGGTGGTTTAGCAGTACTTGCCATCTTCATTAAATTTGCCCCACCCGCATTAAATCTCTTGACAACACATCATAATTCAAGTAGCATAGAGAGAACGAAGTAATATTCTTTTTTGTAATGAGTTTTGTTGATTCCAAATACATCGGGCTGGTATCTTCCCGACTGGATAAGTTTGCTAAGAAAAAAGAAGGTCTTTATAACTTTCGGTGCCCTTACTGCGGTGACAGTCAAAGGACAAAGAGTAAGGCAAGAGGATATATTTACCAATTAAAGAACGACCATAATTTTAAGTGTCATAATTGTGGAACTTCTAGAACATTTACAAACTTTCTCAAAGATTTAGATGTTGTTCTTTACGACCAGTATGTGATGGAAAGATATAAAGAAGGAACTACTGGAAAAAGGTCTCAAACAAAGAACCCAGAGTTTAAGTTTGAGAAACCAAATTTTTCAAAAAAGGCATTTGACCTGCCTACCATCGCAGAACTAAATAAAGAACATTCTGCAAGAAAATACTTAGAAGATAGAAAAATACCTAACAACTATCTGTGTGAATTGTATTTCTGTGAAAAGTTTAAAGAATGGACCAACACGCAAAAACACACCTTTGATAAAGTAGAACGGGACGAACCACGAATTATTATTCCTTTAATCAATAAAGGAGAAATATTTGGATTTCAAGGTCGTAGTTTAAATAAAAAATCAAAGGTGAAATACATTACAATTATTCTTGATGATACACATCCAAAAATTTACAATTTGGATAAACCAGACTACGACAAAATTGTTTATGTTGTTGAAGGACCAATTGATAGTATGTTTTTGGATAATTCAATTGCTATGGTTGGTGCAGACATCGATAAAATGTTTTTCATATCCAACTTTGCAACAGAATTTGTAATGGTGTATGACAATGAAAAACGAAATAAACAGATCGTAGATAGAATGGAAAAAGCAATACAAATGCGATTTCCAATCGTCATTTGGCCGAATGACTTGAAAGAAAAGGATATTAATGATATGATCCTTTCAGGAATTGATGCCCCAAAAATCATCAAGGAAAATACTTATATGGGATTAGAAGCAAAAGCAAAACTTATTGGATGGAAACGAGTATGAGCAACGGTACAAAGGTAATTAAGAGAAGTGGTGATAATGAACCTCTTGATCTCAATAAACTTCACTTAATGGTTGAGGAGGCATGTAGGGACCTCTCTGGTGTTTCTGCATCACAGGTCGAGATGCAATCTGGTATTCAATTCTATGATGGAATTACAACAGCAGAAATTCAGGAAATTTTAATTCGTTCTGCATCTGATTTGATTGATTTGGAAAATCCAAATTATCAATTTGTTGCAGCAAGACTACTTCTGTTTTCGGTGAGAAAATCTTTGTATGGAAGAGTTCAAGATCATCCTACTTTTGTAGATCATATTAAGAAATGTGTTTTTGCTGGAGTATATGATTCAGAAATCTTGACTAACTATACAGAGGAAGAACTTAATCGTCTTGGTGGTTATATTAATCATAACCGTGATTATCTATTTACTTATGCTGGTCTTCGTCAAGTAGTTGATAAGTATCTTGTTCAAGACCGTAGTGCTGGGCAAGTATATGAAACTCCACAGTTCATGTATATGATGATTTCTGCGACTATTTTTGCTAGATATCCAAAAGAAACTAGAATTTCTTATGTCAAACGATACTACGACGCAATCTCCAAACACAAAATCAACATTCCCACACCTATCATGGCAGGAGTGCGAACTCCACTTCGACAATTTGCTAGCTGTGTTCTTGTTGATGTTGATGACACCCTCGATAGCATCTTTAGTTCTGATATGGCTATCGGCAGGTATGTTGCACAAAGGGCGGGAATCGGCATCAACGCAGGTAGAATCCGTGGCATCAACGCTAAAATCAGAGGTGGAGAAGTTCAGCACACAGGTGTTGTCCCATTCCTCAAGAAGTTTGAAGCAACTGTCCGATGCTGCACTCAAAATGGCATCAGAGGTGGATCAGCAACTGTCCACTTCCCAATCTGGCACCAAGAAATCGAAGATATCCTAGTACTAAAAAATAACAAAGGAACCGAAGACAACCGTGTTCGTAAGTTAGACTACTCTATCCAAATCTCTAAACTGTTCTATGAACGATTCATCAAGAATGAAGAGGTCTCTCTCTTCTCCCCACACGCAGTTCCTGGTCTGTATGATGCTTTTGGAACTGATGCTTTTGACGAGTTATATGTACGTTACGAACGAGATGAGTCTATTCCTAGAAAGACTATCGGAGCTCAAGAACTCTTTCTGGACCTCCTGAAAGAACGTGCTGAAACTGGTCGTATTTACATTATGAATATCGACCATTGCAATTCTCACTCATCCTTTATGGATAAGGTTGAGATGAGTAATCTTTGTGTTTCTGGTGATACTAAAATCAAAATTAGATATCCAGAACCCATTTATAATGATATTGGTGAAGTATCTGATTGGAGAGTTTGTGAGATTGAAATTCATATTGAAGATTTAGAAATTTACCTTTCTGATAGGATAGCTATAATTGCATGTCTTTGTGATGATGTTCCTCAAATAGAAGTTCTTTCTTATAATATAGAAACTAATCAACAAGAATGGGCACCTATTACAGCATTTGCCGAAACATCACCAAAAGCAAAGGTAATGAAAATTACTGATGAAGAAAGTGGTAAGAGTATTGTAGTTACACCAGAGCATCAAGTATTCACAAAAAATCGTGGATATGTAGTGGCAAAAGACCTAACCGAAACCGATGAGTTGGTAATTAACTAATAGGATAGGGAGTGTAATTTCTACATTTTATAAATAGTTATGAGATTACACTTCCTATTATGAAAACCTATATTGTATATAAAATTACGAATAAGAAAAACGGAAAGTCTTATATAGGAAAATCTGAATATCCATTAGAGCATCGTTGGAATCGTCATTTATCATCAGCAAGAAATGGTTCTAAATTTAGATTTCATTCTGCTATTAGAAAATATGGGGAAGATTGTTGGGACTTATCTGTGATTGAAACTTACCAAACTGAAGATGAAAACTTTATTAATGAAAAGGAAACTCACTTCATTAAACTCTTTGAAAGTGATACTAAAGGTTATAATGCTACTTCGGGGGGAACTGGTGGATGGATGCTTCCAAGATGCTCACAGGAGGTTCAGGAAGAGTGGAGAAATGGTATTTCCATAAGAACTATTGGTTACAATAATCCAAACTATTCTGGATACACTGATGAGGAACTCATAGAAGTAGGTGTAAAGTTTGCTAAAAAATATGGATTTATTGGTGGAAGGAAAAGAATAGTTGAGTTTGCTCTTAGTGAATTAAATATTAAGTTTCCAAAACATTTCTCCAAAAATAGATTTGACGGAAACCATCAAAACTTTTATAAATCTATTGAAGAACAAACTGGATTGGTGTATAATCCTTATTATAGAGACGAAACTCAAAGAAAACTTGCTAAACAACTTTTAGAACAAAATAGGAGAAAAAAATGCTAAAGATTGAATATCTTGAAGAAGAAATCCCAGTTTATGATATTACAGTAGAAGGAACTCATAATTTCTTCGCAAATGATATTCTAGTCCATAATTGCCAGGAAATTACTCTTCCAACAAAACCACTTCAACACATTGATGATCCCAATGGGGAGATTGCACTTTGTATTCTTTCTGCTGTTAATGTTGGCAAAGTAAAGTCTGATGATGAATTTGAAGATCTTTGTAATCTTTCTGTTCGTGGTTTGGAAGAATTGATTGATTATCAAAACTATCCTGTAGTTGCTGCAGAGATTGGAACCAAAGCACGTAGATCTTTGGGTGTTGGGTACATTGGTTTGGCACACTATCTTGCTAAACTTGGTTTTAATTACGATACTCAAGAAGCTTGGGATGCGGTTCATCAATTGTCTGAATCGTTCCAATATTTCCTTCTAAAAGCATCAAATGAAGTTGCTAAAGAAAAGGGTGCCTGTGAATATTTTAATCGCACTAAGTATTCGCAAGGTATTCTTCCAATTGATACTTACAAGAAAGATGTGGATGAAGTTTCTTCTGTTGCTCTTCAGCACGATTGGGAAGCGTTAAGGCAATCAATCAAAGAGTTTGGTCTCAGGCACTCCACTCTTACGGCACAGATGCCATCTGAATCCAGTTCTGTCGTCTCCAATGCCACAAACGGCATCGAACCACCTCGTGGATTTTTATCAATTAAGAAATCTAAAAAAGGTCCTCTCAAACAAATTGTTCCACAATATCAACATCTTAAAAACAACTATACGTTGCTTTGGGATATGCCTAGCAATCGTGGTTATATTAATATTGTTGCAGTTATGCAGAAATTCTTCGATCAAGCAATTTCTGGAAACTGGTCGTATAATCCAGAAAATTATACCAATAATGAAGTTCCTGTTAGCGTAATGGCACAAGATATGCTTACTTGTTTTAAACTTGGGCATAAGACGGCATATTATCAAAATACATATGACAATAAGACCGACGAAATTAAGGAGGAAAAAACTAATATTGACGATTTGGTTAAAGAACTTTTAGAAGGGGGGGAAGACGACTGTGAATCCTGTAAAATTTAGAATCACTGCAGAGAAAGAAAAAATGATTGAAGGAATGACCGTATTTAATACTCAAGAGGTAGATGCCAAAAAGCAACCTATGTTTTTTGGTGCTCCTCTTGGAGTTCAAAGATATGATTCTTATAAGTATCCTGTCTTTGATAAATTAACTCAACAACAGTTAGGATATTTCTGGAGACCTGAAGAAGTTTCTTTGCAGAAAGATCGTTCGGATTATCAAACTCTTCGTCCAGAACAAAAGCACATCTTTACTTCTAATTTGAAGTATCAAATTCTTTTGGATTCAGTTCAAGGTCGTGGTCCAGGGATGGCATTTGCACCTTACTGTTCACTTCCAGAATTGGAAGCCTGTATGAAGGTTTGGGAGTTTATGGAGATGATCCATAGTCGTTCCTATACATACATTATTAAGAATGTTTATTCTGATCCAACAGAAGTTTTTGATTCCATTTTAAATAATGAAAAGATTTTAGAAAGAGCATCATCAGTTACTGGTGCTTATGATGACTTTATTAATTCCGCACAACTTTATGGAAACTCAAATCTTTGGGTTCACGCACAAGAAGGTGCTGGATATGCGAAAGATGAACGTATTGAACTCAAAAGAAAACTCTATCGTGCAGTCGCAAATGTCAATATTCTCGAAGGTATCAGGTTTTACGTTTCGTTCGCTTGCAGCTTTGCGTTTGGTGAACTCAAACTTATGGAAGGATCCGCTAAAATTATCTCTCTCATCGCAAGAGACGAAAATCAGCACCTTGTCATTACTCAAAACATCCTCAATAAGTGGCGTGAAGGAGATGATGCAGAAATGCAACAAATTTCTAAAGAAGAAGAGGAATGGGTAAGAAGTGCTTTTGATAATTGTGTAAATGAGGAGAAAAGGTGGGCAGAGTATTTGTTTAAAGATGGTTCAATGATTGGATTGAACGACAAACTCCTTTGGAGTTATGTTGAGTGGATTGCTAATCGTCGAATGAAATCTATTGGTATTAAACCACTTTATGATATTTCTGCTAAGAACAATCCTCTTCCTTGGACAGAGCATTGGATTAGTTCCAAAGGACTTCAAGTCAGCCCACAACAAACGCAGGTGCAGTCTTATATTGTTGGTGGAATTAAACAAGATGTTGCTGCAAACACATTTGCTGGATTTCAACTTTGACTAATACAAGAAACTGAAATATAATATTATATAAATAGTATTAGAGTTCAGTTTCTTGTTTATGTATTATGTTTATGAATTAATAGACCCAAGAGTCAATCTGCCTTTTTATGTTGGAAAGGGAAAAGATGATCGGGTTTATTTTCATTTGTCCGAAAAAACAAGAGCAAAAAGTGATAATGAAAGAAAATTTAATAAAATACAAAAAATAAGAAAGGAGGGGTATGAACCAGAAGTCAAAATAGTTGAATATTTTGAAAATGAAAATGATGCTTATTTTTATGAAGAATCATTAATACAAAAATATGGAAGAATACGATATGATGAGGGTGGAATATTAACAAATATTTGTGAAAGCTCAAGACCACCAAATCATAGAGGAAAAACATACCAAGAAATATATGGTGATAAGTGGGAAGACCAAATAGAAAAAAGAAGAAATTTGCAACTTTCTGTTGGTGGATATGGACCTAAAAAACATAGTGAAGAAACAAAAAGGAAAATAAGTAAAAAGGTTGCGGGAGAGAATAATCCAAGTTATGGTATTCCTTGTAGTGAAGAAAGAAAAAGAAAAATAAGTGAAAAGGCAAAGGAAAGATATGCTGCAGGTTTTAAACCACCATCTGCAAAAATTTGGAAACTCACATCTCCAGAAAATAAAGAATATGTTATTGTTGGTGGATTAAAGGAGTTTTGTAAATCTCAAAATATCTCATATGCTACTATGAGTGCCGCAATTAAGTATGATAGAAGAGGTCCAAGAAGAAATGGGTGGAGTATTGAAGAGAAAATTTAGAATATCACTACCAGAAGATGAGTGTGTAATAAAACTTCAAGAGTATTGTAGTTTTTCTTCTATTCTATTGAAAGTTCCTGTGGTAGTTAAACCTCTATGTTCTGATGCAAACTGCCACAATAATGTAAATAAGTATGTAAATACTTATGGGGGGGAAAGAATAAGTGGATATTATCTAATTACAGATATTGATGATGAGAATTATGGATGTGCGATATACCATAGCATCTGGAAAAATACTTATGGAAACTTAATAGATATAACACCATTTGAAGATAGTAGAGAATATAATATGTTTTGTGAGTTCAATGGTAAAGACTATTATTCTGGTGTTATTTTTAACAATGGAGAATATGAAGTATTAAAACCAGGATTAAATGTAATATGAGGGGTTACGACCCCTCTTTTTTTTATAAATAAAAAAAAGTATTACTTATTCATATGTCTGGAATTTCTAAGTTCAAAAGAATTTACAGTGAGGGTGTTGCAGCAGAACATCCAGACGTTGCGGGACAACCAGAATTTGCAAGTAAAGCAGATAAAGAAATTGCTCGTAGAAGAGCAGCAAGAGCAAAGAAAGCAGGACCACAACTTCCAAGTTTTGTTGCGTCAGTAAAGAAAGAAGAAACTGAACTTGATGAAGAAAAACGTCCATTTCCTTTTGAAAAAGTAGAAGCAAAAAAAGAAAAAGTAAAAAAAGGTTCTCTATATGCTAGAGACAAAGGGGATTCTTCTCCAGTCAGTGATTCTGAAATGGAAGCAACCAGAAAATTTAACAAAATGAGTGTAGTTAGTGCTGCTGAAACTAGAAAAAAACAAAAAGCAGATAGAAACGAAGAGTTTGAACTTGATGAAAAGATTGATGTGGGTGCTGATGCTGGTGCGACAATCAGTGATTTCGTTCATTCAAAAAGCAAAACTTTCAAGGGTGATAGCAAAAAGCAAAGAATTAAGAGAGCACTTGGTGCTTATTATGCGGCACAAAGAGAAGAAACAGAAAATATTTACAACTATGTAATTGAAACTTTGGTTGCTGCAGATTATGCAGAGAGTTATGAAACTGCTGAAAATATGTTCGAACATATGAGTAGTGAATTTGTAGCAGTTATTCTTGAAGAGTATATTGAAGAAGCAAAACGTTCAAGAACTGAAAGAAGAGCAAAAAATGCTGGAAAGAAAGGATATAATAAAGAAGGAAAACCTGTTCCCAAAGTTAGCAAAACACACGTTATACATGATGTGGATGATAATGTCGCAGACCAAAGACATCCAGATGCTGCTAAAATTGATTTACACAAAAAGGACTCAGGTTCCTATAAACACGTTAAAGCAATGACCCCCAGTGAATTTGCCCATACCCCACTTGAACCCAAACATGAATATGGATTTGATGAATTTAGAGATACAGATAAATTCAAAAAAACTACTAAAAAAACAAAAGTAGCTGGAATGGGAGATAGTCCAAGAAGACCCGCAAAAAAATCTGTTGTTACTGCTCGTGGGGGATCTGCATTTGGAAGTAATAAACCTAGCACTCCTATGGATGACCCCGGATCATTTGCGAAGGATTTGAGGGACAGAATTGGAATAAGAGGTCTGAAAAGAAAAGATGTTCATTTTACTGGTGGAATGAGTAAAGGACCAAATAAAGGTCTTTCTGGTCCTAAAAAAAAGGGTAAATTAGTTTCAAAAATTGTAGACCCAAGTGATAGGAAAGAAATAACAACAGATGATCACCTTGGTAATACAAGAGCTATGGCTGCTGCCGCAAGTGCTGCTGCACCCCAGGCTAAAGTTGTAGCATATCAATCAAGACCTGCTACAAGAAAACCAAAAGGAAAAGGAAAAGTTGGAGATATAGTTCCAAAAAGAGTTGGTAAGGAAAATAAACCAGGAGATACTAATATAGGAATAAGAGCTAACTCAGGTGCTCCAAAATCTACTAAACAAACACAAAGAGCACGTAAAAAAGCAAGAAGAGGTATGGGAGAAGAGATGTCTTCTTATGAATACTGGAAACAGTTTGTTGATTGATTATGAAAACATTTAAACAGTTTTGTATCGAAGCATACCAAATACAAGAACTTTTTGGGTTTGGTGAAACCCCAAAACCAAAACCTTCCAATAAAGTTTTAGCTTATAAGAATTATCAATCAGGTGTTTTGGATAAAGATACTGGTAAATTCACTCAAAGAACACATAGTGATGAGGAGCAACAAAGATATGGATGGAAACCAGTAAAGGTAAGTTCTTATAGTAAAGCAGATACACCAGGGCCAAAAACTGCTAGTGGGCACAAATTTGATGATAATCAGAGATTAGTTGCTGTTCCTTATAAGTACAAAGAGAAGGAAGTACCAAAAGGAGTGTGGAAAGGTACTCCATCTACACCTTTTGGTACTAAAATGGACCTCACAACAAAACCTATGGGAACAGCAACAAAGGTTGTTAAAACTTCAGTTCAAGATACTGGTAATTTTGGAAGAGCAGGAGATACTAATAAAGAAGTTAAGATGGATTTGAGTTTGAGAACAGCAAAAGATTTAGCACCAGTCTCTACAGCAAATGAATTTGGAAAAAGAATGGTATATGCTAAGGTTTCACCATCTGCGAGTAAATAAAAAGAATAAATAAGTATAGAAAAGTACTTTTTACTACTCCTAAGAAGATGAATAGAAAAGATTTGGACGCCTTGAATGAGTTGTATTTGGGTGTTTATAGTGGGGAGCAGTTGAATGAAGGTCCACTTACACCAGATCAAATTAAATACAGAAATGAACGTGCTGGATTAGGGGTAGTAAGTAGAGGTGGTAAATTTGTAGCAACGGGAAAAGTCGATCCAAATTTGACTAGCGATTGGGAATGGATGACCAGTAGTCAAGCAGGCAAAAGGCAACAACTAAGAGCTCAGAAACTTGCTGCTGACTTGAATAAAAAACAACAAGAAGTAAGAATATCAAGAGCACAAAATGCTGCTATTGCAGCAGCAGATAAGGCAGAAAAAGCAAAAGCAGCACAATCACAAAGACCAGCAGCAGGTTCAGGTTCAACACCTCCACCAAGACCAGCATCGTCTGCTCCAGTTCTTTCAAAGAAAGACGGAGTAGAAGGAACAGGAGTTGGTGCTAATTTTAAAGCAAGAGCATTTACTGCCACAGAGAAGTCCCGTTATGCAAGTGTTGCCGCACAAAATGCAGCAAGGAATTCTGCATCATCGGCACCAAAACCCCCAACACCAGCAATTGGAAAGTTAGGAAACACTTCATTTGAAAGAAGAACACCAACTTCTGCTGAACTTAAAGCAGCACAAGGAGAAAGAGCAAGACAAAAATCTGCTGGAGAAAATACTAGTACAAAACAGAATTCAGAAAAGGCACTTCAAGCAGCACAGAAGACCAATCTTCCTACAACTGGACCAACTTCTGCAACCCCTGATTTGGGAAGTATAGGTAGAGATCTAGCACGAGCAAACACAGTACAAAATTTGAATAGAGCACCCGCAGGTTCTGCGGCTGCTAAAGCATTACCAGTAAAACCAGCACCAGCACCTACACCTTCACAGATTGCAGGTGCTTCTCAAGGAATTGAACCAAAACCTATAAATAATACAAAGACTAAACCAATACAAATGAAACCAGAATCTTACGAATGGCCTTCTGCAAAAACAATTAGAGATATTGCAGGTGCTTATGCTTCAATCTACGAAGCAAAGAAAAAAGACCAAGACCAAGATGGTGATAATGACTTTGCAGATGTAAGAATTGCAAGAATGATTGCATCTGGAATGTCTAAGGCAGAAGCAATCGCAGCAGTTAGAAATAAGTCATATAATGAAGAAGTTGAGATTGATGAAGCAACTGCGATGGCTAAGAGAGGTCATGATGAAACCGAAATTCGTAATAAGATTGCAAAATCAACAGGTGGAGGAGAGGCTGCTGATAGAGCAACTGCATTAGCAGATAGGCAAACTTTTAGAGGTAGTGGATCGGCAAGAGATAGATTTGCAAGAACACAGAGAGGTGATTTCCGTAAGACAACTTCTTCAAATCCTGGTCTTCACGGATATGCTCACCAGTCCAATGACCCTGCCGTAAAAGCAAAGCAGGCAGCAAGAGGAGCACAAAGAGGTGTTCTGACCCCTAGAGAGAAAAAGCAACTCAATAGAGAGTCATATGAAGCATATGAGTTTGTAGCATCATATCTTCTTGAAAATAATTTTGCATCAACAGTTGAAGATGCAAATGCAATTATCAACAATATGAGTGAAGGTTGGTTCAACCAAATTATAGAAGGATAAAACACTTTTATTATAATACACCAAGCACCTCTTGACAGGTGCTTTTTTTATGACTATAATCACTCTGTTAGGGTTGAAGATAAGTTATATCTATAAATAACTTGAATATTATTAGGGACCCAGATGAGTTATGAAAACCCTTGGTTATATCAAGGAAAAGTTTTTGAGACAGAAGATATTCAAGAGAATTTTGGATTTGTTTATTTGATAGAATTTTTTTAGAATCATAAATTATTTAAACTCTTTTCTTTGTAAAATATCAATATTTCTATTTTTTTGGTATATTGAAAGACCAGAAGCAGTAGAAATATATCCAGTGATTAAACATTCCCATAATTTTAAATTATGATTTATTTTATTTTTTATTGTTTTTAAATTTATAGGATTCCCATCAACATAAAATATTTTATTTTTTTCAATTAATTCTATATACTTGTTCCAATGAATATCTTTTTCTTTCATATAAGAAATTACACTATCCCAAGTGTTAATTCCATCTGTTATTGCTTTTTTTCTTGACGAAAATAATTTTTCTTTATGTTCATCGGTAAGTTTTGAACCATACATAGGATTTCCTTCACCAGAAAACATCTCACTTAATTTTTCTCTAACTTCTGGTCTTTTTGCTGGATTGTTTTCTCCAATCATTCTATCTTTTGCCAATTCTCTAAATTTATCATTCTTTAATACTACTTCATATATCCCTGCTCTTTCGGTTACAAAAAATCTTCCTTCAATATTTGTATTATAATATTCGTCAGTCATTAACACATTTCTTTTAAATTGTTCATAAGTTTCAAAATAAGACATAGATTTTTTGTGAGGACATAGATAAAGTATTTCTCTCAAGAAATTTTCTTTTCCAATTAAATTAATATCTTCCTTTAATCCATCACAAGAGCCATAATAATGTCTCCAATCACTTTCTTTCTTTTTTCTTCTTCCAGTTTTTCTATCTTTTTGACGAGTCCAAAAATGTTTCTTACCAACATACTTTTTATTATTCGTGAGATTAGTAATTAAATATACAAACCCTTCCATTTCTTTTGGGATTTCAATTAAATCTTCTTCGTTATATTTCCATTCCATAAAAATACTTTCTTCCGTTAAAATTATTTATAGAAAATACTTTTGGTCTTTTGTAACATAGAACAACATAAGGGGTATGTTGCTAAAATTTTGAACGTGTGATAGGATATAAACATACTTTCAAGATACTTTAGGAAGGATTACTTCAATGAAACTTCACGTCAAGAAAATGTGCAATGATGTGATTAATAATCATATTGACCGTATGCATTCTTTATGTGATGAAAAAAGAATTAAAGATGCCGAAAGTGTTTATAGTGAAATTCGTGATTGGGTAATTCAAAAAGAAAATCTTGAAGTATTATCTTTGGAATATATCAGTGGTTATTTTGTAGATTTTGAATAAAATCTAAATAATCTGATATAATGAAAAAATCCTTAAGGATTCCTATTATGAGTAGGTTTTAATATTATGAGTTTTTGATCGTGACAATTAGAGCCGTGGAAGGTGCCTCCCGAGAGGGTTGGTATACCCCCCTTCTATACGGATGTAGAGTTCAATTATTTTAAATGCAATCAATCTTTACAGTAGCCTTGCCCCTTTTGGCAACGGTTACAACCAGCACGGCATCACTGCCATTCGTCAAATACAAGATGCAAGGTCCTCCTCCACCATTGGAAGAACTAACCAAATTGAATCTTGTAGATGAAAAGAAGACAGCAATCCGAGAGGTTGCTCCCGAAAAACCAAAAGAGAAAAGGTTAATTTGTAAAGGGTGTTCAGAACATGAATCACTTGCCTTGGATTATTTCCAAGAACAAGGAATTAAAGACAGAAACGCCCTTGCTACTATCCTGGGCAATATTAAGCAGGAATCTATGTTCGTCCCTAATATTTGTGAAGGTGGTAGTAGGACTCAGTACCATCACTGCGGTCGTGGTTATGGTCTGATCCAATGGACATCTGCCGATCGTTATTATGGATTGGGTGATTTTGCTAAGAGATTTGGTGGAAATCCATCATCTTTTCAAACGCAACTTGGTTATCTAACGACTGAGGTTCAATGGAAACGAATTGCTGACAGGATGAAAACTCCTGGAAAATCTATCAATCGTTACATGGACTATGCGTATAGTTGGATTGGTTGGGGCATTCATGGTGCTCGCACATCTTATGCTCATGAATATGCTTCTAAACTGATCACGGTAGAAGTTTGATAAAATAGAATAAATGTGGGGAGTTCTGTAAATCTCCCCCTTAATAAAATTTTAATTGACTTAAGACCTAAAGTGTCCTAAGATACTTTTGTCTTAAGGTTTGCTTAAGACCTCCTAAATAACGAAGATTTACTTTGTTGTAAATCTTCACAATATCGTTTAGTATATAAAAACATTTTTATGAAAATCAAACAACTGATGCTTGCACCCGTTGCCCTTGGTATGATTGCTCCTGCTGCTGCGAATGCCGCAGATCTTAATATTGCAGCAGTCAATCAATACTCTTCTGAGCAGGCAACAAGCGTCACTCAATTCTCTGATGTTCAACCTTCCGATTGGGCATATCAGGCACTCAGCAACCTTGTAGAGCGTTATGGTTGCGTTGCTGGTTATCCTAACGGCACTTATGGTGGTGGTAAGGCAATGACCCGTTATGAGGCAGCAGCACTTCTGAATGCTTGCCTTGATCGTGTAACCGAAGTGACTGATGAACTCCAACGTCTTTCGAAAGAGTTTTCTGAAGAACTTCTAGTTATTCGTGGTCGTGTTGATAAACTCGAAGCACAAGTTGGACAACTTCAGGCAACTCAGTTCTCCACTACATCTAAATTGCGTGGTGAAGCAACCTTCGTTCTTGGTGGTGTAGAAGGCGCTCGTCTTGCTAATAATTCTAACGTTGGCAACACAGCATTCAACTATGATGTTCGTCTGAACTTTGATACTTCCTTCACGGGTAAGGATTTGCTGAAGACTCGTCTGCGTTCTGGTAATTTCTCCAGTCAACCCTTTGGTTCTTCCTCTTCTCTGTTCAAACTGGATAAGGCAGAAAGTTTTGCCAATGCTGTACAACTTGACCGTCTGTACTATCAGTTCCCTGCACTTGCTAAAGGTGTGACTCTGACTGCTGGTGCTCTGGTTCGTAACACTGAGATGTCTTGGATTCCTACTGCTTATAAGTCTGACATTCTGGACTTCTTTGCTGTTGCTGGTGCTCCCGGTGTCTACAACAAGGCAACTGGTTCTGGTTTCGGTGCTCAGTGGGCACAACCTACCAAGAAAGGTAAGGGTGGTTTCGTTGCTGGTGTAAACTATGTTGCCCAGAACGGTTCTGATTCTAGCAAAGGTGAATTTGATGAATCTGGTGCTCTGAATACTCTGGCACAGTTTGGTTATCGTGCTCCTCAGTACGGCATTGCATTTGGTTATCGTTATGGTACTGAAGGTACTCGTGTTCGTACCTTCAACGGTGTTGCTGGTAATGCTGGCACTCTTGCTGCTAATCAAACCTCTAATGGTTATGCATTGAATGCTTATTGGCAACCTAAGAAGGCAGGCATTGTTCCTTCAATCTCTGGTGCCTATGGTTGGAACACTGTAGAAGGTCCTGCTACTCCCCGTGCTGCTACTAAGTCTCAGACTTGGTTTGCTGGTGTCCAGTGGGCAGATGTGTTTGCTAAGGGTAATGCTGCTGGTTTTGCCATCGGTGCTCCTGGCAACGCTGCTTCCCTTAAAAAGGATTCCCTGATGTGGGAAACCTTCTATCGCTATCGTGTGAGTGATAATATCAGCATCACTCCTGCAATCTTCTATGTCTCTAATAATCAGGGATTCAAGAATGCTTCCTCTAACTATGGTGGTGTAATTCAGACCCAGTTTAGGTTCTGATATTTTTTATATCTCAATCCCCCCTATGGGGGATTTTTTTTATGGATAAAAAATTTTTCTTTCTTATAAATACTTCAAAAAAGAAGTATAATGGAAAAATTGTTTAAACTTTTAAGTGATGCTCAGGCATCACTTTTTTTGCTATTTCAAAAAACATGGGTTTATCATTGGCATATTGTTGGACCTGATTTTAAACAAATTCATGATTTGTTCGGTGAGCAATATTTACAAATTCAAGAAGAAGTTGATCGTATCTCAGAACATATGAGATTTTTGAATATTAAACCAATTAGTTCTTTGTCTAGAGTTTTAGAAGTTTCTGGTGTTGGAGAAGCAAAAACTAATATTTCTGAAATGGAAATGATTAAAGATTTGCTTGAAGGTCATAAAAAGATTATAGATATGTTAGGTGAAGTTGCTGAAGAAGCAGAAAATCAAAAATCAAGAGGAACTGTCAATATTGTTGATGATCTGAACGAAGCACATGGAAAGTTTGTTTGGATGTTGAGATCTTTTCTTGAATAAAAAAAAATAATGTTATAATATGAAAACTTGACAAATTAAAGGAATATACTAAAATGTTAAAGATTAGATGTAAAATGTGCAATGTAGAATTATTATCACATCCAACACAAACCAAATGTTGTGGATGTGATAATATGACAACCACAAAAGGCGAAACTATTACTGCTATAGATTTGACAAAGGTTGAATTGATATCAAATTCAAATCAAAAAAATAATTCTTCTTCTATTTTTTCTAGAGAAGATCTTGCTTATCAAGAGTCAAGAAGAAATCGGAAAATTAGAAAAATGGAATTTGAAATAAAATAAGTAATTAATTTTATTTGTAAGTAGCAAATAGGTTTCAATTTCCAGTTAAAGAATTGGTGGCGAGACCAAAAGATCTATAGGAGAGTTGCATAAACTCTCTTTTTTTTGTATAATGATACAAAAGACTTTATCATATGAAAGTTGCTTTAATTACTGGTATTACGGGACAAGATGGATCTTATCTTGCAGAACTTCTTTTGGAAAAAGGATATCAGGTTCATGGTATTATTAGGAGATCTTCTTTAATTAATACCCATAGAATTGATCATATTTACAATAGATTGCATCTCCACTATGGAGATCTCACTGATAGTACTAATCTTGTTAGAGTTATTCAATTAGTTCAACCGGATGAAATTTATAATCTTGGTGCTCAGAGTCATGTCAAAGTATCCTTTGAGATGCCTGAATACACTGCTGATGTGGATGCTATAGGAACTCTTAGGGTTCTTGAATCAGTGCGTCTCCTGGGCATGGAAGACCGTGTACGCATCTACCAGGCATCTACAAGTGAACTCTACGGATTAGTTCAGGAGACCCCACAGAAGGAGAATACACCCTTCTATCCACGATCTCCTTATGGTGTGGCAAAACTCTATGGATATTGGATTACGAAGAACTATCGTGAGGCATATGGAATGTATGCCTGCACTGGTATTCTCTTCAATCACGAATCTCCTCGTCGTGGTGAGACTTTTGTAACTCGTAAGATTACGCAGGCACTCTCTAAGATTTCTGTTGGACTTCAAGATTGTTTGTATCTGGGCAACTTGAATGCTAAACGGGATTGGGGACATGCTCAGGACTTTGTAGAAGCAATGTGGTTGATGCTTCAACAGGATGAACCCGATGATTATGTGATTGCTACTGGAGAACAGTATTCTGTTCGTGAATTTGTAAATGAAGCAGCACCTTATTTTGGTATGAATATTGTATGGTTTGGTGAAGGTTTGGATGAAGTTGGAATTGATTCTAATACTAATAGAGCAGTGATTAGAGTTGATCCTAAATATTTTAGACCTGCTGAAGTAGAGACTTTATTAGGTGATGCCTCTAAGGCAAAGGAAAAACTAGGTTGGGAACCTAAGATTTCATTTAAACAATTAGTTGAAGATATGTGCATTTATGGACAGTGATTTTGGTATGAATAAATTGAATAATTTTCCTAAGATTTATTGTGCTAGTTTAATTGAGTGCAAAGACAGAAGAAAAAATATTCAAGATGAATTTTTAAATTATAATATTCAAGAAATTAATTTTCTTTTGTCTGAAAGACAAGTTGAAAATGACCCTAGTGTGATTGGAAAATACAAGTTTGTAATGGATTTGGGGACAATTGGTGCCACGGTTTCGCATTTAAAAATGATAAAAAAGTGGTACGATGAAACTGATGATCCATATGCGTTCTTTTGTGAAGATGACCTGAGTTTAGAAACGGTTCAATATTGGAATTTTACTTGGAGTGAGTTTATACACAATCTTCCTGAAAATTGGGATTGTATTCAATTGATGTGTATTGGGAAAAATTTAAACTCAATTAAATTGAGAAGAAGATATTGGGATGATTGGTCTGTTGGTGCGTATCTTGTTTCTAGAGAGTATGCTAAAATAATTATAGATAGTTTTACATCTGATGAAAAATTTTCATTAGAATATCCAGAAGAATATTATTGGGCACCATTGGCAGAAAACTTAATTTATTATTCACCAAGATCTGTTGTAGATCAAAAAATTTTATATAATGTTTATACCTTTCCTCTTTTTGTCGAATCAATTGAGTTTGTTTCAACTTTTTACGGAATATCATTAGAGGAAAAATACAAAGAGGATCATTTGCAATCTTATATTGATGTTTTAGAGTGGTGGAAAAATACAGGAAAAACATTGACCTTGGAAAAAATATTAGACAGATGAAATTTTTAACATTTTTAAATAGTGGATGTACAGACATCTGTAAGAATATGTTAATTTCTGCAGAAAATGTGGGAATTGATATGGATAATTTTTACATTGCTTGTTTGGATGTAAATGCATATGAAAACTTAAAGCACTATAAAAATACTTTTCTCCACATAGATCAACCAATCACAGAATATCAGGATTGGACATTTGATAGTCAAAGTGGTTTTAGGAATATTGTTAAAAATAAATGGTCTATTATTAAAAAAATTTATCAAGAAAATAAAAATCTATGTTGGGTAGATACTGATATTGTATTTGTTAAAAATCCAATTGAATTGATCGAAGGAAATGAAGAAATTTTATTTCAATCAGATAGTCCAGGTTCCACTCTTTGTTCTGGGTTTATGGTTTTTAATGACACTAAAGAGTGTGAATCTTTGGTGAATGAGTGTGGTTCAAATGAGATTGAAGACGACCAACTGATTGTAAATGAGATTGCTTTGAAAAAATATAGAGATTATATTGCAATATTGAGTCCAGACTTGTTTCCCAATGGACATGTGTACTATAATGAAGGAAAGAAAGAAAATGCTGTAATAGTCCACAATAATTGGATGGTGGGTGTAGAAGAAAAAACTAAAAGATTTAAAGAGGAAAAACTATGGTACTTATAAAAAATGATGCATTAAGACCTGTATCTATCTCACCAACATATCCTCCATATCATACTGGAGAGTATCTTGAAGAATATTTCTTTAAGAGGTGGAACGAAGAAAATATTGAAACTGATAGGCAATACATTGATGTCTTCTGGACGAATAATTTTTGCAATTCAATGTTTGCAGGACAACAGTATGAAAATGTCCAAGATCAATTGAATTCTGTTCTTTCATCTGATGGAAAATATTTTACAGTATCTCAATTTGATGATGGTCCTTTTGAGAAATTTCCAGAAGATACATTAATTTTTTCTGCTGGTGGTAATCGTGAAGGTGATAATATCATTCCAATTCCTTTGATTTGTAGTTCTATTCCAAAAGAATTAATTCCACAAAAAGAGAAAACAATTTTTGCTTCTTTTGTTGGTTCTAGAAATACTCATCCAATTCGTATGGATATGTGTAATCATTTATCTGGAAAGGAAGGTTATGAAATTTCTGCCGGAAACTGGTCTACGACAGTCCCTATGGACAACTTTGAGAGATTTCTGGACATAACCTGCGCTAGTAAATTTGGACTTGCTCCAAGAGGTTATGGGAAGAGTAGTTTTAGAATGTATGAAATTCTTCAATTGGGAACTGTTCCGGTTTATATTTCAGATGTTCATTACCTTCCTTGGATGGATGAATTAGATTGGAATGATTTTTGTGTTCCTGTAAATGAAGATGAGATTGAAGATATTGATACTATACTAAAATCAATTTCTGATGTAGAATATAATAGACTTCTTGAGAATGGAAGAAAAGTGTATGAAGAGTATTTTACTCTTGAGGGCATGTTTAAAAATATTGTAAAGAGGATTTGAAATGAAAATTGCGATTCTTTCTGATTATTCTATTAAAGAATATTTGGAATATGGACAAGAGAAATTTTGGAGTACACCTAGAGGCATTTATGATGCATTTAAAACTGATTCAAGAGTTGATGAAGTTAGGTGGTATCCAAACCCTAGTTCAGACCCATCTTTTGGATTTAATGAATTGAAAAAATATTATGATTCAAATGAATTTATTCCTGATATTATTTTTTGGATGTCATGTGGATTTTTTCCTACACTTGATGAATTATTTGATAAAAAAAATTTTCCAAAAAGTAAGTTAGTTGTTGATTGTGGTGATGAACCACAAACTATGCATTACAATCAAAAAAGAACTAAAAATGCGGATCTTACACTAACACCAGATGTTGAATGCTTTTTGCAGTATAAGTCTTTGGGATATAATGTAATATTTACTTCACATTGGACTGATTTGAATATTTTTTATCCATCTTTTACTTCATATGAACCATTTGATGTTGTTACATCAATGTATGGAGAAAGAGGTGAAGTTGTCAATTACCTTCAAGAAAAACTTGGATCTTCTTTTTATCTTAAAAATAATTTAAAAGATATTGAAAATGCTGATCTTTATAGAAATGGAAAAATAGTTTTTCAAAAAGCAAGATATGGTGAAGTCACTCGACGTATTTTTGAAGGAATGTCTTGTAAAAAATTGGTAATTACTGATAGACTTAATCCAAATAAACAATTGGATGAAATTTTTAAAGAAGATGAAGAAATCGTATTTTATTCTTCCAAAGAAGAAGCATTTGAAAAAATAAAATTTTATTTAAATAATGATTATGAAAGAAATCGTATAGCAGAAAATGGATATAGAAAAGTAATAGATTGCTTTACTACAAAAAATATTGTAGAATATGTTTTAACTGAAAAAGATGAATAAAAAAATTATTGATAAAATTTTTATTTGCCACCATAAACCTTTACTTGAAAGAAAATCTTATCTTCAAAAATTTTTTCTAGATAATAATGTTGATGTGGAGTGGGTGGAAAATTTTTTGCCCGAAGAAATTGAATATGAATATAAAAGAGTTGTTGGAAGTATTAATGATTCTGAGATTTCAATATATTTAAAACAACAATATTGTTTCGAACAGCAAGTAAAAAATAACTTCAAGAACATATTGATACTGGAAGATGATGTTGATCTTCCAAATAATTTTGAAGATTATTTAAATAAGTGCATGAAAGAGTTCATTGACCATGAACCTAAACTCGATGCCATGATGCTAGGAAGTTGTTGTGGTATTCAGACAAAAAATGTTTTTCCTGATAAAATGGTTTATTATGAGATTGGACAAATGACAAGATGTGCTCATGCAATGGTTTTTAATTTAGAGGCATCAAAAAAAGTAGTTAAAAATTTAAACATTATCAATTATCCAATAGATCATAAATTGAATTGGATAATTAAAAAAGAAAATTTAAAAATAGGTTGGGTCGAACCATCAATAAAACAAAAAAGTGAGATTGGTTTATTTAAGTCTAGCATTGTACATACTCAGGTTCCAAACATATGAAAATAGCATTTTTAGATTATTGGGAATATCCAAATTCATTTGATCCTCATAATAATTTCTTTTTGCATTTATTACGTCAAATATTTGAAAATGTAAGTGTATCTGATCCAGAAGATGCTGATGTGATTTTTTCTTTGGGGTTTGGTGTTGATTATACTAGATTCAAGGATTGCATTAGAATTCAATATGCTGGAGAAAATGTAAGACCAAATTTAAAAGTTTTTGATTATTCTTTGACATTTGATTTTGATTCATATGGAGGAAAAAATTTTAGATTTCCTTTGTGGATGATGCATATTGATTGGTTTAATGTTGGAACATATAGTAATCCAGAGTATTTAATTCCTGAAAATTATTTGTATGGTGATAATGAATTTACAGTAAAAGAGAAAAATAAATTCTGTTCAATTGTATTTGGGAGAGGAGTACAAAATAGAATTGATGCCATTAATACTTTGAATACCTATAAAAAAGTAGATGTTTATGGAAAGTATCAAAATTGTATGGTATTGCCAGATGGTGAAAAACAAAAAATGGATTTGATTTCTGATTATAAATTTTCAATATGTTTTGAACATTCTATACATCCTGGATATTTTACCGAAAAACTTTTTCATGCAAAACTTGCTGGAAATATACCAATTTATTATGCTGATGAGAAATTGTCTGAAGATTTTAATGAAAAATGTTGCATTAATACATTAAATATGTCTATGGAAGAAATGCTTGAAAAAGTTATTGAAATTGATAACAACGATAAACTTTACAATGAATTTAAAAACCAACCTTTATTTTTGGATAAAGTATCCTTAGATCCAATTAGAAAATTCTTTATTGGTAGTTTAAAATGAATCTTCACTTAATTTCTTTTTGTTCACCAGAACAAAATTATGCTTATACTAGAAATAGATTTTACAGTGAAGCATTAAATCTAGGAGTTTTTAAAACTATTAATTTATTTTCTGAAAAAAATTGTTTTTCTTATTGTAGTGATCTTTTAGAACATAAAAAATTTATGGAATCTACGAGAGCATATGGTTTTTGGATTTGGAAATTTTTTTTAATATCAGAGTTGATGAAATCAATTCCTGAAGATGATGTTATTTTATATGCTGACATTGGATGTACTTTTAATATTGAAGGAAAATTAAGATTGGGTGAATATTATTCTATGGTAATGAATAACGGTTCTCTTTGTTTTTGTATGAATCATTTAAAAGAAAGTGAATATACAAAATCGGATACATACTTTAAAATATTTCCAAATGATGAAACCCATTTTCATACAGGGCAAAGATGTTCAACCACATATTTTTTAAAGAATACTAAAGAAAATAGATTTATTATCGATGAGTGTAAATTAATAAGCATAGAAAATAATTATCATTATATTGATGATTCTGAATCATCAATACCAAATCATAAAACTTTTAATGGAGAGCATAGATTTGATCAATCTATTTTTTCTTTAATAAGCAAAAAATATAATTTTTATTGTATTTCGGATGAAACATATTGGCATCCAAATTGGAATATTGATGGAAAAGAATACCCAATATGGGCAACAAGAATACGATAGAGGCATTTTATGATTTACGTTACTGGATGTAGTGGTCTAATTGGTAAAAGATTTTTAGAGTTATGTAAACAACCTGTTACTAAAGTTTCATATCGAGATAAACCTCAAGATGTATTTGAGACTCATGAAAATTCATGTCTTATTCATTTGGCATGGTCTTCAACTACAAGAAATACTTATGATGAATTTGAAAAATTTGTAAAAAATGATGTAATTAATAGTAAAAAAATATTTGATTTTTATTCAAAGAAAAATCCAAATGGAAAAATTATTTTTATTTCTACTGCTGGTGGTTTATATGTAAATCATGAAAAAACAGTTGATGAAAATTCATTGGTAAATCCAAATACCCTTTATGGTGATCTTAAATTACAAGTTGAAAATATTTTAAAAACAGTTGAGTGTAATACACTTTCATTAAGAGTATCTAATGTGTGGGGAGGAAAATCACTACCATCAAATAGAATTAATGGTTTAGTTGATAAACTTCTTAGTAGTGTAAATACAAATAATGTCATAGATTTATATACAAATTTTGATACTAGAATAGATATAATACATGTTGATGATTTAGTGGATTTAATTGAAAAGTGTATAGAAAAAAATTTTCATATCAAACATGATATGTTTGTAGTTGGATCTCAAAGCTTGACCATTAAACAACTTTTGGATATAGTTACTTCATCGGGATATTTAAGTCTTAAACTTTCCAAAAAACAGGTTAAATCTTATCTTCATGTAGAACCCCGTAGAGCATTAAATGTATTTGATTGGAAACCTAAGAACAAATTAATATGAAATTTTGATAATTAAAAAAAAATCTGGAGATTAAAATGGGACTTGATATTCAAAATATTAGATTATTAAATCATTGCCATCAATATGGTGATTTTAAGGATACATTAACGATTGGCAGGCAGACAATTTTTGTACATGAGGAACAATTAAAATATCTTTTAGAAGATAACTCTCTAAGTGGGATTAAATGTGGTGAAAGTTATTGTGAGAATGTATTTATTAGTAATTATGGTTCTACTAAAGTAGATTCTATTGATTATTGTGATTATGAAGGGTGTACAATAGTTCATGACATGAACATTCCAATTGAAAATAGTATGCAAAAATATGACACAATTTTTGATGGTGGAAGTTTAGAACATATATTTAATATAAATCAAGCATTAAAAAATGTATCTTTAATGTGTAAACCTGGAGGGCAAATTATCCATTCGTTGCCAGCAAATAATCAATGTGGGCATGGATTTTGGCAATTTTCTCCCGAATTATTTTTATCATTGTATTCTGAAAAAAACGGTTATTCTGATACTGAAATTTATATTGCTAGTGTTCACAGGCATGATGATATCATGAAGATAGAGTCACACGACACAAATGGTAGAATAGAGATAAATATTGAAGGTCCTTCTTATGTTTGGGTGAGAACTATCTTGAAAGAAGATAATTTTAAACACAATGATATTCAACAAATTGATTATGAGAACAATTATTGGAATAAAAAAATATAAGATATGAAGATAATTATTCCAATGTCTGGTATGAGCAGCAGATTTTCTTCTGCTGGATATACGTTGCCAAAATATTTGATTGAAGTTGATGGCAGAAAGGTAATAGAACATATTGTTCGTCTTTATCCGCAAGACTCTCACTTTGTTTTTATTATTAATGATAAACATAAAGAAGAAACAAATATTGTAGATGTTTTAGAAAAATTAGTAGATATAAAAACAATAGTAACGATACCTAAACATAAAAAAGGTCCTGTATTCTCAGTATCTGAATTTGAAAATTTAATTGATGATAATGAACAGGTTGTCATTAATTATTGTGATTTTTCAATGTATTGGGATTATAAGTACTTTAAGGAATTTGTCGATACAACCGAATGTGATGGATGTGTAGTTTGCTACACTGGATTTCATCCTCATATGCTTGGAAGTGATAATTATGCTTTCTGTAAAACTGATGATAGTAATGGGATTTTAGAGGTTCGTGAGAAGCAACCATTTACAGATAACAAAATGGATGAGTTTGCTTCTACTGGCAACTACTATTTTAGAAAAGGTAGTTATGTTAAAAAATACTTTAAGCAATTGATAGATGAAGATATTAACATTAATGGTGAGTATTATGTAAGTCTTGTTTATAATCTTTTGATTCGTGATGGTTTAGATAATCGTGTGTATGAGATTCCCCATATGCTTCAGTGGGGAACTCCTTTTGATCTTGATGTTTATAATAGTTGGTCAAACTATTATCGTAAAGCAATAGAAGGGCAGAAAGAAGTTAAACTAAAAAATTGCACTCTTGCTCTTCCAATGGCAGGTGCTGGAAGTCGGTTCTCAAAAGAAGGATATATTGAATCAAAACCATTTATTCAAGTCAATGGTAAGAATATGGTAGATCAGGCAGTTCGTTGTCTACCTAAAACAGACGATGTGATTTATGCTTGTTTGAAAGGTCATCAGTCTCCTGGACAAAATACTGTATGGATTGATGAAGTTCTGGAAGGTCAAGCATGTACAACTGAACAAATAGTTAATGTATGCCATCCAGATTCCTCTGTTTTAATTTCTGCTTGTGATAATGGAGTATTTTATGATGCCGATAAGTTTTTAGAACTTGTCGAAGATGATGAAAATGATATAATAGTGTGGACTTATAGAAACAACTATACGAGTCATTTGCAACCAGAGGCATATTCTTGGGTTAAATGTGATGAAGATGGGAATGTAAGTCAAGTTGATGTTAAAAAATTTACTGGAACTGATCCTGTAAAAGAGTTTGCGATCACTGGAACTATGTTTTTCCGTTCAAGGGAAATCTTTTTTAGTTCTTTAAAAACTTTATATGATAATGATAATAAAACCAATGGTGAATTTTATGTTGATAGTATGTTAAATGAAGCAATTAATCTTGGATATAAAGTAAAGAATTTTGAGATTGATAATTATATTTGTTGGGGAACACCAAATGATTTAAAGACTTATCAATATTGGCAAAGATTTTTTAATAAAGTTGATTGGCATCCTTATGATTACTCAAAAGACTATTTTACCAATTGAATACTGGAATTCTGGAAGAACGAGACTTCTAAAAGAAAAGGATGAAAATGGAAGAGATATTGAAGTAGCATACTTTTTCTCTTGCCAATTTGCAGGTTTATCGAAGTATTATCCGCAACCGTTAATTTACTCTCATCAAACTGGAAGACTGACTCTTCCCACCAAAGAAATGTTTATGTCTCTTGGTAGGGGAACTTTTTATGAAGAAACGATGGAATATGAAGTAGAACTTCCTTTTCATTTTAAGGACTTCTGCTCAGTTCCTGTATTTTACTTTGTGTATAATATGGCAAACTATTATCATTTCATTTATGATACTTTGCCCTATTTGTATTCATATTTTAATGAAAAGGAAATACATCCAGACCTTAAACTTCTTGTAAGTCCACCAGAAGGCAAATATGACCTTTACCCATTTGTATGGGAGTCATTAGAACTTCTAGGTATTCGTAGAAAAGATGTTGTATTTTTGAATCCAGAGACTCTCTATAATACTGTTGTAGTTGGGTCTTCCTTGACTCACAATGGTCTTTCAAATAGTCCACCACATCCTGGTGTATTTGATATTATCAATCGTATGAAGGGTGAATATCAGGGTCCAGAGAAGATTTATATCTCACGGCGCACTTGGTTGCATAATAATCTAGAAAATATTGGAACTAATTACACTGAGCGTCGTCGTTGTGTAAATGAGGATGAAGTTGCAGAACTGTTCAAGTCTTATGGATATGAAGAAGTTTTTTGTGAAAATATGACGATGAGAGAGAAGATTGGTTTATTCAACTCTGCAAAGTATGTTGCTGGACCAATTGGTGGTGGTATGTGTAATGTAATCTTCTCACCACCAGAAACAAAAGTTATTTCTATTAATAGTCCTTTGTTCTTTGATGTTAATACTCGTTTTGGATATTCAATGGCACACACCCAACTTCACCACTTCAATAATACTGAGTTTGTAGAGAAAGTAAAAGAAAGTGTAGAAAGTAATGGTTCTCTTTCTATCTCTGGTGGTCTAAACTCTCCTTGGAGAGTAAATCTAAATACCCTAGAAACTTTTATTAAAGATGTCTGAAATACTAGAACTAGCAAGAGAAATTAGTGAATATACTATCTGTGGTGAAGGTAATGTATCGGTAAGAGTAGATGAAAATACATTCCTCATTAAAGCAAGTGGAACAAGTCTTCATACACTATCAGAAGAAGACCTGACATTATGTAATACAAATGGTGCTCAGATAGAACTTCTCCACAAGAAACCAAGTATTGAAACTTCATTTCATGCTTGGATTATGAAGACATTTCCTGATATTAATTTTATCGCACATACTCATCCTCCACATACAACTAAGATTCTTTGTTCAGAATCTATTCACGACTTTTCTGAACATAGATGGTTTCCTGATCAAATTGTTAGAAATGGAAAAAAGTCTTGTGTAGTTCCTTATGCTCCACCAGGAGAAGCAATTCTTAAGTTAGTTGAGAAGTATGTCTCGAAGTTTCTTGATCATGAAGGATTTTTTCCAAAGTTGATCTTGCTACAAAATCATGGTATAATTACAGCATCTACATCTAAAAAAGATTGTTCTGCTTCTACTTTGATGTGTGAAAAATCTGCTGATATTTTTAATGGAGCAAAATTATTGGGAGGAGTTAAGTTTCTTACAAAACAAGAAGTTGCCGATGTTGATACTTGTCCAAATGAAAACTATAGGAGAAATATGTACCAATGAAAGTAATTTATGTTGATATTGATGAAACTATTTGTCATCGAGAAACTTCTGTGGATTTTGGGACAACTCATGATTACAGCAAAGCAAAACCTATTATAGAAAATATAGAGAAGATTAATAAACTATATAATCAAGGTCACACGATAGTTTATTGGACTGCTCGTGGAAGTAGGAAACAGATTGATTGGATGGATTTGACTAAAAAACAACTTAATGATTGGGGTGCAAAATACCATGAATTGAGAGTGGACAAACCATTTTATGACCTTTTTATTGAAGATAAATCACTACGAATTGAAGAATTATGACACATGAAAATGGATACGACTCAGAAAAAAAATTTTTTGATAAAATTTCAAAACTTGTTAATGTAATGTTTGATGTTGGAACATGGACTGAATCAATATATACGCAATTTAATGGGGTAGTTCATTATTTTGACCCATATCAACCATATATTGATGCATTAAAGTTGCAACCTAATAATAATAGCAAATCATTTTTTAATGTATTTGGATTAAGTGATGTTGAAGATACTATTGAATTTTATCCAAATACCTACTCATTAGTTAAACGTTCATCTTCTGGGGAAGAATGTGAATTTTGTCTTGTAAAGAGGGCAGATACTTATATGGAAGAAAATAATATTGATGAAGTTGATTTTCTAAAAATAGATGTGGAATGTATGGAAACATATGTTTTTCGTGGTTTTGGTGAAAAAATGAATAATGTAAAAATTATTCAATTTGAATATGGTCCTGGTCAAGAAGAAGTTGGTGATAATCTTGATAATATGCTTACAGAACTTGAAAAGTATGGATTTGAAAATTTTTATTATATGTTTCACGGCAGTCCTAATCTTGTACCTATTGAGAGTAGACAAGATACTTGGACTTGGTGTAATATTGTTTCATATAATTCAAAATATTTTGATGCTGTACCTTGGGAATAGAAAATACTATGAAGATTATTTCTCATCGTGGAAACATTCGGGGACCAGTACTTGATAGGGAAAATCGACCAAGTTATATTGACTGTGCTATTGGTAATGGATATGATGTAGAGATTGATGTTCGTTTGATTGATGGTGATTTGTGGTTAGGACATGATGAACCCCAATATAAAGTGGATCATAATTGGTTAGATAAACGTAAAGATTACCTTTGGATTCACTGTAAAAATCTTGAAGCAGCAAAAGAATGCTGGATATATCAAGCATTCTGTCATACTCAAGATCCCTTTACTTATACTTCAAATGGAAAGATTTGGTTACATGATCTTTCCATGAAAATAGATGAAAATGTAATTATACCACTTATTGATGATATGGACATTAAAAAATATAAAAATTTTTCTATGGTCTTTGGTATTTGTACAGATTATCCTTATCAATTGTAATGGATATGACTAAAAAATATATTTTACCTCATTTTGGATTGGGAGATGCTATAATTTGCAATGCATTGGTTAGAAATTTTTGTAAAATGTATGATGAAGTTGTGTACTTTACTGCAGATCCTTATCATGCATCAATTGAATATATGTTTAGAGATATTAAAAATTTAAGTTTTATTAATTCAGAAAATGATCCAGCAGTATCTGTTGGAATTTGTAAAAATTTTATTTCATCAAATGGAATAGAAAATGATATTATAGAAATTGGATTTGAAAGATTGGAATATGAACTTACTATAAAAAATCCAGGAATTCCTTTTTATGAAGGATTTTATACAATGTTCAATTTAAATCCAAAAATAAGATTTTCTGAATTTTATTACCAAAGAAATCTTCAATCTGAAGAATATGTTTATAATAAATTGAATCCAAATAACGAAAAATATATTTTTGTTATTGACGACTCAGAGCACCATTTGGGCAATTTAATAATCGATGAAAATAATTTACCAAAAAAATATAAAATTATTAAATATAATAAAAAATTAAATTATAATGATGAAAATTTTCTAATGTTTAATTATTGTAAAATATTAGAAAATGCAGAAGAAATTCATACTATTGAAACTGCTTTTTTAGAGTTTATCCAATCAATAAAATTATCAAAACCAAAAATTTATATTCATTCATACTTGAGAAATTATTTACAAAAAAAACCAACTAGCAATAATAATAATTATTTAATTATAAATTCAAAAGGAGTAAATTGAAATGGAAAACTTAAATAAAAAAATCTTTATCAATCAATATTGTGGATATGGTGACTGGATCAGTGTTTCTGGAATGGCTAGATTTTTGTCCACAAAATATGAAGAAGTTAATATAATAGGGGATGGTGGAAACTATAACTTTATTAACGATTTATATAAAGACAATTCCAGGATCAAAGTTATTGGATCCAGTGAAATGATGGATTATATCAATTATAATAACGATTATGATTATTTGGATTTAAAAACAGGTGATAATCCATCTGCACCAACAGTGGAAAATCATTATAATATGTTTAATCAATTGGGACTTAAACTGGGATTGCCCATAATTCAAATAGATCCAAAGTGGTTTAGATTGGAAGGGGATCCATGCCAATTTTTTGTTGAATCTAAACCAGTTTTAGAAAATAATGCAACAGCATTTTATTGTGCTGCTGGTATTCCTAAAAATTATAGACTTGATTATTTTTATTACGAAAGAAATATTGAAAGTGAAAATAATTTTTTTGAAAGTTTAAATTTACCAGAAAAATATATTGTGATTTCTGAATATGGAAATAATTTATTAAATAGGAAATATATAAAAAATAAAGATTTATATATTTTGAATATTAATGATATTGCTCAAAATTATTTTGATATAATTAAAGTTATTGAAAATGCAGAAGAAGTGCATTTGTTGGAAAATTCCACTGCATTGATTTCTTATCATCTTCAGTATAAAAATCTTATGAAACAAGTTGAAATACATTTTCATACTTATGGAAGGAGAGAACCAGCAAGAAAATGTATATCTGAGGACTCTTCTAATATTTTTATGGATATGATGACTTGTCCAAAGTTAAAAAATTGGAATTTCATATATGAAGATGATATTAAATCTGAGATATATGAATCAGTTTCTGCAGTTGGAATATTTTGAGGTGAATTGATATGAAAAGTTTAGTCACTGGTGGAGCAGGATTTATTGGTTCAAATCTTGTTGATGCACTTATTGAGTTAGGTCATGAGGTAGTTGTGATTGATAATGAAAGTGCAGAATCCAATGAAGAATTTTATTGGAATGACAAATCTCAAAATTATAAGTATGATATTTGTGATTATGAAAAAACTAGACCTCTTTATGAGGGAGTTGATTATGTCTTTCATCTTGCTGCTGATGCTAGGATTCAACTAGCAATTTTGAATCCAATTAAAGCAGTTAATACCAATTGCATGGGTACTGTTACGGTTCTTCAATGTGCCAGAGAAGCAGGAGTTAAGAAAGTAATTTATTCTTCTACATCTTCTGGTTATGGATTTAATGAACCTCCAAATCACGAAAATCAAAAAGATAATTGTTTAAATCCATATTCGGTATCTAAAGTTGCTGGAGAAAAACTCTGCAAAATGTACAATGACTTATTTGATCTTAAGACAATTTCCTTTAGGTATTTTAATGTTTATGGTGAACGGCAACCTTTAAAAGGACAATATGCCCCAGTAATTGGGTTATTCTTGGAGCAGAAGAAAAAAGGAGAGTCACTTACAATTGTTGGTGATGGTGAACAACGTAGAGACTTCACACACGTATCTGATGTAGTTCAAGCAAATATTCTTGCAGCAACAAAAGATATTGATGATGATTTTTATGGAGAACTTTACAATGTAGGTAATGGAGTTAATTATTCGATCAATGAAATTGCGGATGCTATTTCAGAAAATCAAATAAATATTCCAGCAAGAATTGGTGAGTCACGAACTACTCTTGCGAATAATGGAAAATTGAGAACCATTTTTGGATGGAGACCTCAAGTTAATTTAATGGATTGGATTAAAACTCAATGAATTTATTGATAGAATATTTTAGATCTCCTGATTATCAGAGACATAGTGAATATCTTACTTGTATTCATGAAAATTTAGAAAATGAAAATATTAAAAAGATATATGTTTTTATTTCTGATGATTCTAAATTGAACTTTAAGTCGGATAAAATAGAAGTAATTCAAAGGGAAAAAAGACCAACATACAATGATCTTTTTGAATTTTGTAACCAGAATTTAAAAGATGAAATTTGTATAATTGCAAATGCAGATATTATCTTGGATGATACTATTTCAGTTGTAAAGGATACTGATTTAGATAAAGTTTTTCTTGCCTTAACTAGATGGGAAGTATTTTGTGAAAATGGTGAATGGTGTATTGCACCATTTGATAATGCATCATCTCAAGATGTTTGGGTTTTCAAATCTCCAATTGTAACATCCAAAGAATTTGAATTCACTTTAGGAATACCAGGATGTGATAATAAGATTGCTAAATTAATGGCAGAACAAGGATATAAATTAAAAAATCCAGGTAAGCAAATTGTTTCTGCACACTATCATCTTTCTGGGTTTAGAAATTATAGTAATAATGATAGAATTCATGGTCCTTATCTTTGTTTAGTTCCAAATGATGATATCAACAAAGATACAGAATATATTGAGATTGATGGATTTGACGAACACGGAAGGGCTTATAGGATTGAAAAAAAAGAATGATGTGCTTGACACCCCATTCTTTTTCCTATATAATTTTGTAACAATTCGTAATAAAACGAAAATGACTGTAACCAAAAATGAGTTCGGGCAAATGAATATGTTTGCTAAAGAACCTTCAATGTATATGACAAAAGAGGATCTTGATCGTTATGGCATCGAACCTTATGCTGAGAAATCGGAGAAAATGAATGGGCGTTGGGCAATGGTCGGTTTTGTTGCTGGTATCATTTCTTATGCTAGCACTGGCAACTTCTTCTTCGGAGTCTTCTGATGACTGAAGTAATCTTCACGCTCACTGCAGTTGCCTTTTTCGTACTTTTGGGTTATGCTGTAGAGAAAGTCGCAGAAACTTACTGATGAGTGCTGGAATGCTTGGGCAACTTAGTCTTGCCCTTCAACAACTTGTAGAAGAAGGTGCCTGGTCTGATGATGATGAACTTAAAGTTTGTATCGCAGGCACCCTAAAGAAAGACAAATTTATTGTTATTCAAAACACATCTAAAAGAGGAGAAACAAAATGAAAAATCTTTTTACTGAAAAAGCGGAACGTATTAATGGTTGGTTTGCAATGATTGGATTCGTTGCTGCTGTCGGTTCTTATCTTGTTACTGGGCAAGTAATTCCAGGTGTATTTTGATGGAGGTTACTATGCGTAAAGAACAATATCAAGTTCCTCAAGTAGAATTCGTATTTCGTGAGTCTGGTGAGTTTGTAAATAAAACATCTGCAGATCTTTTCGATGGAAAACGTGTGGTCATTTTTAGTCTGCCTGGTGCTTTCACTCCTACTTGCAGTGCCTATCAGTTACCTGGATTCGAAGAGAAATATGACGACTTTCTGGGTCTCGGCATCGACGATATTTACTGCATCTCTGTTAATGATGGGTTTGTGATGAATGCCTGGGCACAAGACCAGAACATTGAGAAAGTCAAACTCATTCCAGACGGCAATGCTTACTTCACACGTTCTATGGGAATGCTTGTCAATAAGTCTAACCTTGGTTTCGGAGATCGCTCTTGGCGTTATGCTATGGTCGTGGATAATGGAATCATCGAAAAACTATTCGTTGAAGTGGGGCAACGGGACAACGCAGACACCGACCCTTACGAAGCGACTACTCCAGAAGTGGTTTATGAATATGTGAAGACAACTGTGAGGGAAACCACACCAGTCTGATACAATAAAATACAATCTGAAACTCTGCTCTAAATAATGAGCAGAGTTTTTTTATATGTTATGTCAAAAGGACAACTGACGAAGGATGTCATAAAATGCGAAGTCCTTAAATTAAAAGTAGATTTGAATAAAGAATGGATGAATAAATCTGGATATGATCCAAAATGGTTAGCAAATCAATATCTTAATAAAGTTTTAGATAAGATTGACGAATATCGATATTAATAAATACTTTAGGCGAGTTTCAGGTAAAAATGACTTTAGATCTTCATAACTTTTTTAAATATTATGATGACACTAATGACAATCATGTATCTGCAGTTCAATGGTTAGAGGATAACCTTCCTGCTCAATTTATGGATGACTCAGAATCTGAATGGATTGGAATTTTTAGAACAAAACCACCAACTCCAGCAGTTCTTGATGTTCCATACTTTAACCAAGTAGACAACTATAGAGATGCACAAAGAACTTGCAACTCTTCATCGTGTGCAATGTGTCTTGCTTTCCTTAAACCAGGAAGCATTAAAGGTGATGATGAGTACGTTAAAAAGGTATTTGCGATTGGCGATACTACAGACCATGCAGTGCAGACTAAAGTTCTCCAAGGTTATGGTATTAAATCGCACTTTAGTTATAATTTAAGTTTTGTTGATATTGATAAGAGTCTTGATAGAGGAAAACCTGTTGTTATTGGTATTCTCCACCGTGGTTCTCTAACTTCTCCTACTGGTGGGCACATGTGCGTGGTCATTGGTAAGACTCCAGATGGTAAGGGATATTATATTAATGATCCTTATGGTTCTCTCAATGACAATTATACTGGTCCCGTAACGAATGGTAAGAAAACCATTTATACTAAAGCAGTTCTTAAGCACCGTTGGGCACCTACCGGAGGGGACGGATGGGGTCGTATCTTTGATTGATAAATAATAATGCCTTAATTGGTTCGCATCTTTAAGGTAGAGGGGGGGAGCAGAAATGCTCCTTTTCTTGTATAAATACTATTGCGAACCAATTTAAGAGTAGAAATGGTAAATCCTAACAGGTTTTATACCTATGCCTATTTACGTGAGGATAGAACTCCTTATTACATAGGTAAGGGAGTAAGATATAGATTATTTGAAGGTAGTGGAAAACCTTGTCCTGTTCCAAAAGATAAAAATAGAATAATCTTTCTCAAACAAAATCTTATAGAAGAGGAAGCATTTAAACACGAAACTTATATGATAAGTGTGTTCGGCAGAAAGATTGATGGTGGAATTCTTTTGAATAAAACTTTTGGTGGTGAAGGTGCTTCTGGTAGAGTAGTCAAAGATTCCACCAGAGTAATTCTTAAAGAGAAATGTAGTGGGTGGAAACACACACCAGAAGCAATAGAAAAAATAAGACAAAGTTCTTTGAGTAGGATATATTCCCCAAAAAGTGAGGAAACAAAAAGAAAAATAAGTAATACTCTAAAAGGAAGAAAATTATCAAAAGAGTTGGTAGATAAAAGAACTCAATCTGTCTGTAAAAATACTTATGTCATAATATCACCAGATGGGGTTAAATATAATACCAATAATTTAAAAGAATTCCAAAGACAAAATAATTTAAAACATCTTTATGATGTGGTTTCTGGTAAAAGGAAACAAGAGAAAGGTTGGACTGCTTTTAAAATATAAATAACTAAAAAGTATTTGTAAAATGAACTCACAAGAACTTCGTAGTCTTCAAGAAGCATATTTGGAAGTTGTTATGGAAGAACTGAATAGATTTGAAAAGAAAGATTTAAGAAATAAAAAGTATGTTGAAAATTCACCATGGGTTGGTGATAGGTATGTAGATAAAAGACGAGTTGCCGCACACGATGCTAGAAGAGGTGTAAAACAAAAAAAAGAACAAAAAGAACAAAAAGAACAAGTAGACCTCTACGACATCATCCTCTCACACCTTCTTGATGAAGGATATGCCGAAACCCCAGAAGCAGCAGAAGCAATTATGGTGAATATGAGTGAAGATTGGAGAGAGAGTATTATTGGTTAAATACTTATGGAGAATGAAAACTCCTCGATTAATTTCAAGAGAAAGATCTTACAAAGAATTAAAGATCTTACAAATCACGGAAAGCACTTAGAAGCTTCCAAACTTTTCAACAAATACTTTGGAGACGACAATGGCAAGAATCGATTTACATAACTTCTTCAAGTTCTATGACGAGAAGAACCCTAATCATGTGAAAGCAGTTCAATGGTTGGAAGATAACCTACCAGTTAAGTATCTAGAAGATAATGTAGATTGGGCGGAGATCTACAGAGGAAAAAAGGGTAATGCGGCACCAGCATCATCAGCACCATCTGCTGCCGCTCCTGTAGTTGGCGGTGATGATATGCCTATGATGGGTCTTAAATTAATCAAAGAGTTCGAGGGATGCCATCTGAAGGCATATCCAGATCCTCTCACTGGTGGACTTCCAATTACAATTGGTTGGGGTTCAACCCGCAAGAAGGATGGATCTGCATTCCATATGGGTGATACTCTCACACAAACAGAAGCAGATGAACTTTTGATTGAACAATGCAAGAGAGAGTTTCTTCCTGCACTTCGCAAAATTCCACACTGGAATGAAATGTCTGATGGTAAAAGAGGTGCCCTACTTTCTTTTGCTTATAATCTCGGTGCTGGTTTTTATGGTTCTGGTGATTTTAATACTATCACTAAGAGACTGAAGAATAAAGAATGGGACTTAGTTCCCGATGCTTTATACCTCTACAGAAATCCTGGTTCAAATGTAGAAGCAGGTCTTGCTCGTAGAAGAAAAGCAGAAGGTGAATCTTGGAAAAAAGGTTAACCCTATTCACAAAGGAAAATGACTACTAAGAAAAACGAAAATGCTATGGGACAACTAATTCGTATATGTATCTTGGGTTGGTCTGCTGCTCTTCTCACTGCAAGTTATGCGGGTACTCTATCTAAGATGGACCCAACTTTTATTGCTACAGTCTTCACTGCATCTGCTGCTACTTTTGGTATTAATACAATGAAGAAAGGTGGAGATGATGAAGATGAAAAAAAGCAAGAACCTAAAAGAGAGGAGTTTGTAGAAACTCCACCAGAACCACCTGCCCCTGAAGCACCACCAGAAACTCTTGAAGCAAGAGTTGAAGCACTGGAAACTAAAGTAGAAGATGGTGAAGGATTCGTTCAACCACGCACAGGAGCATAATGGCAAAATCAGCAAACAAAGGTAAGAAGGGTTCTGCTGGAGGAAAACAATCCAAGCAGAACCAGGGCAATGCTACATCAAAGAAAGCAAAAAACGGTGGTAAGAAAAAATAATGTTACTAGAAATTTTAATTGCTGGTAATATTATAATTGGACCCAATTTATGTAAAGTTGATTTTATACACAATGGACATTTATATACGGTTGAATACAAATGCCAAGAGAATGGAACACTCCTAAGAGAGAATCGTGGAATTCCCCCATCCACAACATATTGAAAGCAATAGATAATCACACCCGTCTTCATTTGGAAACGGGTGATTTTTGGCACGAAGAACAAGCACAAATACTCAGAAAGTACGTTAAAGATTTAAAAGTATGGATACACAAACAAGAGGGGGGATGGAATGAGTAATTTGCCTTGGGGAGTTATTATAATTCTTGGAACAGGTTTGATATTTACCGCATATGTCATTTACTACATATTAAAGTTAGCATATTTGGAGATGAAAGATGAAACATCTGAGTCTGATCCTATCAATCACAAGTCTCACCATTAGTGGTGCTCTTTGTGTGGGAGCATATCTTACTTATCAAAAAGCACAGAAAATTCTGAATAATCCAGAAGAATTTGTTGGTGCTGTTGTGGAGAAGCAAATCACTAAGGCATTTGAGAAACTTCCTATTCCCAAGATAAATACTGAGAAGTTTAAATTACCATTCTAATGGATAAAGACCCATATATCTACAGAGTAAAACAAGTATTGAGAGTAGTAGATGGTGACACAATCGATGCGGACATTGATCTTGGGTTCGATATTTCTCTTACTAAGCGAGTACGCCTTAGTGGTGTTGATACTCCAGAAAGTCGTACAACCGATCTCAAAGAAAAAACACTTGGATTAGAAGTTAAGGAATGGTTAAAGAAAAAACTAGATGGTAAAAAAAATATTCTTATTAAAACAGAACTTCCTGACTCAACTGAAAAGTATGGGAGAATTCTTGGAAGGTTATATGTTGATGATGTATGTCTTAATGATCGTATGATTGATGAAGGATATGCTTGGACTTATGATGGTGGTACAAAGCAAAAAGATTTTGCTTTATTAGAATCAAAAAGAAAGTCGAGCTGCTAATTTTTTAGCAATTTTTTTAGCAGGGGCAAAGAGAGGTTTGAATCTTTCTTTGCCCTCTTTTGTAAATTTATCTTTTATTACATCGTCAATAATAATTTTATTATCAATCTCATAGAGAGCATTGATTTCAACTTGGTCACGAATATATTGTTCTATATTAGTTACTTGTTCTACTAGACGAGTTCCTTCTGCAGAATATTCAAAGATATCAATATGACCTTCTTCTGCTAGTACATAATGTAGAACAGGTTTAACTTGTTTGATTTTGATTTTAAATTTATTTTTTGTTGCTTCTTTGATGAGTGGTTCTGCTGCATTTTTGAGAGCATTGAGAACTGTTGTAGATGCTATTGTGGCGGCAGTGGTTACTACTGCGACAGCACCAGCCGTAGCAACAAGAGAAGGGTCAGGTAAATTAATATCGACTCCATAAACACTAAAAGTGGGTTGAGGTTTAGTATCTGCTGGTATTTCAGCAATCGGCACTTGGGAAGGAGGAGTTTGAGTAATCTGATTCAGTTGAAGAGGTGGGGTAGTATCTGGAAGACCTCTTGGTTTTTCTTCCTTTAGATCTTCTTGTTTCTTTTGTTCTGCTCTCACTGCATAATCAAACTCTTCTTGTGTTGGGACATCAATTACTGGATAATTGATAGTCGTATCTGGCATATTAATAATTGGCATATCAACACTTGGTATCACAGATCGTTCTGCTTTCCTAATTACGGGAGGTTCTATTGTTGGAATAATTGATGGAGCATCAATCCTAGAAGAATTAATTTTTATTGGTTTTATTTCCATTTGCCACATCCTGTATTCTTGGATACTTCACTACTATATCAGCACATATTTTTGCATAAGGACTATCTGGATGAAATGAAATTCCATTCTTCACTGCCTCACCACACTTTAAAAGTCTCACAAGTTCAAAATCGAGTCTTGCTTTATCTGCTTCTGCTTGCTGCCTTGTAATTTCTACACGAGCTCGTGCCTTACAAAGTTCTTGTAATGAACCATCTAGAGGAAAATTAAAACCCAAACTCACTCCAAAGTTTCCACTATGCGATTGATATGATGTTGGGTCTTGATTTCCATTGAAACTTCCCAAAGCAAATGGGGCAATACTCATTGTAGGACCTTGGCAAGAAACTCCATTGCCAAATGTATTCAAGGCATAAGGACCTTGAAGCACCTGAACTGCCTGGTTAGTTACATTACCAGTTGCAGATGCTGAAGGTCCCGCAATATTTGTATTGCTTGGTGCTTGTTGTGCAAAAGCAGAAGTTCCGATTAATATTATTGCGTAAAGACTGATATAGTATTTGTTGTGGAATCTTCTGTAGTTTTTCTGTCTATCCATGTTTCCTTTGCCACTCCAGGAGTCAGATAAGTCTCACTAAATTGGAATGGAGCACCTTGAGTTTGAATGGTGTATTTCATACCAGGAGCAGGAGTTCCTGGTATATTAATATTGGTGCCAGTGACTGTGTAAGATGTCCCAGTCGTATATTCTATTTGTTTGATGACCTCAACCACTTCAGTGCGTGTTTTTGTTTCTGATGTGATTGTCCCACTAGTGAAGTTGGGAGTTACTGGTCCAGCGTATGAGGGACTTATAACTCCCAGAACTGCAACCAGTCCGAGAGTTATGTGTCTCATTTAAATACACTTAATTCGACGGATCTTTGTGCTGTTCCAGTGCTTCCAGGACCACCGGCAGTGATAGTAGCAACACCAGTAGGAGTTAAAGTACCTGCAAGAGATCCTTTATCTCCACCTAACTGAGTAGTGGAGTTGCTATAAAGGTTGGGGGAAGCAATTGTTCCAGAAGCTGCTGACTGACTGGTGACATCAGTATCTGCAGTAATTGATGTTTCTGAAAAAGTAAATGCCTGACCAGCAGTATTAACTGCATAAGAACCTGCACCACCAACTCCACCTAGAGTTGTTGCATTGATATTTGTACCCGATACTGCATATGAGGCTCCAATTCTTTCTGATTGGACCACTGCCCCTTGAACGTTTAATTGTACCGAATCAGTGATTTTAGATGTGATTTCAGCAGCACTTGTAGGAATGGCAAAGAATAACGAAAAAACTAACAGAAGTCTCTTCATTTTTCTATTTTGTAGGACTAAAAGTATTTATCGTCACCATTTTTCATATTTAACTACTTGTGGTATGATATAAATAAGTCGAATTTATTAAATTTTATGACTGAACAACAGGAACATCTTGCAAATCTCGTAAAGCAAGCACAAGACTTATCTCTTGAATTGGAAGGATTGCAAACTAAGGCTACAGCAAAAAGAGAACTTTTTCTGAAGGTTCAAGGTGCGATTGAGTATCTTACCCAAATTGGTGTAACTCTTCCAGAACCAGAACCAGAAGAAATTCCACTTCCAGAAACAGAAGAACCTGAAACGGAAGAAGAATGAGGTTTAGTCCCCGAAAGGGGACTTTTTTATGACTTGACACCAGAACCAGACCGTAGTATGATAAATAGGTAAACAAATGTTAAGGATTCCTCATAATTCTTAACATTGTCAAACACCCGTTAACCGAGACCTATGGGTGTATAAGAACGTCTCTCATACCCACAATGGAGGGTGTTGTGGGATATACTGTAACCATCCAGTTCCCCCTGGACTTTTACTTACCCTTTTAAACAAATGACTGCTACAATCGCTTCACGTCAACAACAAACAAATACCTGGGAACAATTCTGTAACTGGGTGACTTCAACCGATAACCGTCTTTATGTCGGGTGGTTCGGTGTTCTGATGATTCCAACGCTGCTTGCTGCTGCTACTTGTTTCATCATCGCATTCATCGGTGCTCCCCCTGTAGACATTGATGGTATTCGTGAACCAGTTGCTGGTTCTCTAATGTACGGAAACAACATCATCTCTGGTGCTGTTATTCCTTCTTCTAATGCAATCGGACTTCACTTCTATCCCATCTGGGAAGCAGCAAGTCTTGATGAATGGCTTTACAATGGTGGACCTTTCCAACTT